>Ga0265314_10006193_pt1 | contig 10622 bp, 11 predicted proteins | sample 4126metaG_FD_203106 | JGI IMG/M metagenome (GOLD analysis project Ga0265314, IMG submission 203106) | Rhizosphere microbial communities from Carex aquatilis grown in University of Washington, Seatle, WA, United States - 4-1-26 metaG | ecosystem: Host-associated > Plants > Roots > Rhizosphere >... | reverse complement strand
ACACTTTGCTACGACGACTGGCGCGGTCGCATCGTCGCCAATTGCAAGCGCGACGGCGTGATCGAGAAATATCTCAATCCGGTGAGCGCGCGCATCCGCCTGACCGTTGGCCTTCCGGCCGATTTTGGCGACGCCAGTTGCGATTGGCAGATCGCCACCGCCGACATTATCCGCACGCAGACAGCAAGTTGTCGCGAAACAATTGACGAACGCGCCGGTGTGCTTCAGTCGTCGACAGTCTCGGTGACAGCAAAAAACGCCTCCGGCCGATCCGCGCAGGGCTCGATCACCGTGCAGGTTCGCGACATATTGATCGTTGGAATGGGTGACTCCACCGCGTCGGGCGAAGGAAACCCGATGAAGCCGGTCGTGCTCTCCGACAACGGCTTTTGCTTCCGCCGAGCGCTGGGCATGTTTTCCAGCAAGTTTTATCTTCCGTCACGCGCCAACGCTAACGTTAGCGGGAGCTGCCCCGCGTCACCGCGCGATATCGACGAAGACGATCGCGCCCGCTGGGACGCGGCCACAGCCGGCTGGATTTTCAATCCGTGTCATCGATCACTGTACAGCTATCAGGCCCGCATCGCACTCATGCTGGCGCTACAAAATCCGAAGATCAGCGTAACCTACCTGCCTCTGGGCTGCACCGGCGCTACGATTGCCGAGGGCCTGCTCGATTCGCAGGCGTCACGCGAGCGGCCCGTCCGCCGAGGATTCAAGATCGGCCCCGTTGTAGAGGGCCAAATCAACCAATTGCAGCAATATCTGCTGGTCACACCGCAACGCGGTCCGTTTCGACCAATCGATCTTCTTTTGCTGACCGTTGGCGCCAACGATATCGGCTTCTCGGAACTGGTCGCCAACGTCATCATTGAGGAGAACCCTGAAAGAAACGTCGCTTTGAAAACAGGGGTGATTTCGACACCGGAGGACGCGCGCGCAGAGTTGAAGGCGTCTTTGAAACCCGACTTCGACAAGCTTCGTGGTGTATTGCAGCCGCTGATGGGCGGATCGCTGCAGAAGGTGCTGTTTACAACCTATGGCAATCCCGGAACGTTCGACGGCGGCAAGTCCTGCCCTACTTCGCGTTTGGGGTTTGACGGCCACCCGGCATTTTCGGTCAATGGCGACCGTCTAGCCGAGACCGTCAAGTTCGTGAACAACGAGTTTTTTCCGGCGCTCATGGACTACGTGACTTGCGCGGCCGCGGCCGGATGTACCGCGGACAAGCAGGCGATGACCTATGTCGACGGACATCGCGCAGCGTTCGCCGACCACGGATTCTGCGCGAAGGCTAACGACGATCCGGGGTTCGACAAATGCTTCCGCGACGGCGACAGCTTCAAGGCGAGCCTTGACGACCTAATGACCTGCGGTCTCGGGGCGTCCGCCTTCCCGACCTACGCAAAGCGGGCGCGCTGGATCCGAACGGCCAACGATTCGTATTTCGCCGCTATGACATATCCGACGCGTGAAGGACTGCTTTCGTCGCCCGCCGACATTCATGATGCGCTCTGGGGCATCGAAAGCGTGGTCTATGGCGGGGCCATTCATCCGACGGCCGAAGGCCATGCCGCGATGGCCGATGCGGCCTTGCCCGCCGCGCGGACGCTGTTAGGCTTACCGGCTCCCTGATGATGTTGCGGAGCCTGATTTGCCGTGGTCCCTCCACCCACAACTTGCCGCCGATACGACACCGGTCGGCGATCTCGCCTTTGCGCGCGTGCTGTTGTCGAACGACGCCAATTATCCCTGGCTGATCCTCGTCCCGCGCCAGCCCGGCCTCGTCGAGCTGATCGACATGGACCCGAACGAGCAGGTGCAGTTGCTCGCGGAGGTGGACGTAGCCGCGCGCGCGCTCAAGGCGATCACCGAATGCGAGAAGCTCAACATCGCGGCCATCGGCAACATCGTGCCGCAACTGCATGTGCATATCGTGGCGCGCCGGCATGCCGACGCCGCCTGGCCGAAGCCGGTGTGGGGCGCCGTGCCGCCCGCCGCCTATAGTCCCGCCGTGCGAGACGGGCTGATCGGCGCGCTGAGGCGGGCGCTTCAAATCGAGCGTCTTTCCAGCTAGTGATTAAGCCGCTCGTCCCCGCGCAAGCGGGGACCCGGAGCCGCAAGCATTGTGCTCGCAACCCTGGATTCCCGCTTACGCGGGAATGAGCGGAGTTGGATCGAGGGGATCAAATAATGACCTTCCGCATCGCCGTCGTGCAGCCGATCGCCAACCCGATCGGCGAGGATGAGAAGAACGTCGACGACGCGGTGGACTTCATCACGCGCGCGGCGGCGGAAGGCGCCGACTTCGTCTGCTTTCCGGAGACCTATCCCGGGCCCTGGCGCATGCCGGCGACGTTCGACCCGACGCCGCGGCTCGCCGAAGCCGCCGCCAAGCACGGCATCAACGCCATCTACGGCACGCTCGAGCCGCTCAGCCACAACGAGGGCTCCGCCTATAATCTGATCTGCATGGCCTATGGCGACGGCCGCCCGCCGGTGAGCTATCGGCGCACGCATCCGAACGGGCCGTGGATCTACACCGGCGGCAAGTGGTGGGAATTCCAATACGTCGCCGGCAACGACTTCCCGGTGTTCGATACGCGTCACGGCAAAGTCGGCCTCGCCATGTGCAGCGAGGTCTACATGCCGGAGGTGACGCGCGCGCTGGCGCTGCGCGGCGCCGAGCTGATCTTCATGCCGGCCGGCACCGACAAGGGCAAATTGTGGGCGAGCTGGCGCAATTTGATCTGGTCGCGCGCCATCGAGAACCTCGCCGTGGTCGTCACCACGCAGAACCTGTTCAGCCACGCCGAGCGCGGGCTCGCCATGGTGGCGGCGCCGGAGGAGATCATGTTCGAGAGCACCGCTGCCGGGCTGTTCTTCGTCGACGTGAGCCTGGAGCGCGCACGCGAGATGCGCGCGAGCAACGACAGCGTCAGCTCCTCGGCCAATTACGCCGCCAAGCAGGGTGTGCTCGGCGCGCAGTGGCAGCGGCCGGAACTGCGCGAGACGATGTATCCGCGGCCGCCTGAGGCGGCGGAGTAACTTAACCCGTCACCCTGAGGTGCGCGCCGAAGGCGCGCCTCGAAGGGCGACGGCCCGGGCGTTCATCCTTCGAGGCTCGCTATCGCTCGCACCTCAGGATGACGAGATAGGTTTGTGCGTTGCGCAAACTGGCTCGGCGTGCGAATCTGCGCGCAATGTCTCCCACGCCTCCCCTCGGTCCGAAACCCCGCCTCGGATACGTCAACAGCAGCCTCAACCGCGCCGCCGAAAGGCGCACGGACGCCGACGCGCTGGCGCGGCTGGCCGCCGACCGCGCCGCCGGCGCCTATGTGATCGGCGGCGACCTGATCGTGCTGAAGAAGGCCGCGCCGCTGAACGATCCGCTGTTCACGCTCGACGCGGCGCGCGCGCTGGGCGAGAGCGAGACGGTGTTCCTCGGGCTTCTCGGCGAGGCTGGCCGCTTCGGCATCGGCATCGCGCCGGCGAACGCCGAGGCACTCAAAGACAACCCCGACTACGTCGTCACCGACCTGCGCTCGATCGCGGTGCAGGGCCTGGTCGAGCCTGAGCACCTGCCGCCGATCGCGGAAGCGAAAGCCGTGCTCAACTGGCACCTGCGGCACCGCTTCTGTCCGAACTGCGGCCACGCGACCGAGTCGGTGCAAGGCGGCTGGAAGCGCGACTGCGCGGGCTGCAAGGCCGAGCATTTCCCGCGCACCGATCCGGTGGTGATCATGCTGGCGGTCGACGGCGAGCGCTGCCTGCTCGGGCGCAGTCCGCGCTTCCTGCCGACCATGTGGTCGTGCCTTGCCGGCTTCATCGAGCCGGGCGAGTCGATCGAGGACGCCGTGCATCGCGAGACGCTCGAGGAAGCCGGCATCGCCTGCGGCCGCGTCAAATATTTCGGCTCGCAGCCCTGGCCGTTCCCCTCGTCGCTGATGATCGGCGCTCACGCCGAAGCGCTGACGCGCGACATCGTCGTCGACAAGCAGGAGCTGGAGGACGCGCGCTGGTTCACACGCGAGGAGGTCGCCAGCATGCTGGCGCGGCAGCATCCGCAAGGATTGACCACGCCGCCGCCGGTCGCTATCGCGCATCACATCATCCGCGCCTGGGTCGAGCACGAGATCGGTTTTGAGTAGCCCGCAAAGACCGAAAATTCTGTGCGCCGGCATCGCGGTGCAGGACATCGTGATGCGCGTTACGGATTTCCCCGCGCCGGGCACCAAGGTGGTGGCGTCGGAATTCATCACCACCGGCGGCGGTTGCGCCGCCAACGCCGCGGTGGCGACCGCGCGGCTCGGCGGACGCGTCGCCTTCGCCGGCCCGCTTGGCGGTGAGAGCGACGCGGTGAGCGCGCGCATCGTCGCCGATTTGACAGCCGAAGGCATCGACTGCGGCGGCTGCGTACGCGTCGTCGACGGCACGCCCTCGGTATCGCTGATCCTGATCGATGCGCGCGGCGAGAAGATGATCGCCACGCGGCGCGGCGTCAGGCTCGCCAACGTGCTGCCGGCGGACGCCGAGGCGCTGGTGGCCGACGTCGATGCCGTGCTGGTCGACAACCGCTTCCCCGAGTTCGTCACCGCGGTGTGCCAGGCGGCACGCCGGCGCGGCATTCCGGTGATCGTCGACCTCGACCAGGCGACGCGCATTGACGATTCCCTGTTCAAGCTCGGCACGCATGTGATCGCCTCGAGCGAGGCGCTGCGCGGCATCGCCGGGATCGCCGACCTTGGCGTTGCCCTGCGCAAGCTCGCCGAGCATCTCGACGGTTTCGTTGCCGTTACCGACGGACCGAACGGCGTCTATTGGCTCGAAGCCGAGACGCTGCGCCATAGGCCGGCGTTTCCAGTGGAGGCCATCGACTCGCTCGGCGCCGGCGACGCCTTCCACGGCGCCTTCACGCTGGCGCTGGCGGAGGGGCGCGATCTCGAAACCGCGCTGCGCTTTGCCAGCGCCGCGGCCGCGCTCAAGTGTACGAAATTCGGTGGCGCGTCGGGGGCAGCAACGCGGGCGGAGGTGGATGCGTTTCTCGCGGTGCGCTGATTATTTCTTCGACGGACAGGGCGCGCCGCAGGGAGCGCAGGCGCCGGCGAAATCCTCCGGCGACACCGCGCGGCCGCTCGACGGGCTCGCCAGATGGCTGCCGACGATGGCCCCGAGACCGAACACGACGACGAAGATGTAAATCGTCCGCATGGGCTACTCGCGCGACAGGCCGAACAGCGGCCGCAGCCTGATGCCGATCAGGCATCCCGGGAGCGCGGCGGCAAACCAGACCCAGCCGTGCAACGAGCCGGAGGCAACGCCGCCGACGAAGGCGCCGATGTTGCAGCCGAAACCGAGACGGGCGCCCCACCCCATCAACAAACCGCCGACCGCCGCCGCGAGCAGCGATTTTGCCGGCGGCCAGGGCGAGGCCGCATAGCGCTTGGTCGCGGCAGCGGCGGCCATGGCGCCGAACAGCACGCCGAAATCGGTGAGGCTCGACGTGTCGGACAGCACAGAGCTGGCAAGCGCCTGCTTGTTACCGGGCCATTGCCAGAAGCCGGCATTGGAAAAGTCGAAGCCGAGCGCCGCGAAAATCTTCGCGCCCCAAATGGTGTAGCCGTAGGTCACGCTCCACGGATGCCCGCCGGCCGCGAAAACGAAAACGCAGAGCAGGCCGATGGCCACGCCGCCGACGATGTAATTGCGCGACGGCATGAAGTTAGCGCCGCGTTTGCGCGCAACCGCGATAATCAGCGCGGCGGCGAGCGCGATGCTGGCCAGCGTCGCCGCCAGGCCGCCCCAGGGTCCGAGATAATCCGCCGCCAGGATCGGATCGACGCCACCGAGCGCGAGAAACGACGGCAGCGACAGGCTGCCGAGCACGCTGCCGGCCATGAAGAAGGCGAGCGCGATCAGCATACGGCCTGAGCCGCCGCCGACCGTATAGAGCGTGCCGGAGCCGCAGCCGTTGGCGAGCTGCATGCCGATGCCGAAGACGAAGGCGCCGACGACCAGCGAGGCGCCGAGCGGCCCGATGGCGCCGCCGAAGTTCGGCTTCAGCGCCGCGACCGGCACTACGGCCAGCGCGCAGACCGCGATGACGATCAGCCCGCCGATGAGCCCGCCGGCCTCGCCGCGCGTGAGAAAGCGCCGCCACGAGGCGGTGTAGCTGAACTCGGCCTTGAGGAAGACCGCGCCGAGGCCAAAGCCGCCGAGGATGAGCGCGGCCGACGCGACCTGGCCGTCGAGCAGCACCAGCGCGAGCAGGATCGCGGTCGCGCCGAGCGACAGCGCGAGGAACAGGCGGTCTGCGCGGGGAGCGGCGCTGTCGGCCGCCGCGGTCAGTGTTGCTGTGGACATGAAGACACTCAGACTATCTCGTCATCCTGAGGTGCTCGGCCAATAGGCCGAGCCTCGAAGGATGAACGCCCCGGGCCGTCGCCCTTCGAGGCTCGCCGCTCGTGCGGCTCGCACCTCAGGGTGACGGGGAGAGTGTGTGCGGTCTACGAGCCGAGGCCAAGCGTCTTTTTCAGGTCGTCCCACTTGGTGCGCGAGGACTCGATCGGCCGGCTGGCGTTGCTGGTCCATTCCACCATCGAGCCGGCGTAGAGACGGGCGCGCTCCTGCCCCAGCAACTCGTGCAGCACGAACCAGTCGGTCGCCGCCCAGTGGCCGGTGTTGCAGTAGGCGACCACGGAGCCGTCGGTGGCGCGGCCGGCGAGCTTGGCGAGCTCGGCCTTCGGCTTCAGTCTGTTGCTGGCGGGATCGTAGAATTCGGCGCTGTCGATGTTGAGCGCACCGGGAATGTGGCCATAGGCCTGCGAGGCCGGCGCCTTTTCCTTGCCGAGGAAGAACGACGCCGGGCGCGCGTCGATCAGCGTCGCACCGCCGGACTTCTCGATCTTCTCGACTTCGGCCGCGTCGGCCAGCAGGTTCTTGTCGAGACTCGAGGTGAAAATCTTGGGCGACGGCGGCACGACGCCGCTCTCGGTCGGCAGCCCGGCCTTGCTCCAAGCCGCGACGCCGCCGTCGAGGATCGAGACGTTCTTCACGCCGGCATAGGCAAGCGTCCAGTAGGTGCGCGCGGCCGAGCCGAAATCGAGCACGTTGACTCCGGCCGGCACCACGACGACGTGGCTGTCCTCGTCGATGCCGAGATCGCCGATCAACTTCTCGAGCTCCGCCGCAGTCGGCACCATGAACGGAACATTGTTGCGGGTGACCCGCCAGCCGGCTTTGTCGTAGTCGCTGTGCACGCTGCCCGGGATGTGCGCCGCCTTGTAGGCTTCGACGCCGCCGCCATCGATGGCCGAGCGGATGTCGAGCACGACCAGGTCGGCATCCTTCACGTGCTGCTTCAGCCAGTCGACGCTCACCAGCGGCTGGCGCTCGGCGGCATGCACGCCCGCCGTCGACACGGCGAGGGCGGCGCTGAATGCGAGCGCGGCGCCGAACTGGCGCAGGACGCGGGCGACGGCTGGAGCAAGAATTTTTCGCATGAGCTGGGCTTTCGGTCGAAACGCCGCGACGGCGGCAGCAGATTGCCCTTGAAATAGAATATTTTTCTCTATAAAGACAGTGCTGGGATTGAAATAAGAAGATTATTCCAATTTATGCCCGAGGTTTAGCCGGCCCGTTTTACGTTGCGAAGGAAAAAGAGAATGGACGCCATCGACCGCAAGATCCTCGCCGTGGTCCAACAGGACGCCTCGCTCTCGGTGGCCGAGATCGGCCAGCGCGTCGGCCTGTCCTCGACCCCGTGCTGGAAGCGCCTGCAGCGGCTGGAAGCCGACGGCGTCATCACCAAGCGGGTGGCGCTGATCGACCCCGACAAGGTCGGCCTCGGCATCACCGTCTTCGCCTCGATCGAGACCGGCGACCACTCGCAGGACTGGTTGAAGAAGTTCGCCGAGGTGGTGAGCGCGATGCCGGAGGTGATGGAGTTCTACCGCATGGCCGGCGACGTCGACTACATGCTGCGCGTGGTGGTGCCGGACATCGCCGGCTACGACGCTTTCTACAAGCGGCTAATCGCGACCGTGCCGCTGAAAAACGTCACCTCGCGCTTCGCCATGGAGCGCATCAAGTCGAGCACGGCGCTGCCGATCGGGTAGCGCGCATGATCCCGAAAAGTGGGAACCGGTTTTCGGATAGGATCATGCGCCAGCAAGCCTGCGCCTCAGGTGCAGGTGGTGGTGCCGTAAGTGGGCGCGGTGATGCGCGGCGCCATGTACATCGTATCCGACAAGGTCAGCGTGCCGGTGATGGTGTAGCCGACGGTCGGCGTATAGGCGTAGCTCACTTCGGCGAACAGAAGCTGCGAGCTCGGCACCGCCAGCGCGCTCGGGATAGTGACCACCTGCCCGGCCGCGCGCGCCGTGCCGTTCAGCGTCGCGCTCCAGGCCACCGTCGCCTTGCCCGTGGCGTCGATCTTCAGGCACGACAGCACCGACTTCAGCTTGCTCGGCGAATAGGGCGCGACGATCGCGGACGACGCGTTCATGATGTTGGTCATGTCCGACGTACTGATGGTCGTCACCTGCGAGGCCAGGTTGGCGAGCGTCGCGGCGGTGAGACTGACCTTGCGGTCGGCGCCGACGCCATCGGAGATTTCCGCGCAGCCGAGATAGAGGCCGATCATCAACGGCGCGATCAACGCGAATTCGACCGCGGAGACGCCGCGCTTGTCGCGCGCGAAGCGGCGCAGGAACGGGGGAACGCGGGGTGCGACTGTCGTCATGGCGCGTTGCCTCACTTGTACGGCTCGACGCGGAACACCGCGGCGGCCGCCAGCAGACGATTGCTGCCGTTCAAATTCGAGAGGTTGTTGCTGAGCATCGAAACGTAGATCGGCCACTGATAGTAGAGCTGCACCACCGTGATGTCGCCGGGGTTGGTGCCGGGGTTGTAGCCCATGTTGGCCGTGTTGAACTGGCCGTTGCTGATCGGCAACGCCGTGTTGACCGCGCTGAAGCTCGAATAGGTCTGCACGTTGACCGTGATGCCGTTCTGACAGTCGAACAGACCCTGGATGCGCGCGCAGACCTGGTTCTTGAAGTCGGCCGCGGTGTAGCCCGCGCTCTGCGCCTGACCGGTCATGATGAGGCGCGAAGCGTCGGCGGTGGCCGCCTCCAGTGTCTGGCTGGCGAAGAAGACAAAGGCCGTTTCGAGAATGGCGAAGGTCAGCGCCAGGAACGGCGTCGCCACCAGCGCGAATTCGACGGCGGCGGAACCGTCCTGCCGGCGCGCGAAGCGGCGCGTCAACCTGCGCACACGGGCCGCGAACTTGCTACGCGTTGCATCCCACATGGCAATTGTCTCGACTTTGGAATTCACGATTGAAACACTAGCAGAAGCGCGTTTTCGAAGTGTTGCAGCAATTGTCGAGAACAACGGAGATACCGTTAAGCCGCCGCTAACCATGCCGCACGACAGCTCGTGTGGTGGATACTAGTGCTCAGCGTGCCCCGGTCGGTTGCTGCGCCGAGTTGCTGCGCGCGCCGGACTGCTGCAGGACGGAGTTGAAGTAAGGCACCGAGTCGCCGAGCGTCAGCCGTTTCTCGCAATCCGGATTGCAGCTATAGGATTCCCGCTCGACGCCTTTGTAGACGATGACGAGATCGCTGTTGGCGGAGACACCGAGCACCTGCACGATGTTGTCCATCACCACTTTGCCCGCGCGGTCGAGTCCTACCATGTTGGTCGAGCCGAAGCCCTTGCCGGTGACGACCAGCATGCCGCCGCTTTGCAGCGCGGCGTCGGCGATCAGCGGATTGCCGATGACGATGGTCGCCACGCGCTCGGGAAGCTTCATGACGCGCGCTTCGTCGACGGTGACGGTGATCGTTTCGGCCAAGGCCGGAGCGGCGCCGATTGCGGCGAGCGCGGCAATCGTCCAGGCCATAAAGGCGAGCAGGCGTCTCCGACGCCCGTACACGGCCGACATTGAACTCTCCAACGCTACGCACGCCACACAAGGCCCGCCCGGCGACGGCCGGCGGACCAACGGCGCAAGTTCACTCCAAATAGGTGAACGAAATGCAAAGAGCGGCCGCGACCGCTGCTGCTTAGCTCAGCGCAGGAAGGGATAGAGCATCTGCCCCTGGAAGCTTTCCGGCAGGCTCTTGTCGTCGACGCCGTAGGCGTCCGGCAGCACGTTCTTCGGCATGTAAAAGGTGCCGAACAGGACATCCCAGATCGGAAACGTGCCGGCGAAGTTCATCGAGCCGCCGCGATCGGCCGCCGTATGGTGCCAGCGGTGGAAGATCGGACCGGCGAGCACGTATTTGAACGGGCCGAGGCTCCAGTTCAGATTGGCATGCACAAAACCGGAATGTGCCGTGATGAACGGCCCCGCCCAGACCATCACGTTCGGCGAAATGCCGGCGAGCAGCAGCAACACGTCGACGCCGACCGCGCCCAGGAACAAATTGACCGGGTGGAAACGCGCGGCGGAAATCCAGTCGATCTCTTCCGAGGAATGGTGCACGGCATGGTACTTCCACATCGTCCCGCCGTGGAACCAGCGGTGGATCCAGTACAGCATGAAATCCGACGCCACCATGAAGACGATGACCTGCACCCACATCGGCAATGCGGCCAAAGGCCCATGGCCGTTT
>Ga0265314_10006192_pt1 | contig 10623 bp, 4 predicted proteins | sample 4126metaG_FD_203106 | JGI IMG/M metagenome (GOLD analysis project Ga0265314, IMG submission 203106) | Rhizosphere microbial communities from Carex aquatilis grown in University of Washington, Seatle, WA, United States - 4-1-26 metaG | ecosystem: Host-associated > Plants > Roots > Rhizosphere >... | reverse complement strand
ATGCTCCACTTCTGCGCGACGGCGTGCTCGGCGAGGCCGTGCAGCCGCTCGGCCTCGGCCGGATCGGTGTTCGTCAGCGAGCGGTAGCGCAGCTCGCGGTTCGTGTAGTCGGAGAGCGGGATCCGCGGACGCGGCGAGTCGAGCAGGAACGGATTGCCGCCCTCCGCGCGCACCACCGGGTCGTAGCGGATCAGCGGCCAGTAGCCGCTCGCGACAGCGCGGTACTGCTGGTCGAGTCCCTTCGTCATGTCGATCCCGTGCGCGATGCAGTGACTGTAGGCGAGCACGAGCGAGGGGCCGTCGTAGGCCTCCGCCTCGCGGAACGCGCTCAGCGTCTGTTGCGGATCGGCTCCCATCGCGACGCGCGCGACGTAGACATTGCCGTACGCGATCGCCTGCAGTGCGAGATCCTTCTTCGGGACGGTCTTGCCGGCGGCCGCGAACTTGGCGACCGCGCCGAGCGGCGTCGACTTCGACATCTGTCCGCCCGTGTTGGAGTAGACCTCGGTGTCGAGTACGAGTACGTTGACGTTGCGTCCGCTGGCGAGGACGTGGTCGAGCCCGCCCGAGCCGATGTCGTAGGCCCAGCCGTCGCCGCCGACGATCCAGACGCTGCGCCGCACGAGGTGGTCGACGACGCTCTTCAGGTCGGTGGCCGCCGGCCCGTCCAGGGCTTCGAGCCGCCGCTTGAGCTCGTCCACGCGTTCGCGCTGGCCGCGCAGCTCGGACTCGCGCAGCTGCGATGCCTCGAGAATCTCGTCCACGAGCTCCGCGCCGAGCTCGTCGCGCAGCTCGCGGAGGCGCCTGTGGGCGAGGTCGGTGTGCCGGTCGGCGGCGAGCCGGAAGCCGAGCCCGAACTCGGCATTGTCCTCGAAGAGCGAGTTCGACCAGGCGGGGCCGCGCCCGTTCGCATCGCTCGTCCACGGCGTGGTCGGCAGGTTGCCGCCGTAGATCGACGAGCAGCCGGTCGCGTTCGCGACCATCAGCCGGTCGCCGAAGAGCTGTGAGAGCAGCTTGATGTACGGGGTCTCGCCGCAGCCGGCGCACGCGCCGGAGAACTCGAACAGCGGCTCGAGGAACTGCGTGCCGCGCACCGTTCCGAAGTCGACGCGCGCGCGGTCGGTCTCCGGCAGCTGCTCGAAGAACGCGATGTTCTCGCGCTCGGCGGCGACGAGCGGCTCGCGCGGGGCGAGGTTGATCGCCTTGCGCACGGGATCTCCCGGCGCGACGATCGGGCACGCCTCGACGCAGAGCTGGCAGCCGGTGCAGTCCTCGACGTAGACCTGCAGCGTGTAGCGGGCGTTCGGCAGGCCGACCGCGTCGAGCGGGGCCGACCGGAACAGGTCGGGCGCGCCCTCGAGCTGGGACTCGTCGTACTGCCTCGAGCGGATCACGCTGTGCGGGCAGACGAAGCTGCAGTTGCCGCACTGGATGCACAGGTCCTCGTCCCAGACAGCGACCAGGTCCGAGATGTTGCGCTTCTCGAACGCCGCCGTTCCGCTCGGATAGGTGCCGTCGACCGGCAACGCGCTCACCGGCAGGTCGTCGCCTCGGCCGGCCAGCATCTCGGCAGTGACGGCGCGGACGAAGTCCGGCGCATGCGCAGGAACGAACAGGGGCAGCTCGCGGGTCGCCGTGGCGAGCTCGGGCACCTCGACCTTGTGCAGGCCGGCGAGCGCACGGTCGACGGCCGCCTGGTTGCGCTCCACGACGTCCGCGCCGCGACGGCCGTACGTCTTTGCGACCGCCGTCTTGATCCGGTCGATCGCGACGTCGCGCGGCAAGACGCCGGAGACCGCGAAGAAGCACGTCTGCAGGATGATGTTCGTGCGTCCGGCGAGACCGACGTCGCGCGCGATGCTGCCGGCGTCGATCGCATAGACCTCGATGTGCTTGGCGATGATCTTGTCCTGGATCGGGCGCGCGAGCGCGTCCCAGATCTCGTCCGGCGGCAGCGCGCAGTTCAGCAGCAGGGTCGCGCCGTCCGCGGCGCAGCCGAGCACGTCGGCGCGCTCGAGGAGGCCGAACTGGTGGCAGCCGATGAAGCTCGCCTGGCGCACGAGGTACGGCGCGCGGATCGGCTGCGGCCCGAAGCGCAGATGCGACACCGTCGTCGAGCCGGACTTCTTCGAGTCGTAGACGAAGTAGCCCTGCGCGTTGAGGCCTTCCTCGCCGCCGAGGATCTTGATCGTGTTCTTGTTCGCGCCGACCGTTCCGTCGGAGCCGAGCCCGAAGAAGACGGCGCGCACCGTGTCGGCGGGCTCGATGTCGAGATCCGGGTCGTAGTCGAGGCTGAGCCCCGAGACGTCGTCCTTGATGCCGACCGTGAACCGGCGGCGCGGCCGCTCGCGCTCGAGCTCGTCGAAGACCCCGGCGACCATGCCCGGGGTGAACTCCTTCGAGGACAGGCCGTAGCGGCCGCCGACGATGCGCGGCATCACCGCACGCTCGCCGTCGGCGAACGACTCGGTCAGCGCCGCGACCGTGTCGAGGAACAGCGGCTCGCCGAGCGAGCCCGGCTCCTTCGTCCGGTCGAGCACTGCGATCTGCCGCACGCTCGCCGGCAGCGCGTCGAGCAGCGCCTGCGCCGGGAACGGCCGGTACAGCCGCACCTGGACGACGCCGACCCGCTCGCCGCGTGCGTTGAGCGCGGCGACGGTCTCCTGCACCGTTTCGGCGCCCGAGCCCATCACGACGATCACGCGCTCGGCCTCGGGATCGCCGGCGTACTCGACGATGTGCAGGCTCCGGCCGGTGCGCTCGGCGAGGCGCGCCATCGCGTCTTCCACGACGTCCGGAACGCGCGCGTAGAACGGGTTCACCGTCTCGCGTGCCTGGAAGTAGACGTCCGGGTTCTGGGCCGTGCCGCGGATGAACGGCCGTTCCGGCGATAGGGCGCGGCCGCGATGCGCGCGCACCAACTCCTCGGGCACGAGCGCGCGCAGGTCGTCGTCGGAGAGCAGCTCGATCGTGTTCAGCTCGTGCGAGGTGCGGAAGCCGTCGAAGAAGTGCACGAACGGCACGCGCGTCTCGAGCGTCGCGACCTGCGCGACGAGCGCGAGGTCGTGCGCTTCCTGCACCGACGACGCAGCGAGCAGTGCGAAGCCGGTCTGCCTCACCGCCATCACGTCGGAGTGGTCGCCGAAGATCGACAGGCCCTGAGCGGCGAGGGAGCGAGCGGCCACATGCATGACGGCCGGGGTCAGCTCGCCGGCGATCTTGTACATGTTCGGGATCATCAGCAGCAGGCCCTGCGACGCGGTGAACGTCGTCGCGAGCGCGCCGCCCTGCAGCGCACCGTGGAGAGCGCCGGCCGCGCCGCCTTCGCTCTGCATCTCGACCACTGCGGGGACGGTGCCCCAGACGTTGGGCTTCCCCTGGCTCGACCACTCGTCGGCCAGCTCGGCCATCGGTGACGACGGCGTGATCGGGTAGATACAGCAGACTTCGTTGAGCCGGTACGCGACCGAGCCCGCAGCCTCGTTGCCGTCGACCGTCACGCGCATCAGCTGGGCTCCGGAACCATCTCGATTGCGTGCACCGGGCACTGCCCGAAGCACGTGGCGCAGCCGGTGCACTTGTCGTAGTCGAACTCGTAGCGGTGCCCGACGCCGAGCTTGATCACCGCGTCCTCGGGGCAGGCGCCGAGGCAGCCGTCGCACTCGAAGCAGTTGCCGCACGAGAGACAGCGGCTCGCCTCGAAGACCGCCTCTTCGGCGGAGAGGCCGCCGACGATCTCGCCGAAGTCTGCGACGCGCTCCTCGGGCGCCTGTTCCGGCTGCTGCCGCCGGTCGGCGTCGCCGAAGTACCAAAGGTGGAGCTTGTCCCAGTCCGCCACCTCGTGCTTCGGCGGGCTCAAGGCGGCGGTGCTGCGCAGCCAAGCGTCGATGTGGCGGGCCGCCTTCTTGCCGTGGCCGACGCCGATGGTGACGGTGCGTTCGCTCGGCACCATGTCCCCGCCTGCGAACACCCAGGGGCAACCGGTCTGCAGCGAGGTCGACACGAGCACGGTGCCGTCGCGCTCGAACTCCACGCCCGGCACCTCGCGCAGGAACGCGGTATCGCTGTCCTGGCCGAGCGCGAGGATGATCGTGTCCGCTGCGAGCGTCTCGAACTCTCCCGTCGGCTGCGGATAGCCGCTGTCGTCGAGCGCCATCACCTCGACCTGCAGTTCGGGCCCGTCGAAGGCGGTGATCGTGCGGAGCCAGTTGATGCGCACGCCTTCGCGCTCGGCGTCCTCGGCCTCTTCCAGATGAGCCGGCATCTGCTCGCGGGTGCGCCGGTAGACGATCAGCGTCTCCTCCGCGCCGAGCCGGCGCGCTGTGCGGGCGGCGTCCATCGCGGTGTTGCCGCCGCCGTAGACCGCGACGCGGCGGCCGATCACCGGTTCTTCGCCGGAGGCGACGCTGCGCAAAAACGCGATCGCGTCGACGATCGGGCCGGCGTCGCGCGCCGGGATGTCGACGCGCTTCGAGAGGTGTGCGCCGACGGCGACGAAGACGGCGTCGAAGCGGCCTGCTTCGCGCTCTGCGGCGAGATCCTCGACCCGGTGGTTGCACGTCATCTTCACGCCCATGGCCTCGATGCGGGCCAGCTCGCCGTCGAGGATGTCGCGGGGCAGCCGGTAGGCAGGGATGCCGTAGCGCATCATCCCGCCGGGCTCGGCGCTCGAATCCCGGATCTCGACCTCGTGGCCGAGCTTCGCGAGGTGGTAGGCGGCCGACAGGCCGCTTGGTCCCGCTCCGATCACGAGTACGCGCTTGCCGCTCAGCGCGGGCGGAGGCGAGAACTGCCAGCCTTGCTCCAGCGCGAGATCGCCGAGGAAGCGCTCGACCGAGTGGATCGAGACGGCGCTGTCGAGGTTGGCGCGGTTGCAGACGCTCTCGCAGGGGTGGTAGCAGACCCGCCCGTGGATCGCCGGCAGCGGATTGTCCGCGACGAGCTCACGCCAGGCTTCCTCGTGACGGCCCGCCATGGTGTGTGCCAGCCAAGCCTGGATGTTCTCGCCGGCCGGGCAACCCGAGTTGCACGGCGGCAGCAGATCGACATACACGGGGCGGCGGTCACGTACCGGGCCGACGCGCGACTGCCCGTGCAGCAGGTCGGGAAGCGGCGTTACGTCCCGCATCGAGTCGCTCATGCGGCACACCACCGGTGTCCAGCCATGCCGTGCAGGCTACTAATTTGCTCTCGCGACCGCGCCGACTGCTCGAGCGCTGCACCGACGCCACCCATTCAGGGCGTCAGTCGATCTTGGCTCGGCGTCAAGCTCAGATACGTGCCGGAGACGATTGCAGCCATCGGCTTCACGTTCGCTACTCACACGGCCGCCGGCATCGGCGGTATCTGCGGATCGTGACGCGTGTTTTCCCGCAGTCCGTCTCGTCATCTCGGATCCGGGTCCGTAGCTTCCCGAAGCGGAAACCGCGGCAGCCCCGATCCGCACCGCAGTCGAGCCGCCCATCGTCGTCCAAAGGGAGGGGAACCTGCTCGCACACGTGCTTCTCGACGGAGCTTCGACGGTTGCCGCCTTTCGGCAGCTCGCTCTGACCCGAGCCGAAGAGCGCTAGGAGAAGAGCGGCACGAGGCTCCGTCGCGCGGCGAGCTCTTCCATTAGGTCGGTCGAAGGGCGCGACTCGAAGCGGCTTGCCGCGTCGAGCACGCTCGGCAGGAGCGCCACGTCGCCGACCGTGTTGAGAAAGACGCCGGGCCGTCCGAGCACCCAGTGCACGGCCAGGTCGATGTCGCCCTGCTCGCGGAGCGGCTCGTACCAGGTGGCCGCGGTTTGCTCGCGGCCGTCCCACGGCGCGAGCGAGATTGCTTTGATCGTCTGGACGGCGACGCCGCGCTCTGCGCACACGGCGGTGAGCGCCTCGAAATCGGCTGCGTAGACGTCGTCGCGCAGCTGCGCGTAGTTGTAGGGCAGCAGCACCGAGTCGAACGCGAAGCGCTCGAGGCTGCGGAGATGCCTCCTCGCAACGGTGAGCCCGTGGCCGGTGACGCCGATGAAGCGGACCAGGCCCTCGTCGCGCGCCTCGACGGCGGCCTCGAGTGCACCGCCCTCCCGTAGCGCGGTCTCCCACTCGATCACGTCGACGAGGTTGTGCAGTTGCAAGAGGTCGACGTGGTCGACGCCGAGCCGTTCGAGGGAACGATGGATCTCCTCGCGCGCTCCGGCTCGATCGCGCTGCCCGGTCTTCGTCGCGAGAAAGACGCTGTCGCGGTGGCGTGCGAGCCACGGTGCGAGCCTCAGCTCCGAGTCTCCGTACGACGCTGCGGTGTCGATGTGGTTCACGCCGCGCTCGAGAATCAGCTCGAGGGTCAGGTCGGCCTCGGCCTGCGTGACAGAGCCGAGCGACGCGGCTCCGAAGATCGTGCGCGTGCTCTCGTGTCCGGTCTTGCCGAAGGGTGCCTGCGCGATCATGGCCTGAGACTAACGAGTGGCGCCGCGGGCGGCCACCGCTCCGTACGTCCGGATCGGCACGGCGACCATCGAACTGGGCGACGTATGAGCTGTTCGTTGGTCTGATCAGGTTTGTAAGCCTGATCAGACCGGTCAGACCGGTCTGACGCGGAGCTCTACGTCGGCAAGCCTCAGGGCCCTGAGCCGGCTTCTCCCGCAAACGTGCAAGGGCGTCACGACACGACGTACGGGATCGTCTGCGGGCCCTCGGGCAGCACGCAGACCCGGGCTTCCGGGCCTGCAGCGTCGAGTGCGTCCTCGACCGTCGCTTCGATGTCTGCCGTCTGCTCGATGTGCGCCTCGGCAAGCTCGGCGTCCGAGAGGAACGACGTGTGCATCACGACGCGCGCAACGCACTGCACCATCGCGAGGATCTGGGTCTGCCACTGGTCGGGGACGGTCTCGGTGCGTGCGGCGATCGTCTCGAGGAGCGCCCGCGGAGAGGCAGCCGCGATCAGCTCGCTGCGATACGAGCCGTGATCCGGGAAGCCGTCGCGGCACTCGGCGGCGCAGACGATCAGCCCGCCGGGCTTCACGACCTCGGCCGCTGCCGAGATGCCCTTGACCGCCTGGTAGAGGCTCTGGTCGAGCGGAAACCCCGAGTTCGTCGTCACGACGACGTCGAATCGACCGGGCACCGGGCACATCGCCGTCTCGCGCGCGGCGGCGCAGGCTGCGCGGTGCGCCGTAAACAGCTCGCCGCCGAAAGCCTGCACGATCCGTTGCTCGCGATCGATGATCACGTCGAGCGTGAAGTCGGTGCCCGTTGCGGTGGCGATCGCACGCACGTCGTCGTGCACCGGATTTCCCTCGATGATTCCCCAGCGGGCGTCGGGATGGCCGATCCGCGCGGCGTTGTGGAGCGTGAGCGTGGTCTCGAGGCCCGCCAGGCCGGGCGCCACCATCTTCGGGCCGCCGGAGAAGCCCGCGAAGAAGTGCGGTTCGACGAAGCCCGTCGTGATCCTCACGTCCGCCTCCACCCAGAGGCGGTTGAGCCACACAGGCACGGCGTTGCCGTGCGTTCCCATCCAGACGAGCGACGATGCGTCGCGGGCGTCATGATTGACAACGTGAACGGTGTCGACGACGTCGTCGCCGAGCATCCGGCGCAGCTCTTCGTCGCTGTTTCCCCGGTGCGTGCCCGTCGCGATGAGGAGGACGACGTCTTCGAGCCGCACGATGTCCGCGAGCTCCGCGAGGATCGCAGGGATGACGATGTGACGCGGTTGCGCGCGCGTGCCGTCGCAGATGCTGATCGCCACTGTCTGTCCCGAACGCACGACTTGGCGGAGAGGCGCGCCGGAAAGCGGTTCGCGCAACGCGGCGAGCACGGCGGCACGTTCGTCGGGAGCCGCCTGACGATGAGCAGGCCTGATCACGGTCGACCGATCGGCCGGCAGGTCGATGACGAGGCCATGCTCGCCGTAGGCAAGGTCGATCTTCACGAGGCACCTCCTACCACGAATGTGCTGGACAACAGGCGCCCGATGCGCCTGTAGAGCATCAGGTACCGGCGATCGTGCGTGCGCCTGCAGCGCACGCACGCTCGAGCGCGTCGCCAAGGTCGCGTCCGAGCAGCAGACTCGCAAGCAGTGCACCCGCAAACGCGTCGCCGCCGCCGAAGGCGTGCACGCCCGTCGCCCGCTCTGGTGGAGTCCGCTCCTGCACGGCTCCGTCGAGATATGCGGTTGCGCGCTCCTTCCCACGTTTGACGCAAACGAGCCGAAAGCGGCGTGCGAGAGCGTCGGCATCGCCGCCCAGCGCGGCAAGCTCTTCCTCGTCGACGAAGAGTGCGTTCGCGCGGACTGTCGGCTCGAGGCGCACGAGACGTGGCGAGCCCGCATCGACCGCGAGCCAGTCGGCCTGTAAGCCCTCGAGCGGATCGCCGTCGGCCTGAAACAGGAAATAGCCCGACACGAGGATCGCATCGGCCGACACGCCGCCGAGGTCGAGCGCGACGTTCGCTCCCCGGTCGGCGACGACCGTCCCGGCGCCGTCCTGGAAGTAGGTGCCGGTTGGCAGCACCGGGTCGACCTGCAGCAGAGGCTCGACTCCTGCGGCGAGAAGTGCCTCACGCACTGCGCGGCCCGCGAAGTCGTCGCCGACGCGGCCGACGACCGCGGACACGACACCCTCTGCGGTTGCAGCGAGCGCCGCCGTGACGGGCGAACCGCCTATCCGCACGCGGACCGGTGCGTGGACAACAGCGCCGGGGAGCAGCTCATCGGTGCTCACGTCGAGCATGACCTCACCAACTGCAACGAACCGCGGCGCCATCGGCGGAACGCTAGCGTCGCGCAAGAGGTAGAGCCGCGGTGGCTAACCCGTTTCGGGGATGGCAACCACCCTTTTTGCGCGGTCGAATCAACGTTGGGCCGCTTCAGAGTCGCGTCGCCGATGTCGAAACCTCTGGTGAGATGACATCTCCACGATTCGTCAAGAGCGGCCTGCGGCTGCACAAGACCGGTAACAACACGCTTCGCCGTCTCCCATTCCTGCGCGGGCGGCCCGGGCGTTGGAGCGTCGCCGCTGTACTCGTGTTCGCCTTCGTCGCGGTGGGATTCTGGTTTGCCGCGAGCACGCTGGCCCGCGGCACTGCGGACAAGTCGCGACGTGAGTTCCGAGCGTCGTCGGCCCACGTCGCATCGACGCTGCAGCTCGCCATCCAGCACGAGGAGGATCTGATCGTGAGCGGCGGCGGCTTTGCCGTCGCCAACCCGGACACATCCAACGCCGAATTCATCCGCTGGGCGCGGTCGGTGCGGGCGCTGCCGAGATACCCGGAGCTTCTGAGCATGGGCTACATACGGATGATTGAGCAGTCGCAGCTGGCCGCCTTCGCAGCGCGCTCTGCGCGCACCGGCCACTCGTGGACTCGCGGCGTCCGCAGTGTGGTGCCTCCGGGCGTACGACCCTTCTATTGCTTCGCGGTGGGCGGGATGACGCGCATCGATCAAGCGACCTACCCCGCGGGGTTCGACATCTGCGGTATCGAGCCGCTGCGATCGCAAGTTCTGTCGGCCCGCGACTCCGGCCTGCTCTCCTATCTGCCTTACGACCAAGGCAAGACGCAGACGTTGGGCGTCATGGCTCCGGTCTATCGGGGCGGGACGACGCCGGCGACCGTTGCCGGGCGGCGGAGTGCGCTGCTGGGCTGGGTCGCCATGACGGTCGTTCCGAGCGTCTTGCTGGACCGGGCGCTGCAGGGTGTGCCCGGCACCGCAGTACGACTGCACTACCGCAAAGGCTCGTCGAACGTCGTCTTCACCGACGGAACCTCGCCGAAGCACGCGCAATCGCTGACGATCGATCTCCAGGACGGCTGGACGGTGACCACTTTCGGGGCCGCTGCGCCTTCTGCACTCCCGGCGCGCGGCGCCGCGCTCGCGCTGCTCGGTGCAGGACTCGCACTCAGCATCCTGCTCGGATTCCTGGTCTGGATCCTCGGCACCGGGCGGTCGCGGGCCAGGTGGCTGGTCGACGAGAAGACGCGCGAGCTTCGTCTCGTTGTCGGCGAGTTGGAGACCGCGCACACCGTTCTCGTGGGGCTCAACGAGGAGCGGCAGCGGCTGCTTGCCCGGACCGTCGAGATCGCTGAAGCCGAGCGCATGTCGCTCGCGGCGGACCTGCACGACGGACCGATCCAGCACCTGACCGCGGTCACGCTGCAGCTCGACCTGCTCGTGAACAAGGTCGATCGGGGAGACCTCCAGCAGGCTTCCCTGCTCGGGCTTCGACTCCGCGAGGCAGTCGCAGGCGAGATGGTCTCCCTGCGGCGGCTGATGAGCGAGCTACGCCCTCCGATCATCGAGCAACGCGGCATCGAAGTCGCGCTGCGCGACTGCGCGCAGACCGTCCTAGATGGGCAGCCGATCGAGTTCGAGCTCGAGTGCACCCTCGGCGAGGTACAGCTCGTGCCAGAACTCGAGACCGCGATCTATCGCGTCGTCCGTGAGGGGCTGACCAACATCCGCAAGCACTCTGGTGCTGATAACGCTCGCGTCACGCTCGATGCGTCTCGGGAGAGAGTCCTGCTCACGATCAGCGACGACGGCAGCGGCTTCGACCCGACGCGCGCCAACGGCGATCACTTCGGACTCGTCACGATGCGTGAAGGCGTGGAAGCGGTGGGCGGAAGGTGGCAGCTCGACACGCACACC
>Ga0265314_10006191_pt1 | contig 10624 bp, 9 predicted proteins | sample 4126metaG_FD_203106 | JGI IMG/M metagenome (GOLD analysis project Ga0265314, IMG submission 203106) | Rhizosphere microbial communities from Carex aquatilis grown in University of Washington, Seatle, WA, United States - 4-1-26 metaG | ecosystem: Host-associated > Plants > Roots > Rhizosphere >... | reverse complement strand
GCGCAGGCGATCGCCCGGCTCCCACTCGCGGATGTCCGCGAACTCGATGCCGTCGCCCTTCGCGCGCGAGACCTGGTTCCCGATGAAGACCTGCGTCTCGAGCGGGGGCAGGAGCGCGTGCAGCGTCTCGACGCTCGGGTAGACGCGGAGGGCGGCGCGGCCGCCGAGCTTCTCTTCCCACGAGTAGAAGCCGAGCCGGTCGCGCACGCGCACGAGCGCCGGGCCGAGCACGAACGCGCCCCAGCGCTCGGTGCGCAGCGGCAGCTCGAGCGCCTTCGGCGTGCCGGCCGCGAGCGCGACCGCGCGAGGATTGCGTGCGTCCGTCTGCAGCTGCGGCGGCAGCGGGAGCAGGACGTCGACGCGATCCGCGGCGTGCGCCGACGTCAGGGTGAGCGTCGCGGCGACCGTCTCCGACTCGAGCGCGCGCTCGCGGTCGAGCTCGAGCGTCGCCTCCAGGCTGGGTTTGCGTGCGAGCGCCGGCGCGGCGACGGCCGCGAGCGCGAACGGCGCCGCGACGGCGACGAGCTCCACGCGGCCGAGGACGAGGCCGCCGATCAGCGCGGCCGCGGCGATGGTCGCGTAGCCGGCAAGGCGCGGCGAGACGTGCTGCGTCACGCCGTCGCGGCGCGGACGTCCTCGGCCGGCGGCGTCGGCACCGACTCGAGCGCTTCGGCGACGACGTCCTCGCCGCGGATCCGCTGGACCCACAGCTCGGGCCTCAGCGTCAGCCGGTGCGCGAGCGCGGGCACGGCGATCGCCTTCACGTCCTCCGGGACGACGAAGTCGCGGCCGGAGAGCGCGGCCTTCGCACGCGAGAGCTTCATGAGCGCGAGGCTGCCGCGCGGGCTCGCGCCGACCGCCAGCCGCCGGGAGGTGCGTGTCGCCGTCACGAGGTCGACGATGTACCCCTCGATCGACTCGGAGACGTGCACCTGCTCGAGCGACCGTTGCATGTCCACGAGCGTCTTCGCGTCCACGACCGGAGCCAGCTCGACCTCGTCCTCGCCACGCGCGATGCGCCGCTCGAGCATCTCGAGCTCGTGCTCGCGCGACGGGTAGCCGATACCGGCGCGAACGAGGAAGCGGTCGAGCTGCGCCTCGGGCAGCGGGTACGTCCCCTCGTACTCGATCGGGTTCTGCGTCGCGAGCACGATGAACGGCGCCTCGAGCGGCCGCGTCTCTCCCTCGCTCGTCACCTGCCGCTCCTGCATCGCCTCGAGCAGCGCGGCCTGCGTCTTCGGCGGGGCGCGGTTGATCTCGTCGGCGAGGAGGAGGTTGGTGAAGATCGGCCCGGGCATGAACGTGAACTCCGCGCGCCGCTGGTCGAAGATCGACGAGCCGGTGACGTCGGACGGCATCAGGTCGGGCGTGAACTGGATGCGCGCGAAGTGGAGCGACGACGCGCTCGCGAACGAACGCGCGGCGAGCGTCTTCGCAAGGCCCGGATAGTCCTCGAGGAGGACGTGCCCGTCGCAGAGGATCGCGAGGAGGATGAGCTCGAGCTCGTCGCGCTTGCCGACGACGGCGCGCTCGACCTCGTCGAGGATCTTGCCCGCCCGGTCCCGGAGCTCGCGGAGCTCCATCAGAGCCGCTCGATCGTGTCGATGACCGCGGCGATGCGGCGGAGCGGGAGCCCGGGCGCGTTCCGGTCGTCGGGAGCCTCGCGGTCGGGCCGCACGATCTCCCACGTCTCGTCGCCGAGGAGCTCGCGGGCCCGGTCGGGCCGGCGGTCGAGGTCGACTTCGTGCCGCGCGGCGAGCCGCGCCGCCGCCGCGTCGCGGAGGAGGGGCAACAGCCTCCCGTGCAGGTGCTCAGCGGTCGCGCTGCCGAGCGTGAGCTCGCGCTCGATCCGGACGAGCTCGGCCGGGCGCATGCGCACCTCCGGGCGCGACGTGAGTGCGCGCTCGAACTCCGACGGCGTCCGGAACCACGACTCCTCGCCGCGCGCGAGGCGGGTCAAGTGCAGGAGGGCGATCGCGGACAGTGCGAGCACATATGCGGCGAGTATCTCCCTCGTCGAGACCGGCCGTGCGGCGAGGGCGACGACGAGGCCCGCGGTCGCGACCGCGGCCGGCAGCAGCGGGCGGCGGTCGCGGATCAAGCCGGCACCGCCGCCGGGCGGCGCAGCTCGTCGCGCACGGAGACGAGTGCGTCGATCGCCTCGTCTCTCATCGCCGGCTCCGGAGCATGCTGGCTGAACTTCGCCCACTCGAAGAGATCCGTCAAGCGCGTGACCGCCGGCGCGCTCGCATCGAGTGAGCGCAACGCGCGGGCGAGGTACTCGAGCGGGGCCTCCGCCGGCTTCCGCGGCGTCCCCGCGACGGCGAGGGCTCGCTCCATGCGGGCGTACGCGGCGATGATCGCCCGGCGCAGGTCGGGCTCGGAGCGGAGGTCGTCGAGCGACTCGTCGAGCGCGGCTGACAGCGTTTCCTGTGAGCGGGAGGTCCACAGCGGCCGCGGACGCTTCCCGGCCGTCGCCGCCCAGGTTGCGGCTCCGACGGCGGCGAGGAGCGCGGCGACGACGGCGATCTCGTCCCAGCGCAGCCGCGCGCCGCGAGCGCGCCCGTGCAGCCGCGGCACGATCGACTTGCCCCGCGCGGTCTGCGTTCCCGGCGGCGGTTGGTTCAGGTTCCTCAGGTGGTCGGCGAAATGGGCGTGGTAGAGGAGCCACGAGAAGAGCAACGCTCCGGCGAGCATCATGAGCGTCGTCGCAACATGCCATTTGCGCGGCTGCGGCGCAGGTGTCGACGGCTTCCACGAGCGCATCGCGATCACGGCCGCGACCGCGATCGCGATCGACACGAGGACGATCGTCGTGAAGACGTAGTCGAAGAACTGGGCCGAGGGGCCGCCTCCCCGAGTCCCGGAGAGCGGCCGACCGTGACTCGCGAGGCCGGCGGCTGCGAGGAGGACGGTGACCGCGAGGCCGAGAGGGAGGAGCCGCCGGGCGTGCACGGCCAGAGTGTCGCATCCACTGGGCTCCGTATATGGCCGCAGCGCCACTCGGCACCTGCGCGGATGTAGCTGCTGCGGCCGTCCTCGACGATTCGGTCCCAAGGAGGATCATGGCGCGAGAGCAGCGTCTGCTGCGCGCAGACGAGGAGCGTGAGTTGGCCCGTCTCGCCGCGTCCGGCGACCGGCGGGCACGCAGTCGGCTGATCGAGTCCAATCTCAGATTGGTCGTGTCGATGGCACGGCGCTACCAGGGGCTCGGCCTCTCCTTCCCGGACCTCGTGCAGGAAGGGACCGTCGGCCTCATCCAGGCGGTCGACCGCTTCGACTGGCGCCGAGGCCGCCGCTTCTCGACGTACGCCGCCTGGTGGATCCGCCAGTCGATCCGCCGCGCGCTGACGAACGACTCGCGCACGATCCGCCTGCCCAGCCGGCTCGTGACGAAGCAGCTCGCGACCCGGCGGGCGACGGCGGCGCTCGAGGCGACGCTCGGGCGCGCGCCCACGATCGCCGAGGTGGCGACGGCGACGGGCTACGACCCGGACGCGATCGCGATCGCGGAGCAGGCCCCGCTCGCGAGCGCATCGCTCAACGAGTCCGTGCGGGGGACCGAGGGGAACGCGCAACTGCTCGACCTCATGCCCGACCAGGCGGCGCAGGACCCCGAGGAGGAGGTAGAGAAGGCGGCGCAGGCGGCGGCGGTCCGCGCGGCGGTCAGCCGGCTCCGCGACCGCGAGCGCGACATCGTCATCAGCCACTTCGGCCTAGACGGCGACCCGCGCACGCTCGAGGAGATCGCGTACGCACTGCATCTCGCGCCCGAGCGCGTCCGCCAGATCGAGCGCCACGCGTTCGCGACGCTCGCGGCGAAGCTCGACGAGTAAGAGGCTTGATGTGAAATAGCCCGCGGCGCCGGAACGGCCCCGGCGGGCGTCTATTTCACATCAAGCCTCCGGCGCTACTTGAACAACCGGCGGAAGAAGAATCCGATCCGCCGGTAGACGTTCATGGAGTGCTCGCGCTTCTCGATGGGCGCGAACGCCTTCCCCTCGAGCTCGCGGAGCTCCGACTCCACGCCTGCGACCATTCCGCCCTTCGAGCCGGGCTCGATCTCGGCGCTCGTCGCCGGCTCGAGGTACTCGCCGAGCGCGTCGACCTGCGTCGACGTGAGCGTGAGGTGGACCTCGCCCTCGAAGATCTGCCCGACCTGCTCGGACGGGACATACTTCGGCTTGCCGAACGCGCTCGTCGCGATCGCGAGCCCGTCGAAGATGTCGTGGCCGTCGTCGCCGGCGACCTCGTCGATCTGGCCGGCCTCCGCACCGTCGGATGCGTAGACCTTCCAGCCGGGACGGATCATGAGCCAGGAGACCGGATCGGCCATCGCCCGGATCCTGACACACTGGGGGCATGGAGGCCGGGTTGGTGTGGCGGCGGCCGTCCGCGCGCCTGCTCGCACTGCGACGCGTACAGGTTGCGGTCGTCGCCGTGGCGGCGGCGGTCGCAGCCGGCGTGGGCGGATCGACCGCCGGGCTCGCGCCCGCGCTCGGGAGCGTGGCGGCCGTGCTCGCCGCCGGCGTCGCCGCCGAGTGGTTCGTCCGGCGCCGTGTGCACGCGTGGGCGTACGCGGAGCGCGAGGACGACCTCCTCGTGCGCCGCGGCGTGATGTTCTCCCGCCTCTCGGTCGTGCCGTACGGACGGATGCAGTTCATCGACGTCACCGCCGGCCCGTTCGAGCGCTCGTTCGGTCTCGCCACCGTCCGCATGCACACGGCCGCCGCCGCGAGCGACGCGCGCATCCCGGGGCTCGAGCGCGAGGAAGCGGCGCGGCTGCGCGACCGGCTCGCGGAGCGCGGGGAGTCGCAGGCCGCAGGCATATGAGCGAGCCGGACGGCTGGCAGCGCCTCCATCCGCTCTCGCCGATCGTCCGCGGCGGCCGCGTGACGATCGGGATGGCCTTCGTCATCCTGCCGACGGTCTTCGGGGCGGGGAAGTCGCGACCAGAGCTCATCGAGCTCGGCGTCCTCGGCGTGCTCGTGGCGCTGGGCTTCCTGTCGTGGCTCGTCACGCGCTGGCGGGTCGACCAGGACGACCTCCAGATCGAGATGGGCCTCCTCCGGCGCCAGTCGCTGCGCTTCCCGCTCTCGCAGGTGCAGGCGATCGACGTCGTGCGGCCGGGGCTCGCACGGCTCTTCGGGGTCGCCGAGCTGCGGCTGCGCATGGGCGGCGCAAGCGGCAAGTCCGCCCGCCTCGCGTACCTGCACGAGCGCGAGGTCGAGCCGCTCCGGCGCCGGCTGCTCAAGCTCGCCGAGCGTGGGGTGGAGGAGCCGGGCGAGCCTGTGCAGGAGGTCGCGCACGACGAGCGCGTCCTTGCGCGCGTCCCGACCGGGCGGCTCGTCGCATCGATCCTCATCAGCGACGTCGGCATCGTCGCCGAGGCCGTCGCGGTGGGGATGATCGCGACGATCGTCGTCGCGCCGGGCGCGGCGGCTGGGGTCGCCGGCGGCGGCGCGGTCTGGATCATCAGCGTGGCCCAGCTCGTCTGGCGGCGCTTCAACCAGGAATACCGGCTGAGCGTCGTCGCGGCGCCTGACGGCCTGCTCCTGCGCGGCGGGCTCATCGCGCTCACCGCGGAGACGATCCGCCCCGGCCGCGTGCAGGCGGTGCGCATGGTCGAGCCGTTCCTCTGGCGGCGGCTCGGCTGGTGCCGCCTCGAGGTCGACCTCGCGGGCCGGCAGCGCTCCGAGGGCGAGGGGCAGGCGCAGCGGCGCGCCCTGCGGACGGTGCTTCCCGTCGGCAGCCGCGCGCTCGCGGAGGAGCTGCTCGACCACCTCCTGCCCGACCGGCCGCGCGCGCAGGAGCCGGCGCCGCGCCGCGTGCGGTGGAAGAGCCCGCTGCGCTATCGCATGCTCGCCTGGGGACGAACGACGTCGTGCGTCGCGACGACGAGCGGGCGGCTGCGGCGCGCGACGAACTGGGTGCCGCTCGAGAAGGCGCAGAGCCTGCGGCGGGTGCAGGGGCCGGTGCAGCGGCGCCTGCGGCTCGCGAGCGTCCACGTCGACACCGCGGGGCGCAGCGTCCATGCGGTGATCCGCGATCGCGATGTCGTAGAGGCCGACGGAGCGCTCGAGGAGCTCGTCGCGTCCGCGCGGGCCGCGCGGCGCGCGATGAACAAGCGCCCGTTGACAGGCGACCCCCGATGTGGTCCGCTCGGTGCGTCGTCGCGCCTGTCCTTCACGGGAAGAGCGCGTCCGCCTTGGTCAGGGGACGAGGGAGGGCAGGCACTATGAGAAGGACTACTTCGAAGCTGGTCGGCTTCGGCATGCTGCTCGTGCTGGCCGTGATGCTCGTGCCGGGGTCCGCGTCCGGGACGGTGCCATTGCACTTGACGTATCCGGGCACGGGTGCGTGTGCGCAAAGCAGTACGGGGTTGAACGACTGCATCGCGAGCGCCACCACCGGGTCGACGGTCACCGTGAAGCCGGGCACGTATTTCGAGAGCGGCACAGCGGTGATGGTTTCCGGTGTGACGGTGACCGGGAGCTGCGCCAATCCGAGTGCGGTCGTGATCGACCAGGGCTTGGCCGGCGACGGCTTCGACGTCGGCGTCGCGAACGTGACCATCGAGTGCCTGAAGGTCCGGCACGGAGGCAACGGCCACTACGGCATCGCCAACATCGGGGCCAACAACGGGCTGCACGTCACGAAGTTCATAGCGGTGGACGAGGAAAACGGCGTCTACCAGCCCACCGCGGGCACGAGCGGCTTCTCGGTCACGGGCTCGACCTTCCTGGGAATGAACGGACACGGCCTGGTCTCGTTCGGCACGACCGGCGCCACCATCTCGAACAACACCTTCGGCGGCGTGGACGGCGATTGCATGTTCTTCACCTCGCTCACGAGCGGCACGGTCTCCAACAACACCATCGGTCCTTGCGGCGGCAATGCCATCGCCACGAGCGGAGGCGCCAGCAACACGATCTCCGGCAACAAGCTGCACGCGATCGGCGGGTCCTGCATCTACGCGGTCGTGACGGACACGACCATCACGAAGAACACGATCAACGGCTGCAAGAGCGCCGCCGTCTACGTCGATGGGGACTACCCGACGATCACGGCGAACCTGATCACCGGGCACGTGGGCGCCTACACGATCGAGGTCCAGTGCGGGAACGGCGCCCTCATCAGCGGGAACAAAGCCAACGGCAACAGTGGCAATCCGTTCATCTACGTCTGCCAGAACGCGACCGGTCACGAGACGATCACGAACAACATCGAGACGAACGGGAACGTCTCGTACGGTGTCGAGTGCACGCCGTGCGACAACGCCATCGTGACCGGAAACCAGATCCTCGGCGGCGGGCACGAAAGCGCGATCTACGTCGTTGGCCAGAATCCGGTTGCGAATAGCAACGTGGCGGCCGGCGACTGGGACGCCTACGGGTTCTTCGTCAACTGTACGTCGTCGTGCACGGCGGCGCAGGTGGAGAAGAACAAGGAGTCGGGCTCGAACAGCCTATTCGGCTACGCCATCATAAACGACGGGTGCGGTAGCTCCTTCCCGTGCATGACGATCAGCGGGAATGCGGCGACCGGCAACTACGAGAGCGGCTTCGCGCTCAGCACCTCGTACGCGCAGATCATGTCGAACACCGCCTCCTTCAACGGCTTCTCGTTCAACGGCTGCCATTACAGCGGCTTCGAGATCGACGGCGACTTCAACCAGCTGACGGCCAACACGGCGACGAAGAACGCCTGCGACGGGTTCTGGTTCAACGGCGGCCACAACACGTTGACGAGCAACATCGCTACCGGGAACATCGTGCACGGCTTCCAGGTGGGGTACGACGCCAACATCCTGAACAAGAACACCGCCACCGGCAATGACGGAGACGGGTTCAACAACGACGGCACGAACACCGTCTTCACGAACAACAAGGCCTCGGGAAACCGGCAGGACTGCACGAACGACAACGCGGCGCCCAGCAGCGAATCGGCGTCGATCCTGACCAACACCGGAAACACCTGCGCCGACCACCACATCTTCGACTTGCCCTCGACGCTCATCGGCTGGTAGGCGATACAGCGAGGGCCGGGCATCACGCCCGGCCCTCGGAGCTGCGGGACAGCTACGGACTAGATGGGCGGCCGAGTTGCGGGGCGCCCGACGGTGAATCTGTACAGCTGCTACCCCGGCTGCACCGGGGCTCCTCGGCCGGCACTGAGCTAGCTGCGGGACAGGGAAGTAGCGCCTAGGCGCGCTACCAGCCGGTCAGCGTCGAGGTGATCCCGAAGTTGGTGTGGTCGGCGCACGTGTTGCCCGTGTTGGCGCTTATGGTCGCCGTCTCACCGCCGGTCGTGTCGTTCGTGCAGTCCTGCCGGTTCCCCGATGCCTTGTCGGAGGTGAACGACGTGTTCGTGCCGTCGTTGTTGAAGCCGTCGCCGAAGTTCCCGGTGGAGGTGTCGTGGTCGAGCGAGTTGAGGTTTCCCTCGATTTGGAAGCCGTGGACGAAGTTGCCCGTCGCGGTGTTCGTCGACAGAGTCGTGCTCGGCGCATTGACGAAGAACCCGTCGCAGACGTTGCCCGAGGCCGTGTTCCCGCTCAGGTGGTTGCTGCCCGACTCGACGTCGAACCCGCTGTACGGCGAACGGCACCCCGTGAACGAGTATCCGTTTTCGGTCGCGGTGTTCCCCGTGATGTTCGCGAAGCTCGTGAGGATGTAGAAGCCGTCTTCGCGATTGCCGGTCGAGGCATTGCCGCTGATCGTCATGCACGGAAACGACGCGCAGCCGCTGCTCTCGACGTCGTAGCCATACCCGGACTCCGCGCCCGACTCGACGTTCTTCTCCACCTGCGCATTCGTGCACGAGCCGACGCAGATGACGAAGATGCCGTTGGTGGCCCAACCGCCGCCGACAGTGTTCGTGTTGACGGTCGGATCCAGGCCGATCACGAGGATGCCGTCGCCTTCGCCCCCGCCGAGAATCTTGTTTCCGGTCACAACGGCGGCGTCGCAGGGCGAACATTGGATGCCGTAGAGCACGAGGCCGCTCATCTCCGTGTTGTTCGTGATCGTCTCGCTGCCGCCGGCGCTCTGCTGGCAGACGGAGATGAACGGGTCGATGTCGTTGCCGCCCGTTGCGACGTTGCCACTGATGGTCGCGCTGTTACCGCAGTCGACCTGGATCGTGTCTCCAGCCATCTCGCCGCTGAAGGTGTTGCTCGTGATCGTCGGCATGCCGGCGTCGACGAGGATGCCTCCGCCGTTACACCCGTTGAACGTGTTCTTCGTCATCGTGGTCCCGTTCGACTCGACGTAGAGGCACCTCCCCGTCACGGTGGCGAACTTGTTGCCGGAGATCGTGTTGGTCGCGCCGGCGTCGATCTCGACCGCGGTCGCGCCACACGGGCCGAACGTGTTGTTCGAGATCGTGCTGGTCGACAGCGAGGGCAACTCGACACAGGCACCCGAGGCGTTTCCGAACGTATTGCCCGTGAGCGTCGCATTGGAAAGGGTGTTCGAGAACAGCGCGAACCCGTTGATTCCGAGGAACGTCGAGCTGGTGACCGACAGGCCGCTCGTGCCGGCGGTCGGCTGATAGATGCCGTAGACCTCCGAGTGCACGACCACGTGCGCCACGTGCAACCCGCTGAACGCGCCGGTATTGACGATCCCGGAGAAGCTGCTGCCCCCGAGACGGAGCTTCAGACACTCGATCGTCACGTTGGGAGCCTGGATGTTGAAGCCGTTGCCGACCGTGGCCTGGTCGATCACGACGGAGGACGGGCTGCCGCAGCTGCCCGTCACCGTCACCGAATGGCCGACGGCGGTGCCGTGCTCGTAGTACGTGCCGGGCTTGATCGTGATCGTCGACCCGTCGGTCGCGCTCGCGATGCAGCTCGCGAGCCCCGTTGGGCTCTGCGCGCACGCGCCCGTGCTCGGGTACGTCAGCGTCACGGCCGTCGAGGACCCTGCGGACCCGGGAACGAACACGAACGCGGCCGCCGCGACCATGAATACCGCCAGGCCGAGCAGCTTCGACGCCGCCGCCTTCGTCACGACCTCCCTCTCGATCCGATGCATCCCGCTCACCAGCCGGTCAGAGTCGAGGTCACGGCGAAGTTGGTCGCGTCGCCGCACGTGTTCCCGGTGTTGATCGCGATGGTCGCCGTCTCGCCGCCGGTCGTGTCGTTCGTACAGTCCTGACGGTTGCCGGAAGCCTTGTCGTTCGTGAATTCGGTGCTCGTGCCGTCGTTGTTGAACCCGTCGCCGTCGTTGCCCGTCGAGATGTCCTTGTCGAGCGTATTCGCCGTCTGCTCGACCTGGAAGCCGAGGGCGAAGTTCCCGGTTGCCGTATTCCCGTCGAGCTCGTTGCTGTTCCCGTGCACGTAGAACCCGTCGCACGCGTTTCCGGTCGACGTGTTGCCCGCGAGCGTGTTGAAGTCGATCTCGATGTCGAAGCCGCTCCCGCCTGCGTTGCACCCCGTGCTCGAGTAGCCGTTGCCAGTGGCCTGGTTCCCGCTGATCAGGGCGTTGCTCGTGGCGATGAGATAGCCGTCCTCCTTGTTCCCCGTCGAGGTGTTGCCGCTGATCGTCATGCACGGAGTCGCGCCGCTGCAGCCGTTGTTGAACAGCTCGTATCCGTAGTCGCCGTTCGACCCCGACTCGAC
>Ga0265314_10006190_pt1 | contig 10625 bp, 8 predicted proteins | sample 4126metaG_FD_203106 | JGI IMG/M metagenome (GOLD analysis project Ga0265314, IMG submission 203106) | Rhizosphere microbial communities from Carex aquatilis grown in University of Washington, Seatle, WA, United States - 4-1-26 metaG | ecosystem: Host-associated > Plants > Roots > Rhizosphere >... | reverse complement strand
AGCTGCCGCACGAGTCGAACTCGAACTGCCGGAAACCGGCGTCTGCACCAGCGCCGGTGTCGAGGGCGGCGGGAGCTCGGTGGGGTGCTGCGGCGGTCCGGCTCCAGCGGCGGTCGATGCCTGCTGCGCGGCCGACGCTTCGGCGAAGACTTCCGGCAAGACCGGATGCGGGTGTTCGTGAGGTTTTTGGGTGGCCCAGGATGACGACGCGACCCTTCGCCCCAACTGGCAGAACGCTCATCTCCGCGATGTGCATCGGACAGATCGGCAATCTCCTGCCGAGCGTCGTGCTGTCGGCGAATCTCGCGCAGCATCTGATGCCCGCCTGGGGCCTGAGCGCAGCGGAAGGTGGGCTGCTGGCGAGCGGCTATGCGGGAGGCTACATGCTGGCGGTCCCCGTTCTGACGACGCTGACCGATCGGATCGATGCCCGCATAGTCCTTCTCTGCGGATCGGTGGCCAGTGGCCTGGCGACCATCGCGTTCGGCCTGTTCGCCGAGGGGTTTTGGTCGGCCTTTCTCATCTGGACGCTGGCCGGCGTCGGCTTTGCCGGCGCGTACATGTCGGGCCTGAAGGCACTGACTGATCGGCTTCCTGCCGGCGATACATCCAGGACCGTGACGCTCTACACGTCGAGCTTTTCGCTCGGCGTCGGCATGTCCTTCCTGGTTGCCCAAGTCGTCGCGGATCGCTGGGGCTGGCGGTCCGCGTTCGTGCTCACGGGAACCGGGCCGGTCTTGATGGCCCTCGTCTGCATAGCGATGGAAACGCGCACGCCCGAGCACAAGGCCGGCAGCCTGCTCGACTTCAAGCCCGTCTTGGCGAACCGCGAGGCGCTCGGATACATCCTCGGCTATGGAAGCCACTGCTTCGAGCTCTTCGGCGTCAGGACATGGCTCGTCGGGTTTTGGACCTACGTGATCGGACACCAAGAGGCCCCGGCCTGGATGTCGCCTGTCGCGGTCAGTTTCTTGTTCGCCATCGTCTCCATGCCCGCCAGCATCCTTGGCAACGAAGCCGCGCTCAAGTTCGGCCGCCATCGCGCTATCACGGCGGTCATGCTCGCCTCGGCGGCGGTGGCTCTGACCATTGGCGTGAATGCGAGCTCGCCAGCCTGGGTCGTCGCGTCGCTACTTCTCGTCTATGGCCTCACGGTCCCCGCGGATTCCGGCGCCCTAACGGCGGGCATGTCGGCCGCTGCGTCACGCCAGCACAGGGGTGCCACGCTCGCGCTGCATTCCGCGGTCGGCTTCGGACTGTCTGCCGCCGGCTTCTGGGGAGTCGGTGTCGCGCTCGACGTCGCGGGCGGGCCCCGGAGCGCGTCGGGATGGATGTTGGCCTTCATTGTTCTCGCGGTCGGGATCGCGGTAGGCCCGCTCGCGCTCCTCTGGGCCCGTTCGGGCAACACGAAGAGATCGGCACTCGCCGAATGAACCTTACGGACAGAGGTGTTCCATTGGATCGATCACGACTTGGCGTCGTCACCGCGCTCGGCACCGCCCAGACGCTGGCGTGGGGTTCGAGTTACTATCTGCCGGCCATCCTTGCCGATCCGATCGCACGCGATCTCGGGATCTCCAGCAACTGGTTCTTCGCGGCCTTTTCCGCGTCCCTTGTGATCTCTGGACTTCTCGGTCCACGGGTCGGTCGGCAGATCGATCGCGTCGGCGGCCGTCAAGTGCTCTGCGCCTCGAACGTGCTCCTTGCCGCCGGTCTCGCGTTGCTCGGCGCTTCGGCGTCGGTGTGGACGATGTCGGCGGCCTGGCTGCTGCTCGGCATTGGTATGGGTCTCGGCCTCTACGATGCCGCGTTCGGCGCTTTGGGTAGGATCTACGGCAGCGATGCGCGGGGGGCGATCACCGGCATCACGCTGATCGCCGGCTTCGCCAGCACGGTCGGCTGGCCGTTGAGCACGCTCGGTCTCGAGACGATCGGATGGCGGGAGACCTGCTTTGCATGGGCCGCCGCGCACATCGTGATCGGCATGCCGCTCAATCTGCTGCTGCCGCGGACGGGGCGGGCGGCACCCTCCGAGGGGCCCGTCGTCAAGCCGCATATCGCGATTGACCGGACGATGATCCTGCTGTCGTTCGCGTTTGCGGCTGCCTGGACCGTGACGTCGGCGATGGCTGCGCACCTGCCGCGCATCGTGGAAGCGTTCGGCGCGACACCGGCGCAGGCCGTATTTGCCGGCATGCTGATCGGACCGGCACAGGTCGCGGCCCGCGTTCTCGAGGCGAGTGCGCTTAGCCGATTTAGTCCGCTGCTTTCGACACGGCTTGCCTGCATCACGCATCCGATCGGTGCCTGCGTAATCGGTATCTTCGGCGGCGGCGCCGCCGCGGCCTTCGCGCTGCTGCACGGCGCAGGCAATGGCATCCTGACGATCGCGCGCGGAACGCTGCCGCTCGCGATCTTTGGCCCTGAGAACTATGCCTATCGGCTGGGATTGATCGGCGCGCCGTCCCGCATCGCCCAGGCGGCGGCGCCGCTTGCGTTCGGTTTGCTGATCGACCCGTTGGGCCGGGGCATCGTGGCGATTTCTGCCGGTCTCAGCCTTTCGGCGTTGATCGCTTTGCTCCTCCTTCGCTCACCTTCGGCGGCGCCGGAGCTATCGGCCGCCGCTCGAACGAGGTGAGGTCACTGTAATGGAGCGGCCCGGTCGCGTTCCGTAAGCACGTGCCGGGCCTGACCGGCAGCGGGATCAGTGCTACGCCGGCCGGTTTAGAATAGTTTGCATCCGGAGAGCCGACCTTTCCACGGCGATCGACTTGTCGGCGTCAGATCGCAAGATGGTCCTGAAGCGCGAGGCGACGGTCAGATCGGGGTCGTCTTCGAGGCTGCTGCACCAGACGGTCCCGTTGCATCCGCGATCACGGTGAGGGTTGCTTTCAGCCAGCGATGGGCCGGGATTTCGGCGAACCGCCAGACCACGAACGACAGCAGCAGTGCACCCGCCACGATGGCGCAGACGATCTCCCCGATGTTCCGCTCTGGCTTCAAGGCCATGAAAATCACGTATCCCATCTGCATGTGCAGCAAATACAGAGGATAGGTGATCCCGCCGGCGGCGATGACGAATTTGGCGGGCAGGGGAACGTGTCTGATTTTCGTCGCGAGCAGGACGATCCCGAGCGAGACGACGCAGATTGCGGCGACTACTTTGGGGTCGAACGAGCCATGCGTGTGGACACCCAGCCGCTCGAGCTTGTGGACGGCCTGGAACACGGCGGTGCCCAAAGCAAGGGCGGATAGCGCCCACAGCTTTGCGCCACGGCGTCCGCAGTAATGCTGGTAGATCAGCAGGCCGACGGCGAAGAATCCGCTGTCGTCGGCCATGAAGAGCTTCTCGAAGATCGGTGCGTCGATGGTGAGCTCGTTGGCGAAGGTGATCGCGAGCCAAACCAGGATGATGGTATCGATGCGGCGCGGAAAGATTCCGAGCGCGATGAAGCCGGCGACCCATGCGTAGAACACGATCTCTATGACTAGCGACCAATAGGACGTGTCGACGTAGGACTGACCGACCAGGGGCGCGGCGACAAAGAGGTTGGCAAACCACTGCGCGGGCGTCACCTCGAAGTGGCCGGCGCCGAACAGGATCGTTGCTGCGAACGTCAGCGTCATGCAGAGGACGAATGTCGGATAGATGCGGCTGAAGCGCGCGATGGCGAAGCCGACGGCGGTCCGGCCCTCGGCGGAGTAGGCGATCACGAAGCCGCTGATGGCGAAGAAGACCGGCACGCCCAGGAATCCGTACTGGGCGAGCGGCGCCAGTGCGGGAAGCGCGACCTGCGGCACGCCGTGCGACGCCGGGCCCCAGAAGCCGTAATGGTACAGGATCACGGCGCTGACCGCGGCGAGCCGCAGCAGGTCGAGGGCGGGCAGCCTCGAAGAATCCGTCCGGTCCTGGTTCACTTTCGAACTCCGAAATAGACCGGGAAAAATAGGCTAAATGCTTGAAGATCGGCTTAATTCGACCGGCGAAAACGGGCTCTAACCCGGTCTTTCCGGCGGCGTAAACGCCGGGTTCAGACCAGAGCCATAACGATGCCCGCTGCGGCGCTGAAGGTGACAACGGCCAGCGGCGGGGCCCGCCAAGCGGTGAGGAGAACGAAGCCGACCAGCGCGACGGCGAAGTCCCGCGGGGAATGTACGGAAGAGGTCCAGCCGGATCGTAGAGGGCGGCGCCGAGGACGCCCACGACCGCGGCGTTCACGCCCCGCATCGCTGCCTGGGCGCCGGCCCGTTTCCGGAAGGAATCCCAGAACGGCAAGGCCCCCAGCAGGATCAGGATCCCAGGCAGGAAGATGCCGACCAGGCCCAGGATGGCGCCAGCGACCCCGTGAGGCTCCGCAGCCACGACCGTTCCCAGATAAGCGGCGAACGTGAAGAGTGGGCCGGGCACCGCCTGGGCGGCGCCGTAGCCGGCGAGGAACGCATCGTCGCTCACCCAGCCGGTCCCGACGAACGCTTCGCGAAGGAGCGGCAGCACGACATGGCCACCGCCGAAGACGAGCGCGCCCGAGCGGTAGAAGGCATCGAACAGGGCGAGACCCGACGACCCGGTGAGGTTCTGTAGCAACGGAAGACCCGCCAGCAGGACGAAAAAGACGGAGAGCGCGACGAGACCCGCCCTGCGCGATACCGGAATCTCGACGTGCCCGGATGGCGCCGGCGTTTCACTGCGGCACAGCCACAGGCCCGCCAGACTGCCGAGGACGATCGCTCCGATCTGAACGATGGATGCAGTGCTCAAGAGGATGATGAGCGCGGCCACGACCGCGATCGACGCGCGTTCGCGGTCTGGGCAGAGGCTGCGCGCCATGCCCCAAACCGCCTGGGCCACGATCGCGACCGCCGTCAGTTTCAGTCCGTGAAGAAGACCCTGGCCGACCGGACCCTGCAGCGCGCCGGCGCCGTAGGCGAACAGGACGAGCAGGATGGCCGAGGGCAGGGTGAAGCCGGTCCATGCGGCGAGTGCGGCCCAGGTAGCCCGCGCGCATCAGGCCGATCGAGAAGCCGACCTGACTGCTGGCGGGGCCGGGGAGGAATTGACACAGGCCGACGAGATCGGCGTAGGCGTGCTCGTCGATCCACTTGCGGCGCACCACGAACTCATCGCGGAAGTAACCGATGTGCGCGACGGGGCCACCGAAACAGCTCAGCCCGAGCTTGAGGAAGACGCGGAGGACCTCCAGAGCGGAGCCCCGGCGGACGGGCGCGACGAGGTCCGTTTGCGCGGCGGTGTCCATGGGGTTACGCGTAGTCGAACAAAGCCATGAAACCGAAGTCCATGTGCAGTTGCTGGTGGCAGTGGAAGAGCGTCATGCCCGGATTGTCGGCTACGAAGTCGAACTCGACCTCCTGGAAGCCGCCGAGCATCACGACGTCCTTTATGACGCCGGCCGTCGGCTTTCCGCCGACCTTCACCAGATCGAAACTGTGCCGATGCAGATGCAGCGGATGGATGTCGTCGCTGGCGTTGCGGAATTTCAGCCGATAGCGGCGCCCTTCATGGACCATGTACATCGGCTTCATGGTTTCCATCGAGAACGCCTTGCCGTTCAGCGTCCACTGGTTGAAGCCGTTCAGGGCGGCGTTATGCTTGACGATGGTGAATTCCATCGTCTCGTCCGGATTCGCTGGTGCCCCGCCGGGTTTGCCGAATAGCGCGTAGTCCCACTTGTACGGCTTGGGCTTCGTCCACTGCGGCTTGCCCTTGGCGCCGGCGTATTCGACGACGATTCCCATCCCGCGTTTTCGATCGTCGTCTGCAAGATCGCCGAGGATCCAGACGCCGGGATGGTCCATCTCGACAATGGCCGAGATCCGTTCGGCCGTCCCGAGCCAGAGCACCGGCACGTCGCGCGGCGTTGTCACGGGGTTGCCGTCGAGCGCCACGACCTTGAACACGTGCCCGGGCAACGCGAGGCTTCGGATCTCGCCGGCGCTGCCGTTCAGCACGTGGAACAGGACCCGCTCGCCCTGCTTGACGCGGGTGGGCTCGCCGTGTCCGAGCATCTTGCCGTTGACCGAGAACAGGTCGTAGCCGACTTCGTAGCCCTTGGTCTTTTCCTGGGCTTCGTCGTCGGATTTCTTTCCCAGCTCCTTCAATTCCTTGATCGGCTCGCCGGCGAGGAAGTCCATCGCCATGTCACCGCCGCGGCTGAAGGATGGTTCGAACTCCTTCAGCACCAAAAACACTTCGCGATCGTAGGCGCCGGGCTCGTTCTTCGGCTCGATGTAGACCGGCCCGACCTGGCCCGTGTAGGTGCCGCGGTTGAGATCGCCGCCGGCCACGACATGCGTGTGATAGAACCGAAACCCCGCCGGCTTCGGCACGAAAGCGATCCGGCGCATGCCGTGCGGGGGAATGTAGGGCGTGCCTTCTTCGGCTGCGCCGTCCACCTCCGTCGGAATCATCTGGCCGTGCCAGTGCACCAGCTCGGGCGTGTCAGTGTCGTTGTAGACGTCCACCACCGTGCGCTGTCCTTCCTTGAAGCGCAGCAACGGGCCCGGAAACTGGTTGTTATACAGCGTGGTCGACACGATGTGATCCGGAGCCAGTTCGGCGAGGCCTGTCGCGATCCGCAAGGTGTAATCGGCCTTCTCCTGGTCTCCAGCCTCCTGTTCGGCGGCCCGCGCGGCGGAAGAATCGGAGCCCACCAGCGGGAGCATGGCCCCGTAGGCCAGAAGAGTGCGACGGTCGATCATGGAGCCTCCCGGTTTCTTGATGCGGCGGTACAACAGGTCGTTTGCTTTCGCTATCGGATACCGATATCGTTATTCGAGCAGGCGGCGATATCGCAAGCGAAATCATGCGACGGGAAACGCTAATCCTTCATCGCTTCACCGGTAAGCTCACGCAGACGTGTCTTGGCGACCGCCAGGGCCTGGCGCCCCAACGCCGTGGCTCGATAAAAGGTCCTAACAGTTCGACCGTCCCGTTCCTTGCGGGATCTGAGGTAACCTCTTTGCTCCATCGCGTGGAGCAAGGGGTACAGCGTGCCGGCACTGAGTTTGTAGCCGTGCCGGGCCAACTCGTCGATCATCCATTGACCGTAGATTTCATGCACCGCCGCGTGGTGAAGCACGTGGAGACGGATGAATCCGCTCAGCAGATCTTTGAATTTCATCGAAGGCAGTCCTCACCGACCACCGTCGAACAAAGGCGGTCCGTCATCGGACTGTCAAGGTCCGGCTACGCGAACTTCGCTTCCGCGATCGGCGTACCTTTCAGGTAATCGCTTCCGACGGCGGCCTGCTTTCCCGGCCGGTGCCGATGACCAGGCTCCGCATCTCTACGGCAGCGGGTACGGCTCCGGCCACTTTCCGCCGGCCTTTTCGTAGGCCTCCATGACGGACTCCGAGCACGCCTGCATCGCCAATTTTTTTAACGGCATCCGCTGCGTCGTGCTGTAGAATTTTTCCGTCGTCGGCGACCGCGCTTCCGGATCCCGCTCGTCCAGCGGCGGTTCGTGGCCCAGGAACGCCGACGATGCCGCCGCCGACAGGCCAGGCAGGTTTTCGAGGTAGTTTTCACGAAGCCACGGGAGACCGTCAAAGAACCCAGGGCAGCGATCTCATAAGCTCCGTATAGGATCGCGCGAAGCTGTTTCAGACCGGGACGGAATGATTGAGGCTGGTGACCAGGGCGAACAGCGCCGCGTAGGCCATCCGAGATGGCCGGCTGTAGAAGAATCCGAGCGTGATCAATCATGCGAGGCGTCCTCACTACTTCTCTTCTCTACTTCTGACGACCGCGGAAGGTTTCTCTTCGACGAGCCCGAAAGATTTGGCTCTCGCATATACGTGTCTCGGTTGTCAGCGACCTCAAGCCTGAATGGATGTCGTCGTGGGAGGTCATGAACGGATCGTCCATCAAGGCTTCGCCGTTCTAGGCATCAGCCAGCCTTTTAGCACCCGTTGCGGCGACTGATTGCTGCGGGGAAGCTCGAAGCGCTGCAGAGCCGCCACTACGAAGCTCGCGGTCTGCTCTTCGGTTTTTCGCTTGTCGCGTGGAAGCGACATCCACTCCCGGGTGACTGTCCTGCGAATCGATTGCTTACCCAATGGGTGCTTTCAAGTGCCGCAGGCCTGCATTCCCGTCTAGAAAAGCTGGGTTGTATGGTCAGAGGATGGGCTACACCAAATAGGAAATCGAGACGGCCCGCTTTCTGGATTCATAAACGCCGCATAGGGCAACGACCCGATATTTCTCTTCGCAATCGCGTCAGGTCACATTTCGCCGCTGGCAAATTTCAAGATTGGGCGCTACGGAGGACGAGCGGCACCGCGACGTCGCTAACAGCGCGCATCGCTTCAGAACGGTTCTTTATTTACCGCTTATAAGAAGCCACGGCGAACCATCTCGATTTCATATACCAAGGAGAGCACGTTGTGACCTGGGCGCTTCACTCGCGCTGGAAGCGCGAAAATCAGCATGATTGCGACCCTGGAACACAGCATCTCGCATTTAGCCGGACAGAAGACGCAAACCTCGTCGGTTACGGTGCAGGATAAGCGGGCGATAACCGAAGCTGAGAGGCCCGGCACTGTGCCGTTACTCGAATCCGATGACGTCAACGGATTGCTGCGGCGGCCGGATTCGAGCGCTCTCAGCGAGGCCATTCCTGCGTTTTTTGTCGGCCGGAACGAGGGTCGCCCGGGACGCCGACGCAAAGATCGGGGGATATTTCTGTTCGAGAAATCCGCTTTGAATTTTGCCAACCGGCACACTTGGCCGGTGAGATGCGCGATCATTTATCCGTCGGAAAACGTCGAACTCGACATTGAGAACGATGGCAACCGGCTTCTGGCCTACTTTGGGCGACAAAAGCATGCCGTGTCGCATCACACCAAGCGGGCGGTCGCGTTCCTTGTTGGGGCAGTTCGTCGGGCAAAGGCTCACTGAACGTGTTGTCGCGCTTCCTTGGACTTGATCAGGTGGCGAGATTTGTTGTGTTCGAGGACGGTTCATTCGGGTTGGAGGATGGGATGACTGGGACCGAAGTGCTCGACTCCGCAAGAGATGCGCTCATGACCACCGTCATGATTTCTGCTCCACTCCTCATAGTCGCAACCATCGTTGGTGTCGCCGTATCGCTGTTTCAAGCACTCACACAGATCCAAGAGCAGACGCTCGTATTCGTGCCGAAGATTCTTGCGGCGTTTGCCACGTTCTTGGTGGCTTTACCGTTCATGGCCGAGACATTGAATAATTACATGCTTCGCACGGCCTCGCTGATTGCGTTCCACAAATAGCAATCGGCGTCGGATATCCGGTTGATACCGAGCTTGCAATTCTCGACGGAGATGGTGAGACTCTGGGAGAATCTCGTCCGTATGCTTCGTCCCGGCGATATCGCGATCATGGACAATCTCAGTAGCCACAAAGCCAGACCAGTACGTCAGCTAATTCGCGCAGCCGGCGTCAAGCTCTTCTTACTGGCCGAAATACTCCCCGGACATGAATCCTATCGAGCAGGTCTTTACCAAGCTTAAGCACTTGTTGCGCAAGGCCGCCGCGCGATCCGTGTCGAAAGCATCTGCGCGGCAATCGGCGAGATCCTCGGGGCGTTTACGCCGACGAATGCGCCAATTATTTCCAAAACTCAGGTTATGGATGCACAAATCTAATGCATCATGCTCCAGACTCTGCGGAGAGCGTTGCTAAAACCCGAGCAACTGAACGACAAAATTGCATAAAATCCGTTGCCGGAATGCAACGGTTTTCGAAAACATCGAAGGAATGACTTTAACGCCTAGAAAATAGTCAAATGCTGCTCTTTGTTGCCTTCTCGCAAAGAGTGGCATGCTCCAAATTGCGATCAGGTTCAGCGCAGTCGAATACCGCGCCCTCGGGGGTGCCAGAATCTGCCTGATGTCGAAGTGTGATGGAGATCGTGATGAAGAAAATGGTTCCGCTCGCGGTGGTGCTGGCGATGACGGGTTCGGCTTTCGCGGCGGATATGCCTCTGAAGGCGGTCAAGGCGCCTCCACCGGCGGCGTTCGATCCTTGGGATATCGCGTTCGGCAGCGCCGTCATGAACGACTACATCTTCCGCGGCGTCACCCAGTCCAATCACAACCCTTCGGTCGCGGCGTACTTCGAGCCGCGCTATAATGTGAGCAAGGACTTGCAGCTCTATATCGGCACCTCCGGCGAGAGCATTTCCTTCGCCAACCGGGCTGCCGCTGAAGTCGACATCTACGGTGGTATCCGGCCGACCTTCGGCGCCTTCGCATTTGACTTCGGTGTCTGGGGCTACCTGTATCCGGGCGGAAGCTGCGCCGATAATACCCTCACCGGCGGCATTCCCGGCGGCAATGTTTGCCCCGTCAGCACAAACACGATCTTCCTCGCCAACGGCAACGTCATGAAGAAGGACGTCAGCTTCATGGAGGTCTACGGCAAGGTGAACTACACCGTGAACGACAGCTGGCAGTTCGGCGTGAACGAGTTCTATTCGCCGAACTTCCTGAACTCCGGCGCCTGGGGCGACTACGCCTCGGTCACCGCCAAGTACACGGCGCCCAGCACGGTGTTCGGCTCCAGCGGCGTCGGCATGTATGTTTCCGGTGAGGTCGGCCGGCAGTGGCTCGGTACTTCAGATGCATTT
>Ga0265314_10006187_pt1 | contig 10628 bp, 14 predicted proteins | sample 4126metaG_FD_203106 | JGI IMG/M metagenome (GOLD analysis project Ga0265314, IMG submission 203106) | Rhizosphere microbial communities from Carex aquatilis grown in University of Washington, Seatle, WA, United States - 4-1-26 metaG | ecosystem: Host-associated > Plants > Roots > Rhizosphere >... | reverse complement strand
CAGCAGGAGAGAGACTTGTGAATAGGGCACAATTCATTGCTGCGGAGTCTCATGGCATCCCTCTGGTAACTGAATGAAGTCGGAAGCGTATTGGCGGTGATCAGGGATCTAGGACGGCAAACCCAAACACCGGGCTGCTACAATTCCAGCCCGAGGAGAATCAATGTCGAACCTGACCAAGGTGGTCCAGCAGTTAAAAGAAGAACGTGATCAAGCGCAAAGAAAAATCGAACAGTTGGATGAAGCCCTGAAGGTGTTGACCGGCCTCGGCGTACGTGGAACCGCCAGACGACGCGGCCCTGCCCAGGCGTCTGAGAAACGAAGAACCATGTCGGCTGCGGCTCGCAAGCGGATCGCTGCGGGGCAGCGCGCTCGTTGGGCCAAATGGAAAGCTGCCCAGCGCGGCAAGTGACCGGGAACAGGTGTAACGGGAGTTGAACAAGATCAAGGAACCGAGCACCGAGCTGGTGAAATCGCGACCTCGGCCCGGCGGATCGGCCTTTTCAGGTACAAGAAGTTAGCACTTGGTTCCGGAATTCCGCCGATAGAATCTTGGATTTGTATTGGCTTGAAAACCGCCGCCGTAGGTAGCCTGCGTATCCTTCGCAAACCGAGAATCATCACGCCCGATCCACATCGCCGTTCAGAAAAACGGTTGTGATCGAAGCGGTCAGGCATAAAATACGGCAAAACGTCGGACCGCTCTTGGCAATCGACCATTCTTGAAGTTCGAGCGGAAGTTGCTGCTCGGAAGCCATCTGCTCTGAGCAGGGTATGATGAGCCTAAGTCCGGCAAATAGGTGGGTCGCTCACTGTGGAACCAGCCGATCAGTCCCGCCCGAAACCGCTTCCTGCGGAGGCGTCGAAACGAGGCTTGAATTTCGCCTCGCTCGGCCTCGTCGTTGCCTTGGCAGTTCTCTTAGTCGCGATCCGTGTCGCCAATTTTCAGTCTCCGCGAGTGGAACTGGCCCTTTGGATTTCAGTGATCAGTGCAATTCTTATCTTCGTGCTGTTGTCTACCGGCGTGATCCGCCAGATACGCGGCACCGAACGGCAGGCAGAGAGCGTTTTTGAAGACAGGGAACAGGAATTCCACCAGATGGCCGACAACATCCAGGAAATCTTCTGGGTGATCGACGCCGAGACGAAGAAAGCCACCTTCGTCAATCCGGCATACGAAACCATCACTGGCCGCTCCTGCCAATCCCTGATCGAAGAACCGGCCTCGTATGAGAAGGTCATTCATCCGGACGATCGAGTTCACGTGCTGGCAAAGCTTGAGCAAGCGGCCCAGACCGGACACTTCGACGAAAGATTTCGTATTGTCAGGCCAGATGGTGAACTTCGCTGGGTTTGGGTCCGCGGCTTTCCCCGGAGCGATGCTAGCGGAAAGATCACCCGCTTGGGCGGAACCGCGCTGGACATCACCGCGCTCAAGGAAGCGGAAGATCAGGTTGCGGCGAATCTTGCCCGGGCGAACTCGGCATGGGCGGAGGAGGAGGCCCTACGCAAGGCGACACTTGCCCTGACACAGGACTTGCATATGGACTATGTTCTCGACGCATTGCTCCGCTCTCTGGCCGAGTTGGTTCCATATACGTGCGCCCGCGTGCTGGTGCCCGAAGGAGGCCCACATTGGCTGGCCCTGGGGGAACAATCATCTCCGGAGCCTCCAAAGAGGTCTCCCCGGAATCCTCTGACCTTTATGGCAGACGACTGTCCGTTCTTTCAACGCATCTGGTCACAACGAAAGCCCATTCTGATCCCGGACACCAGGCAGCAAGAGGAATGGCGGACCTTCGAGGGACATAAACAATTCGGTTCGTGGCTCAGCGTCCCCCTTTTTGCCTCCGAGGAGTTGTTAGGATTTCTCTCTGTCGGCCACATGGAACCGAACCACTTTACCGAGGACCACCTCCGGCGCGCCGAGTTGCTGGCTATACCTGCGGCAGTCGCCATTCAAAACGCCCGTCTTTATTCAACCGCTGAGATCTACGGTTCGGAGCTGGAAAAGCGATTGGCAGACCTCCAAAAAGCCGAGCAGGCGCTCGACCAGTCAGAGGCCGGTCGCCGGGTCTCGGAGGAGAAATTTCAGAAGATATTCCATTCGAGTCCTATCGCGTTCTCGATCACGACCCTTGAGGAGGGACGTTTTCTGGAAGTGAATGCCGCCTTTGAAGGCCGCTATGGATATCGCCGGGATGAGCTGCTGGGGCGTACCGTGTCCGAACTGAGGATTTGGGACGATCCTGCCGACCGGAGATTATTGATGACGCAGCTCCAGCGGGGAGGTCCGATTCGGAACGTAATCACCCGGCTGCGGACAAAATCCGGCGAAATCAAGCTTACCGCGTATTCTGCCGACCGAATCCAATTCGACGGACAGACTTGCATCCTTGCAGTCTCCGAAGACGTCGTGACGCATGATCCCAAGGCTGGCATTAATTAGGGCGCGCGTGGACCAGCGCAAAAGGACCACAAGACAAAATCTAGTGGCTTGGCGAGCGTCTGAATTGCTGGTCGGGTCGCCTTCGTTTCTGTTCTGTCCAGTATTCCGACCACCAAAAATAAAATTCACCACCTGTACCCGGAAATACGCCACGATAGTGATCATCCTTTCCGCGAGAAGCCGCTGTGCACAAGAGAAGTGGGGTAGGTCGGAAGCCCGTAGTTCAACCAGTCCAACCGAGAGGAGGTCAGGCACCCGAGCGTGCGTCGTCCACAACCCTTAACAAAGGCAGGACTTGGCTGACCACGAAACAGCACTTGCGCCGTGACGGTAATCCCGCTGGGAGTGTGCTGTACCTTGGTCGCGCGATCTGCACCCTAAGCTCGGGGTGGTCCCGGAGACTCGTAATGGCGCGAGAGTGCAATTGTGGGGCGCCCCGGGCGGCCATTTTGTCCGGTTTTCCGACCATCACGACTCCGACTTTCTCCCAATGTCCTATTTCCGGTCCGATCCCCTTTGTAGGGGCACACGATCGGCGACCTAGACAAATGCCTCTGGCGCGTGAGGACATTCCCCCACATTTCTCATCTTGTGAGTTCAACACCTCCGCCTGGCCCGGATGTGATTCCCAACTTCGATCTTTAGTCTTTGCTCAAGGGTGGGGTGCAGTATGGCGCGTGCGGGGAGAATACTTCTTTGGTGGGACCGGGAGGCCGATCAGGCGGGAAGACCGATTCGTGCGGATGTGAGATTGGCCGGCCATGAGATCTGGAAACAGGCATGTCGGCGGACGCAAGCTCTTCTTGACGATCATGGTCCCGCTGCCGAGCTAATGGAAAACACGATTGCGCAGGTGTCGCGTTACCTCGACCGCATCGGAGCTCCTGAATCCTCACAAAAGCATGCGCTTCTCATGGTGGCCTTCTGCCGCCGGCTGCGGCGCTATGCGACCAAGTTGAACCGCCTTGAATTGGTGGGAGGGTCCGGCGAACTGTCAAGCCGCACCTTAGGCGAGGGTTGGGTCGCCCAGGTGAACGCACGTCTGGAACTCGCGAGGATGGTCCGAAAACTCAGCGATAGGAATGGCACCGTTCTGATGCTCAGGGCTGCCGGATACGAGTGGAAGGACGTTGCACAAATCTTGGGAAAATCACCGGCGGCCATCCGTAACAGTTTCTGGCGTGAGATAGAGAGAATCAGGTGGCCCTCTGACGTCCGCCGCCCATGACTGGGAAACTCGCGGATCTCCATGTCCAGATCGGGTGCAGCTGACGACCCTACGCTGTGGCGCCCAGATCGTCGTCCTCATCCGTCTCTGATTCTGCTCCGTTCCTCATCTGTGCCGTATACGCTGCCTGCTCCTTCTTCGCCTCTCTCACGGGCAGAAGTTGCATATGGCTCGGAGGAAATACGAACGTCTGGACAAAGCTCAGTCGCTCGGGGTTCAACCTTCGCCCGACAATCTCCCGGCTATGTTCCTTGCAGAACTCACAAAAGGCTTCTGCGTCAATGACCTGTCGCTGAAGTCCAGTCGCCTCGACGATTCGGCACTTCAAGAGTCCCTGATCAATCCATCTTTGCACTTCTTCTGCACGAACATGCAAAGCCCGAGCCAGACTATGTTTCGTAAACCAATCCTGTCCCATGCGCGCGCTGGCTCCGAGCCGGTACAACATGGCGCGCACCGAGGTCGGCGAGCGCCGGAGCAGCACCGTGACTTCATCGAGGGAACGCGATGCAATCAAGTCGAGCAGCCTCTGTTGTTCGGCTTTGGTCCATTGCCGGTAGCTTCGCTTCGAGGTCACGCCCGACTGGCGCACGAACCTCCAGCAGGCTGCACGCGGGTTTCCCGACACTGCCGCAATTCTTGAGATCAGCCCCTGCAACGCCATTTGAGTGTTGTGCCCATCTTGGCCCGAGACCTCGGATGACTTGGTGCTCGCATATGTCCTCACCATCTCTCGCGCCACCCCAGGCCAGCGGAAGGTACGACGGCGGGCTGGTTGATTCAATTCCCCCATGTTCAACAAAGACTGTGGAAGCCGGACCCCACATCCCCTCCTACTTATATATGGCTTCGAAACGGGAGTGTGTCTCACCTGGGATTACACTTTTTTGGCATCGTGCGATTGTGGCGTTGGTTGGATGTGCTCCTGTTAAGGGAACGAGGAGGACGCTGAGCCGGATGTCGGGGCGTTAATCGGCATTTTTCATTTGATCTGGAGGCAACAGCACAGACACTAAATGGGCGCGGTCGCCGTCATACTCATCGCCAAGTCCGGATACGCGGCCGCATCTATTGGACACGATCGGCGAATGCACACAAAGATTTTCATCGACACCGATCATGGATCGTGGGATTCTGCTGAGGGCAACATGGCAGTTGGGCTTGGACTCCGTGCTCAACTGGGGCGTGCAGAATGGATTCGGAAAAAGAACTGTTTGACGCATTTGACAGGGTAGTGCATGAAGACTTTCCCAATCCTCAGCGCATCGACTGTCCCAGACGCGATGTCCTGCTGAAACTCGCGCAACGGCCCGCGGACGCTCAGTTCACCCCCCTGCTCGCCCACATCCGACAATGCGCTCCCTGCTTTGATGAGCTGAAAGATTTGCGGCAAAAAGGGCGAATTCAAACTGTGTAGAGTCTGGCCCTTACGGAGAATCAACAAGCGTCAATGTAGAACACGAGTTCGCCGTGTGCTCCAATGGAATTCCGCCACTCTGCAGCCAGGCTCTGTATGTTGCCGAGTAGGCTGGCGAGGTCGGCCGTCTGGACCCGTAGTCCTTAGTTCTTCCAGGCTCTCCTTGAAGCTGTCTGGGCTGAATCGCTGGTCTCGTTCAATGTAGTCGAGGACTTTGTTTCCATTCTCGAACCACACCGCCGTGTTGTCGCCATAAGCGTGGTCATCGCTGGCGGTGGCGACTCGGGCAGCAAGATCATGGAGCAGCGTGATCAGTGTCTCGGGTTCGATGAAGCAAGATGAATGGGTATTCCAGATTTCTTTGACAGGCCGAAAGCATTGGCTCATAAGAGAATGCCTCTTTATTTGAACTGACTAGTCCCGCGCGTCGAAGACAAATGGAGGCCACGGCGACGGCACGTTCATCGTTCCCCCATGTTCACGGTGCGTGAACGTTAAGTTCCCTCGAGCGTGGGGTGCTAAACCCCCGTGTTGATGCGGGATCCTTATCCGCATGTCGCCGTAAAGCGTGTCCTATAATTCGCGTTGTCCATTAGTAATGGACATGCCATAATAGTGGATACAATGCAGACTGAGCCGTCCATCCGACCCTATCTGGAGCAGCTCCGAACCCTGCCCTTCGTCCGCGATCTCGACTTCTCTGCGCCGGGGCGCGACACTCATCCTGAAGTCGACGGTGTGCTCAAAGTGCGCACTCCCAAGGGAACCTACGACTTCCTCGTCGAGCAAAAGAGGTCGTATCTCGACCGAGGAACGCTGAACGCGCTGGTAGCTCAGGCCAAGCTCTACGCCAGAGAACATCGTAAGCCCCTTCTATTGTTTGCGCGCTACGTTCCCGGGCCTTCCGCCGAACGGTTGATCGGATCGGGCATCAATTTTCTCGACCAGGCAGGCAACATACACCTCGTGCTCGGTCGAAACTACGAGCGCACCATCGTCGGAGCCAAAGAAAATACTGCTTTGAAGGAAGGCAAACGAATCAGTCCGGCCACCACTCAGCTCTTGTTCGCCTTCGCTACGCAGAAAGAAGCAGGGAGTTGGTCTGTCCGCAAACTGGCGGAAGCCTCCGGGCTGAGCAAGAGCAATGTCGCGAAGGTTGAGAAGCAATTGGTCGAGCGGGGAGTTCTGAGACAATCGGAAGATGGCTTCCAGTTCCGGGACAGCGCGCAGCTGCGGGAAGAACTTTTGAGAGGGTACGAGCTCGCCCTGCGTCCGAAGCTTTTGATTGGCCGCTTTCGTTCTCCCGTCAATGACGTCGATGACATGCTCGCCAGCTTACGGGAAGCGCTCACCGAGCATTCGATTCGGTGGTCGGTAACCGGTGGGCCGGCTTCTTATGCTCTCCAGAAGTTTTACCGGGGACTGGAACTGCCAGTCTTCGTCGACTCTTTCACCGACCAGTTCCGTCGGAAACTGCGGATCATTCCAGACAAATCCGGGCCTCTCATCTTCCTGCGCTCCTTCGGCACTGTGCCGTTCTGGAGGGAGACTGGGCCGTTTCCGCTCGCGCATCCGTGGTTGATTTACGCAGAGTTGATGTACTCTTCCGATCCCCGGGCGCATGAGGCGGCGGAAGAAATCAAACGCGAGTATCTTTCTGAGTGATGCCCGAATTGACAGCGGCCCAAATCGCCGACCTGTGTGCGCTCCGCGACCATTGCGTTGCACTCGGAGCAGACCTCGTCATTATCGGTGCCATCGCCTACCAGGTGCATTTCCCCGGCGAACTCCGGCATACAGGAGACATTGACTTTGCTGTGGCATTGGACCTCAATGAGTTCGCGGAACTGGAGCGGAGGCTTCAGCTGGACGGATGGATTCAATTCGCCAACCGGGAGCACCGCTGGCGCAGCGCGCAGGGAACGATCATGGATCTGCTTCCCGCCGGGCCGAAGCTTCGCGAAGCCAAGCAAGTGACCTGGCCCGTCAGCCAGTTCACCATGAGCCTGGTGGGATTCGAGCATGTTTTCACTGGCGCCCAGCCGGTTGAGTTTTCGCCAGATCTCACGCTGAAAGTGATTTCATCGACGGCGCTGATGCTTTTGAAGATTGTCGCCTTCATGGATGATCCACAGCGGCGAGTGAAGGATCTGGATGATATCCGGGGCCTGCTCACACAGTATGAAGCTGATAGTGAACGGCTCTTTTCGGATGTCGTGATAGACGCCGGACTCGCGGACTTCGGGCTGGCGACGGCTTTTCTGCTGGGAATCGACTTGCGGGGGCTCTGCACTCTGGAAGAAGCAGGAATCGTAAATGCATTTCTCGCGGCGATGAACGAAAACAATCCTGCGTGGATGTCCTTCGTTCGGGCCAGAGGCGTCGGCGACCACGTCGAAGAAGACGCTCGCGCTCAACTTGGGGCTTTCCATCAAGGGTTTAGTCACAACGTCTAGCGGTGAGATTCCGACCCATTACGGGGAGCGCCGGCGGACCCGTGACTGCCTAATTCCGTTTCCCTTTCCGCCCCGACGATCCGACGCAACTCTGGTCATCATCCCTTGCCAGACGGCCGGATCAATCGGGAGTGAAGTCGTGCGGCCGTTCCGCAGGTTGACGAAGGCGCCGTGGTACGAAAGCCGCCCATATCGGAAGAGCCGTGCCAGCATCGCCAGGGCCTGATAGGCGAGTGTCTGGTTCACAAAAGGCTCCTGCCGCTCCAAAGCCTCTAACGCGCTGCACGGCGGAAGCCTATCCTTCTTGTCGAGCTTCGCGTTGATGAGTTCGGGGAAGAGTTCGGAGACAGTCGGTAAACGCGGGTCTCGCGCTTTGTTTCTCTGGTTTTCAGGCTGGCCGAGCACGAACTGGCCACTATCGGCATTGTTCCCCAGGTCCAGCCAATAGTGGCAGTTCCAGTAGGTTGGAGTTCGTGTCATTGCGTTTCGGGCGGCACGGGAGTCCACGCAGCCAATCAGAATGTCGGTCTCCTGACCCCACGTTTCATCGATGAAGTGCGGCACTCCCTTCCATCCCAGACCCCAAAACAGATTGATTCGGGTGGCGAGGACTGTCGCCTTGTGCAGTCCGATTTCGCTCTCACTGAAAGGTTGGCGTACGCAGTTGGTGCGGGAAATCCGGTCGCCGTCGACCAAGGTCACGTCTAGCCCGTGCGGATGCCCTAAAGCAACCATTGCCTGGTGCAGATACGGCAATCCGGCGGCAATAGCGCTTCCCGTTCCACCGCAACCGACTACGGTAACCTGAACCCTCTTCTGTAGCAGTGCACCAGGGATCTGATGCTCAGTTTTCGCGGCGATTGTCGTTTCGATAGCTGTGGTCATCGTCCCTCACGAATTCCGCGAGCGTCTGCGGCAGCTTCACCAGGCACTTCGCTGGAAACGTTCTTTGTCCCGCGAGCGACTGCCACATCGCCAGAGAACCGCCGCGAAAACGAACGTGTTTGCGAACGCCGGAGGCATGCGTGAATTCGCTTTGGAAGAACGATTCTTCCCACAAGTCAATAGCCGTGACTGATTTCTCCTGCGGAATCTTCATGCTCCCGGTGCAACAAACTCCGTTGTCGTAGCAGTTCCAGTACGGGGCCATGCACAGCTTGGTTTCCGCATTGGGCCGCTCGTCCTTGGCAAGCGCACGGACCCATAAATGAGATCCGCACGCTTTGAATAGCAACGGCGGGTGTGGATAGAGCTTGCCGTTCATCTCTTTCAAAGCAGGATCGGAGCCGTGGTCACTGAAAAACATGCTCTGTTCGCAAGCGGGAGTCCACCACACCATCATTTCTGCCGTGCGTACTAGCACGCGCGCCGGCAAGATCTCGGCTGGCACCGATCTACCAAGACCGGCCATCAGGTCGATCAACATCTGCGGCGTCATCAACTGGCCTTCCGCCAGTCGTGCGGTGTCGCCGTCATGCATCACCTCATGAAGCGTTACAAAAGGATAGCGATACGGGTAGCCTTGATAGCTACTCTTCCCGTAGACCAGCAGCGCCCGGCTCAACCGGAAGTCCTGACTCGATCCGATGTTCACGGAGATATTCATCGTAGTCGTCCCTGATGATTTCGACGATCTTGGCAGCGGAAGCCAACGAGCGAAGCATCGCTCCGGCTTGATCGAAGACGCGCCGTACTTCTTCATCTAGCCTTTTCATGGGCACGTCCAGATGAATGGGAAGTGCCACATTCGGCTGGCAAGGGCCGTTTTCACCCATGTGTTGCGCCTCTTCGTCAAAGCAGGCGTTGATCGCATCATTCTCGTACCAGGTGATCAGACATCCGGGCCGGGAATTCTCGGCATCCATAAGCCAATCGTCAATTCCTGGTACGTCGCTCTCGCTGATGTGGCCGGGCCACGCGTGCTCGTGCCCTTGGCCATGAGCATCCATCTCAAGTAGATGCCGGATCAGTTCGCGAGCCACGCCCGTGTGCGGTTGAATCTCCCGAAGAAGGTTCTTGGCTCTCCGATATTTCAGCGTCTTGGCATGAGCGTTGATACAGGCGGGAATCTCCATATCGACTTTGCGATAAACGGATGCTTCCGACTCCTCGTCGCTCAGATCCTCAATCCACATTTCGGCGTGCTCGTGGGCATCGACGTAGTCATACACGCGCATCCATTTGTAGAGGTTTTTGGTGAGGACCTGGTAAAAAGCGGCCGGCAGAAGATCCTGCTCGGCTTCGAGGCGTGTGAGCGTCGCACCAATTGGAATGGAGGCGGCAGCCTCGTAGTCGCCAACCAGATACAAATGGTCGGTCACATCTTCTCGCCCGGCCTCAGCCTGATTTCTCTCTTGCTCGGTCAGCTCGAAGAGACTATCCGTAATTCGCAAGTCGCCCACCCAGACTCTCTTCGCGTCAGCTGCGTGATTCTGTGAGCAAAACCTCCTGAACCCGCGTTCGACGAAATCCACCGCGCTACCAGACCAGTCATTGGCTCGGCAAATTCCCAGCCGCAACAGGCTCATTCCCAGAACCGCGGCCGGCCCCTCATCCCATCTCGTGCAGTATCGCCATCGAATTCCTTTGAGTTTGGGGAACGTAACGTCCAGCGGCAGCCCGATCACACGAGTGGCGGAATGACCGCGCCCGCGGGCGGTAGATATCGGTCTCCGAGTTCGCCTCCGTCCTTGACGTAGTTGAGCGAGTCGAACGCCTTGCCGAGAATTTCCCCGACTTTGAATGCTTCTGGACATTGTTTCAATTGCTCCATGATCGGATCGTTTGTATTGACGTGGTTATGCGTGGCTCCTTCCAACGCTCTCAGGACTCGCTTCGCGTCTTCATCGATGGCTCGGCAGGCTGCGGCAGCTAGCTTCCTGTGCTTCATGGAAGTCCCCCTTATCAGGTCTAACTGGCCGTGGGATTATGGCTGCTGGTGCAGTGCGGTTGCGACTTGATGCACATCTCTGGGAAGCCGCCCACCTCGTCCAGGGTTAGTGGTACCATTCGACGATTCTCCCAATACCCGTGTGAGGAGCCCAAAAGATATGTTCAAGAAAGTCCCGTTGTTTCTAT
>Ga0265314_10006186_pt1 | contig 10629 bp, 7 predicted proteins | sample 4126metaG_FD_203106 | JGI IMG/M metagenome (GOLD analysis project Ga0265314, IMG submission 203106) | Rhizosphere microbial communities from Carex aquatilis grown in University of Washington, Seatle, WA, United States - 4-1-26 metaG | ecosystem: Host-associated > Plants > Roots > Rhizosphere >... | reverse complement strand
AATCCACCCGGATCAGCTCGGACACCCGTCGAAACACCACATCGTCCGTCGACACCATCCGCATCAGGCGGACGGCAACCACCGGCAGGGGATGCAGGTTCCTCAGAACCCACGGCCTCTGCGCACCAGCCGCCGATGCCAGCGATGTGCTCACAGAGTTTATATCGGCAAAGGGACGGGTAATCTGAAGTGAAAGCCGCTAAATAGAACCGCTAATTGGCCGCCCGCTCGAGACGGTCCAGAATGGCAGCCCACTCTGCCCCCCCCGGCGGCCGCTCGACGGCGATCCAATCCAGCCCCTCCCGGTCCAGCCGGTGCAGCGTCTCATACAGCACTGCGGCGTAACTCGCTGGGTCATCCGGCATCCGCACCAGCCGCGCGACGGGCCCCGCCGGTTCCCCATGCAACCCCGCGTACGCCCCCTGGCCCCGGTCCGGCACCGCTCCCCCCTCGACCAAAAGCAGCCGCGTCCTGGGACTGTAGTGCTTCCGATGCATCCCCGGCGAGGCATGCGGACCGTCCCCCGCCGCCGCCGCGACCTCGATCGGACCGACAAGCCCCTCAATTTCCCGCCCGGAAACCATGCCCGGCCGCAGCAACATGGGCCGCAGCCCCGCCAGCGACAGCACCGTCGACTCAATCCCCACATCGGTCTGACCGCCGTCCAGGATCAGGTCCACGACCCCGCCCAGGCCGTCCCGCACGTGTTCGGCCGTGGTCGGAGAAAGGCCGCTGAACCGGTTCGCGCTCGGCGCCGCGATCGGAACGCCCGCCAACTGGATCAGCGCCAGCGCCACCGGGTGCGCGGGGACGCGAATCCCCACGGTTGGGAGGCCCGCGGTCACGATGTCGGGCACGCAAGGTTGCTTCGGCAGCACCAGCGTCAGCGGACCCGGCCAGTACCGGTCCGCCAGCGTCGCGGCCGCCTCGGGCCACTCCGCCGCCACCTCCCGCGCCATCTCCGCCGAAGCCACGTGGACGATCAGCGGGCTGGTCGGCGGCCTGCCTTTCGCCTCGTAGATCCGCGCCACCGCCGCCGGGTCAAGCGCGTTCGCGCCCAGTCCGTAAACCGTCTCCGTGGGAAAGGCCACCAGCCTTCCCCGCCGGATCAGCGCCGCGGCCGCCTGGATCTGGTCTAGCGAGATCACGACTCGGGCAAGTCCTCCTTGCCGTCCGCCCCGGCGGTTCTTCCGGTGCGCTTCCACACCAGCCAGGCATGCATGAAGGGCTCCATGTCGCCGTCGAGGATGCGGTCCACGTCGCCGACTCCCAGCTTGGTCCGGTGGTCCTTGATGAGCCGGTACGGCGCCAGCACATAGCTGCGGATCTGGCTGCCGAAGTTGATGGCGGCTTTGCTGTCCTCGATCTTCTGCTCCGCCGCGTTCCTTATGGCCAGCTCGTGTTCGTACAACCGCGCGCGGAGCTGTTTCATCGCCATGTCGCGGTTCTTGTGCTGCGAGCGCTCGTTCTGACACTGCACCACGATATTGGTGGGCAGGTGCACCATCCGCACCGCCGAGTCCGTGCGGTTCACATGCTGCCCGCCCTTGCCGCCCGCGCGGAACGTGTCCACGCGCAGGTCCTCGGGCTTGATCTCGATCTTGATTTCATCGTCTATCTGCGGATAGACGTAGACCGACGCGAAAGACGTGTGCCGGCGCGCGTTGGCGTCGTAAGGCGAAATCCTCACCAGCCGGTGCACCCCCACTTCGGATTGCAGCAGCCCGTAGGCATTCTCGCCGTTGACCTCGAAGGTGACGGATTTGATCCCGGCCGCCTCGCCCTCCTGCCGGTCCGTGACCACCGTAGAGAAGCCCATGCGCTCGGCCCAGCGCAGGTACAGGCGCAGCAGCATCTCCGCCCAGTCCTGGCTTTCCGTGCCGCCCGCTCCAGGATGGATTTCGACGATGGCGTCGCGAAAATCGTTCTCGCCCGCCAGCAGCATTGCCGTTTCGAGCTTCTCCAGGCGCTCGGAGAACTTCTGCAGCTCCTTGCGGATTTCGGTGCCCACGTCCTCGCCTTCGTGCTGCAGCTCGAACAGCGTTTCCAGGTCGGACATCGTGAGCACAACTTGGGCATCGTCCGCCAGCGTCTCTTCCAGGCGCTTGCGCTCGCGCAGCAGGTGCTGGTCCGGCTGGCTCCAGAATTCGGGCGCGGAGACGCGCTCTTCAATCCTGGCTAGTTGGGATTTTCGTTTGGGGGCGTCAAAGATAGCTCCGCACAGCCTCTGCTTGCTGGCGGAGCGTAACGTACTCTCGGTCGAGTTCCTCGTTCATGACTTACTCAGTGTATCAGAGTCGAGCAGATATCCCCGTCTGCCGGCGTTGATGCAAAGCGTGTCGCCGAGGCGCAGCCGCACGCCTTCGGCCTCGTGTATGTGGCCGCAGAAGAACGCCGCCGGCCGCTCCTTCTCGATGAACTCGCGCACCGAGCTGCTGCCCGCGTGCATGCCCTTGTGGACGCGGTCCAGGTCCGTCCCCAGCGGAGGGCAATGGCAGATCAGGATCAGCGGCTTCAATCCCGCGAAAGGCGCCAGCCGCCGAGCCATCTCGTCTTCGCTGTATTCGCCCGGCGTGTTGAACGGAGTAGGCGTCGAGCAGCCCAGCCCAGCAATGTAGTACCCGCCCGCCTGGATGCTCCGGCCGTGAAAGTCAATCAGTCCAAAGCGCGCGGCCAGGTCCGCGTTTTGGCGTTCGGATTCGTGGTTGCCCGGTAGCAGATAGACTCGCCCGGCCCGGCGCGCGAGAATCTCGCCGCAACGATCCAGCCCCCGCCCCCAGCTACTCAGATCGCCCGCCGAAAAGTAGTAATCGGCCTCCGCGGCCATGTGCCGCTCGAGCGCCTGGGTGTCGCCGTGAATGTCGGAGAAGACGAGTAACTTCACGATCCTGACATTGTGGCACAGCGCCCGCTACGTCAGCACGGAACCGCGACCGTGAGAGAGCGGACCCTTATGGCGCGAAATACCCGTTAATATCCAGGATCACCTGCGTGCGCCCGTCCACATAAATACTAACCGCCCCATTCGTCCCCGCCGGAACGATCGCCGCATTGGCCACCACACTCCCGTCAAACGAGTTCAGCGTGGAGACATCCGGCTGCCCCACGCCCGTCGGCCACGCCGTCAGGAACGGCAGCACCCCATTCGGCACCACCGTAACGTTCAACGAATACGCCGCCGCCGTCGCCGGCACCCCGCAACCACTGGCCGGAATCGCAAACGAACGCACCGATTGCGCCGCCAGCTCCGGCCCGCCGAAGGCTCCATTCGCATTCCGCGTGTCCACCACCCGGCACGGCACCAGCGGGTAGAACGACAACGCGTCGGCACCCCCCGGCTGCCCGAAATACCCGTTGATGTCCAGGATCACATTGGACGGATCGGTCACAAACACAGAAACTGACCCGTTGCTGCCCGCTGGAACCAGCGCTGCATTCGCCACCACCTTCCCGGTCCACGAATTGAGCGTGGAGGCCCCAGGTCGCGCCGCTCCCGTGGGCCAGGTCGTCAAATAGCCCAGGAAGTCCGTGCTCGGAACCGCCGTAACATTCAGCGAATACGCCTTCGCCGTGGCCGGAATCGCGCATGAGCTTAGCGGAATCGGGAAATCGCGCTCCTGTTGTGCAGCCAAGGCCGGGCCGCCGAACTGGCCCGTCGGGTTCCGTGTATCGGCCACGCGGCACGGCGTGGCGGGATAGAAGGAATACGACGTCGCGCTCGCGGTCGCATCGAAATAGCCGTCAATATCGAGAATCACATCGCTCTTGTCGCTGACGTAAACGCTCACCGCCCCGTTCGTCCCCGCCGGAACGATGGCCGCATTCGCCACCACGGTGCCGGCAAACGAATTCAGCGTGGAGACGTTTGGCTGCGGCTGCCCCGTGGGCCACAGCGTCAGGAAGCTCAGCGGGCCCGCCGGCACCACGGTCACGTTGAGCGAATAGGCCTGCGCGGTGGCCGGGATGCCGCACCCACTCGAGGGAATCGGGAAGGACCGGCTGGTGCCGGCCGCCAATGTGGGACCGCCGAACGCCCCGCCAGCGCCGCGCGTGTCCACCACGCGGCAAGGCGTCACCGGGACGAACCGCAGAGCGGTCACTGCCGTGCCGGTGGTGAAGGACCAGATCCCGGAGCCGGCGGAACCGAAACCATTCAGAGCCACAATCTGCCAGTAGTAAGTGGTATTCGCGGCGAGGCCCGTCGCGGCATAACTGGTCCCCGTCGTCGAGGTGACCAGGGATGGCGTGGACAGGGTCCCGAAATAGACCTCGTAGGATGTGGCGCCGCTCGCGGCGTTCCAGGTCAAGGTGGCCGCCAGCGGAGCGCCCGAGGATCCGTTGGCCGGCGAGGCCAGGGCCGGTGCAGCCGGGGAAGCGCCCAAAATCGGGATCGCGCCGCTGGTGCTGGTTGCCGCCGAGTTGCCGCCCGCGACCGCCACCTGATTGCTCACTTGCGAACCTGCGGTCCCGGACACGTTTACGGTAACGGTGATGGCCGGATAGCTGGCGCCGGCACTCAGCGCGTCGCTGCGCGTGCATGTACTGCCGGAGCAGTTCCAGCCCGTGCCCGACATGGAAACCAGTGTCAATCCCCCGGCGACGGTTGCGGTTACCGTCACCGTGCCGCTGGTTGCCGCGGCCCCCGTATCATTGCTCACCACTACCGGGTAGGACGCGCCGTTCTGCCCCAGCGTAAAGCTCGCGGGCAGCGTCTCGCTGACGCTCAGCAGCGCGCGGCTTCCCGCCTGCGGCACCAGCATCCGGACCACGCTCAGGTCGGTGATGTATACCTCCCCGGCACTGTCCACCACCACATCGTACGGGGAAGTGAGCTGGGCGCTCGTAGCGGGTCCGCCGTCGCCCCCATTGCCATAGCCATTGCTTCGGTTGCCCGCCACGGTGCTGATGTTGCTGCTGGATACTTCGCGAATCACGGCGTTCCCCGTGTCCGCGATGAAGAGGTTGCCGGAGGCGTCCACCGCCACGCCCTGAGGGTTCTGCAGTGTCGCGCTGGTCGCCGCTCCGCCATCTCCCGTATACCCGGAAGTGGTAGTGCCGGCCACCGTCGTGATGTTGAGGCTGGCCACCCGGCGTATGGCGCTGTTTCCGGTGTCCGCGATGAAGAGGGTGCCCGAAGAGTCCACCGCCACGCCATAGGGATAGTTCAGTGAGGCGAGGGTGGCCGTGCTGCCATCGCCCGTGTAGCCGGGAATGTCCGCACTGCCGGCCACCGTCGAGATGTTGCCATTGGTCGTCACCTTCCGGATCACGACGTTAAAGGTGTCCGCGATGTAGAGGTTGCCGGAGCTGTCCACCGCCACCCCGTAAGGGTACTGAAGCTCGGCGCTGGTAGCTGCTCCGCCGTCGCCACCGAAGCCAAGGGTGCCGTTGCCGGCCACGGTGCTGATCAAGCCGGTGGCCGCCGTCACTTTGCGGACCACGTTGTTGTTCGTATCCGCGATGAACACGTTGCCGTTACTGTCGACCGCCACGCCGCTGGGACCGTTGAGCTGGGCGGCCGTAGCCGCACCCTGGTCCCCCGCGTAGCCCGCGACTCCCGTGCCGGCCACGGTCGTGATCGTGCCGTTTGTAGCCACCTTGCGGACCCTGTTGTTGCGGCTGTCCGCCAGGTACAGGTTGCCGCCGGCATCGAGCGCCGCGCCATCGACGTAGCCGAGTAACGCGCCGGTAGCGGGTCCACCATCGCCCGAACTGCCGTTGCCGTTGCCCGCCACGGTGGCGATAATGCCATTGGACACCTTGCGGATCACGTTGGAACCCGTGTCGGCGATGTAGAGGTTGCCCGTGGCATCCAGATCCACGCCGTTCGACGACCTGAGTTCGGCGCTGGTGGCCGCGCCCCCGTCGCCCGAATAACCATAGGTACCGTTGCCGGCCACGGTGCCGATGTTGCCGCTGGCTACCACCACCTCGCGGATCCGGTTGTTGCCGGTGTCCGAAATGTACAGGTTCCCGGAGGCATCCAGTGCCACAGTGTAGGGAGTATTGAGTTGGGCGGCGGTGGCCGCGGCCCCGTCCCCCGTATAGCCGGGCGAGCCCGTACCGGCGACGGTGTTGATGAGGCCGGTCGCCAAAGTCACCTCACGGATCGCGTGGTCCGCGGTGTCCGCGATGTAGACATTGCCGGCGCCGTCCACCGCCACGCCGGAGGGATGGCTCAGCGAGGCGCTGGTGGCCGGACCTCCGTCACCAAAATAGCCAACGAAGGCCGAGCCCGCCAGGGTTGTGATGATGCCGGTGGCCGCCGTCACCTTGCGAACCCGGTTGTTATTGGTGTCCGCGATGTAGAGGTTGCCGGCGCCGTCCACCACCACGCCGCGAGGATTCTTGAGTTGGGCGCTGGTGGCCAGTCCGGGATTGCCCGAGTAGCCCGCAACTCCGGTACCCGCCACGGTCGAGATGGTGCCGTTGGCCGCCACCTTCCGGATGCGGCTGTTCCCGCTGTCCGCGATGTAGAGGTTGCCGGCACCGTCCACCGCCACGCCCTGAGCGACATTGAGCAGGGCGTTCGCGGCCGGACCTCCGTCCCCCGAGTAGCCCGCCACCACCGAGCCCGCCACCCGCGTGAGAACGCCCGCCACATCGACCTTGTACACCGCGTTGGCGGCGGAGAAGTACAGATTGCCGAGTCCATCCACCGCGACCGCCGACGATTCGGGAAGCGGCGCACTGAGGGCCTGCGAGGCCGTAGGCGGTATCCCGCCCCCCGCCACGGTCGTGATCAGATACTGCGCCCACACCGTCCCTCCGGTCAACAGCAGCCCTAAGCCGATCCCAACACTCTTCCTCATTGCTTGCCCTCTCCCCCACAAACGAATAGTATTCGCCTTACATTCGCTGGCCGTCCCCAGCTTGGTCTAGCGTTGACGCATCAAACTTGAATTGCGTTACTGCCGATGTCCAGGATACCGTGGCCGAAGGCTCGTGGGGCAGGCGTCCACGCCTGCAGCGGGTCTCCAGACCCGCCCCTACTGCGCGTAAGCCGGGCCCGCCGCGCCGACCCGCGACCGTCAGGGAGCGGACACTGTCGATGGCTGGCCCCTACTGCCCGTACGCCGCCAGCTCCGCGCAACTCGAGAAGGAACGGGCCGGCCTGCCCACAACCCGTATGGCCACCGCGCGGACGGGCTGGTTGAGGTGCAGCGTGAACGGCTCGCCGTCGCGGATGGCCGGCACCTTGGCCGAAGTGAACTCCGGGTAGCTGTCGAGCGCGGCCAGATCCTGCCAAGGACCGTTCTTGGTCTTCTTGATCTGTATCTTGGGCTTGCCGCCGGAGGTGTCGAACCAGCCGCCGTTCTCGAACGCCTTGCCGTGCCGGAACACGATCCGGGCGATGTCGGCGGGCTTGTCCATCTCCACCGCGTACCAGTCCTCTTTGGCCGCCTTGCCCTCGAACGTGGTGCGGTATGTGTCGGGCCGCTCGTCGCAGATGGAGCCGGCCGCGGTGCCTGTCCGTGACCACGTCTCCGTTCCGAACGCGGTCAGGGCCACCTGCCCGATCGGCACCCGCCCCGGCTTCAGCAGCCACACCCGGTAGTCTAGAGCGTCGGCGAAAGGCGCCAGAATCAGCGGCTGGGGCTTGCCCGCGAAGGCGCCCTCAACCGAGTACGCCTGGCTGCCCGCCCATGTCTTCGGCAGCCCGCCCGAGGCATCCTGAAGCTCGATCCCGGAGGCCTCCACCTCTTTGAGCGAAGCCCGGTGGATGTAAGGAACCTGCGGGTTCAGTGCCGCCTCGAGCGCCAGAATCTGTGGCCCGCGCGCCAGCGCCAGGTAATCCGGATAGCTGGCGCCCCCGGGGATCACGCGAACCGGAAGGTCCATCTGAACCTGGATCGTATCGCCTGAATGCCACATCCGCTCGAGCTTGAGGAGGCTGCCGGGCTGCCCCGGTGTATCGCCGGCCGAGAAGTGCGTGCACCACTCCGGCACGCGCAGAAAGATCGGGAAGCGCGCCGGCCGGGGCACGTGTACGGTGATGGCTACCTTGCCGTCGCGCGGGAAACGGGTGGCCGAAACGAGTGTGACCTCAAAGTCCGGCCGCAGGGGGATGGTGGCTTCTCCGGGAACATAGAGCAGCACCGCCACGCCGCCCTCGTGTTCGCCCCAGGCCATCTCGGGAATCATGGCGATGGCGCTCGGCTCGCTCGAAACGGCGCAGTTGAGGTTCGCGCCCGGCCGCTTGTGCCCCACCAGAGGGGTGAAGCGGGAGATGTTGCCGTTGCGAGCGTCCTGGGAGCCCAGGAGCTGGTTGTACACCGTCCGCTCGATCTCGCCCCCGTAGCGGGCCTCGCCGGTCAATCGCAGAAGCTGCCGGTTGAGATCGAGCCACGCCACGGTCGAGCAGCCTTCGCCCACACTCGCCGCTTCCTCGCCGGGCAGGTCCTGGTCGTCCCGGAAATACTCGTTGGAGCTGACGGCTCCGGTGATGTAGAGGCGCTTGGAAACGATGTCCTTCCACGCGGTGGTCGCGGCCTTCAAGTAGGGTTCATCGCCCGAGAGCCGATAAAGATCCAGCAGGCCGGAGAGGTTGGCCAGGATCTCGTCCGCCCGCGCATCGGCGACGTGGTAGACGCTGCCGGTCGCTTCGAGCGACGCGATCAGCCTGGGACCGCGCGGCCCGTCGTAGGCGCGGACGATGTAATGGGCGAAGTCCAGGTACTGTTGCCCGCCAGTGTATCGGTAGAGGATGCACATGGGTCCCAGCACGCTGGTGGCGGACAGTCCCATGTGCGCGCCTGAGGCCACGATATCTTGCTGGCCGGTGCCGTCGCCGAAGGTGCGGGCCAGCATGTCGCCGATCCGTCGCGCGCCTTCCAGGGCCTTGGCGTCGGCGGTGACCCGGTAGTAGGCGAGCAGGCCCGTGAGCGTCCACCGTAGATCCCCGAGACGCCAGCCTGCCTGGATCTCGGAGGCCGCCAGCGCCGCGGCGACGCGGTCCATCTTTCCCTTCAGGCGCGGATCGCCCGTGTAGGCCCAGGTAAGGGAAGCGGCCTCGAGGAACTTCCCCGCATTTTCGCCGCTCGCGCCTTGCGTGCCGGGCTTCGTGGGGTAGGCGGCCAGCAGAACCGTCTCGCTGACGTGCAGCAGCCGTCCCTCCAGGTTCACGCGCATTCGCTGGCCGAGGAGGCCCTCGATCTTCTGCCGGTCCAAAGGCGCGGGCAGAAACCGGTCCTTGATTTTGTCCGGAACGGCAGGTTTGGGAGCGTCGGCCAGACGTGGCCCGGGCGCGGCCAGGGCGGCTGCAACAAGCAGGCACCCCAGCGACAACACTCTTCGCATCAGGAACAAGCTTACCCCAGGTGGAGGGCTGCCAACGCGGGGAAGATGAGCGGGGGGCGCCGCGCATTTGTAGGCAGCGGCAGCGACGGTGTATAGTCGCAGGCATGATCCTCCTGAGGTGGTGCCTGGCGCTCGCGTTCTGGTTCGGCGGAACCGCGATCCCTCCCTTCTCCGCCCTGTCCGCGAATTATCCCAACGGCACCGACGAGCGGATCCGACAACGGATCGGAGGCCGCGTCAACGCCGCCTGGATCGATCACACCTGCGCCGTTCGCCTCAGCCGGGCGTTGAACTACTCGGGGGTGGCCGTGCCCGCGAGCTTCGCCGGGATGAAGGTGGTTCGCGGCGGAGACGGGAAGTATTACGCTTTCCAGGTTCGCGGCATGCGGCCCTGGCTGGAGGCGACCTTCGGCCGGCCTCAGATCCGCGCGGTGCGCCCGGTGGACCGGCGGCTATTCCTGGGGAAGAAGGGAGTGATCGCGTTCGTCATTCCATTTTCAGACGCCAGCGGCCACGTGGATCTGTGGGACGGCGCGCGCTACACCTACGAGCAGGGCGACCAGCGCGACTCGCGGGACTACTTCACGATGGCCAACGAAGTGGTGCTGTGGGTGACCGGCCCCTGACGTGCTACTTCTATATCCGGTCCGTGCTCGGAGTGGCCTCAGGCGGTGCGGGTTTCCTGAACTGGCTTCCGACAAGAGCAATGCCAGCCGCCAGAGCCAGGCCGCCCGCGACGAGACTCGACGCGAAAAACAAGTCGCTGTGCCGGTAGCCGAAGGCCAGGGTGATCAGGTCCACGCCCATTGCTGCGGCCGCTACGCCCAGCGCTGTCCGTCTTCGGCGCCATCCCCAAAAACAGGTTCCAGTGGCGATCAGAATGCCGCCGAGTAGCAGGTAGGGCAAACCCAGGGCGAACAGCCCCCCGGCGAGCCCAACTAAACCGAGCAATGCAAGGTAGCACCCAATCACCACGCTGAGGAGCGCCAGGACCTTGCGGAGAAACCCGATTCCCTCGTTGCGTTGCGGGCGCCGATCTGTAGCGTTCATCTCCACCTCCGGCTGGTCAAAAAGGCCATTGCGATGGCCAAAGCAGGTTGTGAGCAGCGAGCTTCAGGCAGATGGCGAACTTGTCTGGCGAGTCCGTAGGGTTCTACTTGCTCAGCTCCTGGCAAATCTCCGCCGCGACGCGCCGTGCGTGTTCGATGTCGTCCTTCTCGAAGCTGATGGCGCCCACGCGCGGATGGCCGCCGCCCCCGTAGCGCTCGCAGATCGAGGCCAGGTTGTGTTCGAACGGCACGGTCGCCCAGGGATTCGATCCCACCGAGA
>Ga0265314_10006184_pt1 | contig 10633 bp, 7 predicted proteins | sample 4126metaG_FD_203106 | JGI IMG/M metagenome (GOLD analysis project Ga0265314, IMG submission 203106) | Rhizosphere microbial communities from Carex aquatilis grown in University of Washington, Seatle, WA, United States - 4-1-26 metaG | ecosystem: Host-associated > Plants > Roots > Rhizosphere >... | reverse complement strand
TAAGCAAAATTAACAATATGCGCAATTAATCTCGATATAGAAAGCGCTACCGGAAAAACCCCGAGTCCAATTTTAAAATTAACTTCGCGCTCGCACGCAGAAAACGAGCAATAGTCAGCGCCAGAATTATGATGGAAAATTGACTTCACCTTATAATTAAACTCCATATCTCACCCCTTCATCTCAGGCCTAGCCACGACAATCACGGCGAAATTCCATGCCGCCCGACACATCCAGACTGTATAACAAGGCACGCAAGTCAGTCAATACTTGCGCGCTTAAGCATAATTGTCATTTAAAATCAACGCGATATATTTTTTGGCCGAAATATTTGTGCGAATATTGTCACAAATAACCCTCACGCAAACAGATACGGCACGAAGGACCGGTTGTTCTCGTCGACGCTGATATGGCTGCCGATGGGCGGGAAGGCGCGTTGGCGGCAATCGTCGCGCTCGCAGATACGGCAGTTGACGCCGATGGGCACGGCGGCCTGCTCGCTGGTCAGGTCCAGACCGGCGGAATACACCACCTCGGAGGCATAGGCCGTCTCACAACCCAGGCCCACGGCGAACTGGCGGTCGGGCCTGAGGTACGAGCCGCCGCGCTTGGACACGGTACGCGCCACGCAGATATAGGAGATGGAATCGGGCATGCGGGCCAGTTGCACCAGGATCTTGCCCGGCTGGGCAAAGGCCTCGTGCACGTTCCACAGGGGACAGGCGCCGCCGAAGCGGGTGAAGTGGAAGCGCGTCGCCGAGTGGCGCTTGGTGATGTTGCCGGCCATGTCGACGCGGACGAAATAGAACGGCACGCCGCGCGCCCCAGGGCGCTGCAGGGTGGAGAGGCGGTGGCAGACCTGCTCGAAGCTGGCGCCGAAGCGGCTTTGCAGTTGCTCGATGTCGTGGCGCAGCGCCTTGGCCTGACCGGCGAAGGCCATGTAGGGCATGACCAGGGCGCCGGCGAAGTAATTGGCCAGCCCGACCCGGCAGATGGACCGCGCGTCGTCCGACGACAGCTTGGCGCCCCCCACCACCTCCTCGATCAGTTCGTGATAGGCCAGCAGCGCCACCTGATGGGCCAGTTGGAAGGTACGGCTGGGCACCGACAGCAGCGCCGACAGTGACAGCGAGCCCGCCCCCGGCTCGAAAGTGCGCATGCCCGCCGTATCGTCCTCGGCGACGATGCGCACCCGGACACCGTGGCGGTTCTCGAGATAGGCCACCAGATCGTTGTGCATCTGGCCCAGGCGGAAGCCCTCGGCCTCCACCAGCGCCTCGGCGGCCTCGTCCAGGCTGCCGAAGTAGTTGTTGCAGTAATAGAAGAAGTCGCGGACCTCCTCGTAGGGGAAGTGGGCGTGGCCGCCACGATCTTCCCCGTTGCCCTCCCCCGTCGCCGTGGACAGGTTTTCGGTCAGCGACTGCATGCGCTCGTCGAGCTGGCGGAAGGTCTGGTACAGGGTCAGCACCCGCTTCGCCAGTTCCGGCGAGGCCGAGGCGGCGTTCCGAAGCTCCGACAGGCCTATGGAGCCCGAACCGAACACCGGATCGTTCAGCGCCTCGCGCAGATCGGCGACCAGACGGGATTCCTCGTCCTCCACCAGGGTGGCGAGGTCCACGTCCAGCACCTTGGCGATGCGCAGCAGCACCGGAACCGTCAGCGGGCGCTGGTTGTTCTCGATCTGATTGAGATAGCTGGGCGACACCTCCAGCAGCGCCGCCAGCGCCGCCTGGGACAGCTTCTTGCCGTCGCGCAGGCGCCGGAGCTTGTAGCCGAGGAACAGCTTCTTGTTCATAAACCTAGGTTATAGCCGCCCCGGCGCATCTTCGCAACCTTAGCAAATTCACAGGTCACGGTTGCGAAGACCTTCGCAACACCGCCCTTTTCCCCGCGACTCCTGTTGCCTAAGGCATGGCTTTGCGAATACACCCGACGCCAATGTCACTCTGCCCGCCGGAGGCCCGCGTCCATGCACGAAATCATTCAGCAGCTCGAGGAAAAGAGGGAAGGCGCCCGTATGGGCGGTGGCGAGAAGCGCATCGCCGCCCAGCACAAGCGCGGCAAGCTCACGGCGCGTGAGCGCATCGAGCTTCTCCTCGACCCCGATTCCTTCGAGGAATGGGATATGTTCAAGGAGCATCGCTGCACCGATTTCGGCATGGACTCGGAAGAGAACATGATCCCCGGCGACGGCGTGGTCACCGGCTACGGCACCATCAACGGCCGTCTGGTCTTCGTGTTCAGCCAGGATTTCACCGTGTTCGGCGGCTCGCTGTCCGAGGCGCACGCCGAGAAGATCTGCAAGATCATGGACAAGGCGGTACAGGTCGGCGCCCCCGTCATCGGCCTCAACGATTCGGGCGGCGCCCGCATCCAGGAAGGCGTCGCCTCGCTGGCCGGCTATGCCGAGGTGTTCCAGCGCAACGTCATGGCGTCGGGCGTGGTGCCGCAAATCTCCATGATCATGGGCCCGTGCGCCGGCGGCGCCGTGTACAGCCCGGCCATGACCGACTACATCTTCATGGTCAAGGACAGCTCGTACATGTTCGTGACCGGCCCGGACGTGGTGAAGACCGTCACCCACGAGACGGTGACCGCCGAGGAACTGGGCGGCGCCATGACCCACTCCACCAAGTCGGGCGTCGCCGATCTGGCCTTCGAGAACGACGTGGAAGCGCTGCTGCAACTGCGCCGCTTCATGGACTTCCTGCCCAGCTCCAACCGCGAGAAGCCGCCGGTGCGCCCCACCAGCGACGGGCCGGAGCGCATCGAGGCCAGCCTCGACACCCTGATCCCCGACAATCCCAACAAGCCCTACGACATGAAGGAGCTGATCCTCAAGGTCGTGGACGAGGGCGACTTCTTCGAGGTGCAGCCCGGCTATGCCGGCAACATCATCGTCGGCTTCGCCCGCATGGAAGGCCGCACGGTGGGTATCGTCGCCAACCAGCCCATGGTGCTGGCCGGCTGCCTGGATATCTCGTCCTCCATCAAGGGCGCCCGCTTCGTGCGCTTCTGCGACGCCTTCAACATTCCCATCGTCACCTTCGTGGACGTGCCCGGCTTCCTGCCCGGCACATCCCAGGAATACGGCGGCATCATCAAGCACGGCGCCAAGCTGCTTTACGCCTACGCCGAGTGCACCGTGCCGAAGATCACCGTCATCACCCGCAAGGCCTACGGCGGCGCCTATGACGTGATGAGTTCCAAGCATCTGCGCGGCGACGTCAACTTCGCCTGGCCGACCGCCGAGATCGCGGTGATGGGCCCCAAGGGCGCGGTGGAGATCATCTTCCGCTCCGATATCGGCGACGCCGAGAAGATCGCGGCGCGCACCGAGGAATACCGCCAGAAGTTCGCCAATCCCTTCATTGCCGGCCATCGCGGCTTCATCGACGACGTCATCATGCCCCGCAACACCAGGAAGCGCATCTGCCGCTCGCTGGCCATGCTGAAGGACAAGGACGTCAAGAATCCGTGGCGCAAGCACGGCAACATTCCGCTCTGACGGCGAATTGGTTTAACCACGAAGGCACGAAGACACGAAGGAGGGACGAAGAAAAAGAACGGCTTAAGGCGCGCCCGGCGCGCCATTTGGACCTTCTTGTTTTTCTTCGTGCCTTCGTGTCTTCGTGGTGAATGAAACGGTCTGCCCGCCAAGAGCGCGGGCCACGAGGGGAAGAAGCCAATGTTCTCCAAGATTCTGATCGCCAACCGCGGCGAAATCGCCTGCCGGGTCATCAAGACCGCGCGCAAGATGGGCATCAAGACGGTGGCGGTGTATTCCGACGCCGACAAGGATGCGCTCCACGTCGCCATGGCCGACGAGGCCGTCCATATCGGCCCGGCCGCCTCGGCCCAGTCCTATCTGGTGATCGACAAGATCGTCGACGCCTGCAAGCAGACCGGCGCCCAGGCCGTCCACCCCGGCTACGGCTTCCTGTCCGAAAAGCGCGAGTTCCAGGAGGCCCTGGGCAAGGCGGGCATCGCCTTCATCGGCCCCGACGCCCACGCCATCTTCGCCATGGGCGACAAGATCGAGTCCAAGAAGCTGGCCCGCGAGGCCGGCGTCAACACCGTGCCGGGCTATCTGGGCGTCATCAAGGACGCCGACGAGGCGGTGAAGATCGCTCGTGAAATCGGCTATCCCGTCATGCTGAAGGCCTCGGCCGGCGGCGGCGGCAAAGGTATGCGTCTGGCCTGGAACGACGCCGAGGCCCATGAAGGCTTCACCAGCGCCACCAACGAGGCCAAGACCAGCTTCGGCGACGATCGCGTCTTCGTGGAAAAGTTCATCGAGCAGCCCCGCCACATCGAGATCCAGGTGCTGGCCGACGGCCAGGGAACCACTCTGTATCTGGGCGAGCGCGAGTGCTCGATCCAGCGCCGCCACCAGAAGGTCATCGAAGAGGCGCCGTCGCCCTTCCTGACGCCCGAGACCCGCAAGGCCATGGGCGAGCAGGCCTGCGCCCTGGCCCGCATCGTCAACTACAAGTCGGCCGGTACCGTCGAATTCATCGTCGGCGGCGCCACCGGCGAGTTCTACTTCCTGGAGATGAACACCCGCCTGCAGGTGGAGCATCCGGTGACCGAGATGATCACCGGCCTCGATCTGGTCGAGCAGATGATCCGCGTCGCCGCCAGCGAGAAGCTGGCCATCACCCAGGACGACGTCAAGCTGAACGGCTGGTCCATGGAGGCCCGCGTCTACGCCGAGGACCCCTTCCGCAACTTCCTGCCCTCGACCGGCCGTCTGACCCGCTACCAGCCGCCGGCCGAAAGCCAGCACGTCCGCGTAGACACCGGTGTCTACGAGGGCGGCGAGATCAGCATGTTCTACGATCCCATGATCGCCAAGCTGATCACCTACGGCCCGACCCGCGACGCCGCCATCGCCCACATGCGTCAGGCGCTGGACGAGTACCACATCCGTGGCCTGTCCCATAACATCCCCTTCCTGGCCTCGCTGTTCTCCAAGGAACGCTTCGTCAAGGGCCAGCTCACCACCAACTTCATCGCCGAGGAATACGCCAACGGCTTCCACGCCAACGACCTGCCCGCCGATGATCCGACGGTGCTGATCGCCGTGGCCGCGAGCGCCAACCGCCGCATCGCCGAGCGCGATATCCGCATCTCCGGCCAGTTCCCCGGCCACGAGATGAGGGCCGGCGACGAGTGGGTGGTGGTGATGAGCGGCCAGTACCACGACATCACCGTGCGCCCCGCCGAGAACGGCTACGCCGTGACCATCGGCAGCGAGACGGTGGACGTCAAGACCGACTGGCAGATCGGCGAGCCGCTGTTCCGGGCCGTGGTCGACGGCCGCGCCGTGGCCGTGCAGATCGAGCGGGCCGGTTCGGGCCTGCGTCTGGCCCATGCCGGGTCGCGCGCCGACGTGCTGGTTCTGACCCCGCACGCGGCGCGCATGAACAAGCTGATGCCGTTCAAGGCGCCGCCGGACATGAGCAAGTACCTGCTGTCGCCCATGCCCGGCCTGCTGGTCAAGCTGCTGGTCGAGGACGGCCAGGAGGTCAAGGCCGGCGAGGCTCTGGCCGTGGTCGAGGCCATGAAGATGGAGAACATCCTGAAGGCCGAGCGCGACGCCAAGATCGCCAAGACCCACGCGGCGGCGGGCGACTCGCTGGCGGTGGACCAGAAAATCATCGAGTTCGCCTCATGAGTAAAATCCCGGGGATCGACCGCCTGCTGGCCAATAACAAGGCCTGGGCCAAGGAGACGGAGCGTTCAAGGCCCGGCTTCTTCGCCCATCTGGCAGAGCAGCAGAACCCGGGATATCTTTGGATCGGTTGCGCCGATTCCCGGGTTCCGGCCAACGAGATCGTCGGCCTGGAACCCGGCGAGGTGTTCGTTCACCGCAACGTGGCCAATCAGGTTCACCATGCGGACATGAACTGCCTGTCGGTGTTGCAATACGCCATCGACGTGCTCAAGGTGGAGCACATCATCGTCTGCGGCCATTACGGCTGCGGCGGAGTGCGGGCGGCCTTGCAGGATGCCCGGCTGGGCGTCACCGAATACTGGATCCGCCCGGTGCGCGACATCTGCGAGTGCCACAGGCACGAACTGGACATGTTGCCCACCGAGTCGGCCCAGATCGACCGGCTGTGCGAACTGAACGTCATGCAGCAGGTGCGCAACCTGTGCCGCTCGCCGGTCATCCAGGACGCCTGGCAGCGCGGCCAGTCCCTGGAAGTCCATTCCTGGGTCTACGGCCTGACCGACGGATTGGTACGGACCCTGGGCCCGGTAGTTGCCGGGTTGAAGTCGTTGGATGAATTTGGCGCCTCCTATCTGATGCGCGGCGCGGCTTTTTAAGAATTGAAGGGAGAGGAACCATGAGCGAGTTCCCGAAGAAGAGCGTTGCCGACTGGGAAACCCTGGCGTCGAAGGATCTGAAGGGCGCCTCGCCCTCGACCCTGGAGTGGGAGACCCCGGAAGGCATCAAGGTCAAGCCGCTCTATACCGCCGCCGACCTGGAAGGCCTCGAGCATCTGGGCTCGCTGCCCGGCTTCCCGCCCTTCACCCGTGGCCCCCGCGCCACCATGTATGCCGCCAGGCCCTGGACCGTGCGCCAGTACGCGGGCTTCTCCACCGCCGAGGAATCCAACGCCTTCTATCGCCGTAACCTCGCCGCCGGCCAGCAGGGCATTTCCGTGGCCTTCGATCTGGCCACCCATCGCGGCTATGATTCCGATCACCCCCGCGTGGTCGGCGACGTGGGCAAGGCGGGCGTCGCCATCGATTCTGTCGAGGACATGAAGATTCTGTTCGACGGCATCCCGCTGGACAAGATGAGCGTCTCCATGACCATGAACGGCGCCGTGCTGCCCGTCCTGGCCGGTTACATCGTCGCCGCCGAAGAGCAGGGCGTCTCCCAGGACCAGCTGTCGGGCACCATCCAGAACGACATCCTGAAGGAGTTCATGGTCCGCAACACCTACATCTATCCGCCGGCGCCCAGCATGCGGATCATCGCGGACATCATCGAGTACACCTCGAAGAACATGCCCAAGTTCAACTCCATCTCCATCTCCGGCTACCACATGCAGGAAGCCGGGGCCACGGCGGTGCAGGAGCTGGCCTTCACCCTGGCCGACGGCCTGGAATACGTGCGCGCCGCCCTGGGTACCGGCCTCAAGATCGACGAGTTCGCCGGCCGCCTGTCGTTCTTCTGGGCCATCGGCATGAACTTCTTCATGGAGATCGCCAAGATGCGCGCCGGCCGCCTGTTGTGGGCGCGCATCATCAAGCAGTTCGACCCGCAGAAGGCCAGTTCCATGGCGCTGCGCACCCACTGCCAGACCTCGGGCGTCAGCCTCACCGAGAAGGACGCCTACAACAACGTCGTGCGCACCACCATCGAGGCCATGGCGGCGGTCCTCGGCGGCACCCAGTCGCTGCACACCAACGCGCTGGACGAGGCCATCGCGCTGCCGACGCCGTTCTCGGCCCGCATCGCCCGCAACACCCAGCTGATCATCCAGGAAGAGACCGGCATTCCGCATGTGGTCGATCCCCTGGCCGGCTCGTACTACGTTGAAAGCCTGACCAACGCCCTGGCCGAGGAAGCCTGGAAGCTGATCCAGGAAGTGGAAGAGCTGGGCGGCATGACCAAGGCCGTGGAATCCGGCATGCCCAAGATGAAGATCGAGGAGGCCGCCGCACGGCGTCAGGCCCGCATCGACCGGGGCGAAGAGGTGGTGGTCGGCGTCAACAAGTACCAGCCGGCGGAAGAGACCCCCATCGAGATTCTCGACGTGGACAACGCCAAGGTGCGCGAATCCCAGATCGCGCGCCTCACCCAGATCAAGGCGACCCGCGACCAGGCCAAGTGCGATGCCGCCCTGGCCGCGTTGGCCAAGGCTGGCGAATCGGGAGAGGGCAACCTGCTGGCCCTGGCGGTGGAGGCCACCCGGGCCCGCGCCACCGTGGGCGAGATTTCCGACGCCCTGGAAGCCTCCTTCACCCGTCACCGCGCCGTCAACCGCACCATCTCGGGCGTTTATGGCGGCGTGTACAAGGATGATGCGGGCTTCGCCAAGCTGAAGGCCGACATCGAGGCCTTCGCCAAGGCCGAAGGCCGCCGTCCGCGCATGCTGGTGTGCAAGATGGGCCAGGACGGCCATGATCGCGGCGCCAAGGTCATTGCCACCGCCTTCGCCGATCTGGGCTTCGACGTGGATATCGGCCCGCTGTTCCAGACCCCGGAGGAGGCCGCCCGCCAGGCGGTCGAGAACGACGTGCACATCGTCGCCGCCTCGTCGCTCGCCGCCGGCCACAAGACCCTGGTCCCCTCGCTGATCGGCGAGTTGAAGAAGCAGGGCGCCGGCGACATTCTGGTGGTGACCGGCGGCGTCATCCCCACCCAGGACTACGACTTCCTGTACAAGGCCGGCGTGGCGGCGGTGTACGGCCCGGGGACCAACATCCCCAAGGCCGCCGCAGAGATCCTGGAACTGCTGAAGAAGCGCGGCAAGGCCGCCTGATTTCGGATCGGATCGTGATCGGGCGGGCGGGCCGGCGACGGCCCGCCCGTTTCGTTTAATAATCCCCACCGCCGGCATTCATGTCGTAGGACGAACCGTCCGAGCCGTAGAAACTGGTGAAGATCGACAGGGCGTTGCCCGGCTTCAGGGCCGAATCCAGCAGATTGCCACCGCTGCTGGCCTGGGTGCGGCGGCTGGCGGCGCGGTCGTAGCGCGCCTGGGCCGCCTGGTTGGACTCCAGGATGGACTGGGCGGTGTCCTCGGCCATGCCGGCCAGGATGGCGTCGGCCGACCCGCCGCCGCCCACGCCCAGCGCCCCCATGCGGGCGCGCTGGCTGGCGGTGGCCTGTTCCAGCAGATTGCGCTGGCGCTGCTGTTCGCGCTCCTGCTGCTGATAGATGTACTGGTTCTGGCGGTCCTGCGCCTCGGCCTGGGCCTGGGCGGCATCCTCGGCGGCGGAGTTTTTGCTGATCTGGCCCGCCACGCTCATGGCGGTGCTGGCGACCAGGGGAATCACGGCTTCAAATCCTGACATGGCGATCTCCTGTGAGTTAAGGCTCGCGGCACCCGCCGAGAACCTTGCGGTGAAATACATGTTCCGCCCGCCAACCCTTGGGGTACCGGGAACGGACATTGTTGCGGCGGGATGAGTTTCCCCCTTCCGACCGGCACAAAACCGATTATCATCAAGCAAAATCGGGTCTTTGCCGGATAGGCGGGGCATGACACAGCTTTCGACGACCATACGACCACGTACCCATCGCACCGATCGGATCGAGAGCCGGGCCAACGGCCTGCTCGGCGATTGCCGCCGCGCGTTCCATGCCTTCGGCGATCTGGACGAACTGGCGGAGAACCTGCGCATCCTCTCGTTGAACGCCGAGCTGGCGGCGGGACGGGCGGGCGAGAAGGGCCGGGCGGTTCGGGCGCTGACCCAGTACACCCGCGAACTGGTCAACCGGCTGGCTCAGATCCAGGGCGAAATGCACTCCCTGCGCGGCCGGACCTTCGCCTTCTCCTCCACCATCCTGCGCAGCCTGATGCAGTTGAACCTGTTCGAGCGCGCCGGGCAGTTGATGGAAGGCGATCCGGGCGAGAGCGGCAGGCCTTGCGACAGCGCCAAGCGGGCCTTCGCCGATCTGATGGCCGTTCTGGTCGACACCCTGGACGGCATGGCCGATGCGGTGAACGATCTGGCGCGGCGCACCCACGCGGTCGAGGAAGTGGTCAGCCAGTCGGATTCCATCGCCACCAACATCGCCATCGAGGCGGCGGCGGCCGGGGTGCACGAGAAGGAATTCCGCACCGTGTCCGATACCATGCGGACCTATGTGGACGATCTGCGCCAGATGATCGACGAGGCCTCGGACGCGGTACGCCGCGCCTCGGAAAAGGGCGAGGCGCTGCGGCGCATCGGCCTCGACGCCCTCGACGAACTCCATCGCAACTCATAGCGAGTCAGGATTCCAGCCATGAAGTGCGTTACTCTGTTCCGCCAGGACGATCACTGCTGGCAGATGTTCGGCCAGGACCCGGACAAGCCCGACAACGTGATCGACACCAACCAGTATCTGGTCCGCTCGGGCGATTGCGCCATCCTGCTCGATCCCGGCGGCATGGAGGTGTTTCCGGCCATGCTGGCGGCCCTGACCCGCGAAATCCCGGTGTCCAACATCAAGGCGCTGTTCCTGTCGCATCAGGACCCCGATATCGGCTCGTCCCTGCCCCTGTGGCGCCGGGTCTGCGAGCCCGACATCAAGATCTACCTGTCCTGGCTGTGGGCGGGCTTCACCGCCCATTTCGACCGCGAGGCCGCCTTCACCACCATCCCCGACGAGGGCATGGAGGTTTCGCTGTCACACGACGTCCGGCTGCGCTTCGTGCCGGCCCACTACCTGCATTCGGCGGGCAATTTCAACGTCTACGACCCCAAGGCCAAGGTGCTGTTCTCCGGCGATATCGGCGCCGCCCTGGTGCCCAAGGACAAGGCCACCGGCTCGGCTTTCGTCACCGATTTCGCCTCCCATATCCAGTACATGGACGGCTTCCACCGCCGCTGGCTGGCCTCGACCCGGGCCCGTGACGCATGGTGTCAGCAGGTCTCCAAGCTGGATATCGAGTTCCTG
>Ga0265314_10006183_pt1 | contig 10634 bp, 10 predicted proteins | sample 4126metaG_FD_203106 | JGI IMG/M metagenome (GOLD analysis project Ga0265314, IMG submission 203106) | Rhizosphere microbial communities from Carex aquatilis grown in University of Washington, Seatle, WA, United States - 4-1-26 metaG | ecosystem: Host-associated > Plants > Roots > Rhizosphere >... | reverse complement strand
CTATTGTACGAACTCCGGGGGCGATAGGGAGCACAACCCCTCTTTGACTTTTACATTGAATTCCCATCTTTCCTTCACCAAATCGCCTTTCTTCGGGTACACTTATCGCCATATACTTTCAAGGCCACGGCGTTTTGGGCTTCATTGTATTCGGGAACTTGCTGAGCGGCCGCAAGCGTATTCAACTTAGAACGCTGGCTTCCCTCTAATTCGGGTCACGGGCACAATCTCCTTCAATACCGTCCATTCTCTCTAGGCCTTGCAGGGCTAGAGGAGGAAACGCAAGCCGCATAGCTTCCCCTTCCTGCACGGTTTCGAGAATTGCTTTATTACCCGCCTGCGAGGTTGTTTGAACAGGACTGATCGTTTCGAATACACTTCTCCAATTGCTTTGCAACGGTTCAAACTGGACAAGTGGCAGCTTCCCTCTAAAATTGCCATCGCCTCCAATATCCGGTGCATGCATCGCTGGAGAAACGAAGTAAAACATACGTTGAGGTAACCTGCCAGGAACGGACTCTGCGTGTTGCAGTACCGTATCGGATCAATATTCGCTGTCGCCGCGCAAAACATGTTTCGAAGAGCGGCATTACTAAACCGGCGGTAGGGGCCGGAGAACTTTATCGGAATTATTCAGAAAGTAATCAACCTTAAGGCATCAGGCTCATCAAGGCATTCTCTCCCCCCGCGCATCAAAGTGCCGCGCGACGCCTGCCCGCCCCGCAGCCGGAGCAAGTTACGGATCTGTGCGTGGATGAAGCTACGGAGAACGATATGAAATCGATGCGATTGGCGCAGAACGGAATTGAACACCTGACCATTCCTGCTGCTGAAGAAATTATTGAAGAAGCCCTTAGTGAGCTCGCTTACTCGCCTGATCCAGGCCTGGTTCGCGCCCTCCAATTCCTCTCACCTCCTGGCTATCAGGCCATTGTGGAACTGTGCAGCGAGAACGGCCGCAGCAAGCGCCGCACCGCCATGGCCGACTCCTGGTCGCCTGAAGACGATGAGGTGCGCATCTACTTTGAGCGCATCTCCGACGGTGAGGGCCACATCATCCGCGCGCCCCGCGCAGCAATGCCGCGAAGCGCCGAAGAAGATGTCGAGGTCGAGGAGAACATTCCGCAAGCCGACATGGACAACCGCGTCAAAGAGCTGTGTACCGCCCTGGCTGAAGCTGAGCGCGGTGGCCACGCCTTTATCGCGCTCAAGTGGTTTCGCGACTCCTTCCTGCCCCGCAAATCGTACCGCTGGAATCAGCACCCTGACTCCCGGCAAACGGTTCTCGCGGAAGCCATCCAGCGAGGCGTGGTGATGACCAGCAAAATTGCCAACCCCAAGACGCCCGCGTATCCCACCACTACCATCCGCCTCAACCGCACTGAAGCCGGAATCCCCGATGAAGCCCATCGCTTTCATCCCGTGGCCGTGCAGGGCGACGGCGCATCCGTAATTCTCGAAGAGGAACGGGAGGAAGTGTGAGTTTCTACTTCCTTGAGGCCACCGCATTTATCAAGCTGTTTGTGCAGGAGCCGGGCACTGACAGCTTGATCCGCCTTTTGGAGCCGCTCGAAGACAACCGCAAACTCATCGCCGCCTCCACTCCGCTTGAGGTCTACGCCGCCATTCGCCGCCGCGAGCGCGCCGGAGCCATCGCACCTGAAGATGCCGCCACCGCCCTTGAAAGCCTGCGCCATGAGTCGGCCCGCACCGTCCAGCAGCCGCTCAACCCCGCCGTAATTGAGTGCGCCCGCCAGCTCCTCGATCGCACTGCTCTCCGCTGGCCTGAGGCCCTGCAGCTAGGCGCCGCCCTCACCGCCCGCGACATGTTTCAGAGCACAGCCATAGTCTTCGTATCGGCCTCAGCGTCAATGCTCGAAGCCGCAAGAGCCGAGGGCCTCGAAATCCTCGACCCCACCCTCGACCCAGTCCCATCGGAATAAGCGCGAGCGCACCCCCCATCGTCTATCATCTCCAGAACAGCCCCAATCTCCACTGAGCCTCAGGAGACCGCATGACCACTCCCGCGCCCGATGCCGTCGGCACAAAATCGCAACTGCGCAAGGCGATGGGCTTCTGGGATGTCCTGCTCTTCAACATCGCCACCGTCCTCGGCCCCCGCTGGATCGCCGCCGCAGGCCACAACGGCACCTCGTCCATCAGCCTCTGGGTCCTCGCCGCCGTCTTCTTCTTCGTCCCCGGCGCGCTGGTCATCAACGAGCTCTCCTCGCGCTTTCCTGAAGAAGGCGGCCTCTACATCTGGGCCAAAGAAGCCTTCGGCCCATTTCACGGCTTCATCGCCGGCTGGACCTACTGGATCTACACCGTCTTCTACTTTCCCGGCCTGCTGCTAGCCAGCGCCTCAATGAGCGCTTACATTATGGGCGCGCGCGGCGTTACCCTCGCCGAGAGCCGCACCTTTCTCATTTGGGGATCGTTGGCATTGCTTTTGATTGCCGTGGTGCTGAATATCATTGGCCTCAACATCGGCAAGTGGCTCCAGAATGCGGGAGGCGTGGGCACCTATTTACCGCTGCTGATGCTGGTAGTCATTGGCGCTCTCGTCTGGCTGCGCCATGGCTCGGCCACGCACTTCACTCTTCAAAACATGTTGCCCACCTGGAATTGGGACACCGTCAACTTCTGGTCGCAGATCGCCTTTGCTTTTACCGGGCTGGAACTTGTCTCTGCCATGAGCGAAGAGGTGCGCGACCCGCGCCGCACCTTGCCGCGCGCCGTCTTTGGAGCAGGCGCACTCATCGCCCTGATGTACATTGCCGGAACCTTTGCGATTCTCGCGCTGTTGCCGGCTGAAAAAATCGATCCGCAGAGCGGCGTTTTCGGAGCGCTGTCGAGCGGTTCGCTGCTGCTCGGAGTCGGCTTCATCGGAATCCTCGCCGCCGTCCTGGTTACGGCCGGCAACGCAGGCGGCGTCGGTTCAACCGTGGCCGGCATTGCCCGCGTGCCCTTCGTCGTGGGCATCGATCGCTACCTGCCCAGCGCCTTTGGCAAGATACATCCCCGCTGGAAGACGCCGTGGGTTTCCATCCTGGTGCAAGCGGCTGCCTCCTGCGCAATCCTGCTTCTGAGCCAGATCAAGAGCCGCAGTGTGATTGCGGCTTATCAGGTGGTGGTCGACGCCACAATCATTCTCTATTTCATTCCGTTCCTTTACATGTTCGCCGCAGTCATCAAGCTGGCTGGGCGCAGGGACCGCACAGAGAATTCGCATGCGGTGCTGGTTCCGGGTGGCACAGCCGGCGTATGGATCTGCGGAAGCCTGGGCTTCGTCGTAGTTCTCATCGGAATCGCGCTTTCATTCATACCTCCGGGCGGCTCCGACAAGTTTGTTTTCGAGATCGACGTAATCGGCGGCACGGTCGGCTCAGTCCTCCTAGGCCTCTTCCTCTACTGGCGCGGCGCACGCTCAAAACAATCCGCCGCCTGAGATTTCTTTTGCAGCGGAACGCGCCGTAGGCGCAATGGATGTTAGCCCCGCGCTTCAGCGTGGGGTAAGCTGCCCCAATAAATCCCCCAGCCCCGTAGGGGCGATTCAACAGTAGCCCAGTGCGGCAACCCTCGGAAGGTCCTATTCCCCATCAGCATTGACGATTGACCAGCCATCGGGGTCGGTGAATTTCCTTCGACTGAGTTCTGCTTCCTCCGGCGACCCATAATTCTCAACGCTCCACTCCATTTCACCCGCCTGTTCAAGCGCAGGCGCCAGAATCGGCTCCTCTTCTTTCAACTCGCGTTTCTTTCTCACTTTGTCGTCGATGAGAATCCCGCCCTGAAGGTAGAGAAACTTGTCGATCTGTTTGAATTTGAATTCTCCAAGGCTGTTCTTATCGCGAAACTCCATCACGATGTCCTTGAATTTGGAGTATTTCCACGGATCAATCTGATCGAACTTATCAAGTCTGCCGTTCCTGCGAAGGTGACACAGGTAAGCCAAAACACGCGAATCGAAGATGGGGTAGGAATCCTGAGCATGCCAACTGCAAAACTTGGTTGCGAATGAGTAGTAGTACCGTCGCTCTTTCCCGGGAACGTCGATCTTCGAAATGTCATAAACCACTTGAGGATCACCCAGAGCGATCCTTGAATCGACTTTGATATCCACGATGTGGTTGGCAACATCGAGGATCGTCGGGATGCGCCGACTGTAGAGCGGAATCTGGGTCGAGTAGAGCGTGTTGAGCGCAGTGACCTTCAGAAGCACATGTGCAGGTTAGGTGTTGTCTGGGTACTGCCCGAACAAATCTCGAAGCGCCTCTTCGATGGCTTCGTTCTCTGGATCAAAATCAAACTGGCGGGCCGCCTCCCGGATGTCTTCAGCGGTCGGTTTGAGTAGAACCTCTTTCATGGGGTTGCCTCCCTCACAGAATCAGGCTCGTGAACACATCAACCGCATCTCGGAACTGCCCGGTCTAGAATCGCCTCGGCGATGCAGAGCGACGAGTGCAGGTAGCCTAGCAGATGCTGTGGGATTCGTTGACCACCAATAATACATCGTTCCCGTTTCCGCTCCTCACCCCACCAAAACCACCCACGGTATAAAATCGAAAAGGTTGCAAACAACCGATGCGGATCTTCAACGCCGCATCGCAAAAAGCCCGTGCACTGCGAAACACATCGCTCTGCCGGGCATCATTGTGTGGAAGCGGATACGATGCGAGCAAAAACTGCAGTTGTGTTAGGCGCCCAATGGGGCGATGAAGGCAAGGGCAAAATTGTCGACGTGCTCAGCGAGCGCTTCAATGCCGTTGCGCGTTACGCGGGCGGCCACAATGCCGGCCATACCGTCATCATTGGCGACCAGCGCTTTGTCCTCCAGCTCATTCCCTGCGGCGTGCTGCGCCCCGGCTGCAAGGGCGTCATCGGCAACGGAGTTGTCCTCGATCCAATCGCCTTCCTCAGCGAAGTCGGCCGCCTGCGCCAGGTCGGCGTCGAAGTCGACGGCAACCTCTTCGTCTCCAATCGCGCCCAGGTCATCCTGCCCTACCACCGCATGATCGAGCTCGCCGCTGAAAGCGCTCCCGGCCGCCAGAAAATCGGCACCACCAGCCGCGGCATCGGCCCAGCTTATGAAGACAAGATGGCTCGCAGCGGTCTGCGCATCGTCGACCTGCTCCGCCCCGCGTTGCTTAAAACCCACATCGACGCCGCTTGCGCTGAAAAGAACGCCATCGCTCACGCCCTCTTCGGCACCGATCCCCTCGACCCCGCCAAAATGTACGACGAGTACGCCGCCGCCGCCGAACAGGTGCGTCCTTTTGTCGCAGACACCGGCCGCATACTACACAAGATTCTTGCTGAAGGCGGCAGCGTAATGTTTGAAGGCGCGCAGGGCACCATGCTCGATATAGATCACGGCACCTATCCTTTCGTCACCTCGTCTTCGGCAACCGCCGGCGGCGCGGCCACGGGAACCGGCGTAGGTCCGACCGCGATCGGCACCGTCATCTCAGTCACCAAGGCTTACGTGACCCGCGTCGGCGAAGGCCCTTTCCCCACTGAAATTCACGAGCCCATCGGCGAAACCCTGCGCGCCCGAGGACACGAATACGGCGCAGTCACCGGCCGTCCCCGCCGCTGCGGCTGGCTCGACATTCCTCTGCTCCGCTATTCCAATCAAGTCAACGGCGCTGAGTGGCTGGTCGTCACCAAGCTCGACGTTCTCGACGAGCTCGACGAAATTCCCATCTGCATCGGCTACGAAATCGACGGCAAAATCACCGACGAAATCCCTGCCGACGTAGACGGACTCGAGCGCATCAAGCCCCAATACACCACGCTCAAAGGCTGGCGCACATCCACTGAGAACATAAGAGAATTCGACCAACTGCCCCAGGCCGCAAAGGACTATCTGCGCTTCCAGGAACGCGAGAGCGGCGCGAAAATCGGCATGGTCTCAACCGGGCCCGATCGCGAGCAAACCATGCTGCTCCCCGACTTCGAGCAGGCGCTCAATCAAATTCATGCGCAAGACCCGCAAAAGGCATAATTGAAGAACGCCCCGCTTCCCCCTATAGCGCGGATAAAGGATCAATTCGATGGTCAGTTTGCTAGTCTCATTTAAATTCGCCACTGAAGACCGCGCCGAGGTCGCCGATCTGCTGCGCACTCTCACCGCCGAAACCCGCAAGGAGCCAGGCTGCATCAGCTTTGCGCCCCACCCGCTTCAGGAAGACCCCGATACCGTCCTGATTTACGAGCAATACCGCAATGAGGCAGCGCTGGCCGCTCACCGCGATTCGCCCCACTTCAAAAAGTACGCTGTAGCCGGGCTCTACCAGAAAATGCGTGAACGCAACCTGCAGCATCTTATAGACCTGGTTTAATCAGTTTTTGTTTAATCAGTTTTTTATATTCGCCGCCTCGCCACCCTCTCAGACAAACCTGCGCCCACTTTTACCGTCCAATCCTGTTGATTCACACGTCTTCCGTGTGCCGGGATGGGAAAGGCGGATCGCGTGCCAGCAATTCTTCATGCAATCAATATTGACCTGCAAGGGAAAACAGGGCTACCATCCGTTCTGCATATGCCCGGTCATGTGATTCGCAATCTGCATGCCGCACCTCGTTTCAAGGTCGGCCCGTTGATTTTGTCTGCGCTCATGCTTTCGTTCTGCGCAAGCCCCTCATTTGCCGGCCTGCCCAGGGCACAGAAGCATGAGTTCCGCCACACAATCGACCAGCTTGAAGACACCTGGCGCAACGCTGTTCTCAAGGGCGATACAACCACCGTAAGCTCGCTGCTGGCCGACGACTACATGGCCATCACCCCAAACGGAACCCTCCAGACCAAGGCCGAGTCGCTCGCCAGTCTCCGCTCCGGAAACATGCATTTCGCCTCCATCGAAATCTCCGATCGCAAGGTGCGCTTTTACGGCGGCACCGCCGTCGTCACTTCCATTGCCGATGTGAAAGGCACCACGCCCCAGGGCGAAGTCTCGGGTGCATACCGCTATACCCGCGTCTACGTCCGCGATCCGCAAGGCGCATGGAAAATCGTGAGCTTCGAGGCAAATCGCATCACCGATCCCACCCAGCACAAGTAAGCACGCGATTGAGTAGCGCCGCGCTCCAGCCCGGGGTCCCCAACGGATGATTTTTATTCGCTGGGGTGGAAGCGCGGTTGTCGTACGGGTCTCCAGACCCGTACCCGGCATCCATCCTCACCACTTCTTCTCCGCGTGCAGGGTGGGCATCGCTCCACAACAACGCGACACAGGCTCTAAAATGAACCGGTGCCCGAACTGCCTGAAGTTGAAACCATCGCCCGCGGAGTCGACGAGCGCCTGCGCCTCGACCGCATCGTCGACGCATGGTTCAGCTCGCACCCCCAGCCCTTCAAAACTCCCCGCGCACGCCAAGCCAAAGGCCTCACCGGCCGAGTAATTCTCGGCGTTCATAGAACCGGCAAGCACATCGTCTGCGAACTGGGCGCCGTATCCCCGCCGAACGTATCCGCAACCGCGCAGCCAAGTGCACAATGGATTGTCCACCTCGGCATGACCGGCCGCCTGCTCGTCACCACGCCCGACCAGCCCGTCGCCCCCCATACCCACGCCCGCCTCAGCCTCTCAAGCGGTCGCGAGCTCCGCTTCGTCGACCCCCGCCGCTTCGGCCGCCTGGAATTTCGTGAATTGGACTTCCGCGAACCTATCAAGACTTCGGCCTTCCGTGCTCCCGGCAGCGAACCCCTCACCATCACCGCCGACGCTTTCGCCGCTCTCTTCCGCGGCCGCAAACTCGCCATCAAGGCCGCCCTCCTCAACCAGACCCTCCTCGCCGGAGTTGGCAACATTTATGCCGACGAGAGCCTGTTCCATTCCGGCATCCGTCCCCGCCGCGCCGCCGGCCGGCTCACACGCGCCGAAATCGAGCGCCTCCGCCTCGCTCTCCGCAAGGTCCTGGAGCATGCCATCATCCTGGGTGGCTCCTCGGTCTCAGATTATGTTGACGCCAACGGCGTTCGCGGATTCTTCCAGCTTGAACATTGCGTCTACCTGCGCACCGGCCAGCCCTGCCGCAGTTGCGGTACCCCCATCCGCCGCATCCTGTTAGCCGGCCGAGGAACCCACTTCTGCCCCCGCTGCCAGCGATAAATCCGTGCCCGTTTCCTTCCCAGCTACGCCTTTGGGATGACCCATTTTCAGGAAAGATATGGTTTTTTGAAGTTTTGTCACTCGCATCCTCCGATAAATCGAAAAACCAAACCCGCCCCAACTAGTCAACTCATTGAAAACAAGCGAAGGTCCGAACGGCGACTCAATTGCTATATCAATAGCGCCAGTGATGTGCCGCTGGACTGGTTCATACCAGCCAGCATTGAGAACAGCAGGCCCGGCAAGAGCACTCGCCAATGAGCGACCCTGAAATGGGAAAAGCCAGCCGGCAAAACCTGCAAAAGGCCAGGGGCACAAGCCCCGGCCACTCATTTCAGGGGGGCCAGTGACCGGTCGAGGCGACCGGTCACGCAGTTCAGAAACGCCACTCAAACGAGTGGCGTTTCGTGTTTCTGGACCACTGAATATTTGCAGCGCCGGTCTCCCGACCCGCACCCGGATATCGCCCGTACATCCCCCCTAATCCAACCCCGGGAAATCCCCATTCCCCGTTCCTATTCGGTTTCCCCTTTTTCCTCACCCCCACCTTCCCCTTGCCAGCCGTGGCCCTTCGCTGTACTATCAGAGTTGCCTATCAGGCGGCTGACGCGGGCCACCCTTAAGTTGGGGAGAGCAAGCTCGCCGCTCAAGACGAGCAACTTTGCCGGGCAGTTCATTCCAATTCATCAAACTGGATACGGCCAAGGCTCGCGTTGAGGAAAGGGCATCACCTGAGAAAAGCATCGGCCTGCAAGCGCTTTGATCTGAACCACTCTTCCGGTCATGGCTTCCGCGCAAAAGGCGTCGTTTGCATTTCACAGAGTTGAAACTGAGGGTCTGTCAGGCTGCGCCGGTTTGCCCCGGCACAATTGAGCTTCGCCCCTTGACGGTATTTGGCGTTGGTTTTTTTTGCGTTGCGCCCCGGCCGTCGCGAATCGAAGTCAGTTTAAGCCAGGTTTATTTGTAGTTGAAGTTTGTGCTGCTTCAGGCGTCAGTTTCTCTCTGCGCTTCGAACGGCAAAAGCTCTGTTGAGCACCAGGCCCGGGAATCGCTTCGCTTCCCTCGTTGATCCGGGCAGAAAAAGGAATTGCTGAGCGCGCTCGCGCGCGCAAAGCCCGAAGCCAATGCATCACATCGCAGTACCTCAGGAAGTAAACGCATGACGACAGAATCGACGCAGCCTCAGCCCGAGCTGGGGCCGGCGCAGGACAACGGTCCCGCGCAGTCGCAAGGCCATCGCCGCCGCCGCCGCCGCCGCAAAAACAAGGGCGCACAGCAGCCGGGGGCAATGCAGAATCAGCAGCCACAGCAAGGCCAACCGCAGCCGCAACAGCCCCCGCCGCAAATGCAGCAGGGGCCCCCGCAGCAGAATCAGAACCACCAGGGGCATCAGGGCCGAAAGAAGAAGAAATTCTTCCAGAAGGGCTCGCAGCCCCAGCCCCAGCTATCGCCCGGCAACAGCATCAAGCCGCAGCAGGGCAAGCGCAAGACCCGCCAAAAGGGTCCGCGCGAGTTTGTCGGTCCCATGGATCACAGCTACCGCGCCGTCAACGGCAACGTATCCGACGGCCCGCCTTCTACCATTCAATTCGCAGGCAGCAACCACAGCGGTTACTACGCCGAGCCCTACGCTGCTACGCCCGCACCCGTCCGCGAAAACGCTCCCACGCGCATCTTCTGCTTTATTGAAGATCTCTTCTTCCTTGCGAAGATCCAGGAGACCGCGCGCAAACTCGGCGTCAAGGTCGAGTTCGTTAAGGGCGACAAAGAAGTGGTCACCCGCATTCTCGATTCACCCGAGGGCGAGCGCCCCGCGCTGCTGGTCTTTGACCTCAACAACCTCGGCGCCAAGCCTATGACGCTCATTCCCAAGTTCAAGACCAAGTTCAAGAAGGCGGTCTCCATCATCGGCTTCCTGAGCCATCTGCAGGGCGACCTCAAGATGAAAGGCATTGAAGCAGGATGCGACGTAGTAATGCCGCGCTCGGCCTTCTCGCAAAGCCTTCCCAACCTGCTGCGCCGCTACGGCGTAGAAGAAGAAGAAGACCATACACCCCAACCCGCGTTTTAAATGCAGGGAATAGGGAATAGCCAATAGGGAATAGGTGGTGAAGAGCCGGCGCCGCAAGCGCCGGCTCTTCTATTCGCGGCTGGCTCGCAAAGATACGACTGAAGCACCAGCGGAGAGAACGAATGACCGACTCGCTGACTTGCTCTGTTCCCTATTCCCTATTCCCTGTTCCCTGCTTCTCCCCCGCCTTCGCGTACTTCCAGTGCACATACACTGAGTGATTCAAATGCTGCAGCAGCCCCGCGCGCCCATCCAGAAAACCCAGCCTGAAAATGTAGTTGTACACAAACGTCGCCACCGGATTAAGAACCGCATTCCACAGCAGCCACACCCATCCCGGCCTTGCCTTCCCAGCCACCACCAGCGCCTGCGCCCCGACCGTGCTGTAGCGGTTCATGTGCTCAACATAATCTTCAATCGTGGGGTAGCAATGGTGGATCAGATGTCCC
>Ga0265314_10006182_pt1 | contig 10636 bp, 11 predicted proteins | sample 4126metaG_FD_203106 | JGI IMG/M metagenome (GOLD analysis project Ga0265314, IMG submission 203106) | Rhizosphere microbial communities from Carex aquatilis grown in University of Washington, Seatle, WA, United States - 4-1-26 metaG | ecosystem: Host-associated > Plants > Roots > Rhizosphere >... | reverse complement strand
CGCTGGCCGTGCTCACCAAACCGACCTTGGGATATGTACTGGGATTGGAGCTGCTCATTTACGCCTGGCGGCTGGGGAAGGGGTGGAAGATCATCCTTCTCCCGATCGTCGCGGGAGCTGCGGGAGGGCTTTTGGAGCTTTGCACTGTTGGATGGAAGCCGCTGGTGAATAACCTCCTGCCGCTGGCGGGAGGCAAAAGTTATGTGGCGATGCATTTCGGTTTTTTTCATGCCGGGCGGGATTTCTGGTGGCATTCGGCGGGATCCATCGGGGCGACGCTGCTCTACTACCTTAACACGCCGGTGCTGATGTGGTTTTTTGGGACGGCGGTCACGTGGATTGCGGCGCTGGTCGTGCTCGTTCGGGCCAGGCGTCGCGTTGCGATGCCGCTAGACGGGGGGACGCCCGAGACGGATGCGCTGCTGGTGACGGTGGCGATTTTGCACGCGGTGTTTGTGTTTGCGTTGTATGCCTGGTCAGGGTCGTGGACGTATTACTCGTATCTCTGGGTGATTGGCGTTCTCATCGTGCTGGTACGATTGCCGGACTTTATCAGCGTGTTTTCGATTCCCTTCAACCGGCGTCAGGCGATGGCCGCGATCGTGGTCATCGCGGCCATCGGGCTGTTTGCCAAAGCGGGCGAATCGATGGGGCGGTGGGGTTACATGCGGCGGGAAGCCGGCGCCGGCGGCCTCTGGGCTTTTCCCGATTTCTTGAATGATGCGGAAAAGGTGCGGGAAATGACGAAGGGACGAAACGCGCTTTATCTCGTCAACGGCAATCTGCCGGCGATCTGGCCCGAGGTGCAGACGCCTGCGGTCTGGTTTCTCTCGCCCGGTATCCAGACGCCCCCAGAGCTAAGCGCACTGCGAGGCCAGATCGACGCCGCGGAGTTGGTCGTGACATTCAAGGACTACGACCCGTTGCAGGAAGCGTGGAACTGGCCGGAGCTGGCGGAACAGCGGCGGGGCTTTGAAATTGCGTATACCGGGAGAAGTTTTGTCGTGTGGAAGCGCCGCGGCTGATCAGCGCAGAACATGCAGCGGGTCATGCTCGCGACGAGTCCTTGCAGGCGCCGGCGTAACAACCGGCGACTTGCCCGCGGTGATCTCCAGCATGCGGTTGAGCGCCACGCGCGACCACTCCTTGGTTTTTTCATCCACGATGATCTGGTTGACGACCTTGCCCTCCGCGAGGTTGTCGAGCGTCCAGAGCAGGTGGGGCGGATCGATGCGGTACATCGTGGTGCACAGGCACTGGCAATCCGACAGGATCGAAATGTGCCGGTCGGGAAATTGTTTGGCGAGGCGGTTGACCATGTGCACTTCCGTCCCGACGGACCATGCGGAACCGGGAGCCGCGGCGGCGATGGTGCGTCCGATGAATTCCGTGGAGCCCGCGAGATCCGCCTTCTGCACCACCTCAAACCGGCACTCCGGATGCACGATGACCTTGATGCCCGGATGCTTGGCGCGGGCCTGGTCGACATGCTCCGGCCGAAAAAGCTGATGCACCGAGCAGTGCCCCTTCCAGAGGATGAAGCGGGCGTTGCGAATCTCTTCATCCGTAAGGCCCCCGCCGGGTTCGCGGTAATTCCACACGACCATTTCAGACAGCGGAAAGCCCATTTTGAACGCGGTATTGCGGCCCAGATGCTGATCGGGAAAAAAAATCACCTTTCGATTTTCGAATTTCGATTTCTGGTTTTCGAGCGGGCCATCGGAGAGATTCAGCGCCCAGCGCAGGATTTTTTCGCAGTTGCTGCTGGTGCAGACGGTCCCGCCGTGTTCGCCGACGAAGGATTTGATCGCGGCCGTCGAGTTGATGTACGTGATCGGCACCAGCGTGAAATCTGCGATGTCCCGGCAGGCATCCTGGATGATTTGCCAGGCGTCCTGCACATCTTCGAGGCTGGCCATGTCCGCCATGGAGCACCCGGCGCCCAGGTCCGGCAGGATCACCTGCTGGTGGTCGCTCGTCAGGATGTCCGCCGATTCGGCCATGAAATGCACGCCGCAGAACACGACGTAGCGGGCCTTGTCGAGCTTGGCGGCCTCGCGCGAAAGATGAAACGAATCCCCGACGATATCCGCAAAGCGAATCACATCATCCTGCTGATAATGGTGACCCAGGATGACCAGCGACCCGCCGAGCTGCCGCTTGCGCGCGTCAATGCGGGCGAGCATCTCTTCCGTGGGAAGCTGCGTGTAAGATCGGGGAATCGGTTGCTGCCAGTGCATTGCGGCCTCGGTGAAAGACTTCGCATTATAGCGAAGTTTCGGGGGGAGCGTCCGTGAAGACTTTCCTGCATTATCCAATGCGTGCATTTGCGATATGATCGCCGCGTTGTTTTCTGGAGAACCATGGATGGCAGACGCCCCTTTGATGATTTCGGTTTCCGGCGTGAGGGGGATTATCGGGGAATCGCTCACGCCGCAGGTGGCGGTGGCGTTCGGCCAGGCGTTCGGCCATTTTTTGAAGCAGCAGCCGGCGGTGGGCGGCAGTGGAGAAACCAAGCGCAAGGTGGCGATCGGCCGCGACACCAGGCCCAGCGGGCCGCTGGTCACCGGGGCGGTGGTGGCGGGACTGTTGTCGGTGGGAGTCGATGTCGTGGATGTGGCGGTGGCGACGACGCCCTCGGTCGCGCTTTTTGGCCGGTTTCTCAAGGCGGATGCGGCAATCGTGATCACGGCATCGCACAATCCGATCCAGTGGAACGGGATCAAATTCCTCCGGCACGATGGGATCGCCTATCCGCCCGCGCAGGCGGCGGAAATCAAGGCGACCTATTTCGCCGGCGCGTGGAAACTCGCGACGATCGACGCACTGGGAGCGTTTTCGGAAGATTCGCGCGTGCATGCGAATCATGTGCAGGCGGTGCTGGCGCTGTTTGACGCTCGCGGGATCGCGGAAAAGCGATTCCGTGTGGTGCTCGATTCTGTGAACGGCGCCGGCTGCGTGGGGACGCCCATGCTGATGGGAAAACTGGGCGCGGAGCTGATCCACATGAACGCCGAGGCGACGGGGCGCTTTGCCCACACGCCCGAGCCCACAAAAGACAACCTCGTCGACCTGTGCGCGAAGGTCAAGGAACGGCGGGCCGCGGTTGGCTTCGCCCAGGATCCGGATGCGGATCGCCTCGCCGTCGTGGATGAAAACGGCACCTACATCGGCGAGGAATACACGCTGGCCCTTTGCACGCTGGCCCGCATGATGAGCAAGCCCGGGCCGGTGTGCGCGAATCTTTCGACCAGCCGGATGGTCGATGACATCGCCGCGAAGTACGGCCAAAAGGTGTATCGCACGCCGGTGGGCGAAGCGAATGTCGCGGGCAAGATGATGGAGGTGGGCGCGGTGATCGGCGGCGAAGGCAACGGCGGCGCGATCGACCTGCGCGTCGGCCCGGTGCGCGACAGCTTCCTCGGAATCGCCATGGTGCTCGACCTGATGACCCGCACCGGAAAAACCATCTCAGGGCTCGTCAACGAAATTCCGCGCTACGCCATGATCAAAACAAAATTCGAGTGCACGCCGGAACAGTCCGCGGCCCTCGTCGCAAAGGTCAAGGAAGCCTTCAAGGATCAGAAACTCGACACACAGGACGGCGTGCGCATCGATTGGCCCACCGGCTGGGTGCATGTGCGCCAGAGCAACACCGAGCCGATCGCCCGCGTGATCGCGGAAGCCGCGGATGAGCCAACCGCGCGGGAATTGATCGCCAGGGTGGAGCGACTCAAAACGTGAGGGAGGCGCCGCACCCGGGGGGCCCTTCAACCGATGTCTTTTCCGGGATGGGCCATCCAATGCTCCGGGAGCAACTCCCGCAGCGGCACGATGCGGGTCTCGCTGAGGATCACCTGGCAATCGAGGTTTTTCGGGTTGACCAGCGCCATGAGCTCCCGGCAGCGTCCGCAGGGCGGAATGATGCCGCGCTTGCTGTAGGCTACCACGCCGTGAATCTCCGTCTCGCGATTCTTGAGCATGTCGGCAACTGCCGCATGCTCGGCGCAAAAGCCGATGCCGCAGGCGAGGTCGAGACATATTCCCGTGTAAATATTCCCGCCGGAGCTGCGGACCGCCGCGCTCACCCCGCCCGCGAAGAACTCCACGCCGACCGGGAATTTCCCCTGCACCTGCCTGGCGGCGGCAATCAGTTCTTCACATTGTGCTCGCGACAGGGTCAACGCATGCTCCGATCGCGGGCCATGGTAACCGCAGCGGGCCGGAGGGCGCAATAAAAATCAGCCGGAAGCCCTGGGCATTCTTACGAAGAATCGGCCGACGGCAGAGACCTCCCGCAGGCCAAGGCGCGCCGCAGGAGCAGCTCACGCTCGCGGCGGTTTTCGGCCAAAGCGGCGGCACGTTCAAACTGGCCGCGGGCTTCGAGGCAGCGGCCAAGCTTAAAGAGCAGGTCCCCATGGACGCTGGGAAGCAGGTGATAATTGGCAAGTGCACCATTTTGCTCGAGGTGTTCCACCAGGGGAAGCGCGGCGGCCGGGCCGTGGGCGAAGCTGACCGCGACCGCGAGGTTGAGGCTCACGATGGGAGACGGGGAAATTGCAGCCAGTTGAACGTAATGGTCGGCGATGCGTTGCCAGTCGGTCTGGTCAGCTGAAAGGGCGCGGGCATGGCAGGCGGCGATCTGGGCCTGGAGTTCATAGGGACCGGGTGTGGCCGGGGATTGGCGGGCGCGTTCCAGTGCGGCGAGGCCGCGATGGAGGAAAAGGGAGTTCCACAGGGTGCGGTTCTGATCCAGCAGGAGGATGGGAGCGCCGGTCGCATCGATGCGGGCGGCGGTGCGGGAGGCCTGGATTTCCATCAGGGCGGCCAGACCGTGAACTTCGGGCTCATCCGGGAGAAGTTCTTCAAGCATGCGGCCCAGGCGGAGGGCGTCTTCGCAGAGGGCGGGGCGCATCCAGTCATCACCGGCTGTGGCGGCGTAGCCTTCGTTGAAGATCAGATAGATCACCTGCAGGACGGCGGCGAGGCGTTCGCGCAGTTCATCACCCCGTGGCACCTCATAGGGCACGCGGGAATCGGCGAGGGTCTTTTTCGCCCGGACGATGCGCTGGGCGATGGTCGCTTCAGGCACGAGAAAGGCGCGGGCGATCTCGCCGGTGGTGAGACCCACGAGGAGGCGGAGGGCAAGGGCCGCCTGCGCCTCGAAGGAGAGAACCGGGTGGCAGCTGGTGAAAATAAGGCGCAGCATGTCGTCGCCGAAGTTGTCATCGAGGGCGGAATCCATGTCGGGCGTATCCAGCAGGGCGTTTTTTTCGCGGGCGATCTGCTCCTGCTTGCGTACGTGGAGCGCTTGCCGGCGGTAATGGTCGACGGCCCGGCGCTTCGCGGCGGCCATGAGCCAGGCGCCGGGATTCTCCGGGATACCGTCGTCGGGCCATTGCTCGAGGGCGGCGAGCAGGGCTTCCTGGGCGAGGTCCTCGGCCGTGCCGACGTCGCGTGTGCGGCGGGCGAGCGCGGCAATCAGGCGCGGCGATTCGATCCGCCAGACGGCTTCGATGGTTTTCTGAACGTCCGCTGCCATGAGCGGCGATCAGAGCATTTTTGCTCTGTCGCCGCAAGGAAGTGAGGGAGCAGAACCCGGCAATCAGGTGCCAAACCTGATTGCCGGATCACAGCCGCGCCCCGCCCTATTCCTTCACCCTATTCCTTCATGAGTTTCTCGAAGCCTTCAGCTTTCTTTTGCACTTCGGGTGAGAAATCGCTCATCTCGAAAACCTGGCGGACTTCGATTATTTCGTCATCGCCCATCGGCGCGCGGGAGGCCCATTCGATCGCTTCCTCGCGGGATTTGACCTGGATCATCCAGTAGCCGCCAATGACTTCCTTGGCCTCCGCGAACGGGCCGTCAGTGACCTTGGGCTTCCCGCCGTGAAAGCTGACGCGGGCGCCATTGGCCGGGGGATGCAGTCCATCGAGAGCGAGCAGAACGCCGGATTTCTTGAGAGATTCGTTGAACTTCATCATCTGGCCGACCTTCTCTGGATCGGGGCGCTTGTCGGCGCCGGCTTTTTCGTACCCCTGGGGGATCACGAGCATCATGAAACGCATGGGAGGCTCCTAAAAAAAAGTCGCTGGAAAAGCGCCGTCCACCCGGCGCGAAAACTTATCGCGCTGGCCGATTCACGCCTTCGGGGCGCAATTGACCATCCACGCCACTCCAAATTTATCCGTGAGCATTCCGAATCGCGGCGACCAGAAGGTTTCACCGATGGGCAGGTCAATTTTGCCGCCTTCGGAGAGGGCATTGAACACACGGTCCGCTTCCTCAGGGGTCGAGACGCCGATCGACAACTTAAATCCACCAGGGGGCGGGACCGGGCGGTCAGGCGTGGTGTCCGAGCCCATGAGCAGGGTGCCGGCAGCTTTTAGGCTCACGTGCATGACCAGCTTCTTGACGCTGTCCGGCATTTTTTCGCTGCCCGGAGATTGGCCAAAAGGCATCATGGCCTCGATGGTGCCACCGAGAGCGCGCTCATAGAACTTGAACGCCGCCTCACAACTGCCGTTGAAGAGAAGGTACGCATTGAGTTGCATGGGATGCTCCTATTTGAAAGAAACTCATGAAAGCGGTCCATTGTGACTCAAAAAAGAGCCATTTCACCCATGCGTCGAAGGAGCATGGCGAAAATCGACAAGGATTTTATTTTTTTTTGAGGGGACGTCAGGCGCCGGCTTGCCACAGGCCAATGAGATTACCGGCGGGGTCGTAAACCGAGGCGACAAGCAGGTTGCCTTCGGGAGAAGGCGGTTTGACGACCTGGCCGCCGCTCACAGTGACGTTGACGACGGCCGCGCGGATATCGCTGACGTAAAAGTAGTTCATGATGCCCGGTTCGCGGGAGACGGGCCGGCCAGGGATCAACCGTCCGATGAGCAGACCCGGGCCATCGGAAAACTTTGCCGTGCCGGTTTCGACGCCGTGAAACGCCCAGCCAAGGACGCGCTGGTAGAACGTGACGGAGACCAGGAGATCGGCGGCCGGGATTTCGAGGTAAGACAGACCGCCATGGCGGGTAAGGGCGGCATCGACCGCGGCGGATGGTTGCGCTGGGGACTGGGCCATGAGACGCTCCTCCGATTGGAACCAGGGAATTGTCGGGGGACATGCCGGGGTGTTACAAGAGAGGCACAGAAAAAGGGTCTGTTTACGGAGCGAAAAATGGAAGCATATATAGTGGGAGCGTTTCGGGCGCGGTTTCAGGCGCAGAAGGGGATGACGGAGAAGGCCGCCGGGCAGTTGCCGGAGGAGTTGTTGCATGTGGCCTTGGATGAAAACACCAACAGCGTCGCGGCGATCATGAAACACATGGCAGGAAACCTGAAGTCCCGCTTCACCGATTTTCTGGCCAGCGATGGTGAAAAGCCCGACCGCGACCGCGATGCGGAGTTCGTGGATGATCTGAAAGATCGCGCAGCACTCATGGCGCTCTGGGAGGATGGTTGGGGATGCCTGTTGCGGACGCTGGATGCGTTAAGCGATGCGGACCTGTTGAGGACCGTCACCATCCGTGGCCAGCCGCACAGCGTGGCTGACGCGCTGGTGCGGGCGCTGGATCACCAGGGGTATCACACGGGGCAGGCGGTGCAGCTGTCGCGGCATCTGGCGAAGGGAGAATGGAAGACGCTGACGATTGCGCGCGGACAGTCGAAGCAATTCAACGAGGCGATGCGGCAGAAATTCGGCAAGTAAGCCCGGGAGATCTCAGGGGGCCGCTTCGCCGGGCAGCGGCGGAGTGGTTGCGGGGCGGTGCGGCGCCTGGGAAAAAGTCATCGGCGGGCGATGAAAACGGGTGCGCAGCAGATTCACGGATTTAAGGACCAGGCGATTTCCGATGAGCCGGCGTTCGAGCGCGAACTTGCCGGGAACGTCCATCATCGAAACACCCAGCAGAATAAACAGCATGCCCGGCCCGGGTACCAGCGGCAGGGCCAGAATGATGCCAAGAATAAGTGCCAGCAGGCCGACGATGTTCTTGAAAATGCGAAACAGGAGCCGGCCGATCGGGTGCCGGCCCGGCAGAACCGCCGGCTGGCGTTTACCACGGTCGAAATAGTCGACCGGAAGCAGAACCACCACGAACACCCCTACGCCGGTGAGCAGCACCGTGCAGGCGATGGAAGCTGCCGTGATCCAGGCGAGGTGATCGACCAGCCATTGATGCATGAAGGCGTTCCCGCGACGCGATTCACCGAGTTGCAGCCAGAGCGGCAAGCAAGCATAGGCGCATTGGCGCGCACTGGCGCGCCGTTTCAGTCGCCTTCGATTCTAAGGTGTCGCCACAGGATGAGGTAGTTTATTCCGATTTCGTCTCAAAAGTGTTGGGTCGATTACACCTGTGCCAGGCCGCCGTCGACGGTGAGGTCGATGCCGGTGATGAAGCTGCTTTCATCGGAGGCGAGGAACAGCACGGTGTTGGCGATTTCCTCGGGGGTGCCCATGCGGCCCAGCGGAACCATCGCGGCGAAAGCGGCTTTCATGCCGTCGACCTGGTCCGTGGGTGCGCCGGCCTTGCCGAAGATGGGCGTATCAATCGGGCCGGGGGAGAGGGAATTCACGCGAATCTTTCGGGATTTCAGATCGGCGGTCCAGGTGCGGGCGAAGGAGCGGACGGCAGCCTTGGTGGCGCTGTAGACGCTGAAGTTTTCGATGCCTTTGTATCCGGCGACGGAGGCGTTGAGGATGACCGATGCGCCGTCAGAGAGCAGCGGCAGCGCTTTTTGCATCGTGAAGAATACGCCTTTCACATTCGTCCCGAATTCCGCATCAAACTCCTCCTCCGACACCGCACTGATGGGCAACAGCTTTCCGTGGCCGGCGTTGGCGAAGAGGATGTCGAGGCGGCCGTGCCTGGTCTTGATGAAAGCCATCAGGCGGTCCAGGTCGGCGAGGTTGGAAACGTCTCCCTGGACGCCTGAGGCATTTGGCCCGATGGAGGCGACGGCCTCGTCGAGGTCTTTCTGGCGTCGGCCGGTGATGACGACCTTGGCGCCTTCTTTGGCGAGCAGGCGCGCGGAGGCGAGGCCCATGCCGCTGTTGCCGCCGGTGACGAGGGCGATTTTTCCGGAAACTCTGGCCATGGTGAGGACTCCTGTTTCAAAAAGCCGGGGATCATATTTCCATTGTTCAGCATATTAGAACTGATGGACTATGAGGTCAAATCGCGCTATGATTTCCGGTTATGAGGCCGCTGTATCATCCGCCGGTGGAAGAGATTACGGTGCAGGGAATTTTGTATGCCCTGTCGGATCCGGTGCGCGTCGAGATCATGCGGGAGTTGATCGGGGCGGAGTGCCCGCTGAATTGCTCGGCGTTTTTACAGCTGGGCTCAGCAACCCTACCCAAGTCCACCCTGTCGCAGCATTTCAAGGTTCTGCGCGAGGCGGGACTGATCCGCAGTGAACGTCTTGGCGTGGAACTGAAGAATTCCTCCCGCTGCCAGGAACTCAAAAAGAAATTCGGCCCGATGCTCCAGGCGATCATGCAGGCGTACGCCGGCGAGGCAAGGGCCGGCCGCTAACGACCGCCCCACCCTCAGAACAGCATTTGACGCCCCGGCGCTCCGTTCGTAATCTAGCCCCGATGGAAACGATCCCCCTCCCCACGCTCCCTTTGCGCAAGGCGGATTCGCACAAGGGAGACTACGGCAAAGTCTTGGTCATCGCAGGCTCGGACACCATGATCGGCGCGGCGGCCCTGGTCGCCCTGGCGGCGCTGCGCACCGGCTCCGGTCTGGTGCGGATTGCCGCGCCCAAGGAAATCATTCCGGCGATCCTGACGATCTGTCCTTACGCGACGGCATTTGCCTGGTCGGCCACCAAGATCAAGGATTTGCTGACCTTCGCCGAGGAACATGATGCGTTGGCCGTCGGGCCGGGGCTGGGCACGACGCCGGCCGTGAAGCGGCTGGTGCTGGAATTGATCGAGCGCCACCATGGGCCGATGGTGTTTGATGCCGATGCCTTGAATGTGCTTTCGGGGCTGGAGACCTCGGAATGGCCCAAGCGGCGAAAGTGGGGAAATATTGTGCTCACGCCGCACATGGGGGAATACATGCGGCTGATCGGGGCGGTGATGAAGCGCGGGGCAAATGTGGCCCTGGCGCCCGATGCGGCGGGGGTGACTTTGCCGGCGGATTCAGAGGCCGCGGAGGACGCGGCCCCGGCGAAAAAGACGCGGTCGCTGGTGGAGGAGGAGGATCACGACGACGCGCCCTCGACGGCCGACGGCATCGTGCTGGACCTGCCCGAGCCGGCGTCGGCGGCCGCGGTCGAAGCTGTTGCCCAGGATACCGCCAAAAAAGCCGAGGCCTCGGATGAACCGGACCGCACGCCGCTGGCCGAATTGCTGGCGCGTGGAACCGGAACGGTGGTGCTGCTCAAGGGGCATCGCACGGTGATCACCGATGGGGCGCGCGTGGCGATCAATACCACCGGCAACCCCGCCATGGCCACCGCCGGCTCGGGCGATGTGCTCACCGGCGTGATTGCGTCGCTGATCGGCCAGAAAATGCCACCGTTGGAAGCCGCGGTGCTCGGGGCGCATATTCACGGCGCGGCGGGAGATCTCGCCCGCGCCTCGTTCGGCCCGAACGCCGCCGGACTGGTTTCATCGGAT
>Ga0265314_10006181_pt1 | contig 10637 bp, 5 predicted proteins | sample 4126metaG_FD_203106 | JGI IMG/M metagenome (GOLD analysis project Ga0265314, IMG submission 203106) | Rhizosphere microbial communities from Carex aquatilis grown in University of Washington, Seatle, WA, United States - 4-1-26 metaG | ecosystem: Host-associated > Plants > Roots > Rhizosphere >... | reverse complement strand
GAGAGTCGATCCTTGCCGCCTCGACAACAGGGTGCCTGGCCTCGTCAAGAACCAACTCGGCGGTCTGGGAGAAGGTGGGACGGACGTACCGCTGAAGCATCGCAGTCTTGGCTAGAGCGGCGGAAACATCAAGCTGCGAGGTGAACTCCGCAAGAGCTTGGAAGTCCCCAACCAGCGACTTCGAGTCCTCCCTCAGCGAAAGAAAGAGCTTGCGCTCGGCCTCGAAAATTCTGTCCTGCACATGGAGAAGGGTTTCTTCGATTTCTCCAAGCCGGCTGGTGGTGAATCTCTCGGAACCGACAAGGCTCTGCTTCCTGCGGAAGTGACTAGGAAGTTGATCCAGACGGGCCTTGGTGATCTCAAAAAAGTACCCGATGATCTTGTTGTACCGGATTCTCAGCTGAGGTATGCCTGTCGTCTGCTGTTCTTGAAGCAAATAGGCGTCAAGCACGTCCTGGCTGTGGTCCTTCAGGTGCCGAAGTTCATCGAGTTCGGTATCGTACCCCGGCTCGATAAGTCCCCCCTCGTGGATCGTGGGCGCCGGGTCGCGGAGAAGCGCCCGTGAAACCCTCTCTGCCCAAGTTTCGAGCCTAAGCCGCGAGTCGCGACTCCACGCCACGGAAGGGGCAAGACTGGGTGCCTCCCGTTCAGCAAGGTCGGCCAAGCTCAACGCCAAGACGACCGAGGATTCCAAGCCGAGCAAATCCCTTGGCGAGGCTTTGTCGAGTGAAAGCCTTGCGGCCAAACGTTCAACATCCAGTTGCCCTTCGAGTTTGGTTCGCACCTTTTGCAAAAGATCCGGGCTGTTGACGAGGATCTCCACTCCGTCGAGACGCTGTTCGAGGTGCTCCGGGTCAATGAGTGGAAAAAGAAGGCGCGATTTAAGCAGGCGTGAGCCCCCCGCTGTCAGCGTGCGGTCGAGAACCGAAAATAGCGTGTGCTTGGTGCCACCGTCGAGGGTGTTGGCCGTCACTTCGAGACTCCTCAGCGACTGGGAGTCAAGCTGAAGGAACTGGGAGGCACGGTAGACTTCCAGCGTCCTCAAGTGGCCCAACGAGCGTCCCGGAGAATTCAGCTGCCAGTACTCAATCAACGCACCAGTCGCAGCGACTTCGAAGGACTGTTCGGAAAGGCCGAAGGCCTGAAGGCTCAGAACGCCGAAGTGGTCCAGCAGTCTCTGGTATCCCAAACGGCGGTCGAAACGCCACGGCGGCAGTTTGGTGACGGTCAACACCGGGAAACCTCCCATGAGGGTCTGGAGGAAAGGATACGCTTCCAGCGCGTCATCAGCCACAAGCACTTCCCTTGGCTGGAACCGGGCCAGTTCCCGTTCGAGCGCTTCCGTCCTTCCCTCAAGACGAAAATTCGTCGCGCGAAGGTCGCCTGTCGACAGGTCCGCCGCCGAGAGGGCGCAGAGGTCAGCCTCAAAGGCAAGCGCAAAGGTGTAGTTTGAGGCGGAAGAGCCGAGATAGCTGTCTTCAACAACGGTACCAGGAGTCAAGACATCGACGACCTCGCGGCGGACGAGCGCCTTGTCGGCACCGGGCACTGAGACCTGCTCGCAAACCGCGATACTCCTACCCGAGGCCAAAAGCCTGCGGATGTACGGCTGAGCGGCATGGTAGGGTATACCGCACATGGGTTCGCCATGGCGGTGAGTGAGAGTCAAACCAAGGATGCGGCTGGCTTCTTTAGCATCGTCTTGAAACATTTCGTAGAAGTCGCCCAAGCGGAAGAAAAGGATCTTGTCCCGATGCTGTTCCTTGATTTCCTGGTATTGACGCATCATCGGGGTAAGCTCGGTCATGGAGCCATCTTAGGGAAAAGGCCCTCTTTTCTCAAGGACAAAACCGACTTCTCTTGTTGTCTTTCGTTGGCAATCCGCTATAATGAACCGCGTGGCAGAGGCTCTGTTCTACCAGGAAAACGACGACGGTCTCTTCATACGCGCTCTCGGCCACATTACGGCTGCGGTGTCGACGGATCTGCGGGAAGTCATTCTGGAAAGGCTCAGCCAAACACCGGTTCCCCAGCTCCTTGCCGTGGATCTTTCGGCTTGCGAATATATGGATTCGACGTTCATGGGACTGTTGGTGGGGTTTCACAAGCGCTACAGGCAACTGACCGGCCGCTCGCTGACCATCTTGCGGCCGACTCAGGAATGCACGAAGCTTCTGACTAGCCTTGGGATACTGAGAATTCTCACCCTAGTTAGTGGCCCGCAACCGCCGTCACCCTCCACCTGGACAGGCCTAAGGGCGAGCCAAGCGCCCAGCACCGAAGTCCTGCTCAACGCTCACAGAAACCTGAGCGAGCTGTCCCCTGAAAACAAGAAGAAGTTCTCCGCGCTGCAAAATGTCCTTGAGCAGCAGCTCAATGAGAAGGACCCCGGCTGACGCTGAGAGCGTGTCAGCGCGTCAGATCGACTTGAAGGCGCTGGTTGACATCGTCGGTGATGTCGGCGTCCGGTCCGTACCAGATAACGGCCGGATTGGAGGCGTTGAGGATAAGTGCGAATCCCTTGGAAATGGCGGCCTGTTCGATTTCTTGAGGCAGGAGCTTCTGGAAGGTTGAATCGCTGTTAAGGTCGTCTGCCGCCGCGGTCAACACGACCTGTTTCTTCTTTCCGTAGTCGGCGAAGGCATCTTTTTTTGCCTGAATGGTGGCGTCAAGGGACTTCACAAGGGCCGCCTCGTTCTTCTTGGCGGCCTCTGCCCGTTGGTCGGCCAAGCTCCGGATCTCGTCTTTCATCGCGTCGAGGTCCTTTTGGATGGTGGCCCGAAGATCTTCCAAGGCTTTTGTCTTCGTGTCTTTGTAGAATTGGCTGACACGCGTCAAGTTGACGATTCCAGTCTTGGCAAACTGCTGAGCCGAGGCGGTTCCCAGGGCGATCAAGCCCATCAGAATCAGGATGACAGTGCGATTCACCGAATTACCCCCTAGTATTGCATGCCGAACGCGACGACAAGCTTCATGTCGGCCTGACTTCCGAAGAGGCCGTCCCCTTTCACCCACACAATATTGCCAGATTGGTCAAACTGGAAGGGCTTCACCACGTATAGGGCAATGGGGAACTGGGGACTAACGACCCGCAACCCCGTGCCCCACGAAAACTGTTGCTCCTGCAAGGGGCGCGTGAAGGGGTTGGAGTACTGGTCGGCAGCCGCGATGTCGATCAGCTTGGAATGGTCGACGAAGGTGTCAATCCAGAGAAACTGACCAACGAAGGGGACGGGCGTTCGAATTTCAGCACCCGAGGTCCAGCTTGCCTTGCCGCCTGTCTGATAGCCCCAGCCTCGTCCCGAAAGCATGCCGTCGACGTAGAGCTCGTCGGTCGGTTCGACAACGAGAGAGTTCGGTCCGCCGGTGGACGGCAACAGGAAACTGAATCCGGTCCGAACTTTGAGGACCAAGTCGAAACTGTAGGTCTCAGCCACCGGCCAGCTGAAGAATTTGAAGTAGTCTTCGGCCTGAGTGTCGAACCGGGTGAAGTGGGTATATCCGCCAAGAAATCCGCCGCCGAAGGTAAGGGTTTCAGCCAGCAAAAATCCATTGGAAGGGTTGTAGACCAAGTCGCGGGTATCCCAGGACCCCTTAGTCCACCATTGATTCCCCAGCTGCCAAACGTCGAGGTTGTTTCGCAGGGCGATATTGTCTGGCCGGTAGATAGTGGAATCGTAGGTTACCATCTGAACGGTTGATTTCTCGCCTGTGCCCAGTCCAAACCGCCCCAGTTGGGTGTACCAGGAATACCCGGTGTTGACGCCTAGGCTGAACTGCCAGGCTTGGTACTGCATTTGGGCATTTTTCTTGACGGTCCCGTTGTTCAGATCGTACTGGTAGCGGGTGATCAGGCTGTAGGTGGAAATGTCCGACGCGGTCGCCAGGCCGGGAAACAGATCACCGGCATTGTAGTTGACTCCTTTGTAGACCCGGGGGGTGGAGAAAACATACTGGTTGTCGGTGTAGGGGTCCGGCACTTCTTTGTCATTGTAAGTGGGCGAAAGCACGTCTTGATCGATCTTGGCGTTGACCGAGTGCGTGAATCCCAACTGACCTCCCAGGGTGAGCCGCTGGTCGAGGAACCAGTTTTCCGTAAAGGACGTGGTGATGCTCTGCATAACAGGAGACAGAGAGGAGGAAACACCCAGGGTCTGGCCGTTTCCCATAAAGTTCCTGTCAGACCATTTCACCTGTGCTGAGAGAGGGAAATCGGCGGTTCCCGAGAAAGAGACACCGAAAGAGATGTCGGCCGTCTTCGCTTCCTCGACGTTGAGGACCAAGTCCATGAGGCCGTCCGCTGATCCTTGGGGAGTCTCTGGGGTCACCACGCTGAAATACTGGAGGTTGTAGAGGTTTCGGATACCGGAAACAATCTTGGCTTTGCTGAAGACATCGCCCACCTCGATCGGAATTTCGCGGAGAATCACCTTGTCCTTGGTCTTGGTGTTGCCCTTGACCATGATGTTCTCAATGTGGGCCCGAGGGCGTTCCACAATGGTCACCTTGTAGCTGATGGTTTGGCCGTCACGGGTTTCTTTGCGGCTGATGTTGTTGAAGATGTACCCATCTTCAAGGTAGAGGTCGACGACCCTTTGGTAGTCGGCTTCCAACTTCTCCTTGCTGATCGTCTTTCCCACAGGCTGGCGGATCTGCGCCTGCAGCACATCGGTAGTAAAGATCTGGTTGCCTTCGAAGGTGAATCCGCCAAAAATCAGCGGCTCACCTTCTTTCACGGAAAGGACCAGCCCCAAAACGTTCCGGTCGCTGGCCTTGTCAAAGGTGACGTTCCGCTGAACGTCGACCACGCGGGCGTCGAGGTAGCCGTGGTTCCAGTAGTAGGTTTCAATCGCGCGAAGGTCCTTGGTGAAGGAGGCTTCCTTGAACAGCCCGCTGTCAAAAAGCCCCTGAACCTTGGTTTCCATTAACCCCTTGAGGGTCGAGACCGAGGCGAACACGTTCCCTTGAAAATCGATTGTCTTGACGGCGGTCTGCAGACCTTCGCTGATGGTGAAGACGACTTTGGTCTTCTTGGGGTCGGAGTCCACAATGGCGGAAGTTAGCGAGACGTCGAGAAATCCACGCTCATGGTAGTAGGTCTCAAGAGCCTTCTCGTCGTTGCGAACCTTGGCCTGGTTGACCAAGTCGCCCTTCTTGACGGTGAGCACTCCTTGAAGATCCCCCGTTCGGAGTTTCTTGTTGCCCGTAAATTCGATCGCCTCAACAACAGGCTTTTCGGTGACCTTAAACAGCAGGATCACCGTATTCCCCTGATCGTCGCCTTTGATGGCCGTGGGGACGATGAGTCCGTCAAAATAGTCGGTGTTGTACAGAGCCGCCTGAAGATCCTGGAAGAGCGACTCGGTGAATTTCTTGCCCACGTAGGGTCTTGTGACTCCCTCGATGTCGCTGCGCTGCACCGTCACCAATCCATCGAACCGAATGTCGGCAATAGGCTTGTCGAGGTACCAGTCTGCAACGGTTTGGGAGGGAGGCGTCACCGAAGGGGAGTTTTGGGCCGCTAGGGGCAGTGTGCCGGCCAACAGGCCCAAGACAAGTATCCACGGTGATGGCTTCATTCAGTCTCCTCGATCATCAATAACTCCAATTCCATCTTAATGTTACCGCATTGTCACTGACAAAGTAGGTATTGGGGTGCTGGAGAAGCAGGGTCCAATTGAGCATGAAGAAGGGTGTCTCAAGGTCGACTTCAATCTCCGGATCGACCTCGACTACCTGGGAAACCTGTGTTGCGTCGGTCACACCTTGAAAGAACGCCAAGGTTCCCTGCAGGAACAGATCATCGCCGATATACTTTCCGAAAAACAAGCGGCTGTTGTCAAGATAATCCACGGCATTCGGCGAGGCATTTCGCTTCAAAAGCGTCGTTTTCAGCAGTTGGGTCTGAACGGTGAACAGGTCAAGGTTCAAATTTCTTTTCACGGACTCTTCAAGAGGGGTCAGAAGAAACCCTGCCCCCACGTCGGAGGCCAACGACAAGGCCGCGTCGGCGCTCTTGGAACTTGAGGAGTCCGTACCCGGGCCGAGCGAAGTTCCCACCAGTTGCTGAAGGATAGCCGGACTCAGATACGGACTGGATTCGAACCGAGGCGAGAATTTGGCCAGCGACCCGTCGGCACGGAGAATCACGATCACCGGTCCCACGTCTTCCTGCACCCGCCACTCCCCGCGAAGAGAAACCTGCGGGTCGAAACGAGATTGATCTTCCTGAAAAACAAGAACCCCCTCCCTCAGGAGAAAGGTCCGATTCAGGTAGTTGATTTCACCGGTTTTCAGCGCGAGCTTTCCGTTCAGCGACCAGGTCGAAGCCACTTGATTGGCCCTGATCTGCATGGTCTGGCCGGGCGCCGTCACAGTTTGTATCAGAGGGAGTGTCTTGTTGGGCCAGAAGAATTCGACCCTTCTTCCGGTGATCAGTGTCAGGTCGGCGTTGATATCGAGAGCCGCGTCTTCGGGCGACGGATTGGTGTCTTTGAGGGTAATTGTCGTATCCTCCAGAACCAGCCTTCCGCCGAGCGTCACACCCTGGGAGTTCCCCTTGACCACAAACAAACCGCTGACGCTCCCGGTGGCAGAGATGCCGCTGTATTGGTAGGAAGCCGGAATCGAAGAAAGCGCATCGGTTTCCACAGAGAACTGGAATTCCTCGGGGAGGAGATGATCGAGTTTGGCGATTCCGGCGACGAACCAGACTTGACCCGGCGGGCCGACGTTGACCGGGTCAATCCGTACCTGGTGCCCTTCCAGCAAAACTGGAACATCGACGGGACCTACCGGATGTCGAACAAAGGAACTCTCAAAGGTCAGACCGGTCAGAACCAGGCGGCCGTTCACGTCGGGATCGGAGGGAGAACCGCCCAGCGAAAAATCCCCCACCGCTTCTCCAGAGTTGACGGCAAACAATTTGGAGTTGAAAAAACTCTTGACCAGGGCCAAGTCGGCCCGAAATCCCTTGACGGCGAGGTTGAGCACGCCCAGGGACCACGTTCCCGCAGCCTCTGCCTGGAAGGGGAAAGGGGACTCCGCCCGGATTTGGAAGCTTCCGTCTGGTTGGCCCACGCCCGTCAGCCCGCCGTCCTCTAGGAACGCCTGCCAACCGGCATCGCCCCAGTAGCCTCTCACGGCCCAGTCTGGAAAGACCCTTTTTGCCCAGGTGTTCGAGCGGGTCTTGAGCTTGAAATCCGTCCGCCAGGGTTTTCCAGGGGAAGTCCAGTTGCCGTCGGCAAGCCATCGCGACTCCCAGTCGTTGGTTCCAAGCCTCAACCCGAACCCCAACCCGGCCTGCCAGGTTCGGCCGAGGGCGTCGACTTCCAGGGAACCATCGGCCACCCGGATGGAACTGACCGCGACGTTGAGGCCGCGGACGGACAGATGGCTCGAGGTCCCTGAGAACGAGGCCCGGAAACCCAGCGGAGAATCTCCGTACTGAGCCTCGCTGAGCGAAGCCTGCGCCGACCAAGTTCTTTCTTTGCCTGCCCAGTCACCGGAGGCCGTGAGATTCAGTCGACCCAAAAGTCCGGGGAGGCCAATCCGGGAAATGTCGGCTCCCGAGGTCTTGACTGCGAAATGCCAGTGCTCGGCGGCGGTGCCTGTCCAGCTCGCAGCCAGGGTCTCCCGGCCCGTAGCAGGAGTGGCGAGAATCAGGCTCCCCACCCAAGGCCGGACAAAGTTGGGCGACCAAGCGCTTTCGAGCTCGCCGTCCAACGTACCGTGGTCGTCCTTCCAGACCAGCTCGGATAAATGCACCGAAGCAGGGTCCGAGTGGAATTTCGTGCGGACAACGAAAGTTTCCTTGTTCCAGGGGTAGCGGCCGGAGACCGTGACCCGCTCGGCGTCAAGCGTCCAGTCGTCCTCGCGAATCACGGTCTGCCCCTGAAATCCAAGGGTCCACCCTGGAACCACCTCCAGCGGTTGAAGCGTGAGCTGCACAACCCACGATCCGGCGAGATCCTGCAGCACTCGGCCCTCGATTCCGGGACTTCCAGAAAAGACGATCGATCTCCCAAACGGATCCCAGCTCCCTTTGAGATCAAAAACCCGGTCCCAGAGCGTCCCATGAAGGGTCCATCCGACCGAACCCGCGTCCTCGAAGCTGGCAGACAACGTCGCCGCAGCGCTGACGGTGTCCCACCGAAACTCGGACACCGTCAGGCTCAGGTGTCTCTCCTTCCAGCCCAGTCTGCCCGCCGTCCTCCGATCCGAGCGGTCGGGGTCACGGATTTCGAACGACGATTCAGCGGCAGTCAGCTCGGTTCTCTGCCCGGCGAAGTGACTCGAGACATCGGCCTGCCAGGACACAAGGGCCTTTGGAACAACAAGCTGAGACTGATGTCTACGCCACTCCTCGAACACAAGATCTAGAGGCAGCGACGAGGCCTTGATCGAAAGGTCCCACGCAAGATCCTGGGCACGGATTTGACCCGAAGACACCAACTCCCCTTGGGCACCTCCCAACTGGCCCGCAACTTGATACGACCAACCTTCCGCGGTCTTCTCAAACCAGCCTTTGGGTTCAGCGAGTCTCAAGGCATTCCAGCCAATTTCCTCTCCAGTGAACTCAACCCGGTTCCGTGACCGAATCAGGTCAAGCGATGCCCGGGCCCGTCCCGCACCTGAGAGGTCCCACCGCTCAACGCGGAGCCGGCCCTCGGGCAACCCGTCGACAGTCTCAACGGAACCGTCAAAATCCAACAACGCGGCGGGGGTCTCCAAGCGCAATCCGACAAAATGAAGCAGCCCTGACTCGGCCCTGACGGCACCCTCAGCTTCTAGCCCCGCGTCTCCAAAAGGCGCGGGCAAAACCCCGGCGGGCCAGGATGCCCGACCTTCAAATCCCGAGGTTCCATCGGTCCTGTAGAAGAACCTTCCGGTCGCGACGCCTTCGGCCAGTTCCCGCCAGGCGCCCGCGGCTTTGGCGTGAATCAGGCGCGAGGGTCGGAATCGGTCGGCTTCTCCCTTGAGTTCCCAAGAATCGGCGACCCTGTCCCACCGGACTTGAAGATCAAGAGGAACCTGATCGGCGACCTTTGTTATGACGATTTGCGAAGGGTCGACGGCAATTTGGAGCGTGATCGGTTCCAGATCAAACCAAGAAGTGGTCACCTGTGACAATTCGGCTCTCAGATTCAGGTTCTTGAACGCCGCGTCGCTCCGGAGGTCCCCGCGAACCGCCACCGAGGCAAACACCTTGGACGACGACCGATCTTGGGCCAGCAGCGTCCCCCTGTAGCGAAGTCCCCACTCGTTCTGCTTGGGACTGAGCGTCAAGAATGCCCGGTCGAGGGCCAACGAACGAACGCCATCGGTCCAGCGGAGGGCCAGATTGAACGCTTCCAACTGCAGGCCAAGGGCTTCGACGCCTCCCGAAGCCGAGGTGTCGGCCAGACTTTCCCAGCGAAGCAGGAGGGCGGCATCCCTTCGGGCATCGACGTCGAGCGTCGCGTTGATGAGCCGGACTTTGCGGAGGGCCTCGGAAAACCTTCCTGCCAGGACCAATGACCAGTCCCACGAGAACCGGATCGAGGCTGCCGTCAAAACTGTCGATCCGTCTTCGGCCAGAATTCGCACATTTTGAAAATCCAGTGCGGCCAGGACGTTGGGAGCAATCCGTTCGTAGACGACTTTCTGTCCGACGAACTTTTCGACCCGTTCCCACACCAGATCCCGTTGGTGCTCAACCCACGCGTCGGCCTTTTGCCAAAGCACCGGCGTGAACCAGAGCGCCGATCCAAAGAGCACCAACCCCGGGAGCAGGAACCGCCACGAAACCAGGCGCTTCACTGCGGCTTCCCGCTTTCCAGCCGGAGAGACCAATGGGTCTGGTAGGGCTGTCCGTCAGGACTTGGCGGAAAGGAAACCGTTCTCAAATACTCTTCAAGCCAGCGGTCGAGCTCGGGATGCCCGGAATCCAGACCCTCGACCTCGGTAGCCAAGCCCCCGCTCCCCTGCACCGAAATCAAGAGTGACCAACGGGAGCCCTGAGGGGGCGCCAGGCCTGGAGGCGGCAGCGGAGGCGCAGAGTAGCCTTCCCCTGCGGCATTCACCCAGCCTCCGTTTCCCATCGGCTGGAAACTTTGGGCGGGCTTCCGGGAGGGAAGGCCTGGCCCGAGGATTTCGTCAAGCGAGGCCGCAACTGGCACGGGGCCGGCCGCCGCCGGTTCAGGCGTGATCGTCTGCCACGCGGGCAGGAGAGCGTTTTCCGGGTTCTGGGTAGCCTCGGGCGCGATCCGCCAGTCCGTAGCTCCCGCTTTGGGTCTGGAAAGCCCCGCGGAGCTCCCAGGCTGAAGTAGGTGCATCCTGACCGCTGCAGTGACAGGAGAAACGCGGAAGGAGAGCAGGAGCAGAAACACGGCCCCGACGAAAACGTGAATCAGCAAGGAAAGGAGCCAAGGGCGGCTCCTCCGAGCGCTCACTCAGTGCCTCCCCCGGGCTTCGGTCAAAAGCGAAAGATCGGTAACGCCCTGCGCCCGCAGCGCGTCCATCACCTGAACCAGAAGCGCGTAGGGTATCTGCTCGTCTCCCTGAATTACCGCCGAAGGGGCCTTTCCGGACGGGAACCCGGCCAAGACCTGCCTCAGGACCGAGGGAAGACCTTCTACAGTCACCGGACGCCCCTG
>Ga0265314_10006179_pt1 | contig 10637 bp, 11 predicted proteins | sample 4126metaG_FD_203106 | JGI IMG/M metagenome (GOLD analysis project Ga0265314, IMG submission 203106) | Rhizosphere microbial communities from Carex aquatilis grown in University of Washington, Seatle, WA, United States - 4-1-26 metaG | ecosystem: Host-associated > Plants > Roots > Rhizosphere >... | reverse complement strand
GCCCGCGCAACGGCGGCCGGCCAATCCGATCCAGGACATCACGCCGCCGCCGCAGCCGGGCACCCCCACGCCGGCGCGCTAGCGCCGGAGTGCATGAAAGCTAGGCAACAGCCGGGCTTGCCTAGCGATGCCGAATTGATGTTCTCTCGCAGTTGCGTAATGGCCGAATTCAGGTGGAGGCGCGCGCCGTTTAAGGCCGCGCGGGTTGCATGAAAAAAGTATATCCCGATGCCCGCGCGGCGCTCGCCGGGCTGCTCAAGGACGGCATGCTGATCTGTTGCGGAGGCTTCGGTCTCTGCGGCATCCCGGAGACGCTGATCCTGGCGATCCGCGATAGCGGGGTGAAGAACCTCACCGTCGCCTCGAACAACGCGGGCGTCGACGGCGCGGGCTTGGGCCTGCTGCTGGAGACGCGCCAGATCAAGAAGATGATCGCGTCCTATGTCGGCGAGAACAAGCTGTTCGCCCAGCAGTATCTCGCCGGCGAGCTGGAAATCGAATTCAACCCGCAGGGCACGCTGGCCGAGCGTATCCGCGCCGGCGGCGCCGGCATCCCGGCCTTCTTCACGCGCACCGGCGCCGGCACCGATATCGCCAAAGACAAGGAAGAGCGCGAGTTCGACGGCGAGCGCTACATCATGGAGCGCGGTATCGTCGCCGACCTGTCGATCGTGCACGCCTGGATGGGCGACCACGAAGGCAACCTCGTCTATCGCAAGACCGCGCGCAATTTCAATCCGATGATGGCGACCGCCGGCAAGGTGACGGTGGCCGAGGTCGAACACCTGGTGCGGCCGGGCGAGATCAATCCCGACCACATCATCACGCCGGGCGTCTACGTGAAGCGCATCATCCACGTGCCGGACGCGAAGAAGCACATCGAGCAGCGCACCGTGCGCAAGCGCGTGGCTGCCGCAGCAACCGGTGAGGAGGTCTAGTCATGGCATGGACCCGCGATCAGATGGCCGAGCGCGCCGCCAAGGAATTGCGCGACGGCTTCTACGTCAATCTCGGCATCGGTATCCCGACGCTGGTGTCGAACTACATCCCGGACGGCATGACCGTGCAGTTGCAGAGCGAGAACGGCATGCTCGGCTTCGGCCCGTTCCCCTATGAGGGCGAGGAAGACCCCGACCTCATCAACGCCGGCAAGCAGACGGTGACCGAGCTGCCGACCACCAGCTTCTTCTCCTCGGCCGACTCGTTTGCCATGATCCGCGGCGGCCACATCGACATCGCCATCCTCGGCGCCATGCAGGTGGCCGAGAACGGCGACCTCGCCAACTGGATGATCCCCGGCAAGATGGTGAAGGGCATGGGCGGCGCCATGGACCTCGTGGCGGGCGTGAAGAAGGTCGTGGTGGTTATGGAGCACACCGCCAAGGACGATCCCAAGCTGCTGCATGCGTGCAACCTGCCGCTCACCGGCGCCGGCGTCGTCGACATGGTGATCACGGACTTGGGCGTCTTCACCATCGACCGCAAGGGCGGCTCAGGCATGACGCTGATCGAGCTCGCGCCCGGCGTGAGCCTCGATGAAATCACCAAGAAGACGCAGGCCAAGTTCAGCGTCGACGCGAAGCTGAAGCATTAGGGATCGGTGCATGCGCAGCCCGGATGAGCGTTAGCGAAATCCGGGACGATGCTTGCGGCGAGACTGCCCCGCATTGCGCTTCGCTCCATGCGGGCTACGCGCTAATATCCCACCGGACAGATCGGCTCTATCGCATGACCGAAGCCGAAACGCTGATCCGTCGCATCGATGCGCTGGAAATGCGTCTGTCGCATCAGGACCGGATCATCGAGGACCTCAACGCCATGGTCATGGCGCAGTGGCAAGAAATCGAAAAGCTCAGCCGGCAGATTGTCCGGCTGAGCGATCAGGTCCAGGAGGCCGGCGACAGTGCGGCGGGCGAGGGGCCTGAGCCGCCACCGCCGCATTATTGATCTGCCGCAACAGCGGGACGGCAACGCCCATTTTATTTTGCGGCCAGCAACGTAGCCCGGATGAGCGTTAGCGAAATCCGGGACTATGCGTGCGGCGACACCGCCCCGCATTGCGCTTCGCTGCATGCGGGCTACGGGTGACCGGGCAGGGGCTTGATCCCAGCCAAGGGGTCATGCTCCATGCTGGCAAAGCCGATCAAAGCCGCAAGGAAACTCCCATGCTATCCGCCGCCGACCGCAGCAAGGCTGCCGACATTCTGATGGCCGCGCAGAAGGAGCGCAAACAGGCGCTGCAACTGTCCGTCACTTTCCCCGACATCACCATCGACGACGCCTATGCGATTTCCGGCGAAGTCGCGCAGCGTAAGATTAAGGCGGGCGCCAAGCTCATCGGCCACAAAGTAGGCCTCACGTCGAAGGCGATGCAGCGCTCCTCGATGATCGACGAGCCGGACTTCGGCTTCATCCTCGACGACCAGATCATCGCCGACGGCGCCAAGGTGAAGCATTCCGACTACTGCAAGCCGCGCGTCGAAGTCGAGCTCGCATTCGTCATGGGCAAGAAGCTGCAAGGGCCGGGCGTCGGCCTCGCCGAAGTGCTGCGCGCCACCGAGTACGTGATCCCGGCGATCGAGATCGTCGACGCGCGCATCCAGGACCAGCGCAAAATATTCGACACCGTCGCCGACAACGGCGCGGCGGCCGGCATCGCCATGGGCGGCCGTCCGGTCGGACCGCTCGATGTCGATTTGCGCTGGGTCGGCGGCATCATGTACCGCAACTCCGAGATCGAGGAGACCGGCCTTGCCGCCGGCGTGCTCGGCCATCCGGCGCTCGGCGTCGCCTGGCTCGCCAACAAGATCGGCCCGCACGGCCACGCGCTGGAGCCCGGGCACATCGTGCTCGCCGGCTCCTTCACGCGGGTGGTGTTCGCGCAAAAAGGCGATACGCTGCACGCCGATTTCGGCCCGCTCGGCGGGCTGGCGATTCAGTTCGTTTAATCCGTTATGCCCCGCGCATGCGGGGCATCCAGCCCTAAGAGCTGGATCGTCTGCTTTCGCGGACGATGACCGGGAGGGAAGTCATGGGCACCGAATTCCAACGCAACGCCTTCAAACACGCCATCGCCGCAGGCAAGCTGCAGATCGGCCTGTGGTCGAGCCTGTGCAGCAACATCGCCGCCGAGATCATTTCGGATAGCGGCTTCGACTGGATACTGCTCGACACCGAGCATTCGCCGAACGAAATCCCCGATCTCGTCGGCCAGCTGCAGGCGGTGCAGCAGGGCACCGCGACGCCGATCATCCGCCCGGCCTGGAACGACGCGGTGCTGGCCAAGCGCTGCCTCGACATCGGCGCGCAGACGCTGCTCTTTCCCTATGTGCAGAACCCCGAGGAGGCCAAGCGCGCCGTCGCCTCGACGCGCTATCCGCCGCAGGGCATCCGCGGCGTCTCGGTCGCCGCGCGCGCCAGCCGCTATGGCCGCACGCCCGGCTATCTGACCAAGGCAAACGACGAGATCTGTGTGCTGGTGCAGGTGGAGACCCGCACCGCGCTCGACCAGCTCGAAGCGATTGCAAAGGTCGAAGGCGTCGACGGCGTCTTCATCGGCCCGTCCGACCTTGCGGCCTCGCTCGGCCATCTCGGCAACCCGGCCGCGCCCGAGGTGCAGGCGGCGATCGGGGACGCGGTGAAGCGGCTGAAGGCGATCGGCAAGCCGGCCGGCATCCTCACCGGCAACGAGGAGGAGGCGCGCCGCTACATCCAGTGGGGCTACCTGTTCGTCGCGGTCGGCGCCGATGTCGGCCTGCTGGCGAGAAACGCCGATGCGCTGGCGAAGAAGTTCAAGTCGTAACCTTCTGCGCAAGTGGTTTGACGTAAATCAAGGCATCATAGCCCCGTACCGCCAATGCTCCCGGTTCGTTTTCCGGATTGAGGGAGCAATCATGTCAGCGCAAGCGGAGCCGCTTCACGACATCGCGCATCTCGGCAGCGTCGAGCTATTGACGCCAAAGTTCGATAAGAGCCTCTGGTATTTCCGCGAGCTGCTCGGCATGGAGCCGGTGCATCAGGCCGGCGATTCCGTCTATCTGCGCGGCTACGGCGACTACGCCACCTCAACCTTGAAGCTGACCGCCGCCTCGACCAACGGCGTCGGTTGCGTCTCCTGGCGGGCGACCAGCCCGCAGGCGCTGGAGCGTCGCGCCAAGGCGCTAAGCGATGCCGGTCTCGGCATCGGCTGGACCAATGGCGACTATGGACGCGGCCGCACCTTCCGCTTCCGCGATCCCGACGGCCATGTCATGGAAATCTACTACGAAGAACAGAAATACGTGGCGTCGCCGGAGTTACACTCGAACCTGAAAAACCTGCCGCAGAAATTCACCGGGCGCGGCGCCAGCGTGCGCCGCATCGATCACCTGGCGCTGCTCGCCAAGGACGTCGAGGCCAACCGCAAGTTCGCCACCGAGCTGCTCGGCTTCCAGCTGCGCGAGCAGGTGCGTTACAACAACGGCAAGACGGAGATCGGCTCCTGGATGAGCCCGACTGCGATCCACCATCAGCTGGCTTATGTGGTGGACCTCAAAGGCGCGCATGGACGCTTGCATCACTTCTCGCTGTGGGTCGACAATCGCGACGACGTGCTGCGCGCCGCCGATATTCTCACGGAAAACGGCATCTTCATCGAGGCGGGGCCGTCCAAGCACAACAACTCGCAAGGCTTCTATCTCTACAGCTACGAGCCCGGCGGCAATCGCGTCGAGGTGTATTCTTCGAGTTTCCTGGTTGTGGCGCCCGACTGGGAGCCGGTGACCTGGAACGAGGAAGAGCGCGGTACCGGCACCTATTGGGGGGCGAAGCTCCCGGACAGCTTCATCGAATACGCCACCCCCAATGTGCAAACCGCCACGGAGGCGCCGCTGCCGGAAGTGCTCAAGGAAGCGATTGCATCCTTGTCGTAAGGTGAGGCTTGGCGCGTTAGCGGCCGAAATCCTGGTGTTCTTCCAGTTATCGTAAACTCGCCTGCCGGCGGCGTCGGCAACCCGGCCGGGGCCGCGATGCCGATATCGCTCGTCCCAACGGGTGAGACAGGGCTGCCGCGTCGTGCTGACGCAGGTCTGTCATTGCCGTGTTATCACGTGCGGCAAGCATGCTTTTTAGGGCCGCGCCGCGGGATACCGCTTTCCAAAGACGAAAAGATAGGCGATAGCAAGCCGTTAGTAGCACTTGCCGATATGCGAAAAGATGCCGAAAATGGCACACGAGGGGCCTTTGCGTGATGAGTAACGATACGATCCTCGAAACCGAGGATCTGACGAAGGAATTTGCCGGGTTCACCGCGGTGAACGGCGTCAGCCTGCGCGTCAAGCGCGGGACCATTCATGCTTTGATCGGTCCGAACGGCGCCGGCAAGACGACCTGCTTCAACCTGCTCACCAAGTTTCTCAGCCCGACGCGCGGCCGCATCCTGTTCAAGGGCCAAGACATCTCGGACCTGCAGCCGGCCGACGTCGCGCGCCTCGGCCTGGTGCGTTCGTTCCAGATATCGGCGGTGTTCCCGCACATGAGCGTGCTGGAGAACGTGCGCATCGCATTGCAGCGTGCGCGCGGCGGCTCGTTCGACTTCTGGCGCTCGGCCTCGGTGCTCGACCATCTCAACGAGCGCGCCATGACGCTGATCGACGACGTCGGCCTGTCCTCGTTTTCCGACTGGGTCGCGGTCGAATTGCCCTATGGCCGCAAGCGCGCGCTGGAGATCGCCACCACGCTGGCGCTCGACCCGGAAATGCTGCTGCTCGACGAGCCGACCGCCGGCATGGGCCATGAGGACATCGACCGCATCGCGCAGCTCATCAAGCGGGTGTCCGTCGACCGCACCGTGCTGATGGTCGAGCACAATCTGTCGGTGGTCGAGAATCTCTGCCACTGCATCACCGTGCTGACGCGCGGGCGCGTGCTGGCGGAAGGCGACTACGCCAGCGTTTCGAACAACCCGGAAGTACGCGAGGCCTACATGGGGGTGGGCCATGCTTGACGCACGAACGCCGCTGCTCGCGGTCAAGGACCTGCAGTCCTGGTACGGCGAGTCGCACATCCTGCACGGCGTTACCTTCGATGTGCGCGAAGGCGAAGTGGTCACGCTGCTCGGCCGCAACGGCGCCGGCAAGACCACCACGCTGAAGTCGATCATGGGCATCGTCGGCCAACGCGCCGGCTCTGTCCGTTTCGAAAACCAGGAACTGATCGACCGTTCGTCGGACAAGATCGCGCTCGCCGGCATCGCCTTGTGCCCGGAAGAGCGCGGCATCTTCGCCAGCCTCACCGTCGAGGAAAACCTGCTGCTGCCGCCGGTGGTCAGGCCGGGCGGCCTGCCGATCGAGAGCATCTTCGAGCTCTTTCCCAACCTGAAGGAGCGGCTCGGTTCCAGCCAGGGCACCAAGCTGTCGGGCGGCGAGCAGCAGATGCTGGCGATCGGCCGTATTCTGCGCACCGGCGCGCGGCTGCTGCTGCTCGACGAGCCGACCGAGGGCCTGGCACCCGTCATCATCCAGCAGATCGGCAAGACCATCCGCGCGCTGAAGGAGCGCGGCTTCACCATCCTGCTGGTGGAACAAAATTTCCGCTTCGCCTCGACCGTTGCGGATCGCTATTACGTCATGGAACATGGGCGTATCATCGATCAATTCGCCAACGACGAACTCGACGCCAATGTCGAGAAGCTGCACGACTATCTCGGTGTTTAGACAAAAAACGTGCCGCAGAGCACGCATCCAGGGAGAACGTCAATGAAGCGAGCAGTGAGTTTGGCGGCCCTTGCGACCGCTTTGGCCTGCGGCAATGCCAGCGCGCAGCAAATAACCGTGAAGATCGGCGTGCTTACCGACATGTCCAGCCTGTACGCCGACGCGACGGGTCCCGGCTCGGTGATCGCCGCCAAGATGGCGGTCGCCGATTTCGCCAAGACGCATCCCAACGTGAAGGCCGAGGTGGTGAACGGCGATCACCAAAACAAGCCGGACGTCGGCACCCAGCTCGCCAATCAATGGTTTGACGTCGACAAAGTCGACATGATCATCGACGTTCCGAATTCGGGCGTCGCCCTCGCCATCAGCCAGGTCGCCAGCCAGAAGAACAAGGTGTTCATCGGCTCCGGCCCCGCCAGCTCCGATCTCACCGGGCCGAAGTGCAACGCCAACACCGTGCACTGGACCTACGACACCTGGATGCTGGCCAACGGCACCGGCAAGGCGGTGGTGAAAACCGGCGGCGATACGTGGTTCTTCCTTACCTCCGACTATGCCTTCGGCTACGCGCTCGAGCGCGACACTTCGGCCGTGGTGGAGGCGAACGGCGGCAAGGTGATCGGCAAGGTGCGGCATCCGATCAATACCAACGACTTCTCGTCGTTCCTGCTGCAGGCGCAGGCCTCCAAGGCCAAGATCATCGGCCTCGCCAATGCCGGCGGCGACACCATCAATGCGATCAAGCAGGGCGCCGAATTCGGCATCGCCAAAGGCGGGCAGAAATTCGCCGGATTGCTGGTGTTCGCCAGCGACGTGAACGCGCTCGGCCTGAAGACCGCGCAAGGCCTGTCGCTGACCGAGACGTTCTATTGGGACCTGAACGACGCCACGCGGGCCTGGACCAAGCGCTGGCGTGAGGCGGGCGGTGCGGCCAACAAATTTCCCACCATGAACATGGCGGGTGTCTATGCCGGCACGCTGCATTATCTGAAGGCGGTTGCCGATGTAAAAAGCGCAGCCGACGGCAAGGCGGTGGTCGCGGAGATGAAGAAGCTGCCGACCGACGATCCTCTGTTCGGCAAGGGTACGGTGCGCGCCGACGGCCGCAAGCTGCACCCCGCCTATCTGTTCGAGGTCAAGACGCCGGAGGAATCGAAGTACCCCGGCGACTTCTACAAACTGAAGGCCACGATCCCGGCGGCCGAAGCTTTCCGTCCGCTCAAGGACGGCAATTGCCCGCTGGTCAGCGGCTGAGTTCTGCTACGAGCTAATCGAAAACAACAAGGAGGAAAGATACGATGAGAAAAACTTTAGGGCTCGCGGCGCTGGTTGCCGCGCTCGCCTGCAGCGGGGCTTATGCCCAGCAAGTCAACGTGAAGATCGGCGTGCTGACCGATATGTCCAGTCTTTACTCCGACGTGGGCGGACCCGGCTCGGTCGCCGCCGCCAAGATGGCCATCGCCGATTTCGCCAAGGATCATCCGAACGTGAAGGTCGACCTGTTGAGCGGCGACCATCAGAACAAGCCGGACATCGGTTCGCAGATCGCCAACCAGTGGATCGACGTCGAGAAGGTCGACATGATCATCGACACGCCGAATTCCGGCGTGGCGCTGGCCATGAGCCAGATCGCCAGCCAGAAGAACAAGGTGTTCATCGGCTCCGGTCCGGCGGCTTCCGACCTCACCGGTCCGAAGTGCAACGCCAATACCGTGCACTGGACCTACGATACCTGGATGCTGGCGAACGGCACCGGCAAGGCGCTGGTCAAGACCGGCGGCGACACCTGGTTCTTCCTCACCGCCGACTACGCCTTCGGCCATGCGCTCGAACGCGACACCGCGGCGGTGGTCGAGGCGAACGGCGGCAAGGTGCTCGGCAAGGTTCGCGTGCCGCTCAACACCAATGACTTCTCCTCGTTCCTGCTGCAGGCGCAGTCGTCCAAGGCCAAGATCATCGGCCTGGCCAATGCCGGTGGCGACACCATCAACTCGATCAAGCAGGGCGCCGAGTTCGGCATCGTCAAAGGCGGGCAGAAATTTGCCGGCCTTCTGGTGTTCGCCAGCGACGTCAACGCGCTGGGCCTGGCCACCGCGCAGGGCCTGGTGCTGACCGAGACTTGGTACTGGGACATGAACGACACCAACCGCGCCTGGACCAAGCGCTGGCAGGCCGAGCGTAACGCCCCGGGCAAGTTCCCGACCATGGTGCAGGCCGGCGTCTATTCCGGCGTGACGCACTATCTGAAGGCGGTGACTGAGCTCAAGAGCGCGGCCGACGGCAAAGCCTCGGTGGCCGAGATGAAGAAGCTGCCGACCGACGACCCGCTGTTCGGCAAGGGCACCGTGCGCGCCGACGGCCGCAAGATCCACCCGGCCTACCTGTTCGAAGTGAAGGCACCGGGCGAGTCGAAGTATCCCGGCGACTTCTACAAGCTGCGCGCCACGATTCCGGCGGACGAAGCCTTCCGCCCGCTCAAGGATGGCAACTGCCCGCTGGTCAGCGGTTAACCGATGGCGTGTCCCGGACGCGGTGCAGCGCGTAAGCGGTGCACCGCTGATCCGGGACCTTAATAAAACGAGGCATCTGTAACGGTCCCGGGTCTGCAGCGCATCACTTCGTGCTGCGCAGCGCCCGGGACACGGCAGAGAGCGAGACAATGTTCGAAATCTTCGGCGTCCCGTCGACCGCGCTGTTCGGCCAGCTCCTTATCGGGCTGATCAACGGCTCGTTCTATGCGCTGCTCAGCCTCGGGCTCGCCGTCATCTTCGGCATGCTCAACATCATCAATTTCAGTCACGGCGCGCAGTACATGCTGGGCGCCTTCGCCGCCTATCTGCTGCTGCAATACACCGGGATCGGCTACTGGCCGGCGCTGATCGTGGCGCCGCTTCTGGTCGGCGCCACCGGCGTGCTCGTCGAGAAGCTGTTCCTGCGCTGGCTGTACAAGCTCGACCACCTGTACGGCCTGCTGCTGACCTTCGGGCTCGCACTCATCTTCGAAGGCATCACGCGCAATTATTTCGGCTCGGCCGGCTTGCCCTATACGGTGCCTGAATCGCTCACCGGCGTGCAAAATCTCGGCTTCATGTTCCTGCCCAATTACCGCGCCTGGGTGATCGTGGCCTCGCTCATCATCTGCTTCGGCACCTGGTTCGTCATCGAGCGCACCAAGCTCGGCTCCTACCTGCGCGCCGCGACCGAGAATCCGACGCTGGTGCGCGCCTTCGGCATCAACGTGCCGCGCATGATCACGCTGACCTACGGCTTCGGCGTGGCGCTCGCCGCCTTTGCCGGCGTGATGGCGGCGCCGATCTACAACGTCTCGCCGCAAATGGGTTCCGAACTGATCATCGTGGTGTTCGCCGTGGTAGTGATCGGCGGCATGGGCTCGATCTTCGGCGCCATCGTCACCGGCTTCGGCCTCGGCGTCATCGAAGGTCTCACCAAGGTGTTCTTCCCGGAAGCCTCCAACACGGTGATTTTCGTGATCATGGCCATCGTTCTGCTGGTGCGTCCGGCCGGTCTTTTCGGGCGGAGGGCGTGATGGACCAGACCGCAGTGCCGGCCGTCAATCCCGCAGCCAAGACGCGGCCGTCCGTGCGTCGCGGGCACAGCGAGACGGTCGCCTTCGTGGTGATGGTGGTCGCCTTGGTGGTGGCGCCGTTTTTCGCCTATCCGCTGTTCCTGATGCAGGCGATGTGTTTTGCGCTGTTCGCCTTGGCCTTCAATCTGCTGATCGGCTACGTCGGCCTGCTGTCCTTCGGCCACGCGCTGTATTTCGGCTGGGCCAGCTACCTGTCTGCCCATGCCGCCAAGGTTTGGGGCTTCCCGCCGGAATTCGCGATCCTCACCGGCGTCGCGACCGCGGCCCTCTGCGGGGTGGTTGCAGGCTCTCTCGCCATTCGCCGCCTGGGCATCTATTTCGCCATGGTAACGCTGGCG
>Ga0265314_10006176_pt1 | contig 10641 bp, 7 predicted proteins | sample 4126metaG_FD_203106 | JGI IMG/M metagenome (GOLD analysis project Ga0265314, IMG submission 203106) | Rhizosphere microbial communities from Carex aquatilis grown in University of Washington, Seatle, WA, United States - 4-1-26 metaG | ecosystem: Host-associated > Plants > Roots > Rhizosphere >... | reverse complement strand
GGGCTCGGCCAGGAGGCGCAAGATCCGGTCGGCGAAGTCCGCCGGATCGGCCGGCGCCGCGCAGAGCCCGTACCGATCCTCCTCGACGAGCTCGGGCGGCGCGCCCTCGCGCGCGACGACGACGGGCCGGGCCGCCGCCATGGCCTCGGCGACGACGCGGCCGAAGCCCTCGTGGCGCGAGGTCAGCACGAAGACGTCGAGCGCCTTCATGACGGCGGGGACGTCGCGGCGCGCGCCGGCGAGCAGGAGCCTGCCCCCGAGGCCGAGCTCCGCGATGAGGGCCTCGACGCGACGAAGGTACTCGAGCTCGACGGGAGCCTCGGCGAGGCCGACGACGACGAAGCGCGCCTCGGGCACGCGGGCCGCGACCAGCGCGGCCGCGCGCACGAAGGTCTCGACGTCCTTGCGCGGGTGCAGGCGCCCCACGGTGCCGATGAGCGGCGCGCCCCCGGACGCGCCCAGCGCCGCGCGCACCTCTTCCGACCGCGCCGCGCCCGCGAAGGAGGCGACGGCGAGCGGGTTGTAGAGGACCTCGACCTTCCGGGCGCGACCGCGCTTCTCGAAGACGGCCGCCGTCGCGCGCGAGATGCAGTAGACGTGATCGGCGAGCGCTGTCCACGCCGCCGTGAGCCCGTCGAAGACGAGGCGCGGGTGGTCGAGCGTGTTGCCCCGGTAGTGCATGACGTGCGGGATCCCCAGGGCGCGAGCGGCCAGCCCCCCTTCGAGCAGGACCTCCATGTTCGTGTGGATGAGCGACGCGCCCAGGCGGCGCGCCAGGGCGCGCACCTCGAGCGCCGCGCGCAGGATGCGCGGCGGAAACAGGCCCGCGGCCGCGGCCGAGACGTCGCGGCGGAGGGGCGCGAGGCGCGCCACGTGAACGGCGACGCCCAGGGCCTCGTAGCGCGGCACCTGCGGACCGCGCGACGGCAGCACGAGGTGGGCCTCGACGCCGCGCGGGATGAGCTCGGCGAGCAGCGCGAGGAGGCTCTCGTCCGGCCCGCTGACCTCTTGCGAGAAGGGGTTGAGGTAGACGACGCGCACGGGCTGGCTCGGGCGCGCTACCGCGCGTCCCGCGTCATTTGACGGCCGCGAGCGTCGTCGCGACCTTCTCCACTTCCTCGTCCGTGAGCCACGGGTGGACGGGGATGGAGAGGACCTCGGCGGCCGCGCGCTCGGCCTCGGGGAGGCGCCCGCGCGCCCATCGCGCGTAGGCGGGCTGCTCGTGCAGCGCCTGCGGGTAGTAGACCGCGCTGCCGATGCCCTCTCCGGCGAGGCGCGCCTGCAGCTCCGGCCGCTTCGTCGTGCGCAGCGTGAAGTGGTGGTAGACGTGGTGCGCGCCCTCGATCTCGACGGGCGCGACGAGGCCGCCCGCCGCCTTCGCGATCGCCGCGCGGTAGCGCGCGGCCGTCGCGCGGCGCTGGTCGTTCCATCCGTCGAGCAGCGGCAGCTTCACGCGCAGGACCGCGGCGTGGATCTCGTCGAGGCGGCTGTTGTAGCCGATGGCCTCGTGGACGTAGGCCTGGCGGCTGCCGTGCGCCCGCAGGACGCGCAGCCGCTCGGCGACGCGCGCGTCGGACGTCGTCACCATGCCGCCGTCGCCGGGCGCGCCGAGGTTCTTCGTCGGGTAGAAGCTGAACCCCGCGACGTGGCCGAGCGCGCCCGCCGCCTTGCCGCGCCAGCGCGCGCCGATGGCCTGCGCCGCGTCCTCGACGATGCGCAGCGAGTGCCGCTCGGCGATCTCGACGAGCGGCTCCATGCGCGCGCACTGACCGAAGAGGTGCACGAGCAGGATCGCGCGCGTCTTCGGCCCGACGAGCGTGGCCACGGAGCGCGGGTCGATGGCGAACGTGTCGGGCTCGATGTCGGCGAAGACGGGCGTCGCGCCGGCGAGCACGACGGCCTCCGCCGTCGCCGCGAACGTGAAGGCCGGCACGATGACCTCGTCGCCGGGGCCGATCTCGATGGCGCGCAGCGCGAGCACGAGCGCGTCGGTGCCGTTCGCGCACCCGACGGCGTGGACGCCGCCCAGGTACTGGCCGACCTCGGCCTCGAACTTCTCCACCTCGGGTCCGAGGATGAAGCGCGTGCTCTCGAGGACCGACGTCGCGGCGGGCACGACCGTGGCGCGAAGCGCCGCGTACTCGCGGTCGACGGCGGCGATGGGGATGCGGATCTTGCTGGGCGGGCTCATGAACGTATCTCCTCTGGTCGGCCGACGACGAGCGACACCTGGTCGCGCCCGGAGCGCGCGATGGTGTGCGCGAGGTGGAGGGCGCGCACGCCCTCCTCGCCGTCGACGTAAGGCTTGCCCCCCGTGCGCACGGCGGCGACGAAGGACTCGATCTCCGCGCGCAGCGACTCGAAGCGCTGCACGGGGAAGCGGATCATGCGGCCCTCGCCCACGCCCATGGCGGCGAGCAGCGAGGAGGACGAGACCGTCACCTCGCCCGCGCCCATCGAGCTGTTCTCGAAGAGCGTCAGGTCCTGGGTGAGGTAGTTGACGACGAACATGCCGCGCTCGCCGAGCACGCTGAGCTCGCGGATCTTCGTGGGCGTGAGCCAGTTGATGTCGATGACGCCGACGGTGCCGCTCGCGAAGCGCATCGTGCAGGAGACGAGGTCCTCCTGCGTCTGGTGGATGCGCTGGGCCGTCTCGGCGTAGACGCGCTCGATGGGAGACCCGACGACGTGCTCCATGATGTTGACGTCGTGGGTCGCGAGATCGACGACGACGCCGACGTCCTGGATGCGCGGCGGGAACGGACCCACGCGCCGCGCGATGATCTGATACACGCGCCCGAGCTCGCCCGCCTCGAGGTGCTTGCGCAGCTCGCGCACGGCCGGGTTGAAGCGCTCGATGTGCCCGACGCCCAGGAGGACGCCCGCGCGCTTGGCCAGCGCGACGAGCTCCTGCCCCTCGGCGACGGTGGCCGCGATCGGCTTCTCCACGAGGACGTGCACGCCCGCCGCGATCGCCTCCTTCGCCGAGGCGTAGTGGGCGATCGTGGGCGTCGAGACGATGAGCACGTCGGGGCGCGAGGCCTCGATGAGCTGCGCGAGCGTGTCGAAGGTGCGCACGCGAAAGAGGCGCGCGATGCGCTCGGCCGCGGGGCGCGCCGGCTCGACGACGCCGACGACCTCGATGCCCTCGAGCTCCGAGCACACGCGGACGTGGTTGCGGCCCATGACCCCTGCCCCTGCGATCGCGACCTTCACGAAGCCTTCGCCCTTCTGGCGGCGCCGGCGCGCGCGCCACGTTCACGTTCCCAGATGGTCTCGTAGGCGTCGACGACGCCGCGACGGTACGCCTCCCACGAGAACGCCTTGACGCGCTCGGCGCCGGCGGCCCCGAGCGTGCGGCGCCGCTCGGGGCTCTGCGCCAGCCCCGTGAGCGCCTGCTTCCAGCCCTCGAGGTCGCCGAACGGCACCGAGAGGCCGTCGACCTCATGGCGGATCACGACGTCGCCGTCAGCCGTGATCACGGGGAGCCCCATCGCCATGGCCTCGTAGCATACCAGACCGATCCCTCCCGTCGGCCCCGGGAAGACGAGGACATCGGCGTCCGCGTAGACCTTCGGCATCTCGCCCGACGGCACGGGGCCGAGGTAGCGGCAGCGCTCGCCGAGCGCGGCCATCCGCGGCGCGAAGTAGGCGGCCCAGTCGGGCTCGGTGCGGCCCACGATCGTGAGGCGGGCGGGCACCTCGAGCATCGCCATGATCTCGAGCAGGTAGGGGAGCCCCTTCCAGTAGTGCACGGGCCCCACGTAGAGGACCTCGAGGCGATCGCGCGAAGGCCGGTCGCGCGAAGGCCGGTCGCGCGAAGGCCGGTCGCGCGAAGGCCGGTCGAACGACGGCTGGACGCGCACGTCGGTGCCGTAAGGGATCACGAAGACGCGGTCGGCGGCGAAGCCGTTCTTCACCATCGTCCGCTTGACCATGTCGAGCCCCGCGAACACGTAGTCCGTGACCTCGTGCTCGGCGTACTTGCGATCGACGTGCTGCTGGAACCAGAACGGCCGCTCGGTCGGCGCGGGCACGCCCAGGCGCGCGCGCTCCTCGCGCTCGATGCGATCGAGCTCGGTGCGGTGGATGATCTGCTGGTCGAGCACGGTCGTGGCGCCGAGAGAGCGCGCGCGGCGCAGCGAGAACAGCGCGCACTGCTCGAAGCCGTGGAAGATCGTGCACGGCTCGACGTGGCGCCGCGAGACGATCCAGTCGAAGGCCTCGCACTTCAGGTAGACCGCCGCGCGGCGATCTCGCCCGTGGCGCGCGAGGGCGCGGCCGACGCCCTCCTCGACGAGCTCGGGGAGCGGGACCGAGGCGACCTTGTCGTCGGGCAGGCGCTCGTTGCGCCGGCCCCGGAGCCGCCCCAGGTCCTTCTCGCCCACCCGGCCGGCCAGCGCCTCGAGCACGCGGCCGAAGGGCGTCGAGGGCTTGTGATAGACGCCGGTCACGAACTTGCGCAGATAGCCCGCGTCGTTCGCCGCCTCGGCGAGCGGGTAGCTGGTGTTGCGCGCGTGGTTCGCGATGATGATGCCGTCACGGAGCTCCGGGATCATGTTCAGGCCGGCTCGCACCGCACGCCGTTCGGACTCTCGACGAAGCGGTAGGGTCGCGCGCACTTCCGGCACGCCGCCTCGCCCGCCGCGCGGCCGCCCGCGAGCTTCTCCCCGCACGCGCAGACGAAGCCCACGAGGCGCGCCGGAACGCCCAGCACGAGCGCGTAGTCGGGCACGTCCTTCGACACGACGGCGCCCGCACCCACCATGGCGAAGCGCCCGATCGTCACGCCGGGCAGCACGATCGACCCCGTGCCCACGGACGCGCCGTAGCGCACGAGCGTCTTGCCGACCTGCCAGTCGTCGGTGCCCTTGAGCGAGCCGTCGGGGTTGATGGCGCGCGGCTGCTTGTCGTTCGTGAAGCAAACGCCGGGGCCGATGAAGACGCCGTCCTCGATCGAGCAGCCGTGATAGAGGAACGCGCCGTTCTGGATCTTGACGTTGTTGCCCACCTGCACGTCGAAGTCGATGTAGACGCCCTTGCTGACGATGCAGTTCTCGCCGATGCGGACGCGCTCGCGCACCTGCGCCTGATGCCAGATCCGGGTCCCCTTGCCGATCTCGGCCGAAGGCGACACTTCGGCGGTCTGATGCACGCTCATGATCCGGCCATCATCTCACCGCTCGGGCCCGCGGCCAAGAAGTGCGCGACGGTCGCCTCCCAGCTCAGGTGCTCGTCGTAGAGGCGCCGCGCGCCGGCGGCGACGCGCGCCCGCCACGCCGGATCGCGCAGCAGGCCCAGCGCCGCGTCCGCGAAGGCGGCGCCGCTCATCTCGCGCGCGAAGACGATGTTCTCGCCGTCGACGAACAGCGCCGGGTCCGTCTCGTCGCCGCGGATGGCGATCGTGGGCAGCCGCGCGCCGAGCGCCGCCGGCAACGTGCCGCTGCGCGTGTTGGCCCCCGTCGACATCGGGAAGAGGTAGACGTCGAGATCGGCGATCTCGCGGCTGACCTCAGGCAAGGTCAGGCTTCCCGTGAGCCGGATGCGATCTCGGGCCGGGTGGCGCGCGACGTCGTCGAGGACGCGCCGCACGAGCGGGCGCTCCGGCGGCCCGAGCGCGCCGATGAGCACGAGCTCGGCGTCGGGCAGCTCGCGCGCGACCCGCTCGAAGGCCTCGAGCGCGACGTCGAACCGCTTGTTCGCGGCGGCCGTCGAGAAGATGCCGAGGCGTGGCGGGCCCGGCGGGCGGCGCCGCTCGACGGGCAGGGCGTTCGCGCCGATGCGCATGATGCCCGGCGGTCGGGTGCCGAGCCAACGACAAGCCTCCTTGATCGAATCGGCGCGCGTGCCCGTCGTGACGTAGACCGTGTCGCAGAGCGGGAGCAGCGCGGCGAGCTCGAGGCGCTGGGCCGCCGCCGCGACGGCGAGGTCGGGGCGCGAGGCGAACGAGAAGAAGAGCTCGTGCGCGAAGAGCGAGACGCGCGCGCCCAGCCGGCGCGCCTCCCACGCGACGAGCGCGGGCGCGAAGGTGCCGAAGCGCCACGCGTCCCACATCTGCGCGGTGTACTGGATGAGGACGTCGGTGGGGCGGAAGGCGCGGAGCGCCTCGACGACGTTGCGCGCGACGGCGGTCGGCAGGCGGCCCTCGACGGCGTGAGCCTGGACCTCGGGCGCCTCCGGGTTCGGCGCCACCGGTCCGCGCGAGAAGACCGCGACCTCGTGGCCGCGGCGCAGGAGCTCCGCCCCAAAGCGGGCGGAGAAGTCGCCGATGCCGCAGACGCGAGGATGGAAGTTCGTCGTGACGAGCGCGAAGCGTCGGGCGGAGGGCACGGCCGCTCAGGCCCTCAGGCTCACGGGAGGCGGCCCCACATTGACCTGCCCCTGCGCCGGTTTGGCGGCGCGCGCCCGCTCCTTCAGGATGTCGAGCGCGGCCTTCGTCTCCGCGAGGATGAAGCCGGCGCACACGAAGTAGAGCGATTGCCAGATGTGATCGAACGTCAGGTGTCCGAAGAAGGTCACGGCCGCATAGGAGAGCGCCGCGCCGGCGCATGCCCGCCGCCCCGCCCTCTTCAAGATCTTCGAGGCCCTGTAGAACGCCACCATGAGGCCGAGCTTCACCGCCCACACGAACATGAAGCCGACCGGCCCCAGCTCGACGAGGTAACGGTGCAGCTCGAGCTCGGCGTTCCACTTCGGGTAGATGTGGAGCGACATGGCGGCGTTCTGCATCGAGCCCGTCCCGGCGCCCATCATCGGATAGTCGAGCGTCATCATGGCGACGGGAGGGATGACGGTGGTCGCGAGCTTGAGGCGCCCCGAGGTCTCCTCGGAGTCCCCGAAGCGGCTCTGGACGCCGAGCACGGCGTCGGGGAACAGGGCGCCCGCGACGACGATGCCGATGAGCCCGCCGATGAGGATGCGCCGGCCCGTGCGCGTGAAGAAGAGGCCCGCCGACCAGCACGTGATCAGGAGGACGCCGATACCGAGGACGACCGAGATGCGTGAGCCCGACATGGGCGACGCCATCGCCACGAACGCCGCGGCGATGAGCGACGTGTTTCGCAGCTTGCGATCGTTCGTCTCGAGGCCGAGCGAGAGCAACAGCACGGGCACGAGGATCGTGAAGTCGGTGAAGCCGCTGATGAACGCGAACGTCGAGGCGACGCGCGCGCGGCCCGTCGCGTACACCATGCCGGCCTCCGAGGCGTGCAGCTCTTCGCCGTCGACGATCGTGTAGACGTTGATGGCCGAGTCCGGCGGGGACACGAACTGCAGCGCCGCGAGGACGGAGATGCCGATCGAGAGGAACCCGAGGACGAGGATGGCGCGCCGCCGCAGCTTGGCGTCCTGGAGGACGGTCGCGATGATCGGGGGCGCGAGCCACCACAGCCAGTACGCCCGCATCCCGATCACCGCCAGCAAGTAAGAGCCCAGCTCGGGATTCGCGACCTCGAGGAGCGTCCAGCCGAAGGCCGCGAGCCACGCGACCGTGAAGCCGCGGAAGAGGTAGCTGGCGACGCGCTGGACGCCGGGCGGCGGCCGGAACATCTGAAAGCCGGCGATGAGGACGGCGTCCTTGAGGAGATAAAACACGATGCTCGGGACGCCCGGGAGGTAACGGCGTCCGAGGCCCTCGAGGCAGATCGAGATCATGAGTATCGCGAACCAGTAAGTCTTCATCCGTTCGCCTCTGCCCTGGTGGAGCTACGGCCGCGCCAGCATGTCATCTGATCTGCCTCATCGTCCACCAGGCGCAGCAGGGTTGGCAGGGTCCCCGGGGACGCCCGGGGCCGAGCCCACGCCGCTTCGGAGATAGCCCTGCCGCGCCTCGACGCGGCGGAGCGCCACCGCGAGCTGCGGGTCCGAGGGCGAGAGGCGCGAGGCCTCGGCGTAGGCCTCGCGGGCGGTCGTGTCCCGTCCTGCCCCCTCCGCCGTCTGGCCGAAATCGACCCACAGCGAGACGTTGCTCGGCGCCTGCGCGAGCGCCAGCCTGAACTCCGAGAAGCTGGCGTTCCACTGCCTGAGGCTGGCGCGGATGTGAGCGGCGGCGACGTTCGCCTCGTAGGCCCCGCCCGACTCGCGATAGAGCGCGAGCTTGAAGCCGTCGATCGCGCGATCGGCCGCCTGCCACTTGCCGTACGCGGGGACGAGCGCGATCCGCACGCGCTGGACGTCGACGTCGAGCGGGTAACGGGTGGCGGCGAGGTCGAGGATCGAGAACGCCTCGTTCGACCCTGCCGGGCCCTTCGTGGCGATGATGAGGTTGGCCTCGAGGACCGCCATGCGCGGGTCCTGGATGCCGGCGGCCCGCGCCTCGGCGAGGGTGGTCTGCGCCGCGGTGAGCTGCCCGAGCTGCGTCAAGAGCCGGCAGCGCGTGAGCAGACTTTCGGTACGCGGCGCGTTCAGCAGATCCGCCTCGTCGAGGATGGAGAGCGCGTTCGCGAGCTCGCCCCTCTTGGCGAGGAAATCGGCGGCCTCGACCATCCGCGCCGGGTCGAAGGAGGCGAGCGCCGCCAGGTCGGCTGGCTTCGCGCCGGAGCTCCAGAGCTCGGTCATGGTCGGCTCGAGCCGCGCCGGCTGGTCCTGGATGGCCGCGCGCCATTCGACGAGGGCCTGGCTCCGGAGCCCCATCCTCCAGAGCGAGCGCGCGACCTCGGCGTGCACCGCCTCGCAGCCCGGGCAAAGCCTGAGGGCGCGGTTGAGCGCGTGCAGGCGGGGTGAGCGCCCGTCGACCTTCTTGAGGGGCTGCGTGCGAGCATACGCGAACGCGTAGAAGTAGTCCGTCGGGTGCGTCGTCTGGGCACGCTCGAGGATCGCGCGGCTGTCGTCCAGCGTCCGCGCTTGCTTGAGGAGGTTGTCGAAGTTGTCGTCGCTTCGGTGCGCGATCGAGGCGGCGCCGAACAGGAGCCCGGCGCAGGTGACGCCGACGACGGCGAAGGTCGCCCCCCGCGAAGCTCCGGCGGCCTCGCTCCCGCGGCAGCGGCCGAGGACCGTACCGAGGATCGCCGCGAACGGCAGCGAGACCCCGAGCGTCTCGAGCCCGAAGTCGACGAAGCTGTGCGCCGTCACGGCGAAGAGCGCCGCGAGCAGCGCCGCCTCGATCCGATCGCGACGGCCGCGCAGCACGATCTCGCGCACGACGACGGCGACGCCCGCGACGACGGCCAGGAACAGGAGCACCCCCGAGTCGACGAGGAGCTGCAGGGGGTGGTTCTCGAGGTAGGCGTAGGTGATCGAGAAGGCCTGGTTCTTGACCGTGCGATAGACGGGGTAGACGTGGTTGAAGGCGCCGCGGCCGATGCCCGCCGGGTGCGCGGCGAGGATGCGGAACGCGTCCCGCCACAGCTGGAAGCGAACGTCCCCGCCGACGGGCCCCGCCTTGAAGCGGTCGATGATGCCGCCGGCGCCCAGGACGGCCGCGATCCCCGCCACGATGACGACGCCCCCCACACCCCACGCGATGGCCACGCCGCGCCGGCGCACCGAGCCCGCGTCGGTCGCCAGTCGAACGAGGAACACGAACATGAGCGTACCCGCGAGCAAGCCCACGAGCGCGCCGCGCGAGAGCGTGCCGACGGCGCCGGCGGCGCACATGAGGGCACCCGTGAGCCAGCCGTATCGGTTGAGGATGTTGTCGCGCTGGAGCGCGCAGGCCACGCAAGCAAAGGCGGCGAGCTCGAGGAACTCCGCCGTGTGGTTCGGGTTGACGAAGGGTCCGAGGAGCAGGCTTCGCACCTGGCTCGAGGAGATCCCGTAGATCTCCGTGAAGCCCAGGATCCGATGGCCGAGGCCGATGGCGACGGCGACGACGCCCGTCGCGCCGACGAGCCGCGCGATCAGGTGCCGCTTCGTCTGTCCCGACGCCCAGTGGTAGGCGATGAGGAACATGGCCACGGCCGCGGCGGCCTTCCCGACGCACTCTCGCGTCAGCGGCGGATCGAGGCTGAGCGGCCACGCGTGGATGGTCGCGATGTCGTTGTCGACGAGCAGCGCGTTCCCGTTCGGGTCGACGAGCCCGCGCAACCCCATGGGCAGCGGGAGCGACTGCAGGAGAGGGATCACGAGGAGCGCGAACGGCAGCGCGACGCCGATGCTCGCGCGGAACGGCCGCTGTGTCGTCGCGCCCATGGTCACGCCCGCGAGCGCGAGGGCGCACACGAGCATGACCAGGATCATCGACCCGTGATGGACGCTCCCGATGGCGAGGGGCGCGACGACGAGAGCGGCACACCCGAGCGCGACGGCCGCGCGGCCGCCGACCCACGACGAGCGCGAGCGGCGCCGCCGACCGCGGCCCCGACTCCGGGCCCGCGGGATGTCATCTCGACCCCCGAGCGGAGAGGACTCCGGCTCAGAAGACTCGTTCGTCGACGACCAGGACGTCACCTGGCAGGACCATCACGTTTTGAGAGCGCCCCTCGGCGATGTCTGCAACGGGGAAGACGTGGGTCTCGATCTTCCCACCGACCTCGCGCCGAAGGTTGACCGAGTTCTTCGCGGCGATTCCGGTGAAGCCACCCGCGTTCGCGATGGCGTCGACGATTGTCATGTTCGGGTAGTAGCCGACCTGACCCGGGCGCGTCACCTGACCGAAGACCGTGATCTTCTGGCTGTTGCGCTCCTTCACGGTCACCGTGATCT
>Ga0265314_10006175_pt1 | contig 10641 bp, 9 predicted proteins | sample 4126metaG_FD_203106 | JGI IMG/M metagenome (GOLD analysis project Ga0265314, IMG submission 203106) | Rhizosphere microbial communities from Carex aquatilis grown in University of Washington, Seatle, WA, United States - 4-1-26 metaG | ecosystem: Host-associated > Plants > Roots > Rhizosphere >... | reverse complement strand
CTGTAGTGCGCGACGACATGCCGTTCGCCCATGCTCAGATTGTGATAAAAAATGTCCGGGTTGCCCAATTTATAGGAATTATAATAAAGGGCCGCCCGGCCGGGCACCCACGATGGCGCGGAAACGATGGTGTCGTCATGCGTCACCGCCTGGGCATTGTGGCCATCGAAATCGGCGACATAAATCTCACGGTTGCCGCTGGGGGCCTCGACCTTGAACGCAATTCTCGTTTGGGCGATGCCTTTTTTGCTGGTAATGGCCAGCACCACGTCATCGGCAAAGGCGTGTGCCTGACGCCGCAACGTCGCGCCGTTGTAGGAGCGCGACAGGATGGTGGTCTTGCCGAAACGGTCCACCACGCGGCCCACCACGTCGCCGGCACTGGTACCGCTGATTTGATATTGCGCGGCATCGGGAGCCACAAATGCAAAACCCTGGACGTAGAGATCAAATTTTAGGATGTCCGTGACTTCGCTGCCGAACCCGTCGATGGAAACAAGAATGGGTTTGGTGTTGCCGAGGCCCTGCACGTCGCGGTTGATGATGATTTCGTCTTGGCCGCCTGCAAAATGGGGGGCAAAAACCGCGAGCAAGACGGGCAACCATATTTTAAGGCAATTTTTCATTCGAGCATTTTTCTCAGTTGGGGATTAAAGCCGAGGGTGTAGGTCCGCTGCTTGTCCGTGGTTCCTTCGGGAAACGGCGCCACGAACGTGACGCGCTCAAGGGTTTTTTGCACCGAAGCGTCCAGGGCGCTGTCGCCGGACGACTCGATGATGCGCGCGGAAATCACCGTGCCATCGCTGGCAATGGTAACGCTCACTTTTACATTTTCGTCCTCATTGGCGATCGCGTCCAGCGGTACCTGCTCCCAGGTCTGGGCGTAAATGCTTTTGACGGCGGCGGCATAACTCGCATAGGCCACACTGCTGTTGCCCGGCATGTCCACCGTCGTGCTGGATGAAAGATTATTTTTCAAGCTCTGAATCGCCTTGCGCAGTGCCCGCGCCCGTTTCGCGGCATCATCTGGAACATTTTTGGATGCGTTATGAACCACCGGTTTGAGGTCGGGTTGGATTTTATGGGGTTGAACCTTTTCCGGCGCCGGTTTGGGCGGTTCGGTTTTGAACATTTTCTCCAAACGTTCAGTAAGCGTGGGTGGCGGTGGCGTCGGCTGGGGCTGCGGCGGTGGCGGTATCGCCACGGGCGTCGGCGCGGGCGGCTGGGCGTTCCGCACGCCGCTGGTGAATGGCGCGTCAATCAAATTGGCCGGGATGACGTCGAGCACCTGCAGGTCGTCCGGTTTGGGCCGGGGTTCAAAGAACGCCGGGCCGACCAGCAGAATGACCAGCAGCAGCAGGTGAATGCCCGCCGTGGCCAGAATGCATTTTTTTTGCAACCGGTTCATTTCGTCGGTTCGGTGCGCAACGAATAACGCGTGATGCCATTGCGCTGGCAGCCGTCAATCACGGCGGCTATGTATTTGTACGGATCGTCCTGGTCCGCGCGGATGTAGACAATGAGGTTCGGGTTGACCCGATAATCCGCTGCCAGGCTCGCAATCATTTCGTCGAACGCCATCCGCCGCCGGTCCAGCGCGTAAACCCCCGTCACGCTGACTTCGACGGTGCGGATGTCGCGTTTGTTCACCAATTTGTCCGGCTGGCCGCCGCGCGGGAGTTTGAGATTGATGCTTTGCTCCAGCAACGGCGTCGTGATGACAAAAATGATCAGCAACACAAACGCCAGATCGAGCAAGGGCGTGATGTTGATCTCGCTCAGCGTCACCAGATAGCTGCGTTGTGAAAAGCGTCGCATGTTTTCTGTGTGACAGGTGACAAGTGACAGGTGACAGGACAATTCCCGTTCCCTGTCACATGCCACATGTCACTGGTCACCCGTTTGTTCATTCTTCCTCCAGAAATTCCGATTCCATTTTGGAAACCAGTTCCTGCGCAAAATTGTCGAGTCCGACGGTAAAAACCCGCAAATTGTGCACCAGCCAGTTGTAGCCAAACATCGAGGGGATGGCCACGAGCAGGCCGGCCACCGTGGTGATGAGCGCCGCCGAGACGCCGGGTGCCATGGCCGCCATCGTCGCCGAGCCTTGCTGGGCGATGCCGGCAAACGTGCTCATCACGCCCCAAACCGTGCCGAGCAATCCCAGAAACGGCGCACCCCCGCTGGCAATGGCCAGAAAAATCAGACCGGATTCCAGTTTCAATGATTCCTGCGCCACGACATTTTCGACGGCGCGTTTGACGTGTTCCATGTTTTTGAGCGTGACGCGTTGCCGGCGTCGTTCCCCGCCGGGGCCGCGCAATCGCGCGTCCAGCTGGGTGCAGCCGACCCGATACACCTCGTACAACGGGCAGCCTTCCACCTGCAGCTTGCGGTCAAACAGCTCGAGCACGGATTTCTGCGAACGGAATTCCTCGCTGAAATAATAATTGAGCCGGCGGGCGCGGCGCATTTGCAGGGCCTTGGAGGTCATCACCGACCAGGCGATGACAGAAAATACCACCAGACAGGCGATGACGGCCTTGCCTTCCGGCGTCGCCTGTTTCCACACGTAGACGAGTTCCGCTTGATTGGAAGCGGCCCCCACGACAGCAAACGATAATACGTTCATCATGCCGACAATTTACCTGGTCGTGAGGAACCGATGTTGCGGCCAAGCGGCAGGCGGTCGAGCAAACTTCCTGCCCGCAAAATTACTACCCGCCTCCCCGGAAATTGCAACGATTATTTTGAGAAAAATAAACCAGTCCTCTCCGCTTGTCGCACGCCCAAATTCGTGTACAAAAGAATCCGATGTCTCGCCCGCGATTGATAGCCCTGTTGCTCGCGCTGATTACGCTGACAGCGTATCTGCCGGCGGTCAGGGACGGCTTCTCGTGTTACGACGATGATGATTATGTCACCAACAACCGTGTCGTTCAAAATGGCCTGACCTGGGCTGGAACCCGATGGGCGTTCACGACATGGCAGGCGAGCAACTGGCACCCGATCACGTGGCTTTCGCACATGCTGGACTGCGAACTGTTCGGCCTGAATGCCCGGGCTCCGCACTGCGTCAACATCCTGTTCCACACGGCCAACGCATTGCTGTTGCTGGCGCTGTTGTTTCGGCTGACCGGCGGGCTGTGGCCGAGCGCATTCGTGGCGGCGTTGTTCGCGTGGCACCCGTTGCACGTCGAGTCCGTCGCGTGGATTTCCGAGCGCAAGGACGTGTTGAGCACTTTTTTTGAATTATTGGCGCTGCTGGCTTACGTAAGCTATGCCCTGAAAACGGGGAACGGAAACCAGAAACCCAGGACCCGCCAAGCCCGATTTTCGACTGCCGACTTGCGGCCTCCGGCTTCCGGCCAATATTGGCTGGCGCTGTTTTTTTTTGCGCTGGGTCTGATGGCCAAACCGATGCTGGTGACGCTGCCGTTCATACTGTTGTTGCTAGACTATTGGCCGTTGCGAAGATTTTCAAGTGACCAGGCACCGGCCACGCAACCTTCGATTCTAAAATCTCAATTATCAAACCTCTTGCGTCTAACGGCGGAGAAATGGCCGTTCTGTGCGCTGACGGCGGTTTCCTGCGTTCTCACTTTTCTGGCGCAGCACAGCACCGGCGCGGTCGCTACGCTGGCCAGGGTGCCGTTGCCCGACCGGCTGGAAAACATCCCTGTGGATTACACAAGTTATCTGTTGAAAATGATCTGGCCCTCACCGCTCGCGGTTTTTTATCCGCTCCATTCCTCGACTTGGCCGGCGGTGGTGGCGGCCTTAACAACCTTAGTGGTGATTTCCTGGCTGGTCTGGCGGATACGCCAACCCTATCCGTACGGGCTGGTTGGCTGGCTTTGGTTTTTAGGCATGCTGGTGCCCGTGATTGGACTGGTGCAGGTCGGCGGCGCGGCGCTGGCCGACCGCTACACTTATTTGCCGTCGGTCGGAATTTTCCTCCCGGTCACGCTCGGGCTTGGCACGCTGGCAACACACTTCCGTGTTTCCAAAGCAGGGATTGCCATCGCCGCCGGTTTGACCCTGACGGCGTGTCTGGCGTTGACGGAAAACCAATTGCGCTACTGGCGTAATGATGTTGCGCTCTTTAACCATGCCATTGCCGTCACAAGGCACAATGACATCGCGTACCTCAATCTGGGATTCGCGCTTGAAAAAGAAGGGCGGCGGGCCGAAGCGATGTACGCCTTCCGCAAGGCCCTGTCGCTCAATCCCGACCGCGCCGAAGCGCACAACAACCTTGCCAACCTCCTCGATGACACCGGCGATTCAAACGAGGCGCTGGCCGAATATGGGGCCGCGCTGCGGATAAACCCGGATTACGTGGCGGCTCACGAGAACCTCGCCACCTTGCTCGTCGGACTTGACCGGTTCGACGAGGCTATGAACCAATACGCCGAGGCGGCACGCTTGGACCCGGACGACTGGCGCGCGCCTTATTTGATCGGCAAGGCGTTGCTCAAGCAAGGCCGCGACCAGGAAGCCATTTCCCATCTTCAACAGGCGTTAAAAATGGATTCGAACAACGTTCAGGTACTGACTTTTCTGGCTCAAGTACTGGCTTCGGATGAAAACCCTGGAACTCGTGATAGCCGCACCGCCCGCCTCCTGGCCACCCGGGCCAATATCTTGACCGATGGCAGCCAGCCGGCGGTACTGGATGTGTTGGGAATGGCCTGTGCCGAATTCGGCGATTTCGACGGCGCCGTAAAGTCCGAACAGGACGCCCTCGATCTGGCCAACGGATATGGCATGACAAACGACGCAGCGATCCTCCAGCAACGATTGCAGCTCTTCCAAAAACATCAGCCGTTCCGCCAGTTCTTTACCAACGCGCCATTGAAGCAGGAACCTCTTAAAAAATAAATCGCACCAGCGCGCAAAGCGTTCGTTTCACCCGCAACTCTTGCGAGGCGCGGTCCCAATCAATCTGCCCGCCCAGCCACGGCAGCTGAAAAACCCGTTCCTCATCGAAATGTTCCGCCAGCAAACCGGCGTTCGTCCTGGTGGCCACATCCGGCTTGGGCGGCGACATCAGAACGACGTGCGCCCGGGTCGCGGCAGCCAGAGGCAGGGCTGCCAACGTCAACAAAATCTGGTTGACCGCCCCCAGCCGGTTCGGGCAGACCACCATCGGCAGGGCCCGCAACGAGGCAATCAGATCGCGCGAATTGAAATCGTCACCGAGCGGGCTCAGCACACCGCCCGCGCCTTCGATCAGCAAAACGTCAAATCGGTTTTGCAACCCGCGAATATGCGCGACCACCGCCGATCGTTTCACCCGCTTCCGTTCCCGGCGCGCCGCCAGCACCGGCGCCACCGGCGCGCGGAAATGCCACGGATTGATTTCATCCAGCGTGAGCCGGCCGCCCGACGCAACCCGAAGGAGACGGGCGTCGCTGCGTCCGCCGGAGCAAACCGGTTTGAGCGCCGCCGCTGGGACGCCATGTCCGCGCAAAAACCGCACCAATAGCGCCGTCAGCAGGGTTTTGCCGACGCCGGTGTCCGTGCCGGTGATAAATACGATGGCTGGCTGCATTCCGACAACATCAAAGCGGAAACACGGTTGGCAAGCCATCAAAACCGTTGACGTTCCCGGCATAATTCAGGTAAGCTGCACGACTTGCTGACAATCGAAAATTGAGAATTATTGTGAATGTCACCGTCGAAAATCTGGCCCCGTGCAAAAAACTGCTGCGGGTGGAAGTGGACGTGAAGGCCGTGGACGCGGCCTTTGATTCCACGACCAAGGAATTTCAAAAGCAGGCGGCGCTGCCCGGCTTCCGCCCCGGCAAGGCGCCCCGCGCGCTGATCCTCAAAAAATACGAGGCGGACGTCAAGGCCGAGGTCAAGCGCAAGCTCATCGGTGATGCCTACCGCCAGGCGGTGGATGAAAATAAAATTTCCGTGGTCGGCTATCCGGACATCGAGGAGATCCAGTTTGGCCCCGGCCAGGCGTTGCAATTTGCCGCCACGATTGAGACCGCGCCGGAATTTCAGCTGCCGGACTACAAGGGGTTGCCCGCCAGGCGCGAGGTCAAGTCGGTCACGGACGCGGACGTGGAACGCGCGTTGAAGCTGCTGGCGCAGCAGCACGTGAAGTTTGAGACGGTCGCGCGCGAATTACGGTTGGGGGACATCGCCGTGGTGAATTACACCGGCACCTGCGAGGGGAAACCCATCACCGAGATCGCGCCGACGGCCAAGGGGCTGGAGGGACAGAAAAATTTCTGGGTGGAGGTCGGGGCCGCAACCTTCCTGCCCGGTTTTGCCGATCAACTGGTCGGCGCGCGGGCGGGGGAAAAGCGCGCGGTCAACACGGATTTCCCCGCCGATTTCGTCACCCAGGAACTCGCGGGCAAAAAAGGTGTCTTCGAGGTCGAACTGGTTGAGGTAAAGGAAAAGGTTCTGCCCCCGGTGGACGATGCATTCGCCAAAAAATACGGGGCGGAGAATCTGGACAAGCTCCGCGCCGGCGTGCGCCACGATCTGGAAAACGAGCTGAAATATTCGCAAACCAAGGCCATCCGCGGCCAGATCGTCCGCGGTCTGCTGGATCGGGTGAATTTTGACCTGCCGGAAACGGCGGTGGCGCACGAAACGCGCAATGTGGTTTATGACATTGTGCGCGAAAATTCACAACGGGGCGTGGCGCGCGACCTGATTGAAAAGCAAAAGGACGAAATTTATTCCGCGGCGACGCGCAGCGCGAAAGAGCACGTGAAACTGTCCTTTCTGGTGCAGCGCATTGCCGAACAGGAAAACATCAAGGTGTCGCAGGAGGACGTGCTGCGGCGGGCGCAGGCGCTGGCGGCGATGTATCAAATTCCGCCGGAGAAATTCCTCAAGGATTTGCAGAAACGCAACGGGGTGACGGAACTGTACGACCAGGTGGCGCAAGAAAAGGTGCTGGCTTTTCTCGAACAGCATGCCAAAATCGAGGACGTGTCACCAGGCGGAGCGGGCGCGGCCCCGAATTAACTGAATGGTTACCTCCGGGCGCGCCGGAGCGTCTTGGGTTTGACGGGTCCGCGCGAAAACCGCAACCTTGGCTGGGTTCCGGAGTTTATTCAACCAGCGCGGACATCCGCGCTTTTTTGGCAAGATGAAAAGTTCCAGAGTTTTCTCATTTTTTTTCTTCGTGGCCCTCGCGGCCGCCGCACAAACCGGCACCAATAGCGTCGCAACCCGCCCCATGTCATTGCCGGATTGCCTGCAGCAGGCGTTGCAGCAGAACTTCGACGTGCAAATCCAGCGTTATAACCCGCAAATCTCACTCTATGATTTGCGCGCGGCCTACGGCGGCTATGACCCGACCTTCAACATTTCCGGGCAGCATGATTACGATGTCGCACCGAGCCGTTTCAATCCGAATCAAACCAATCAAACCCCGCCCACCATATCCGATGAGAACTCGTTTAATTCCGGCATCAAAGGGACCTTGCCGTTGGGATTACAATACGATTTCAGCGGCAATATTTCGGAGACCTATGGAAACAACGGACTTCCGTTTGACAGTTCCGGTGGCAACATTGGAGTCACCCTGTTGCAGCCTTTGTTGAAAAATTTTTGGATTGATACCACCCGCCTCAACATCCGCGTGGCCAAGAACCGGCTGAAATACTCCGAGCAAGGCTTGCGCCAGCAGCTCATCACCTCTGTCACCGCCGTCGTCACCGCTTATTACGAGCTCATTTTCGCGCAACAAAACGTGCAGGTGCAACAACAGGCGCTGGACCTCGCCCAGACACAGCTCGACCAGGACAAGCAGCGCGTCCAAATCGGCACGCTCGCCATTCTGGCAGTTCAACAGGACGAATCGCAGGTGGCCCAAAGCCAGGCCAATTTGATCGCTGCGCAAAGCACACTCGATACGGACCAGAACGCGCTGAAGAACCTGCTGACCGACGACTATTCCAAATGGCATGAAACGGATATCCAGCCCACCGCCAAGCTGGAGGCCGCGCAGGAATCGATTGATCTGCAGGACAGTTGGAGCAAGGGTCTGGCCGAACGCCCCGATTTGTTGCAGGCCAAGTTAAACGTGGAACAGCAGGGCATCCAGTTGAAGTACTACCGTAACCAGCTTTTCCCCGAACTTGATTTGATTGGTTCCTACGGGTTTAACGGCGCCTCCTCCGGGCTCAACGGCGCCAACGCGCAATACGACCCTACCATTGATCAAATCGGAAGCGGCAACGCTCCGTACTACAGTTACGGCGCCCAGTTGACGATGCCTTTGAGCAACATCGGGCCGCGCAATCAGTACAGATCCACCAAGGCAACGCTGCAGCAGATTATGTTGCAGCTCAAGCAATTGGAACAGAACATCATGGTGGACATTGACAACGCGGTGAAGCAGGTGGAGTCCGACTACCAAAGCGTGCAGGCCACGCGGCAGGCGCGTATTTACGCCGAGGCCGCGCTCGATGCCGAACAAAAAACCTACGGCGTCGGCAAGGCCACCACGTTCGAAGTGTTGACCTATCAAAATAATCTGACCGCCGCCCGTTCCCAGGAAATCCGTGCGCTCGCCAATTACAACGAGGCGCTCGCCACCTTGGCGCAGCAGGAAGGCACCATCCTGGAACAATACAACATCAATCTCGAGGCGAAGTAATAGTCTTTAGCACAATCCTGCTCTGAATCGTAAGCCGCCGCCGACAGAAGATTGCGATTAAGAATTAAGATTAAGAGTCAGGATCAAGCAGCTTTACCAGAACTGCCACGCACCCTGCCACGCGACCCATACGCCGAGCAAACAGTTCGTGATGGCGTGCGCCGTCATGGCGTCGCCCAGGCGATTCTTGCGCAGCACCAGCCATTGGTACGCCATGCCGCATAAAATGCCCGCCAGCCATTGGGAGTGGGAAATGCCAAAAACGGCGGCGGTCACCAAAAATGGCAGCGGTAAAAACCGGTTGAGCGGCACGGAGAGGAAATCCGGTTTCGCGACATAGCGGTACAAGAACGAACGGTAAAAAACCTCCTCCAGCGGCGGCACCACCAGTGTCGAACCGAGAATCCGTGTCACAATCATCAACCACGCGAGCGTCGAATTTTCACCGAATAGCGCGTGTGGGTTCCAAACAACGCCACTGGTCAGGAATTTTGGGTAAAAAGGGTCCAGCCCGACCCACATGACAAATACGCCGATGCCGACAACGACGGCCTCCCAACTCACCGCCCAACGCATTTCTGAAACGTGCGGACGCATTTCCCAAATCAGCCAGACCGCGACGAGCGTCTTGGCCAGATAGAACCAGTAGGCTGAGGCTGCGCCGAACCGGCCCTGGCAGGAGGTCAGAGCGAGAAAAACCACAAACGGTGCCACGCGAACCATCAAAGGCGATGTGCCCAAAAACCTGTTCAGGGGTTGCACGCGGTACAATGGCGTGAATTTTATTGTGGACTCAAGCTCAGAACGTTCGTTTCGGTTTCATTTTGCAGCGTAACCGAGTGTTTTGAAATCGCCACCACCCGGAGTTTGCCCACCGAATCACCGACAAAAACCGTCTTGCCGCTGATAATCGCGCAAGGCCGGATCACCGTGTACAAAATGCCCTGGAGTTTCGGCCCCGGCGGCTTGGGCGGAACCATGGCTACCGGCGGCAAATTGCTGATGACGGGCAGCACAGCCACGGCGGTTTTCACCTGTTGGGTCACGGTGGCGGCCTCCGACGGCGCGCCGCCGGCCGCGTGTTTGAACAGGGACAATCCGATGAAGATTCCGGCCGCTACCAGCAATAAAAGGATTATCACCGGCGCCAGCCAGCTTCCGCCTCCCTGGGAGGCTGACTCGACCGGCGCCAGCGACGGCGGCGGGGACGGCGGGTTGGGCGGCTGCGATTGCTTGGCTTGCTTGAGTGCGTCGTTAATCAGGCTCATAGATGGATGTCTCCTTCCAGTTCGCGGATGGCCCGGCTGACCATGCGATAGTTGATGCGCTCGGATTGCTCGACAAAACCCGCCAGCAATGCCTTGTCGCAAACGGCATTGACCAGCCGTGGGATGCCGCCGCTGTAATGGAAGATGCGCCAGAACGCCGGTTGGGTGAACTGCGGTGCGGCATCGGCGCCGGCCAGTTCAAGCCGGTGCTGGACATACTGGCCGACCTCCACACGCGTCAACGGCGACAGATGGTAACGCACCGTAATGCGCTGGCGAAGCTGGCGCAGGCGTGGGTTATTCAGGCGGTCGCGTAACTCCGGCTGGCCCAGCAAAACAATCTGCAGCAGTTTGCGGTCGTCCAGCTCGATGTTGGAGAGCAGCCGTACCTGTTCGAGCAGGTCATCGGTCAAATTCTGCGCCTCGTCAATGATGAGCACGCAATCCCTCCCGCTTTGCATCTGGGTGAGCAGATGCTCGTTGATGGTCGCGATGGTTTCCAATCGGTCGCGGCCAGTCACGTTCAGGCCGAATTCGGCGGCAACGGCCCGCAACAATTCCTCGGCGCTCATCACGGGATTGAGAATCAACGCGGTGGAATAGCGCGAATCGAGCTGCTCGAGCAGCGCGCGGCACAGCGTCGTCTTGCCCGCGCCCACCTCGCCGGTGAGCTGGACGAAACCCTTGCGCTCGCGGATGCCGTACAGCAAATGATTGATCGCTTCGCGATGCTTT
>Ga0265314_10006174_pt1 | contig 10644 bp, 11 predicted proteins | sample 4126metaG_FD_203106 | JGI IMG/M metagenome (GOLD analysis project Ga0265314, IMG submission 203106) | Rhizosphere microbial communities from Carex aquatilis grown in University of Washington, Seatle, WA, United States - 4-1-26 metaG | ecosystem: Host-associated > Plants > Roots > Rhizosphere >... | reverse complement strand
ATAACCATGACCTATGACCTCGTGCAGATCGGCGACGACGATTTCGATCCGAACGCCGACCGCCTGCGCGAGGAATGCGGGGTCTTCGGCATTTTCGGCCACCCGGACGCGGCCGCCATCACCGCGCTCGGCCTGCACGCGCTTCAGCATCGCGGCCAGGAAGCGGCCGGCATCGTCTCTTTCGACGGCAAGCGTTTCCACTCGGAGCGCCGCCTCGGCCTGGTCGGCGACGCCTTTGCCGGGCGCGAGACGATCGACCGCCTACCCGGCAACCAGGCCATCGGCCATGTGCGCTATTCGACCACCGGCGAAACCATCCTGCGCAACGTGCAGCCGCTGTTCGCCGAGCTCAACGCCGGCGGCTTCGCCATCGGCCACAACGGTAATCTGACCAACGGCCTCAAGCTGCGCCGCGACCTGGTGCGCGAAGGCGCCATGATGCAGTCGACCACCGACACCGAGGTGATCCTGCATCTGGTGGCGAAGTCTTCCCGCAACCGCTTCATCGACCGCTTCATCGACGGCCTGCGCCAGCTCGAAGGCGCCTACGCTTTCGTCGGCATGACCAACAAGAAGCTGGTCGGCGCGCGCGACCCGCTCGGCATCCGCCCTCTCGTCTATGGCACGCTTGATGGCTGTCCGATCCTGGCGTCGGAGACCTGCGCGCTCGACATCATCGGCGCCAAATATGTGCGTGACGTCGAGAACGGCGAGGTCATGATCTTCGACGAAGACGGCGCGCAGTCGCACAAGCCGTTCCCGCCGATGCAGGCCCGCCCCTGTATCTTCGAATACATTTATTTCTCGCGGCCGGATTCCATCATCGGCGGACGTCCGGTCTACGACGTGCGCAAGGCGATGGGCAAAGAACTGGCGCGCGAGGCGCCGACCCAGGCCGACGTGGTCGTCCCGGTGCCGGATTCCGGCGTGCCGGCGGCGATAGGATTTGCGCAAGAGTCAGGGATTCCCTACGAGCTCGGCATCATCCGCAACCATTATGTCGGCCGCACCTTCATCCAGCCGACCCAGGCGATCCGCGACCAAGGCGTGCGCATGAAGCATTCCGCCAATCGCGCCGTCGTCGCCGGCAAGAGCATCGTGCTGGTGGATGACTCCATCGTGCGCGGCACCACCTCTCGCAAGATCGTGCAGATGATGCGCGACGCCGGCGCCAAGGAAGTGCATTTCCGCATCGCCTCGCCGCCGATCACGCATCCGGATTATTACGGCATCGACACGCCGGAGCGCGACAAGCTGTTGGCGGCCACGCACGATCTGGAAAGCATGCGGCAGTTCATCGGCGCCGACACGCTGGCCTTCCTCTCGGTCGACGGCATCTATCGCGCCGCGGGCTTCGAGAAGCGCGATCCGCTCAAGCCGCAATTCACCGATCATTGTTTCACCGGCGATTATCCGACGCCGCTGACCGACCAGAACGCGCAGGACTCCAGCCCGCGGCAATTGTCGCTGCTCGCCGAGGCGATCTGAGAGTTTTGTATTTTTCGTCCAATGACCGACATTAAACCCCTCACCGATCGTATCGCGCTGGTCACCGGCGCCTCGCGCGGCATTGGCGCGGCTGTCGCGCTTCAACTGGCGCAGGCAGGCGCCCATGTCGTGGCCTCCGCCCGCACCGTCGGTGGGCTAGAAGAGCTCGACGATCAGATCAAGGCCGCCGGCGGCACGGCGACCTTGGTGCCGCTCGACATGAAGGACACCGACGGCATTCTGCGGCTGGCGCTGGCGCTCAATGAGCGTTACGGCCGGCTCGACGTCCTGGTCGGCAACGCCGGCATGCTGAGTACGCCTTCGCCCCTCGGCCATATTGAGCCGAATGCGTGGAACGACATCATCGCCGTCAACGTCACGGCCAACTGGCACCTCATCCGCGCCTTCGATCAGCTGTTGAAGCAGTCGGAGGCCGGACGCGCAGTGTTCGTGACCTCGGGACTGGCCTCGCTGGCCCGCGCTTATTTCGGCGCCTACGCGACGTCTAAGGCGGCGCTCGACGCCATGGTGCGGACTTATGCCGCCGAATGCGCGAGTACAAAGGTCCGCGTCAATCTGTTCAGCCCCGGGCAGACTCGAACAAAAATGATGGCAACGGCATTTCCGGGCGTTGATCCTGCGACGCTGCCGCCGCCGGAAGACGTCGCCAAGGCCATCGTGCCGCTGTGCCGGCCGGATTGCGTCGAAAACGGCAAACTCTACGATTTCCGCCAGGCCAAATTCCTGGAATTTAAAGCGCCGGCCTAGGCGACCACGGCTGCCTCGTTTCGTCCTTCACTGGTACCGCCGGCGGCGACGCCGCATTGGCGCGTTCTTCAGCCAGCAGACCTTGAATGGTTCGCCGCTCCGTCTCATCGCAGGCGGTCTCAAGCAAGGTCTGATACCGCCGTATGTTGGTCTCGCGCGCGTAGATGAATAGAGTCATCGAAAACCTCCGTCGTCATGGTCGAAGGCCGGCCACCCCCGCCTTGGGGTTTGCACTCGACGGCACCCTAGGCCCAAAGCCGACGGGCGAATGAGCGATACCGCACACTGCGCACGACCGCTTTCCCGAATGGAACTTTTCCGCCCCCGCCGCGTTGCGGCTAGGGAAAAATTGTGACCTCGGGGGAGGCTTGATGCTCACCGTCAAATACCGGCTGGTGGAGCCGCGGCTCAAGCCGCGCCGGACCAAGCTCGAAATGCCCGGCTGGGGCGGCAAGCCCGAACCGCGCAAGGACGGCTCTCACGAGCAGGTCTGGCACTGCATGCCCTTCACCGAAGGCGCGCAATACGGCATCGAAATATTCTACCCTTATGACAACGAACTGCGCGTGACCAAACGCGACGGCCGCGTCGTGCTCGACGGCGACTTCGGTCCGCCCCCCGACAGCGACCTGCAATGGCCGCCCTTTCGGGCCTTCGGCGAGAATTATTACACCTACCAGCTCCTGCTCGATCTGAAGGTCGACGAGACCATGGCGGTGCGCAGCGAGCCGCATCCGCGCTACTACACCGCGGCGAACGACGATGTTCCGCTCGCGGTGCCGGCGCTGTTGCGCACCAGCTGGTGGCCGATGATCTCCTTCGTCGTGTTCAAGGCGCCGCCGGAGGGCTGCACCCATGTTTTCCGCCCGGGCGAGCCGTTCATGCAGATGATCGTCGTGCCAGCCGAACCGCAATTCGAGTTGGTCGAAATGACCGTCGAGGAAGCGGCCGAACGCGAAATGCGGGGCCGCCGCATTCACGCCAGCCGTGAGACGCTGTCAAAAGAAACGGAATGGACCTCGTCGACCGACACCGTTTTCGACGGCACCTACCGGCACATTCTGCGGGCCGCCAAGGCCAAGGCTAAAGAAGGCTGACCCCATAAAAAAGCGGACCCGGAGGTGAATCCGGGTCCGCCGATCGAAGTCGCGACGTGCTTACGCGTCGTCGCGCGGCACGGCCATATAATGGCTGTGGTGATGATGGTGGTGACGCCGCATCGGGCGCCAGTTGTGATGATGGTGGTGACGGCGCAAGATGATCACGCGGCGATGATGGTGGTGGTGATGGTGCCCGATCCGCACTTCGACTTGGGCGACCTGCATTTCGTCGCCCGATTTGGCCAGCCGTGCATTGTCATCGGCAATCTGAAGCTCGACGGCGTTCGGCACCGGATTGAGCAAATCGGCGTAGGACGTCGCCCGCAAAGCCTGGGCCGGATCAACCGACGCCGCCTGGGCGCCGCCCATGGTCGACACGGCGGCAACGGCGCCGAGCAAGCCCGCAATCTTTTTATCCATACGAATCCTCCGCAAGAAAGCGCAAGCCCCGACAAACGGGTGCTTTTGAACGCTAGCCATCAACGCGGAGTTTTGGTCGGGGTTCCGGCCCGGAACGGCAATATTCGTTTTTTATCTGTGAAAAACATCAAATCGGGCAACCCGTTCAATGTTTCCACTTGGCCTTGCCGGCAAAGGGGTTTTCTTTCTCGCGCAAGGTCAGGCGGATAGGCGTGCCGGGTAAATCGAAATTCTCACGCAATGAATTGATCAAATACCGCTTATAGGCTTCCGGCAGCGCGTCGGCGCGGGTGCAGAACAAGATGAAGCTCGGTGGCCGGGTCTTGGCCTGGGTGATGTAGTTCAGGCGCAGCCTGCGGCCCGACACCGCCGGCGGCGGATGCGCCTCAATCGTGGCCTCGAACCAGCGATTGAGCGCGCTGGTCGCAATCCGCTTATTCCAGACCTCGAAAGCATCGACAATGGCCTGCATCAGGCGATCGACGCCCTCGCCGGTCAAGGCCGATACGGCGACCAGGGGCACGCCTTTCATCTGGCGCAGCTTCTCGTCGGCCTCGATGCGCAATTTGGTGATCTCGCCGACCGCCTTCTCTTTCAAATCCCATTTGTTGACGCCAATGACGATGGCGCGGCCTTCCTGCTCAACCATGTCGGCGATACGCTGGTCCTGCTCCTCGAAAGCGCTGTTGACGTCGAGCAAAACAACAACCACTTCGGCAAAACGGATGGCGTTGAGCGCGTCGGCGACCGATAGCTTCTCCAGCTTCTCGTCGACGCGCGAGCGGCGGCGCAAGCCGGCGGTGTCGTGGATGCGGAATTTCTGGCCGTGCCAATCGAGATCGACGGCGATGGCGTCGCGCGTGGTGCCGGCCTCCGGCGACGTGAGCAGGCGCTCCTCGCCGAGCAAATGATTGACCAGCGTGGACTTGCCGGCGTTCGGCCGTCCGACGATGGCGACGCGGATCGCCTTCGGCGCGTCGGGGTCTTCCACCGCGGCGATTTGCTCGGCAGTGCGCTCCGGCAGCGCCAAGCGCAAGGCGTCGTAGAGATCGACCAGGCCTTCGTTGTGCTCGGCCGAAATGCCGACCGGCTCGCCGAGGCCGAGCGCATAAGCGTCATAGCGTCCCGCCTGCCCGGCGGTGCCTTCCATCTTGTTGGCGATCAGCACTGTCGGCTTGCCCGACTTGCGCGCCAGTTCGGCGAATTGACGGTCGTCCGGCGTCGGCCCGATGCGCGCGTCGATCATGAAGAAGATGGCGTCCGCCTGGGCGATGGCCGTTTCGGTTTGCGCCCGCATGCGGCCGGACAAGGTCTCCGGCGCGGAATCTTCGAGGCCCGCGGTATCGATCACCGTGAAAGTAAGGTCGCCGAGCGACGCCTCGCCTTCGCGACGGTCGCGAGTCACGCCGGGGCGGTCGTCGACCAGCGCGACGCGCCGCCCCACCAGACGATTGAATAGCGTCGACTTTCCGACATTGGGCCGGCCGACGATGGCGACGGTGAAGGTCATGATCTTTTCTTTCCCGTCTCCGAAGCATGGAGAGGGCGAATGAGGTTAGCGCGTCGCGGGCGCTTGCGGCCAGGGTGCCGGCTGTTGCGCAGCGGGCGCCGGCTGTGGGGCTGCGGGCGGTGCGCGGTCGAAGGCCGGGTCGGGCTGGCTCTGCACCGGCTGCGTCGGCGCCGCGGTGACGCGCGGTTTCGGCTTGCGTTTGACCTTGGGCTTCTCGACGGCGGCTTGCTTGGCCGCGGCTTGCTTGGCGGATTTTTCCGGCTCGGGCGGAATGGACGTCTGCGCCGTATCCGGCGGCGGCTCGTTGCCTTTGACGAATTCCGGCGGAATGCCCTGGCTGACGCCCGGCACGCCTTCGGGGAACACCGCCTTGCGGTCGCCCGGCAGCTTCTTTTTTTCGTTGAGACCGAAAATGTCGAGCTTGTCGGGATCGAAGTCGGCGCAGCCGGACAACGCCGGCAAAGCCGCGGCCAGCGTGATCAAAAACGCGATGCGGCGGATGCGGCGCATGGCGCGGTGCTTGGCGCGGTGCTTAACCATCGACATCAGCTTTTGCCGTCGTTGGCGATCAGCGCCGACAAGACATCGATGCGGGCGCGGGCGCCGGGCGGCGTCTCGCCGTCGGCGGCGATCATATCGATATAACGTCGCGCAGCGGCGGCATCGTGATTGCGCCAGGCCGACAGCGCCAGGATTTCGCGCGCGGTGTGGCGGAACGTGCGGCCCGGCTCGGTCAGCGGATCGAGCTTCTGGCGCAGATCGGCGAGCGGCGCGCTATCGACCACCAGCATGCCGGCGCGCAGCGCGCCGAGGTCGCGCCAAGTCTGGGTCAACGCGCCATCCGCGGCAATGGCCTCATAGGCTTTCACCGCGTCGGCCGGCTTGGTTTGAGCAAGGGCGGCTGCGGCGCGGAAGCGTGCCAGCAAGCGGTAGCCGTCGGGCGCCTGGCCGACGACCTTGGCGAAGGCGGCTTCGGCTTCCGCCGGTTTGCCCTGCTCGCTCAGCGTCATCGCGGATTCGAAAGCAGCACCCGCGGCGGCGGCCTGCTTGGCGATGTAATATTCGTAAGCCCGCCAGGCGCCGATGCCGGCGACAATCAGAACCGCCAGCGCGACGATATAGAGGCTGTAGCGGTCCCACAGCTTCTTGAGCTGATCGCGCCGGACTTCCTCGTCAACTTCGTGAAAAATATCGGCCACAATCGCTCCAAATCGTCGGCAAGCCCGGAAAGGCTCAAGAAAATCGCCCCGGGAACCGGCCCAGGGCGGATTGCGGCGTAACCTAACGATGTGGCGCGGCTATGGCAAAGGTTGCCGCGAAAATCGTGAATATTCAGGGATTTAACGGCCGAATTCCAAGACTCGGGGGCATCCCGGCGCCGATGCGGCTGGGGTTCCCGATGGCGTCGGGCTGGAAGCGACCTAGCGCGCTCTGTTGCCGGTGATCGCGAGTTGCGGATAAGGGCTGCTGCCGGAAATCAGGTCGCCGGTGACCGCCTTGGTCCATTCCATGCCGACAATAGCGCCACGCCGTGCGCCGGAAATGAGATTGTTCGCGATGACGGCCGCACCGGCCCCTGAGACCACGGAAACGGTGATGCCATAGCCGGCCTGGCGCACGATGTTGCCGGTGACCGTGACGTCCCGCAGATACGGCCCCCAGCCCGCTTCGATGCCGATGCTGGGTGCGTTCTCGATGACGTTACCCGTCACGGCCGTATCGGCCTGAACGGTGATGCCGGTGCCGTGGCCTTGATGGGCTTCGTCCGGCGGATTTCGCGTCAAGTTGCGGATGAGATTGCCCTGCACGACGGCGAGCCTGCCGCCTTTGTCGAAATTCGTGACCGAGATGCCGATGGCCGCGCTGTCGATCGTGTTGTTGCCGATCACCGCCCCTTCGAACTCAAACTCTGAATAGATCGCCACTTCCCCCAAGCCGCTGCAGGCGTTGCCGATGATCTCGATATTCGACGCTGCGTTACCGCGTATCGCCGAAAATGCGGCGTTTCGGATATGGTTTCCGCGCACGACGACGTTGCCGGCGCGGAACACGTTGACGGCATTGCCGTTTTGTCCCGAACCGCCGCCACGCGCCGCGGTATCTTCGATCCGGTTATCGGCGACAAGCGAGCCGTCCTCGCGTTTGTCCGACGTCCATATCCAAACGCCGCCGTTGCCGGCGCGGCGAATGATGTTGCCGCTGACCGCCAAGCCGCGCGCATTGAACGAGTGCACGCCGATATTTGCCGCGTCGGTGATGACATTGCGGGCGATTTCACCTTCGATTTGATCAAGCGCTATCGCGGTGCCGCCGGCGCGCGCGATTTCGCAGTCGCTGATCTTTAAGCCCCGGCAAGCCTCCACATTGACGAGTCCCCGTCCGCGCGGCAGCGGCATTGCCGCTCCATCGAGAATAAGCCCAGACAGCGTCAGTGAATCAGCTTGGTTCGCCGAAACCAGCGAAGGTCCCCCGCTGAATACGAGACGGCTTGCGCCGCGCACGCCGAGCAGCTTGGCACCGGCCGCTAACTTGAGATTGCCGGCGCGATAAGCGCCGGGGGCAAGCACCAGCGGAACCCGCGATGCCGCCGTTTGATCAAGCGCACGTTGCAGCGCAGCCGTTTGGTCGTCGCTTGTGCCGGAGCGGACGCCGAACTGCGCGGCGTCGACACCCAGGGCCGACAAAGATGCAGCCGAGGCCGGAACTGCAAATGCCCCTGGCCCACCAATGACCGCGGCGATGCCGTTCAACATAACGCGCCGTCGATCGATAGTCATGAAAGGCCCAATGCTGACTGGGGACCGAACAGCCTAATCTTTCTTCTTCATCGGGTAGACGTGGTCTGGACCCGGAAAGGTGCGCGCACGCACTTCGGCGGCATAGTCCGCAATCGCCTTGTCGATGCCGGGGCCGAGATCGCCGTAGCGCTTGACGAATTTCGGCACGCGCGGCGACAGGCCCAGCATATCCTCCATCACCAGCACTTGGCCGTCGCAGGCGACGCTGGCGCCGATGCCGATAGTCGGGATCGCGACCTGCCCGGTGAGTTTGCGTGCCAGCGGCTCGGCCACCGCCTCGATCACCACGGAAAACGCGCCCGCCTCCGCCACCGCCAGAGCGTCGGCCTCGATCGGGGCCCAGTCTGTTTCGCTGCGCCCTTGCGCGCGAAACGAGCCGATGGTGTTGATCGACTGCGGCGTCAGGCCGACATGCGCCATCACCGGCACGCCGCGCTCGGTGAGGAAGCGGATGGTTTCGGCCATGCGCACGCCGCCCTCGAGCTTGACGGCGCCGCAGCCCGTCTCCTTGAGCACGCGGGCCGCGCTCATGAAAGCCTGCTCCTTCGAGGCCTCATAGCTGCCGAACGGCATGTCGATGACGACCAGCGCGCGCGACGAACCGCGCATGACGGCGTGGCCCTGCAGGATCATCATGTCGAGCGTGACTGGCACGGTGGACTCGAAACCGTGCATCACCATGCCGAGCGAGTCGCCGACCAGAATGACGTCGCAGTGCTTGTCGGCCAAAGCCGCGGTATGCGCGTGATAAGAGGTCAGCACGACAATCGGCTCGCCGCCTTTACGAGCGAGAATGTCGGGCGCGGTCAACCGTTTCACATCTTTCTGGAGCGACATGATTATCTCCCGAACACCGGCACGCCGATCACAACCGGGTGGAACACAAAGCCGACCGCCAGATAAATGACGATGCCGACCGCGACCACGATGAGATCGTTGGTCCAGCCGGCCGGCGCCGGGGTCACGAGATCGCCGCGGCGTTTGGCGGCGATGAAGGCATAGACCGCCCAGCCCAGGAACGTGCCGAACGTCAGAATCGAGCCGAGATCGCCGTTCGACAACAGATGCGCCAGCGCCCAGGTCTTGACCGCGGCGAGCATCGGATACTTGGTGCGCGCCTTGATGTGGCTCGGGATGAAGGCCGCGGCGAGCAGCAGCGCCGCAATCAGCATCAAACCGATGGTGACGTGTCGCATGAAGGCCGGCGGCGTCCAGACGCCGATCCATTCATGGACACGATAATGTCCATAACCCCAGACGATCAGCGCCAGACCGGCGATCGAAACCAGGGCGAAGGCGATGCGGTAGGTCGTCAGGCCGAGCCGCGCAATGGCGGCGGCACGCGCATCGCGGCGCGTCACGAACAGATGCGTGGCGAGAAACACCGCCAGGCCGAGAACGAGAACAGCCAGACCCATGCGATCCTCTATATTCTACTTGCGTGCAGCCGTCACATTGCGCAGAAGCGCAGTAGAGGAAGCGCGCCGCCGATGCAAGCCGCGTTGCCGCATAGGATGCTTTCCATGACAGCAGCCCCGATTTTGCCGCTCAGACGCGTCATCTTGGCGCTGCTGCTGTTGGTTGCCGCGCTCGCGCCGGCTCTGGCGCAAACACCGGCGTGGCCGCCCAAGACCGTGCGCATCCTGGTGCCGTTCGGACCGGGATCGACGCCGGATATCGTGACGCGGCTGGTGGCCGACGGCTTATCGAAGAAATACCCCGACAATGTGTTTCTGGTCGAAAACAAGCCCGGCGCCAGCGGCAATCTCGGCACCGAGGCGGTAGCCAAGGCGGCGCCCGACGGCGCGACGCTCGGCATCAGCATCGGCGGCCCGCTCGCCATCAACACGCTGTTGTTTTCGAGCCTGCCCTACGATCCGCGAAAGGACATCGCTCCAATCGCCCAACTGGTGTCGCTGCCGAACGCGCTCGCGGTCAATCCGGCGCTCGGCGTCAATTCGGTCGCTGAATTGGTGGCGCTGATCAAGCGGAACCCCGGCAAATATAATTTCGCCTCGATCGGCAACGGTTCGGTATCGCACCTTGCCATGGAAGCCATCGCACAGAAGTCCGGCACGCGCCTGGTGCATCTGCCTTATCCGGGCTCGCCGCAGGCCATCACCGCGGTGATCCGCAACGACGCGCAGATGGCCTGCCTGCCGGCGATTTCGGTGACGCCGCAGGCGGCGGCGGGCTCGGTGAAAATCCTCGCGGTCACAACCGCCAAACGCTCGCCGTTCATGCCCGACGTGCCGACGTTGATGGAAAGCGGCATCGACGTCGACGCCGATGCCTGGAACGGGTTGATCGCGCCGGGTGGCACGCCGCCGGCCATTATCGCGCAGATCAACAAGGACGTGGTCGAGATCATCAAACAGCCGGCGGTGCGCGAGAAACTCGCGGCGCAACTGATGCAGCCGGTCGGCGGCACGCTGCAGGAATTCCGCGCCGTGATCGACCGCGAAATCGCGCGCTGGGCCCCGGTGATCAAGGCGGCCAATATCAAGATCGACTAGCAGCTCGGGGCCGCGGCGCGATCGCGCCACCGGCCTATGCCGCC
>Ga0265314_10006172_pt1 | contig 10645 bp, 7 predicted proteins | sample 4126metaG_FD_203106 | JGI IMG/M metagenome (GOLD analysis project Ga0265314, IMG submission 203106) | Rhizosphere microbial communities from Carex aquatilis grown in University of Washington, Seatle, WA, United States - 4-1-26 metaG | ecosystem: Host-associated > Plants > Roots > Rhizosphere >... | reverse complement strand
TCTGGTTGATGTTGCGCAGCCTGCGAGCGCGCGGCGTGCGCGAGATTCGCGGCGACTTGCTGCTCGACCGCAGCTATTTCATGCGCGAGGACGCTAACCCTGCAGACTTCGATAACGAGCCGACGCGTCCTTACAACACCCCGCCCGACGCGTTGCTGGTCAATTTCAAAGCGCTGCGCCTGCAGTTCATGCCGGACGCAGAGAGACAAATACTCAGGATCGCTGCCGAGCCTGCGCTGTTACAAATCCAGATATTGAACAACGTCACGCTGGATAACGAACGCTGCGACGATTGGATCGGCCGGCTCAAGCTCACTGCGCTTGGCGATCGCGCCAGCGCGCGCCTGTTATTCAGCGGCAACTATTCCGTTGCGTGCGGCGAAAAAGAGCGCAACTACAGCGTGCTCGGCCACGCGGAATACGTTCATGGCCTATTTACTTTGTTATGGCGCGAACTCGGCGGTACGTTTGGCGGCAACGTGCGCGACGCCGTCACGCCGGCCGGCGCGCGGCTGTTGCTCGCATACCAAACGCAATCGCTCGCCGAGATTGCGCGCGACATCAACAAGTACAGCAACAACGTAATGGCGCGGCAGTTATATCTCACTCTCGGCGCGATTACTCTCGATGCGCCTGCGTCGTACGAAAAGAGCGCACGATTCATCAGGCAGTGGCTGGTTGCACGTCGCCTGGAGATGCCTGAACTGATGCTCGAAAACGGCTCGGGATTGTCGCGTGTTGAACGCATCAGCGCGAAAAGTCTCGGGCAACTGCTGCTCGCCGCGCAACGCAGTGCGGTGATGCCTGAGTTTGCCGCCTCGCTACCGGTGGTGGCCGTTGACGGCACCATGAAAAAACGATTATCAGGCGCCGACGTCGCCGGACAAGCGCATATCAAGACCGGCTCGTTAACCGGCGTACGCGCGATCGCCGGTTATGTGCTCGACGCCAAAGGTCGGACGATGGTGGTGGTCTGCATCATCAATCATGCCCGTACGCAGAGCGCCCCCGCTGTCCAGGATGCCCTCTTAAATTGGGTATATCGGCGCTAAACTGAAGTTCCTTTTATATAATTATTGTTTGATATTCAATAGATTATACAATATTGTTGTCAAAATACAACAGGTTTCGGCGTTTTATTGATTAAATAAAGGATCTTATGTCGACAAGTTAAAGTTTTTTCTTTAAGCTGGTCTCAACGCTCTAACACATAGAGGTTTTTGCAGAGGATCATTCCCGCGCATCAACCCAATGCAAACTAAGGACGAATGATCATGCTTAAGAAACTACTTCTGTCAGCAGTTGCCCTCACCGCCGCGTGTTCCACACTGCCCGCATTTGCTGCTGCCGCCGATTTCTATGGCGTGGTCAGCGTTGGGCGGTCCCAATTCAACGCTAACGCCGGTTCAGTAGACACCTACAATTTGAACAACGGATTTACCAGCTCGACGACCTCGCCCAGCACCAGCGCAAATGGCGGCAAACTCCAACTCGGCTATAACCTCGGTAAAACTTTCGCGCTCGAGGGCGGCTACACCTATCTCGGCAAAGTCAGTTTCGTCTCGAACACCAACGCGGGATTAATTGGCGGCAGCACGGAAGCCGGCTTGTTGAACCTCGATCTGGTCGGCAAGTTCCCGCTGAACGAGCAGTTCTCGATACTCGGCAGGTTGGGCGTCTATTATTGGAAAACCAAAAATGACATGCCAAACTCGACAACGCTCGGAACGACCGGCGTCAACGACAATGGTACCGACTTCAAATTTGGCGGCGGCGTGCAATACGACTTCAACCCGAAAATCGGCATGCGCGGCGAATTTGAACGCTTCAACGGGATTGGCAATTCGGCGACAACCGGCAACCCAAAAGTCAACCAGTTAACAGTTGGCGCAGTACTAAAGTTCTAACTAAAAAGCTGCGCCAAAATCTCATAGCCGGGTAGCTCCCGGCTATTTTTTTTCCAGACCAAGTTCATCCCAAAAATTATCGACGCGGCGACGCGTCGCTTCGTCCATGGCGATCGGCGTACCCCATTGGCGTCCGGTCTCGCTGGCCCATTTATTCGTCGCGTCGATTCCCATCTTGGAGCCGAGGCCGGCAACCGGACTGGCAAAATCCAGATAATCGATCGGCGTATTCTCGACAATCAGCGTATCGCGCTGCGGATCGACGCGCGTCGTCAGCGCCCAGATCACTTCCTTCCAGTCGCGCACGTTCACGTCATCGTCGGTCACGATAATGAATTTGGTGTACATGAACTGGCGCAGAAACGACCACACGCCGAACATCACGCGTTTAGCGTGACCGGCATACTGTTTTTTCATGCTCACCACCGCAAGCCGGTACGAGCACCCTTCGGGCGGCAGATAAAAATCCGTGATCTCGGGAAACTGTTTCTGCAGCAACGGCACGAAAACCTCGTTCAATGCCATGCCGAGCACCGCCGGCTCATCGGGCGGCTTGCCCGTGTACGTGCTGTGATATAGCGGATCGCGCCGCGATGTGATGCGCTCGATCGTAAATACCGGAAACCGCTCGCGCTCGTTGTAATAGCCGGTGTGGTCGCCGAACGGGCCCTCGAGAGCAGTTTCTCCCGGATATATAAATCCCTCGAGCACGATTTCTGCCCGCGCGGGCACATGGAGGTCATGCGTCAGGCATTTCACGATTTCGGTCCGGTCGCCGCGCAATAAGCCCGCAAATTGATATTCCGACAGACTGTCCGGCACCGGCGTCACGGCGCCCAACATAGTCGCGGGATCGGCGCCCAGCGCCACTGCGACGGGAAACGGTTCGCGCGGATGTGCGAGGCAGTGGTCGCGAAAATCAAGCGCGCCGCCGCGTGTGTTGAGCCACCGCATGATCACTTTATTTCTGGCGATGACCTGCTGGCGATAAATGCCGAGGTTCTGACGCCGCTTCTGCGGGCCGCGCGTAACGACGAGGCCCCACGTGATCAGCGGTGCGACATCTCCCGGCCAGCAAGTCTGGATCGGCAAACAACCGAGGTCCACGTCAACACCTTCATGCACCTCGTCCTGGCATGGTGCACTGGACACCACGGCCGGCAGCATGCTGAACACTTGTTTCAAGAGCGGCAACTTGTCCCATAGATCGCGCCAACCGCGCGGCGGCTCGGGCTCTTTCAACATTGCAAGCAGCCGGCCAATTTCACGCAGCGCTGCGACATCGCTTTTTCCCATGCCCAGAGCGACTCGCAGCGGCGTACCGAATAAATTGGCCAGCACGGGTATCCGGAACCCAGCCGGCCGCTCAAACAAGAGGGCCGGCCCGCCCGTCTTAAGCACGCGGTCGCAGATTTCAGTCATTTCTAGACGCGGAGCGACTTCGATGCCGATGCGCTTGAGTTCGCCGCGTTGCTCGAGTTGGGCGATGAAATCCCTGAGGTCGCGATATCTCATCGGCATTTCAGCGCGCAATAGTTGCAGCAGGAAAGAGCGGAATGCGCCACCAGAACTCCGCAATAATGCCCGCCCAAACTGCGGCACCGACAAAATTATTGAGCATGAACGCGCTGAAGCAGCCTTCGCGCCGGCGCTCGCGTATCAGCAAGTACTGATAAGCGGCAACGCAAGCAGCGACGACCAGGCCGGAAAAATAACCCACGCCGCATTGCGCCTTGACGCCCACGTACACCATGCACATCAGGAACAACGCTTGGCAAATCATGACGCCCGCCACGTCGAACCGTCCGAACAGAATGGCCGAGGAGTTGAGTCCGAGCTTGAGGTCATCGTCGCGGTCGACCATTGCATATTCGGTGTCGTAGGCAATCGCCCAAAATACGTTGGCGAGCACCAGCACCCAGGCGAGCGGAACGATGTGGTTCTGGTGCGCGGCAAACGCCATCGGAATGCCGAAGCCAAACGCAACGCCGAGCCACGCCTGCGGCATCCAGAAAAAGCGCTTGAGAAACGGGTAAATCACCGCGAGCGCGAGAGCAACTCCGGACAGTTTGATGGTCAGCCAGTTGAGTTGCAGTACCAGCAGAAAGGCCAGTAACGCCAGGATTCCGGCGACGAGCAGCGCTTCGAGGGGCGATATTAATTGCGCCGCCAGCGGACGGCCTTTCGTGCGCTCGACGTGACGGTCAAACTCACGGTCGGCAAAATCGTTGACGATGCAGCCTGCCGACCGCATGAGCGCCACGCCCAGCACGAAAATCGCCGTGACCCAGGGGTTGGGCGAGCCGACCGACGACAGCCACAGCCCCCACAACGTCGGCCACAACAGCAATAGAATTCCGATCGGCTTGTCGAGCCGCATCAGCTTCTCGTAAATGTCGAGCCGTTCTTTGAGAGTCATGGCGCCAGCGCAAGAATAGCGGGAAGAAACACTTCCGTCACGAGCAGAGGCGCGCCGCACAGAATAAACAGCGAACGCCGTGCCCACAACGCTGCCGGCTGCGCGCCAAGCAAACGACAGGCACGCTCATGGAGCACATGCCGCCCGTTCAGTTGCCGAAAACGCAGCGGGCGGCGCTGGATGCGCGGATCGGCGAATAACGCCGCACCGAGCGGTCGCGCACCCATTCCGGATAACATTTGCCACGGCCCCTTCAAAGCGCGCGGCGCCACGACCGAATGTGCAAAGACCAGCGGTTGCGGTCCGCAATTGAGGCTCACCTCGCGCTCCAGACATTGTGCACTCGCGTGCAGGCCGATGGCCGCGCGTTCATCAGAACGCGCCGGCGCAATGCGCTGCGATAATACGTCGAGCCGGAAATTTTCGCAGCGCTCTTGTATGCGCCGGGTGAGCGAACCGCGGTCGAGCAGCCACCGACGCAGACGGGCGTCACCGCAGGCGGGAAGCGGGTGCCAAAATGGACTGTCAATTTTCATGCGGTATCGGTGTGGTTGCGGTTATTATCGCTTACTTCGTGGCGTTTCCTTTTGTCATACCGCGCGGCGGGCGCATTAGACACGCAAGTAATGCTGCCTGCCGCCCAGCCAGCGCTGCAGATGCCGTTCGACAACTGCAGGCTGATCGCGCAGCAAATCGTGCGCGGCGGTCCGCGCCTTCTCCAGCAAATCGATATCCGCCTCGAGATCGGCAAACCGCAGCATCGGCACGCCGCTTTGACGCGCGCCCAGCAACTCGCCGGGTCCGCGCACGCGCAAATCATGGCGCGCGATTTCGAAGCCGTCGTTGCATTCGTAGATGATTTTGAGGCGTTCGCGCGCCAACTGCGACAATGGCTGCTGGTAAAGCAGGATGCAGGTACTGGCTGCAGCGCCCCGGCCAACCCGGCCGCGAAGTTGATGCAATTGCGCAAGCCCCATGCGCTCGGCATGCTCGATAACCATCAGCGTTGCGTTCGCCACATCGACGCCGACTTCAATAACGGTCGTCGCGACCAGCAGCTGGATGGCGCCGTTTTTGAATGCCTGCATCACCGCCAGTTTTTCCGCCGTCGCCAGACGCCCGTGGACCAGGCCGACTTTGAGTTCGGGAAAAGTCGCCGAGAGTCGAGCGTGGGTATCGAGCGCGGTTTGCAGTTGCAATACCTCTGACTCTTCGATCAGCGGACATACCCAGTAGGCCTGGCTGCCTGCAACGCACGCGTCGCGTATGCGCTGTATCACTTCGTCGCGCCGCTTATCCGCAACCAGGCGAGTTGCAATCGGCGAACGGCCCGGCGGTAACTCGTCGATGACCGAAACGTCGAGATCGGCGTAGTAACTCATGGCCAGCGTGCGCGGGATCGGTGTCGCACTCATCATCAACTGGTGGGGTTGCGCCGCGGCTTCTGGCGCGGCCCCCTTCAGGCGCAAGGCGAGCCGCTGGCGCACGCCGAATCGATGCTGCTCGTCGACGATCGCGAGTCCAAGCCGGCTGAATTCGACCGCGTCCTGAAACAGCGCGTGGGTGCCGATCGCGATTTGGGCCGCGCCCGACGCTATGTCATCGAGGCTCGCCCGTTTCTCCTTGCGCGGAAGATTGCCCGAGAGCCACGTGACTTTGATACCCAGATCGCCGAGCCATGCGAAAAACTTGGCGTAATGCTGCTCACCGAGAATCTCGGTCGGCGCCATGACCGCAACCTGATAATCATTTTCGATCGCCTGCAGCGAAGCCAGCGCGGCGACCACGGTTTTCCCGCTGCCGACGTCGCCTTGCAACAACCGCTGCATCGGGTGCGTCTGCGCGAGATCGCGCTCGATGTCCTCTGCGGCCCTGATCTGGGCGCGCGTCAGTTTAAACGGCAATCTTTTTAGCAGTTCGCGCGTCGTCTTATGACGCGCAGGCAACGCCGGTGCACCGACGGCTTTGCGCCGATCGTAGTGGATGCGCATCGACAATTGTTGCGCGAGCAATTCATCGAACTTGACGCGCCGCCACGCCGGATGCGAACGATTCTGCAGCGCCGCTTGTTCGGCTGCGGGCGGTGGATGGTGAAGAAAGCTGACGCTCTCACGAAACCCCGGCAGCCCGAGTTCCGCGAGCAATCCCGGCGGCAAGGTGTCATCAAGGTCGCTCGCATTCAGCGCATCGCGCGTGAGGCGTTGCAAGCTCGCCTGGTTCAGGCCGGCGGTGGCCGGGTAAACGGGTGTCAGCGTTTTCGATACCGGCGTGTCTTCGCGCACCACCCGATACCGCGGGTGAACCATTTCGGCGCCGAAAAATCCCTGCCGGATCTCGCCAAACAGACGCACGCGCGTGCCGGGTGCGAGTTGCTTGACCTGGCTCGTGTAGAAATTGAGAAACCGCATCACCAACACGCCCGACGCGTCTTCGACCGTGCAGACCAACTGGCGTTTGGGCCTGAACTTGATCGCGTTGTCGGTGACCACGCCCTCGACCAGCACAGGCGCCCCCTCCGGGGCATCGCTGATCAGGTACAGCCGCGTTTCGTCGTCGTAGCGCATCGGCAGATGCAGCACGAGATCGAACTCGCGATGAATGCCGAGTTTGCCGAGTACGGCGAGCGTGGTCTTGCCGTGTCTCGCGAGCGACGCGTGCGGCGCAACGGGCGGCGCAGATCCGCGGCGTTTGGGTTTAGCGCGCGTCGCCGCCTTGCGCTTCACGCCGCCGGCCTCACGCGAGATTCAGGATCGCATCGACCTCGACCAGCGCGCCGCGCGGCAGCCCGGCAACGCCGATCGCCGCACGCGCCGGGTAAGGCTGGGTGAAATACGTCGACATGATTTCGTTGACGCGCGCAAAGTGCGAGAGATCGGTCAAATAGACGGTGACCTTCACCGCGTGATCGAGGCGTGCGCCCGCTTCCGCCGCCACGGCCTGCAGATTCTGGAACACCCGATGAATTTGCGCATCGATACCGTCGACGAGCTGCATGGACGCAGGATCGAGTCCGATCTGCCCCGACAAATAGATGCTGTCGCCGCAACGTATCGCCTGCGAGTAAGTACCGATCGCCTGCGGCGCCGCCGCCGTGTGTATCGCCTGTTTCATCGTGCCTCCGTTTGGTTCCCGACTCGGAACTGCGCTATCATGAAGCCTGCACGGTCGGATTTCAATCGCGCTGGGCCCCTTCCCCCTCATCCATTTACCGTGAATTCCGCCGCACGCGTCGTCAGGCGTTCCGGACGCGCCGCTTAATCGCCCACGCATGTCAGCATCTAAAACCCTGCGGCGGCTGATCACCGGCGCGCCCCTCGATCCGCTCGACCCGGCGACGCGCCAGCATGTCGCGCTGATCGCGTTTTTCGCGTGGGTGGGATTGGGCGCCGACGGCCTGTCATCGTCGTGCTACGGCCCCGAGGAAGCCTATCTCGCGCTGGGCGGGCACACGCATTTCGGTCTTTATCTCGCGGCGGCAATTGCGATCACCGTGTTCATCATTTCTCTCGCCTACAACCAGGTCATCGAGCTCTTCCCGAACGGCGGCGGCGGCTACAAGGTCGCAACCAATCTGCTCGGCCCGCACGCGGGGCTTGTTTCGGGCGCCGCACTCATCGTCGACTACGTGCTGACGATCGCGATCTCGATTGCGAGCGGCGCCGACGCGTTATTCAGCCTGCTGCCGCTCGGCGTACACAACTTCAAGATCGGGTTCGAATTTGCCGCCATCCTCATTTTGGTCGGACTCAATCTGCGGGGCATGAAAGAAGCGATCAAATTTCTGTTGCCGATTTTCATCGGTTTTGTGGTCGTGCACGTGTTCCTTATCTGCTACGGGGTCTACGCCCACGCGGAGCGGTTGCCGGGGCTCGTACCCGACACGCTTAACGAAACCGCCGGTCTCGCTCACGAAACCGGCTGGATTTTCGTGGTATCGACGATATTGCTCGCTTACTCGCAGGGCGGCGGCACCTACACCGGACTTGAGGCAGTCTCGAACAACGTCAATACGCTGGCCGAGCCGCGTATCGCGACCGGCAAATGGACGATGTTCTACATGGCGACCTCGCTCGCCTTCACCGCCGGCGGCATCATGCTGCTCTACCTGCTGTGGAACGTCACGCAAAGTCCCGGCCAAACCCTCAATGCGGTGGTGTTCAAATCGATCATCGACCACTTCGACCTTGGCGGCAAAGTCATCAACGATGGCGCGTTGGTCGGCGTGCTCATCCTCGAAGGCGGGCTTTTGTTTGTCGCCGCCAATACCGGATTTCTGGGCGGTCCCGCCGTGTTGTCCAACATGGCGGCCGATTCGTGGGTACCGCGCCAGTTCCGCCAACTGTCGAGCCGGCTCGTCACCCAAAATGGCGTCGTGCTGATGGGCGGTGCGGCGCTCGCGGTATTGTTATGGAGCAATGGCAGTGTCGCCTTGCTGGTGGTGCTTTACAGTATCAACGTGTTTCTGACATTTTCAATTTCGCTATTCGGACTCTGCGTCTACTGGATAAGGAACCGCCGCACGGCGCGCAACTGGGTATGGCGCACGGCGCTTTCAGCGACCGGTCTCTTCGTGACCAGCGGCATCCTGGTGATACTGGTTTGGGAAAAATTCGGCACCGGCGGCTGGGTGACGATACTGATCACCGGACTTGTAATCGCCGTGTGCCTGGCCATACGCTGGCATTACGACGAAACACGCGAACAATTGCGCCAGATCGACCGGCTTTTTTCCGGCCAGCCCGTGCTGCAGGACGCGGCCAATCCGCCCGCGCTTGATCCGCAGAAACCGACCGCGGTGTTTTTTGTCGGCAAGAATCGCGGCGTCAGCATGCACGCGCTATTGTGGGTGCAGCGGCTCTTTCCCGAGCATTTCAAAAATTTTATTTTCCTGAGCGTCGGCGAAGTCGACGCCCAAAGCTACGACGGCCAGGGCGCGCTGCGCACGCTGCGCTATGAGATTGAAAACTCGCTGCGTTATTACGTCAATTTCTGCCACAGCCATGGCGTCGCCGCCAAGTCTTACCTGGCGTTCGGCACCGATCCGGTAGAAGAGCTGATCAAGTTAACCGACCAGAGCTATAAGGAATTCCCCAACAGCGTGTGTTTCGCCAGCAAACTGATATTCGCCAGCGAGTCGTTTTTCACTCGCTGGCTGCACAATCAAACCGCGCTCGCCATCCAGCAGCGCCTGCATATCATGGGGCAACAGATGGTTATTCTGCCGATGAAAGTCGCGTAAATCCGGACCGCGTAGCGGCCGGTTTACGTGCGCGAGTTGGAGCGGACAGCGCTTCGTCGTTGCCGCTCAATTTGCGCCAATGAGTCAGGCCGGGAGTTTGAGCACGTACTTGGCGAGGATGTTGCGCTGAATTTCGCTCGAGCCGCCATATATCGTACCCGGCCGCGCGTAATAAAACGGGCTCAGCACGTCGACCTCGACGCCGTCCATCGCGTGTGCGCCGGGCATGGCGCCGTATTCCTGCGCCGTATCGAGCAGGAGGTCGGTCAATCGCTGCCAGGATTCCATCGCCCAGACTTTCAACATCGACACTTCCTGGCCAAGTTCTTCGCCGCGCTTCACGACTTCGACGTAGCGCGCGTAAAGCGAACCGAGATCCGCGAGATCGAGCTCGAGCGCGGTGAATTTATCGACGAACCCGGGATCGTCGAACAAGCCTTTCGCACGCGCGAGTTCCTCGAGCTTCTTCAGCGCGTATTGCGGGCGGCGCGGGCTGCCGATGTTGATGCGCTCGAACGAGAGCAGCGCTTTGGCGACGGTCCATCCCTTGTTAAGGCCGCCGACGAGATTCGCCTGCGGCACCCGCACGTTCTCGAAGAACACTTCGCAGAATTCCTCGTGGCCCGCGATATTGCGGATCGGCCGTATGGTGATGCCGGGCGAGGCCGCATCGACCAGCAGAAAGCTGATGCCTTCCTGCTTCTTGCCTTCCTTGCTCGTGCGTACGAGCAGGTAGATGTGCGTCGAATCGTGCGCAAGCGTCGTCCAGATCTTCTGGCCATTGACGATGAAATCGTCACCGTCGGGCACTGCGGAAGTCGTAAGGCTCGCCAGGTCTGAGCCGGCGTTAGGCTCCGAATAGCCCTGGCCCCAGATGTGCTCGCCCGAGAGAATTTTCGGCAGGTAGTATTTTTTCTGTTCGGCGGTGCCGTATTTCATGATGATGGGACCGACCTGCACGATGCCATGGTCGGGTACGCGCGAAACACCATGGCGCTCCTGCTCTTCCAGCAAGATGATCATTTTGCCCGCATCGAGTCCCATGCCGCCGTACTCGCGCGGCCAGTTGGGCGCGATCCA
>Ga0265314_10006171_pt1 | contig 10645 bp, 3 predicted proteins | sample 4126metaG_FD_203106 | JGI IMG/M metagenome (GOLD analysis project Ga0265314, IMG submission 203106) | Rhizosphere microbial communities from Carex aquatilis grown in University of Washington, Seatle, WA, United States - 4-1-26 metaG | ecosystem: Host-associated > Plants > Roots > Rhizosphere >... | reverse complement strand
AGCAGACCGAAAGCCTGTTCAACCTCGTCGGCTTCCAGGTGCTCGGCTCCACCGGCATCAACATGAGCAACCACGGCCTGCCCATCGGCTCCTCCGACACGCCGGCCCCAGGCGTCAGCGGCCCCACGGGCTCAGACGTGTGGTGGTATCAGCAGATCGTTCCCATCGCCCAATTCGGGCAGGACAATCAAACTCCCCAGTGCCAGGCGCTGCCCGCTCCTGCCTCCAACCCTTACGCCGGCATCTCCGGACCAACCGGCATCACCGGCCCCGCCTCGCTCAATTCGGCCGTCATCGACATCGCTTTCAACGACGTCTACGGCAACCACACGCACACCACCGTCCCCGTCGGGCCAATATCGATCCCGGTCGGATACACCGACGAGATCCTCAACCTCTCCACGTGGCCCGGCATCGGCGCCGACTTCACCTTTGCTCCCGCCGGCGCAACCGCGAATGTGGTGCTGGAAACCTCGCTCTCACTCCAGATCAACCGCTATCTCCCCGCCGACAGCTACACCTATGAACAGTCGCACAGGGTGGCCGTGGCCGATGCTGCCCGCTACGCGCAGCTTTACTACCAGGTGCAGCAGCACGACCTGAACTTCTCACTCGATACCAACATCGGCTCGCCTCTGATTGGGCCGGAGTCGCTCAAAGCGCCGCTGCAGGCTTTTGTGACCAAGGCCAACGTGTTTGTCCGCGCCGCCGAGACGCTCAAGCAGCATATTTACTCCACGGTCGCGCAGGACACCCTCGGCGCCATCGCCACCACCTTCGGCGTCACGCCCGGCATGCTCGCCGATGCCAACCTCGATACCCAGGTCAAATCGCTCTTCGCCGGCTCCATGGTCCGTCCTGCCATCACCGCGGCGGCGCCCATGAATTCGCTCAACGCGATGGTGGTGAACGAGATCTCCAAACCATATCCCCCGGTCTGTCCGGAGACCATTGAGGCGGCTTCACAGTCATCCGGCAGTTCCTGGGTCGCCGGGCTCCGGGTCGGCAGCCCCAGCCAGAAGCTCGCCGTAGCAGCAGACAAGAAGAGAATGCTGAACATCAGCGGCCTCACCGTTGGGGAGCTGGCAAAAAACAACCTGACCGCGCCGCTCACGCCCGGCAACCTGCTGCGAATTTCCGCCAATAAGACAAACGAGCCGCTCGGCCCGGACAATTCGCTTGAAACCATCGCCGCCGCGTTTAACTGCGCCATCTACGCGCAGTTCCCGGATGCAGCCACTAAAACAACCGTCTACGTCGGGCTGTACGTCGAGAACCTCACCACCACCGGCATCGTCAGGCCCAACATCGACATCACCATCGACGGTCTCACCCAGAACACCGGCGCCGCGCCCACGCTGGCCACAGTTGAAAAGAGCTTCGCTCCGCTCGGCCTCGACACCGGCAGCTTCGTGCTCAAGCTGCAGAGCGTAACCGGCCTCTTCCTCGACGCAGCCGTGCTGAGTTATGCCACGTTCTTCGTGCCCCAGCCGGCCAGAACTCCCACCACCACCGCGCCGCCCACGTTCAGCCTCGCCCAGGTACCGCCCGCGGCAGGCACCCCGGCAACGCTCGCCGAGCTGAATGCCGCCGTCACCAACTTCTACGTCACCGGAACGCCCATTTACCTGAACTACACCTGCTACGCGCCTGCGCAGTTCGACACCTTCCGATCGCTGGCCGCGGAGTTTGGGCTCACCACCACCCAGCTTGCCGCGTTCAACACCACCACGCTCTGCAATCAGGGCATTGAGCTGGCCATCCCCAACCTCGTCATCCTGCCGGACGACGTAGCGCAATACGCGCCGTTCACGCCGCTGGTCAATGACAGCCTGACCGATATCGCCGACCTGTTTGGCGGCGGGCCGGAGATGGTGTCGTCCATTGCTATCCTCAACCAGTACCTCCCCGGCATTTTCAGCGAAACGGCGGTCATTCCGCCGGGTTATACACCCCCGCCCATGGCCTCGCTCGACGATACTGCCGCGGCCCTGGGCCAGCCGTTCCCTTATTTCATTCAGCAGATCGCCACGCGAACGGAACTCTTCCGCGCCAACGGCGTCATCCTGGTCCCGGCGCCAACGGTCCTTGGAGGCGACGGTTCCAGCCTGAGCTGGAACGGACTGGCCGGCCAGTTCCGTCTCCACGAAGCCGATGGCGACGCTCCAGCCACCGTCCTGCTCAATGCCAACCGCTGCCTTGAAGGCTTCCTGCGCGAAGGCCAGAGCATCGCCGGGCCGCCGGGATCCACACCGCTGAAGGTGGGTCCGTATGACACCGTCGATACGCTGATCCGCCGGTTCGCAGCCACGCAGGGCCTCACGGTTACCGTGGCCGAGCTGGTTGAGACCAACGGCAACACAAATGGCCTCCTGACGGCGGGCAAGCTCTTCCTGCTGCCGCCCAATCCCACGCCCGTTCCTTGTGACGTCAGGGTGAAGGTGCCTCCTGCGCCCCGCGAAGGCGTCAGCCAGTGCGAGTCGCAGATCGCCTTCCCCATCACCGTCGCCATCGGCATGACCCGCAATCACCTCCTGGTTGCGCCCGACTTCGCACAAACGGCGCCCGTGTTCCGCGCCGCTTCACCGGTTGCGCCGCGCGGCTGGGCCAACGCCAGCGAAACCACTGACGCAACCAGCTTCGCCGTGCAGTTTGAAGCTGCCTTCGCCTCCTGGAAGCTGAAGTGCGCGTTCTCGCAGGAGAGCGCGGGCACCGGATCGGAGCGGCGAGTCCTCTGGGCCGTCAACTTCGGCGCCACCGGCGTAAGCCGCGTCGCAATTGAAACCGCGCTGCCCACCTTCTGGGCCCTCAAGCCGCTCTCCACGCAACTCATCGGCGGCGATCTCTGGGTGCAGCCCTACCGCTCCGGCTGCGGCCTCTGCACATCCGTGCTGAAACGCTTTGAGTCCGTCGACCTCGACAACTGGATGCAGCAGTTCCTGGCCACACTGGACCTGGTGCTGACGTCGCCCTACGCAGTTCCGGCGTATGAACAGATTCCCTCCGGCGCCGGCGGCCAATTCATGTCTGTTCCGCCGGAACCACCGGCCGCGCCGGAAGGCCCGGCCAGCTTCCGCCAGATCGTCGCTCTTGGCATCGGCGCCGGCGCATCGCTCGACGTGCCCGGCTTCGGAGCCACCGGCGGCGGCTGCACCGGCTGCACCGGTCCCACTGGAATCTTCGGCCCGCTCAACTACGAAGGCCTGGTAAACGCCAAGCTCACACTGGCAGAGCAGCTCAGCGTCTCCGCCGAGCCTATCCTCCAGGGCGTCGGCGCCACCGGCACTTACTACGCTGACGTTGCCCAGGAGACTTTCTATCAGCAGATGCTCGTCGAGCTTTCCACCGCTTACAAGGTCAACGCCGTGGTCCAGTACCCGGTGGACGTGATCTCGCCCTGCGTGCTGCCGTACCCCGGCGCGTCCGGCCCGCTGCCGCCGCGCCTCTCCGGCAACATCACACCGGCTCTGCCCGTGGTCCCGCAAGCCGGCACGTTGCTGTCCGCCAACCCGTCCCCGGTCTCCGCTGCGTTCTTCGCACGCGCCCTTGGCAAGGTGCAGGGCATCCTGCTTACCGGCGCGCAGGCCACTTATGGCGGCAAGACAGAGACAGTGCTCTTCAACGACACTCTCGAATCCCTGGCTTCCCGCTTCGGCGCCAATATCGCTCCCGATAACTGGGACCCGTGGTCAGCCTTCATCGCCGGGATCCAGGCGCAGGTCCTGCTCACCGCCGGCGCGTCGCTGCCCGCAGTCACCATGGTCCGCACCACCGGCGCCAACACCACCATCGGCGACATTGCATCCTTCTTCGGCGTCGATTCCGGAACTACCGGACAGGCCAACCAGGCGCTGCCCAACATCCTTCCCACCGGCACGGTTCTCGATCTGCCCGGCGAACAGCAATACACACTCAAGGATGGCGACACGCTCCAGAAAATCGCCGCCGCCCTCAACCCGCCCATCAGCGTCGCCCTCCTGTCGGAAGAACTAGCCAGCAAGCAGGTCGCGCTCTCGGCCAATTGCACTCTGGCCTACGCGCAGCCACTGCCGGACGTCAACTTCTCCACCACCAAGGTGAACCTCGGCCGCGTGGGTAGCACGAGTGGCGACGCGCCGGCGCTCTCCTTCCTGTTCTCCGTCAAGCATCCCCGGCAATTCCAGAGCCTGTTCCTCAACCTGCAATATGCCGCGAACGAAATCGAGTACAACGTAAGCAATGTCGAAGGCACTGAGGGCTATCAGGATTCCTCGTGGCTGACCTTCCTGTTGCCGTTCGGTCCCAATGCGGCGCAGGACTTTGGCGTGTCCACCGCGATGGAGCAGGTGCAGGTGCCCATCCCGCTGCGCTCATACCCCACTCCGCCAAGCCTGCTGGCGCAGAGCAGCCTGCCTTCAGAGCAGACAGACGCAGCTCCCACCCCGGACGAGGAAGTCGCTCGGGGCAAGCAGTGGGATTATGCCTTCGACATCCAAAGCAACAATGCCGCCCAGGACACCGATCATGTCCAGGTAACGTTCAATGCTCTTCAGGCCGGCCAGCAGAATGTCGCTTCCATTGACGCCAAAACCTGGCGCATTTTCGCCGCGCTGGCGCAGTTCATTGAAGCCTTCCCCTCGCTGATGGCCGATTTGGCGCTGCTGCCCGCGCTGGCTCCCGGCACCTACAATCAGCAGGCCGCCATGGCCCTCGCCGTCTTTGACAGGCTGGCCAACAATGTTGCCAACTCCATGAAGCCCACGTTCGAGTTGGACGCCATCGGTAATGAGTGGCCTTCGCTGCTCTACCAGTACCGCGCCCAGGCCAAATCCGACGGAGAAAGCCTGGAGACGCTGCAACTGACGCAGGAACTCGGGCCAACCGGCATTCCCGGCCCGCTGTGGCCGGAGATCTTCGTGGCCAGTCCTTCCGGCCCCACTGAAGGCCGGAACGCAGGCTTCGAGCAGCTCGATTGGATCAGCTCCACCGGCGATGTCGCTTTCTACCGCTATCCCAAAGGCGTCCCCGCCGGCGCACGCCTCACCCAGCGCTACACATTCGAACAGCGCGACGTCATCCAGAACATGAATGCCTGGGGCGGCGTGTTCCTCACCCGCAATGACGATCTCGTCGCGAGCGGCCCGGTGGGCTGGAACGGCGGCGCCACCGGCCCCGTCTTCCCCATCGCCACCAATCCCGCGTTCCTCTACGAGACACCACTGGTGCGTTTCGTCGATCCGTCAACGCCTCAGCTCACTGATAACACCGTCATCGACGTCGCGGGGCTCACCGGCCCGTACAAGTCTCCGCGCCCGCTCTCAGTACAGATTGAAGCCATGCTCGATGCCGTGCTTGAGTGGGGACCGGCCTCGCCCGTGCAGGCCACCAGTTGGCTCTCCATCCTCTGCAACTACGGTTATCGCGTATCGCAGTCGAGCGGCGCAGAGGAGATCGTGGCCACCGTGCCCGTGCGCCTGGTCCCCACGCGCCAGTTGGAAGGCGCGCAAAAGGCCGGCTTTGCTGAAGCACTGGCACAAAGCATCCTTGAATGGCCCGGCTGGTCCACCACTCGCCCCGACAGTTTTGTCGAGTTCGACATGAAGGTATTCACCGTGCCGCCCGGCGCCAGCGCCCAAATCAGCTCGTTGAGGCCGGTACTGGAGTTCTCAAGCCTGCGCCTTCCCGTGGATTCCATTTCCTCCCAGGCGCAATAAGAAAGATCCGAACGCAAATTCTGAGACGGAGTGACGCAACCGATGGCGAACAAGGAAGAGAATCCCGCGGCGGCCAATGCAAACCTGAATTGGGACTACATTGTGCTTAATAGTCTGACCGGTCCAACCGGCCCGGAGGGACCGCAAGGCCCGCAAGGTCCCCAAGGCCCATCCGGCCCAGATGGACCGCAAGGCATTCAGGGTCCCACCGGCGCCGACGGTCCGCAAGGTCCCCAAGGCCCATCCGGCCCAGATGGACCGCAAGGCATTCAGGGTCCCACCGGCCCCGACGGCCCACAAGGTCCGCAAGGTCCATCCGGCCCGCAGGGACCCCAAGGCGTCCAGGGTCCCACCGGCCCCGACGGTCCGCAAGGTCCCCAAGGCCCATCCGGCCCAGATGGACCGCAAGGCATTCAGGGTCCCACCGGCCCCGACGGTCCGCAAGGTCCCCAAGGCCCATCCGGCCCAGATGGACCGCAAGGCATTCAGGGTCCCACCGGCCCCGACGGTCCGCAAGGTCCCCAAGGCCCATCCGGCCCAGATGGACCGCAAGGCATTCAGGGTCCCACCGGCCCCGACGGTCCGCAAGGCCCTCAAGGCCCATCCGGCCCAGATGGACCGCAAGGCATTCAGGGTCCCACCGGCCCCGACGGCCCGCAAGGTCCTCAAGGCCCATCCGGTCCGCAGGGACCGCAAGGCATCCAGGGACCATCTGGCCCCGACGGTCCGCAAGGTCCCCAAGGCCCATCCGGCCCGCAAGGCATTCAGGGCCCCTCCGGTCCGCAAGGTCCGCAAGGTCCTCCGGGGCCTAGTGGCCCTCTGCCCATCGTGGAAATCATTCGTGCGCTGAACTATGAGCTGCGCCAGTGGGGTGGAGGAAATGCTGCAGGCTTGCTGTGGACGCTTGCCTGGCGTATCAGCGCCACCGGTCCGGAATCTCCTTTCATCAACATTCCAACAGGTCCGTGGTGGTGGCCAACCGCGCCCGCCGGCTTGAATGCTGAGGTAGCCCCCGAAAACGAAGGTCCGCGAGGCATGGAGGACCTGCGCAAGCATGAACACGGCGGTGAAGGAGAGGAGCAATGAGCCCTTCCCGCAAGACGGCAGCTCGCTCCGCGGCGTCCGGGAAAGCCCCCAGGCCGGACGTCGTGGACCCCGCGGTCGAACTCACCCTCATCTCCGGCACTTCGCTCTATCGGCCCACCTTGCCGGGGAAGGGCGACAAGCTCTACTTCCTTCGCTGGGAGAAGGCATCCCCGCCGCCTGCGCTGATCCTCGACGATACCTGGGCCAACTCCGGCGAGCCTGACGAGCCCGGCTACTTGCTCTTCTTCAGTGCGCTGTTCGCCGACACCCAAGCCCCTGCGATTGAGGGTAACCTGCGCAAGCTGCTCAGCCAACCCGTCACCACCGCGTTCGCCTGGGTCAACTTCAACTCAACCACCAGCGAGGTCACGCTCTCAACCCTCTTGAAGACCACGCTCAAAGATGACAGGCCCGTGGTCGACGGCGAAACCACCGTAACCGTATTTCGCGGCGTGCAAACTGTCGTGTTTCCTGATCGCGCCATGCTCCAGGGCGTCTATAACCAGGCCGGCCTTGAACAGGTGCTCAGCACTTACAGCTCCGCGGTCTCTCCGCAACAGCCCACCGGGACCGGCGTGGCCCTCCCCCTCGCGGGCGGGCCCAACGGCAAGCTGGTCGGTTGCCTTTCCTTCCTGGGATTGACCAACGCCCTCGATAACCAGCCGCCCAATCGCGTCCTCAAGAGCCTGATGGACGTCGCCATGGATCCGCTCAACCCGCTCGACCAGTCGCGCAACTATCAGACCTTTACCGGGACAAACTATATCCTCGTGGAAACTGCCGGCGGTTATCAGCTCTTGCCCGGAAAATAGAACCAGCGCCCACCGTCGCGGCGCTCATAAAGCAGGGGAGTTTAAGCAAGGATGAATGCTTCGGGTCAGCGCATCTGCCTCAACATGATCGTCAAGAACGAGGCCCCGGTCATCCGGCGCTGTCTTGCCTCCGTGCTGCCCATCATCGATAGCTGGGTCATCGTCGATACCGGATCGGACGACGGCACCCAGGACATCGTTCGCCAGTTCCTCAGCGGCGTGCCCGGCGAGCTCCACGAGCGTCCGTGGGTCGACTTCGCGCACAATCGCAGCGAAGCCCTGCGCCTCGCCCGCGGCAAGGGCGAATACGTCTTCGTCATCGATGCCGACGAGATACTCGAGATCGAGCCCGGCTTTCGCATGCCGCGCCTCACCCAGGACTCCTATAACCTCCAGGTCCGCTACAGCGGCATGCTCTACCTGCGCCGCCAGATGGTCAACAACTCGCTCCCCTGGCGCTATGAAGGCGTGCTGCATGAGTACATCACCTGTGAGCAGGCACGATCCGAGCAGTTCCTCCCAGGCTTGACCACCGTGCCACACCACGATGGCGCCCGCGCCCGCGATCCCGAAACCTACAAGAAAGACATTGCGCTGCTCGAGCGCGCGCTCGAACAAGACCCCATCAACAGCCGAAACGTCTTTTATCTGGCGCAAAGTTATCGCGATGCCGGCAACTTCGCCGAGGCCATCAAGTTTTACCAAAAGCGCGTCGACATCGGCGGATGGGTCGAGGAAGTCTGGTACTCGCTCTATCAAATCGCCCAGCTCCGCGCCACCCTCCAGCATCCGTGGCCTGAGGTGCTCCAGTGCTACCTCGCCGCCTGGCAAAAGCAGCCCAGGCGCGCGGGCCCGCTCTACCGCATCGCCATGCACTACCAGGAGCGCGGCGAGTATGCCACCTCGCACCTGTTCCTCAGCCGCGCCGTTGCCGTCAAGCGCCCGCCGCCGGAGTCGCTGTTCGTCGAATCGCCTCTCTACGACTACCAGATCGCGCTCGATTACGCCGTGGCCAGTTTCTACAGCGGCGATCACGAAGCTGCGATCTCCTCAAACAACGCCATACTGCGCTCCGGCAAGCTGCCGCGATTCGCCTTGGATCAGGTCATCCGCAACCGCCGCTTCAGCCTCGACGCCCACTATCGGAAGGTGCGCTGTGAAGCCCCGCGTGAGCTGTCTCTCTGCGTGCTTGTGCCGCTCCAGTCCGCCGCCCCCGGCGTCGCCTTCGACGAGTGCCTTGACAGCATCCTGCAGCAGAAAGACGTCGCTTTCACCGTCAAGGTGCTCTCGCCTGAGATTACTCCGGAGCTCGCGGAGCGCGTACGGACCGCAAACAATGTCGAGCTCGTCCGCGTCACCGCCCCGCATCGCTGGCGCGCCGTCCGCGAGGCTCTCGTCACCACCGCGGCTGACCTGGTCCTCGTCATGCCGGAACACCTGCGCCTCGACACTCCTGAGACCCTTCGGACCTTGCGCCGGCAATTCGACGACGCCACCTGCGCCGCGGCCTACGGGCAAATCCGATCCGCCTTGGGAGAACTCGGCTACGCCGAACCGCCCGCGGGCGCCGCGGCCCTCAACACGTTGGAACACGACCTGACCCACGGCGCCCCCGTTATGCTGCGCGCTGCGCTCATCAACTCGCTGCCGGAACACGCGGCCAACATCCAGGCCGTCCTGCGCGCACCCGGCTATGAATGCATTCGCTTCCTCGATGACGTTGTCGCCACGGAATGTGCTTCCACCCTGCGCCTCGCTGAACCCGCCCCGCCCGCGCCTGCCCTCGCCGGCGTCAAGCTGCCCAGAATTACTTGCATGATGGTCACCCTCGACCGCCTTTCGCTCGCGCGCCAGTCCATCCGCTCCTTCGCCCAGCAGACCTGGCCTAACAGAGAGCTTGTCATCGTAACCGACGGCGCAGTCCCCTTCCGCCGCGCCCTCGAGCGATACGTGCAATGGCTCGGCCTTGACAATGTGCGTTTTGTCTTTCCTGAAGGTCCTCGACAATCCCTCGGCGCGCTGCGCAACCTCTCCATCGCGTCCGCTACCGGCGACCTCCTGTGCCAGTGGGATGACGACGACAGCAACCACCCCGAGCGTCTCATGGTGCAGGCGCAGCATCTGCTCCAGAACAACGCCGGCGCGTCTTTCCTCACCGACCACCTGCATCTCATTGAGGAGAAGCGCGCCCTGTGCTGGATCGACTGGGCCGCGCGGGTCGACACGCCCGGACCCGACCATCTCTTCCCCGGCAGCCTCATGATGCGCCGCGACCTGCCCGTGCGGTACCCTGAAACCGGACAGTACAGCAGACAGGGCGAGGATTCTGTGCTGCTCTATGAACTGCACCGCCGCGCCGATGTCAAAGCGCTCCGCGGCCAGGGTCATCTCTATCTTTATCGCTACCACGGGCGTAATACTTTCTCGCGCGACCACCACTACAACCTCATAGGCTTTCGCTGCGAAAAGAAAACGCTGCTGGAGCGCAAAAACCTCCTGCGCGACGCCGCCCGTTATCACGCACTGCCCGCGCCTTGTTACGTCTTCGCCCGCGAAGGGCCCGCCTTCGTGCTTGAAGCATGACGAGAATGGAACAGACCTGCCGCGCATTCACTCCAAAATCGGCCATATCGCTCTAAATATCTATGCCTTACATTGGTCGGGGCGGAGGGATTCGAACCCCCGACCCTCTGCTCCCAAAACAGATTCAATGACTCATTGAACCCTATTGAAATCCGTAGAGAATAACTGCTTTTGATTGAAAAGCTTAGCGCATTTCGGCCCGACCTTATGGATCTTTGTGGACCTTGGGTGCTTTGAACGCTACAAAATTGACTACACCGACGTGAGCAGAACCCCTTCATTGAGACAGTTTTCAGTTGATACACCAGCGGCGTCCTGCATCGAATGATCCCACTAGACTAATCCCTAATTCCTGTTCCCTATTCCCTATTCCCCTATTCCCCTATTCCCCTATTCCCTATTCCCCTATTCCCCTATTCCCCTATTCCCCTATTCCCCTATTCCCCTATTCCCCTATTCCCCTATTCCCCT
>Ga0265314_10006170_pt1 | contig 10645 bp, 7 predicted proteins | sample 4126metaG_FD_203106 | JGI IMG/M metagenome (GOLD analysis project Ga0265314, IMG submission 203106) | Rhizosphere microbial communities from Carex aquatilis grown in University of Washington, Seatle, WA, United States - 4-1-26 metaG | ecosystem: Host-associated > Plants > Roots > Rhizosphere >... | reverse complement strand
CTGGGATATCGACTCGCGCTTCTCGGCGATTTACGCCAGCGGGCAATGGTACGTGAAGACGGATTACCACGCGCCGAACGGCTGCATTCTGCGCGCCGATCCTGGCGGCATCATGCCTGATGTGTGGGCCACCATTGTGCCCGAAGGCCCCGACGTGATCGAGGATTTCTCCATTGTGGGCAGCCGGCTTTACGTGCAGCGGCTCAAGGATGTGAAGTCCGATATCACCGCGTATACGCTCACCGGCAAACCTGAGGGCACCATCGACTTCGACGTAATGGGCTCGGCCTCCGGCGTAGTGGGCCGTCCCGGCGACCGATACGGATTCCTGAGTTTCGAGTCATTCATCCAACCGCCCACGCTTTACCGCATTGACAGCACGACGAACAAGCGCGAGATCTTCGCTCAGCCGAAGTCGCCGTTCAACGCCGGCGACTACGAATTGAAGCAGGTGTTCTTCAAGTCAAAGGATGGGACACGCGTGCCCATGTTCGTTGCGGGGAGGAAGGGACTGAAGCAAGACGGGTCAGAGCGCCTGCTGATGACCGGATACGGCGGGTTCAACCTGAGCATGACTCCGCACTGGAATCCCGCGTGGGCATGGTGGATGGAGCAGGGCGGATGGTTTGCGCAGCCGAACATGCGCGGCGGCGGTGAATACGGCGAAAAATGGCATGAAGCGGGGATGTTTTCGGGTAAACAGAACGTCTTCGACGACTGGTTTGCGGCGGCGCGCTTCCTGATCGACAACAAGTACACCACGCCGGAGCACTTTGCCATATCCGGCCGGTCGAACGGCGGGCTGCTGATGGGCGCTTCATTTACCCAGCATCCGGAGTTATTCGCAGCGGTGTGGTGCGGTTATCCCCTGCTGGATATGCTGCGCTACCACAAGTTCGAACAGGGCCCGCAATGGACCACGGAGTATGGGTCGGCGGACAACGAGAAGCAGTTCTTCTACCTGCTGAAGTATTCGCCCTACCAGAACGTGAATCCGGGAACCAACTATCCGGCGATCTTCTTCTTCACCGGCGACAGCGACACGCGGGTTGATCCGCTGCACGCGCGCAAGATGACGGCCCAGATGCAAACGGTGTCAACCGGCGGGCGGCCGATCCTGCTGCACTACAGCCTGAAGGGCGGCCACTCTGAAGGCGTGAGTGTAGAGCAACAGACCCAGGACGATGCGGATCAGCTTACGTTCCTATGGACGGAGACGGGGCCGGCGAGCGGTAAGCGCAGCGCGGGGCAGTAAGAGGCGCAGGCAGGGATTTGGCGCGGCGGCGGCTCAGGGCTGGCCTGTCCTGTTTATGCAGCGGCGCCGCTCTCATGATGTAGACAATCTACTGCCGTGGGTGTAGAGTGCCTACATCCTTATGAACTCGACTGAAACTTATCGGAACCGGATCGAGCTGCTGCAAGGGACGCTGGACATGATCATCCTGCAGGCGCTGCAGTGGGGGTCGATGCACGGCTACGGCATCGCCCATGCCATCCGCCTCAAATCCAATGAAGTTTTGCAGGTTGAAACCGGATCGCTCTATCCGGCGCTGCACAGGCTGGAGCGGCAGAAGTGGGTCAAGTCTGAGTGGAAGATGACGGAGAGCCGCCAGCGCGCGAAGTTCTATCTGATCACGAAGAAAGGCAAGGAACAGCTGGCCGCCGATCACGAGCGCTGGCGGACGATGGTACGTGCAATTGGAGCGGTGATGGAACAACAGCGGAGCTAGTTCCCAGGTCTCGTGATCGAGACCTGGGGCACCCGAAATTTGGGGAGGCGTGCATGCGGCTTTGGACGTGGGAGCGGCGGAAGGACGAGTTGGCCGAGGAGTTGGAGGCGCATCTGCGCATGGCGATTGCGGACCGCGTGGCTCGCGGCCAGACGCCGGAAGAGGCGCGCGCGTCGGCGGTGCGGGAGATGGGCAATCCGCCGCTGGTGGCGGATGTGACCCGGCGCCAATGGGGATGGGAGTGGCTAGAGCGGCTCTGGCAGGACGTGCGCTACGCGCTACGACAGTTGCGCAAGAGCCCTGGCTACACAACGACGGCGCTGCTGACGCTGACGCTGGCGGTGGGCGCGAACACGGCGATCTTCGGCCTTTTCTATGCGCTGCTGCTGCGCAGCCTGCCGGTGGAGCGGCCGGACCAGATTGTGCAGGTGGAACTGCAGCTCGGTACATCAAAGGGCGTAGCCGAACCGAGCCCGATGGTTTCAGACGGCGTGTACGATGCGATTGAAAAGACGCAGACCGCATTCAGCGGGATATGCGGTTGGCAGGAAGACAGCGTCAATCTGCACGACGCCGACGGGACGCGGCCGGTGCCGGCGGCCTCGCTGACTGGCGGCTGCATGCGCATACTGGGCCTTCACGCAACGGTGGGACGGCTGCTTGCAGATGCGGACGACAGGCCTGGCGGCCTGCCGGAAGGTTTTCCGGTGGTGCTGGGCTACTACTACTGGCGCACGCATTTCGGCGCCGATCCTCGGGTACTGGGGCGCGTGATGGAGTTCGGCACGTCAATGCGCGCCAAAGCGGCGAAGGGCGTAGTGGTTGGCGTGATGGATCCTGGGTTCGACAGCGTGGACGTGGGCGGGCGCCCGGACTTGTATGTGCCGCTTGAGATGACCGACCCGGCGAGCGGGCACAGTCTCAGCTCCTTCGACACCACGCTGGTGGGTCGGCTGAAGCACGGCGTAACGCCGCAAGCGGCGCAGGCACAGGTGGACGCGGTATTTCAGGCCAAGGTGAAAGGCGAGAAGAGCCTGCGGTTCTTCACGTTTATCGACGGCGGCTTTGCGGAGGCCACCCAGGCGCACCTGCGGGTGATGCCCGCGCGGACAGGCTACTCGTACTTGCGGCAGTACTATGAGAAGCCGCTCTACCTGATCGAAGGAATGGTGGGCTTGTCGTTGCTGGTGGCGTGCGCGTACCTGGCCATGCTGGCCTCGGCACGGGCGCTGGCGCGGCGGCGGGAACTAGCCGTGCGGATGGCATTGGGTGCGAGCCGGCGGCGAGTGGCGGCGCAACTTTGCTGGGAGAGCGTGCTGCTGGCCATTACAGGCAGCGGGCTGGGAGTGCTGTTTGCATGGGGCGCGGAACGAGCGCTGCTGTCGCTGATGAAGGCGATGGCGACGGATCAGGCAGAGCTGCGCGCGGGCCCTGGCGGCGCGGTGCTGTTGTTTACGTTGGGCATTGCGGGGCTGACCGTGATTCTCTCCGGAGTATTGCCGGCGTGGCGCGCCAGCAAAGTGGATCCGGCAAGCGACATCAAGGAAGGCGAGGCTGCGATTGCCGGGCGCCGCCGTTCGACGCGGATGGGCGCGTGGCTGGTTCCGGCGCAGATCGCGTTCTCGCTGGTGATTGTGACCATGGCGGCGCTGATGGGCGGGACGGTGGCGCAGCTGCTGGCCGTGGATCCGGGCTTTCGCACCAGCGGCGTCACCTTCCTGCACGCGGATTTTTCGGCTCGAACGCAGGGCGTTAAGCAACTTGGGGCGCCCACCGCGCCCTTTCCGTTGATCCTGTCGCTGCTCGATCGAATCCGGCATACGCCGGGAGTGGAGGCGGTGAGCATCTCGCAGGCATACCCGCTGGAGGGCGCCACCTACATGATGAACGCCTCGTCCGATTCATCGGGGAGCGGCACGCGCACAGACAGCAGCCTGACTACGCTTGCCGTGACGCCGGGGTACTTTGACACGATGGGCGTTCCGGTGCTTCAGGGGCGAGATTTTGCCATGGACGATCACGGCGATAACCACACGGTATGCATCCTGAGCCGCAGCGCAGCCGATTACTTTTTTCCCGGAGGGAACGCCATCGGCGGCATGCTGGCGGTGGGCAAGAAGACGAAGCGGCGGGTGGTGGGCATAGTGGGAGACGCGCTCTACAACGACTTGAGACAGAAGGCGCCGCGCATTTTGTATGAGCCCTTTCTCCAGGGCGGGATGTGGAATCCCGGCGCGGAGTTCGCAGTCCGCTCGAGAGATGCCGGAACCGCAGTGAGCGCGGTGCGCAACGCATTTCGCGAATTGGCGCCGGATGTTGCTGTGGACAATCCGGTGACGATGCGCGAGCTGGTGGCGAGCTCAATGGGGCGGGAACGGATGGTGGCACTGCTGGCCGGGTTCTTTGCCCTGCTCACACTGGCGCTGACGGGCATCGGCCTCTATGGCGTGCTGAGTTATGGCGTGGTGCGGCGGCGGACGGAGATTGGAGTGAGGATGGCGCTCGGTGCGTCGCCCGGCAGCGTGGTAAAGATGATCCTGCGTGAGGCGATGCGGCTGGTGCTTCCGGGGGTGGCCCTGGGCGCGGCCGGCGTGTGGGGCGCGACGCGGCTGCTCAAAACGCTGCTCTACGGAGTGAAGCCGCTGGATCCGTGGCTCTGCGTTGCGAGCCTGGCGGCGCTGGTTTGCGTAGCGCTGGTGGCGTGCGTGCTGCCCGCGCGACGGGCAGCGCGAGTGCATCCCATGGAGGCGCTGCGGTTCGAGTAGCGGCTGCATTTCGCTCTATTGCTTGGCCTGACGCTTCAAAGTTGCACCAGGCAAGCCGAGGCTGATGAGAAGTGCTGCATCGATGGCGGTCATCGTCTCCGGCGACAGTGTGCCGTAAACCGACCGGAAACGCTGCTGGTCAACTGTACGAATCTGATCGCAGAGCGCATAGCTGTCTTTTGCGGTACCGCCATCTCCCCTCTTTACGAAGACGTAAATTGGAGAAGGCACGGTGATGTGGGACGCTGCCGTCAATGGCACGACAATCGTGGTAGTGGAGAAACGATTTCCAATATCGTTCTGGACGACAACGCAAGGACGCGATCGGCCCTGTTCGTGGCCGACAACAGGATCAAGCGAAACTTCCACCACCATGCCTCGATACGGCTTGCCGATCATCGGAAGCCCTCTCTATCCACTTCCGAAAACTCCGCCGCGAGGGCACTATTCATCTCGGCGTTAGCCGCATACGCCGCGGCAAGCTCACGCTCGAATTCCTTCGCTTCCATCTCATCCAGAAGGCGTTCGACCGCATTGCGGATGAACCCGCTGCGGTTTGTCTCGAGGTTACTTGCAGCCTCGTCAGCCCGCTTCAGCAAGGCCGACGGAAACTCGATGAGAACGCGCTCTTTTCGTACCCCGCGCACCTTTCTTTGGGCCGGGTCAGATTTTTGAAAGGCCGCATCTTGGCCTGCCGTCATTCTGCGCGCGCGCACATTCGCCGATCTCTTCATAGTGTGTGTCAGCGCCTCCATCTTCATACTTAAGTATATATCAGCATATATAATAAACAACCTCGATCCTCGGCATCTGTGAACAAACTGCCGGTGCGAACAAAAGGGCCGCAACCTTGCGGCTGCGGCCCTGACTTATCCGGCTCTCGCCGAATTACATCTCCTTTACGCCTTCCACAAACGCCTTCAGTTTGCGGCTGCGGCTGGGATGACGCAGCTTGCGCAGGGCCTTGGCTTCAATCTGGCGGATGCGCTCGCGCGTCACCTGGAAGCTTTGCCCCACTTCTTCCAGGGTGTGCTCGGAGCCGTCTTCGAGGCCAAAACGCATCTTGATGACGCGCTCTTCGCGCGGCGTCAGGGTGCGCAGGACCTGCGAAGTGTACTCCTTCAGGTTCACGCTGATCACGGCCTCGGAGGGCGAGACGGCCTGGCGATCTTCAATGAAGTCGCCAAGGTGCGAATCTTCCTCTTCGCCAATCGGAGTTTCCAGCGAGATAGGTTCCTGCGCGATCTTCAGCACCTTGCGCACCTTTGCAACAGGGATATCCATGCGCCGCGCGATTTCTTCGCTACTGGGCTCGCGGCCCAACTCTTGAACCAGCTGGCGGCTGGTGCGGATGAGCTTGTTGATGGTCTCGATCATGTGCACGGGGATGCGGATGGTGCGCGCCTGGTCCGCAATGGCGCGGGTAATCGCCTGGCGAATCCACCACGTGGCATAAGTCGAGAATTTGTAGCCGCGGCGATATTCGAACTTGTCCACCGCTTTCATCAGGCCGATGTTGCCTTCCTGAATCAGGTCAAGGAACTGCAGTCCGCGGTTGGTGTACTTCTTCGCGATCGACACAACGAGTCGCAGGTTGGCTTCAATCAGCTCGCGCTTGGCCTGCTCGGCGTCCATGTCGCCCTGGATCATCTCGCGCTGGGTGCGCTTGAGTTCGGCAATGGAGACACCGGCGTCCAGTTCGATCTTTTCAAGGTCAGCCCGGCAGTTCTTCTGCTGGCGGCGGTACTCCTTCTTCATCTCCTCGCTGCGCGAGGCCTCGTGCTTTTGGTCGAGCGAGCGAATCTGCCGCTCCAGCGTGCGCATGGTGTCGACAGTCTTGTTGACTTTGTCGAGCAGCCGCTTCCGCTCCAAGCCGGTGTACTTGAGCTCGCGCACGATGCGGGAGATGTAAACCTTCTCGCGGGCAACAAGCCAGCGGAGATGGCGCGACTCCTTCACCCGCGATTTGGCCGCGGGGGTGGCAGCGCGCTCTTCGAACTTGGCAATATTTTTCTGATGCTTGATCAGGGCGTCAATACGCGCCACGGTGGACCTGACGCGCGCCTGGACCACGTCTTCGGTGAGTTCTTCCTCGTCGAAGATCACCACCTCCTTGACGTTGCGCACGCCGCGCTTCAGGTCCTCACCCAGAGCCACGATCTCGCGAATCACGATGGGCGAACGGGAGATGGCCTTGAGCACACGCATCTGGCCGCGCTCAATGCGCTTGGCAATTTCCACTTCGCCTTCGCGCGTGAGCAGGGGGACGGTTCCCATCTCGCGCAGGTACATGCGCACGGGGTCGTTGGTTTTTTCCAGCGTGCCGGGGGTCAAATCGAGCTCAACGTCCTCACCCTCCTCGAGCTCAAAATCCTTGTCGGCGCCGAATTTGGGCCCCTCGAGCAAATCGATGCCCTGGGTGCCGATGGTTGTGATCAAGTCGTCGATGTCGTCAGGCGAGGTGGCCATCTCATCCGGCATCATCTCGTTGACGTCGCCGTAGGTGAGGTAGCCCTTCTCTTTGCCCGCATCGATCAGGCTGTGAATGTCATCTTCGAATTTGTCGTCAATCGCCAAATCAATCCTGCTTTCCAGGTCGCTTCTTTCGAGTTCCCATCCCGCTCGCCGGGCACGCATGCGCGGTAGACGGGGCCCTAAGTGGTAGGCCCTCGTTGCTCTTGCCTTCACGGGATGCGGGCGTCCGGCAAACAGTTTTCACATGAGCCGGATTGCACGCGTCGCTGTCGGGCCCGTGCCTCAAGCCGCGCCCGAAAACATGTTCCGGCGCGCGGATAGACCTACGGTCACTCCGCAAAAGTTGCGGCTTAAATTGAATGCTCGGAACAGGATGGTGGCGCTTCAGGATTCTCCTGGATTAGCCCGCGAGCCGAAGCTCATGTGTGGGGCAAGGGGGCGCGCATCCCTACAGAGATCAATAGATTACCACAATCCGGGCCGATCTCCAACAGGGAAAAATCCGGTCCCGCGGAAGCCCTTTTTCCCGGCTGGCAGCTGCCGATTTCCTCCGCCGGCAATCTCTTCCTTGCCATCCGGCTTCCATTGGTTTAGACGCATTTAGCTCGGTCAAGGGCTCAGAATTCCGGGGTGATCCGGGGGTCGGAGCGCCGATTGATTGGTGATTTGTATCACAGAGACTTTATATGAACGCCTAAAAGCCGTGACATAACTGGGGCCGAGTTCGTTCACCCGTCTGACCGAACTCCTGGGTAGTTCGTTCACCCGTCTGACCGAACTCCGGGGTAGTTTCGGCGCTTCATAGGAGCCCCCTCTCCGATGCCGGCCCTGTGTCGACGGTTCCAACCCTGACGGAGCCTATTCCTCCGCCTGCCGGTTGTGCAGCTCCCTGAGCGCTCGGTCCAGCTCCAGCTTCTGCTGGGTGAGGATTGCCAGCTCGGCGTAGTCGCCGCGGCGCTCGGCATCGGCGATGAGGGCGCGGAACTCGCGCTGGCGGCGTTCGATGACCGCCTCCTGGAGTTGCTGGATGGAGCTTGAAACTTCTGCTTCAGTTGGGGCCTGAGTTTCGCCGAGCAGCGCCTGGGCGAGCAGGCCGCGCTGGTGGTCGTCGGGGATCACTTCCATGGGGTCCTGGGCGCGGCGGCCGGCCAGGGCCTGGAGGGCGGGGAAGGTTCCCAGCGACTCGAACCAGGCAGGTTCCTGAAGGATGGCTCCGGCGGCGAGGGCGCGCGCGTCCTGGTGCTCGGGATCGTCGATGGAGAGTGCGCGGAGCAGCACCCGCTCGACCTCATTGAGCGAGGAGGCGCGGACCTCAATGTGGTCCTGACGGCGAAGGGCGGCCTGGCGCAGTTGCTCGCGCAGGATGGTGGAATCGATGCCCAGCTTTTGGGCGGCGTCGGCGGCGAACTGATCGCGGGCCAGCTTTTCCGGCATGCGCCGGATGTGCGGCAACAGGAAGTTCATTGCCTTGACTTTCTGTTCCGCGGTGGCGCCGGGGAAGAGCATGCGAGCACGTTCGATGAGGTAGTCGGACTGGCGGCGGGCGCCGCGGATGGCGCGGGTGTAGGCCTCCACGCCGCGCTCGCGGATGTAGCGGTCGGGGTCCAGGCCGTCTTCAAGTGTGACGATCTTGATGGAGAAGCCCTCTTCAGTGAGCAGGGCGATGGATTTTTCGGCCGCATTGGCGCCGGCTGCATCGGGATCGAAATTGACGGCTACCTGCGCGGTGTGGCGGCGGAGCAGAGCCACCTGGTGCTCAGTAAAGGCGGTGCCGCTGGTGGCAATCACGTTCTGGATGCCGCGCAGGAAGACCGAGATGCAGTCCATCTGGCCTTCAACCAGCAGCGCAAATTCCATCTGGCGGATGGCGGCTTTGGCCTTGTCCAGATTGAATAAGACGTGGCCCTTGGAGTAGAGCGGCGTCTCCGGCGAGTTGACGTATTTGGCGCCCGCCTTCTCGCCCGTTTCAAGGGTGCGCGCGGTGAAGGCGATGATTCGGCCGCTTTCATTCGCGATGGGGAAGACCACGCGGTTGCGGAAGCGATCGTAGAGCTGGCCGCGCGAGCCGTCCTCATGCTCTTTCTGGCTGAAGAGGCCGCTGGCGCGGAGGGCGTCGGCGTCAGCCCCGCCGCTCAGCCGGTCGCGAAGGGCGTTGAAGCTGTCCGGCGCGTAGCCGATGCGGAAGGTCTTGATGCCCTCGGGTGTGAGGCCGCGGCCGGCCAGGTACTCGCGGGCCACGGCGCCCTCAGGACCGCGCAGACGTTCCTCGAACCAGGTGGCGGCAGCTTCATGCAGGTCGAGCAGCTTGCGTCGCAAGCGGGCCTCGGCGGCCTCTTCGGGCGACGAGTACTCGCGCTTGGGCAGCGGGATGCCGCACTTTTGCGCCACCAGGCGGACGGCCTCAGGGAAGCCGACGTTCTCCAACTTGCCGACGAAGGTGAACACGTCGCCCGTGGCCTGGCATCCGAAGCAGTAGTAGAACTGGCGGACGGCGTTCACGTTGAACGACGGCGATTTTTCCTTGTGGAAGGGGCAGAGGCCGGTCCAGTTCTGCGCGCCGGCCTTGCGCAGGCGGATGTAGCCCTCGACGATCTTGACGATGTCGGCTTGCTGCTTTACGGTGGCGGCGAAATCGGACATGGAGCGGGCCTGGTATCAGGATAGGCCGGGCGGGAGCGTCCCAATTGTGGAAGACAGGGCAGAAAGGCAATCGATTCGTTGTGCAGGCAGTTGCAGGACGGCGCTATACTTGGATTGTCCCCGGAAGGGTGTGGCTCCTCCCGGGGGTTTTGGCTACTTGAGCAGTAGCGCCAGGACGAGGGCTACGAGCGCTGTAACGAACCGCCAGTCAATGGCGACAGTTATTGCGACCCGCATCCAGGACGATTTCTCATCCATGTCCTCACCTCCCTTGCGTTAAACGGCCCGCAGGTCGTTAGAGCGGCCTGCGAGCCGACGGCCCGATCTTCCGGGCCGATTTCGCTACCGCATCCACACTCACAAAGAAGGTTCCCGGATTCTACGCAACCGGCCAGCATCCGCCATGTGCGTTCCGTCACGGGCGCGGCAATGTCTGCTGCGTAACCTTGGAGCATTCGGGCCGTAAGATCATGCAGAGGGTGAAATGAGGCGGCGAGCGATAGTGATCGGCGCGGGAGTCGTGCTGCTGCTGCTGGTGCTGTGGCTGGTGCACACGATCATCGCCCGCCGGGCCATGAACGATTACTCCGGCACCATTGAGACGCGCGAGATTCATGTTGGGTCGCGGATTGGCGGCCGGGTGACTGGCGTATTCGTTGAAGAAGGACAGACGGTGAAGGCCGGAACGGTGCTGGTGCGCTTTGAGTGCGATGCGCTGAAGGCCAGCCGGGACCAGGCTGCGGCGGCCGTTGCGGAAGCGCGGGCCAACCTGGACAGAATGATCGGCGGCAACCGGCCGGAGGAGATTGCCCAGGCGACCGCGCAGGCAGCAGCAGCGCGCGCGGCGCTGGACGAAGCGCGCAACGGGCCACGCCCTCAGGAACTGGACCAGGCCAAGGCTGATTACGCGGCGGCGCAGGCCGATGCCGCCAACGCCGACTCCTTCTACGGGCGCATGGAAAAGCTGATACAGACCGACACCATTTCACGGCAGCAATTTGACGATGCGCGCGACCGGCGCGATGGGGCGCGGCA
>Ga0265314_10006169_pt1 | contig 10646 bp, 9 predicted proteins | sample 4126metaG_FD_203106 | JGI IMG/M metagenome (GOLD analysis project Ga0265314, IMG submission 203106) | Rhizosphere microbial communities from Carex aquatilis grown in University of Washington, Seatle, WA, United States - 4-1-26 metaG | ecosystem: Host-associated > Plants > Roots > Rhizosphere >... | reverse complement strand
ACATTTTTCGCGCGCGGTTTCAGGGCAGCGAGCACCAACAGCGGCACAATCGTGGTGCGGGCCCAGTACGACATCTTGTTCAGATGAAACGGAAACCAAAGCGGCAGCAGCATGATCTCGACCGGCAATACCGGCACGCTGCGCCAGGTTAGCACCCCGAACATCGCCAGCATGAAACGGGTGAAGACATTGCTGTGCACCGCGCCGCCGCGCGAGAGCACCGCCTGGCGCGCCCGTGTCATATGCGGGGCATCGACGGAATCGCCGATCATCTTCAGCGCGAAATAGGCTTTCACGGTGGCGCTCATCTCGAAGGCGCCGTCCTGCACCAGCGGCCAGCCGCCATGCGCGCCCTGGACCCGGCGCAGATAGTTGGCGATCTTGCCTTCCAGCACGCTGTCGACCGGCTCGCCCAGATAGTGGCGCAGCAGCACGTATTCCGCCGGGATGGTGCAGTCGGCTTCGAGCTCGAACACCCAATGTCCGTCGGGCTGCCGCAGATCCAACAGCGCACGCGTGGCTTGGCCGATGCTCGCCTCCAGCGCGGCGTCGGCCTTCACATCAACTGTTCCATTGTCGGAACGCATCTCGCTCGACATCCCCAATTGTTCGCGTCAGGTCATCATCTTCAAAAACAGGTTTACCGAAAAACCGTGCGCCGGTCAGGCCTGCCGCATCGCCAGCACCAGATCGGCGGCGCGGTCGCCCGACCGCACCGATCCCTCGATGGTTGCCGGCAACCCCGTATCAGTCCAGTCGCCGGCGAGAAACAGGTTTTTGTGAGCCGTCACCGCGCCGGGCCGCAGCGCGTTCTGCTCGGGCGTCGCCTCAAAGGTGGCGCGGCGCTCGCGCACGATCTGCCACGGGGGTAATGCGGACGTTTCGGCCGTGATCCCCGCGGCCTTGCAGACATCCCGCCACAGCGCCTGCGCCAGTTCCTCGCGCGGCATGTCGACCAGCCGATCGGCATTGCTGATGGTGATCGAGAGCCGCTGCGGGAACGAGAACAGCCATTCCACGAGGCCACCGACCACGCCCATGATCGCCGGCATATCGCGCGGCGGATCGTAGCGGAAATGCGCATTGACGATCGCGCGAAATTTTGTCGGCCCCTGGAGGCCCGGCAGCAGCGACATCGCGGGCCGCGGCGGCACCGCCATGACAACGGCATCATTGGGCGCAAGCGCAATCGTGTCGTCGCCAAAATTCAGTTCGTTGACTCGCCCTCCGGACATCGCGAGCCCGCGCAGCTCATGTCCCAACTGCACGCTGGCGCCCTTTTGCTGCAGCAGTTTCAGCGCCGGCTCGACCAGCACCGCGCTTAAGCCCTCGCGCGCGATCAGCGGCCGGCAGGCCTGTCCGCCCGCCAGCAGCGTTTCCCGCACGATCGCGCCGGCGAGGCCGGCTGATCCTTCTGGAGGATCGACGTTGAGCGCCGCCAGCAGCAGCGGTTGCACCAGCCGCTGATACAGGATGCCCTCGCAGGGGATGGTCTTGCCGACCAGCCTGCCAGGCTTTGCCCAAATCAGCGGCATCAGCGCCAGATAATCCAGCAGGCCCGTATCGGGCACCCGGCGCGCCTCGTCGAACACCCATAGCGGCAGCCTGCCGTCGCCGAGATCGAGCTGCCAGCGCTGGCCGGTACCGAGGTCGACGAATGGAAATTGCGCGCGCGCCGGCCCGACCAGCCCGGCCTCGGTGCCGATCGACTTCGCATAGGCCCGCGCATGGCTGTTGCCGGACAGCAGCAGGTGATTGCCGTTGTCGATGGTGAGATTGGTCGCGGCATCGAAATAGGACCGGCAGCGGCCGCCGGTCTGTTGCGTGGCCTCGTGGACATGCACCTTAAAACCGGCATTGGCGAGCCGCACGGCTGCCGACAGGCCCGAGATTCCAGCGCCGATGATGTGAGCGGTGTTAGGCATCAGATGAAGGCATAGCGCAGGAGGATGGCAAATTTGGCCGCCTTGTTGAGGCGCACCGGCGGACGCGGCAGAGCAAAGCCCCTCGCGACCAGCAATTCCAGAATCGAGCGGTAGTATTTCGACATGATCCGGGGCGCGCGCACCACGCGCCGCGGGTTGCGCTTCATGATTTGGTCGGCCTGCTCGAAATGGCTGCGTGCCCGCTCGACCAGCGGCGCGCACACTTTCGGCAGATTGGGCTCCGCGGTTACCTTGAGCGGATCGCTCGAGGTGATGCCGGCATGCAGCAGGGCTTCGCGCGGCAAATACAGCCGGCCGATGCCGGCGTCCTCGTCGATGTCGCGCAGGATATTTGTCAACTGCAACGCGCGGCCGAGATGATGCGCCAGCAGCACGCCGTCACTCTCCGCCAAACCGAACACCCGTACCGACAGCCGTCCGACCGCGCTCGCCACCCGGTCGCAATACAGGTCGAGGGTGGCGAGATCGGGAGCGCGGATATCCTGCGGGATGTCCATCTCCATGCCGTCGATGATCGCGAGGAAATCCTCGCGCTTGAGCCCGAAGCGGCGCACCGAGCCGACATAGTCCTGTAGCCGCGGCGGCGGATGGCCCCGATACAGCGCGTCGATATCGTCGCGCCATTGCTGGATCGCCGCCAGTCGCTCGGGCCGCGGCCCGTCGGAATCCGCGATGTCGTCGACCTGCCGGCAAAAGCTGTAGATCTGGAACATCGCCTCGCGCTGTTCGCGCGGCAGGATTCGCATCGCCGCGTAGAACGAACTGCCGGACGCGGTACTGCCGTAACTCGGATTGGCCGCCATGGTGTCGAGCGTCATGCGCCGGCCGCCGGTTTGGATACGGGCCTTCGCCCGATCGCGCGCCGCGTCAGCTCGCTGGCAATGCCACCGACGCTGTGGGCCAGCAACTGCACCGGACCGAGATGGACATTCTCGCTCAGGGGATCGCGCACCTTGAGCATGCCGACGATGTGGTCGGCAAAACTCTGAATCACCGAGATTTCCAGCCCGAGCCGCAAATCCCGGACTTGCGGGCTGAGCGATTTGCTCTCGTCGAGCAGCGCTTGCGTGCGCACCGCGAGCGACTGCAGACATTGCAGCAGCGGCGGCGGCGAACGATCGCCTCCCAGTTGCTCGACGGACGCGCCCGCCGCGGCCAGTGCATCGCGCGGCAAATAGACCCGGTTGAGGTCGCGAAAATCCTTGCCGCAATCCTGCAGATGATTGTTGACCTGCAGCCCCGCGCACAGCGCATCGGAAGCGGCCCAGGTCGATGTGTTCTCGCCATGGACGTCGAGCATGAAACGGCCGACCGGCATCGCCGAATAGCGGCAATAGTGAATCACTTCGTCCCAGTTCTCGTAACGCAGTTTTGTAACGTCCATCCGGAACGCGATCAGGACATCGAGCGCATGGCGCGGCGGCATCCCGCGCTCGGCCAGCGCCCGCCGGAGCTTGACCGCCTCGGGCTGGGTGTCGCCCTTCCCCAGCAATTCGGCCTCCAGCAGGTCGAGGTAGCGAAGCTTCTCGCTCGCATCAAGGGTCGCGTGATCGGCGATGTCGTCGGCGGTCCTGACGAAATTGTAGAACGCAAGGATCAACGCCCGGTGACGCCGGTGAATGATCCACGACGCGACGGGAAAATTCTCGTCGCGGTGGGTCTTGCCGGATCGCAGTTCGCTCGCGGTGGTCATCAGGAACGGGCTACATTGGTGGGCGTGAGGGCGTGCGCCAATCGTCCGCAAAAGCGGCCCGATCGCGAACCCCATATAGGGGAATACGCCGCTAAAACCAATGCTATCCGCGGTTTGGCGCAGAAGAAGTCCGTGCGGCGGCCGAGGCCGATCCGCACGGAAACAACGGCGATGCGGCTTATTGGTTGTGGTTCTTCAGGACCAGATCGCACGCCTTGGAGATCTTCGGCCGGTTCTGCTGCAGGCAGGCCAGGATCGTGAAGTCGCCCTGATCGATCACGGGGCGGCAGAAGCGCTGGACATCGCGCGAACAGGCCGCCTGTTCCTCCGGGGTACCGCTGCGCTGATCCTGGGCTATCGCACTGCTGGAAACAGAAATCGCGAACAGTGAGAGGGCGAGGAAAAACTTATGCATTTTGTTCCTTTATTTAACCGCGGAGAATCCCGCTCCCGAATAGCACAGGGCTGCACGGGAACGGCGATTCAGATTACAAACGCCACGAACCGCGGCGAATGAAACAACCAAAAGCGCTGGTAAATGCGGCCAAATTTACGGCGGCCCCGTCCCGAATAGCGAGGCCGCCAAGGGAACTCAATGGCGCGCATAATTATCTGATATCAAAGGGCTATTTTGTCGCGCCTTTTTCCCCAATTATCGCGTGCGAATAGCCCGGTCCGGGCGTGCGGCAAACCTTGTCGCATATCTGAAGCTTTTTTGACGCAGTGAGGTAAAAAAACGCCACGCGGCCGTGTCCGGTTTGTGTATTTTGCGGGTCTCGCAAAGCCGCGAGCGGGCAGCTATTTGAACCAAAGACATTGCGGCGACACTAACCCATCGATGCGGCGAGACGTATCTTGCGAGAGAGCGTCAATTTTAACGGGAAAACACCAGATGAAATTGTTTGGACAAGCGATCAAGGCGGCAGCCGTGGGCGCTGCGTTGATGTTGTCGACGGCGGCAAGCCATGCGCAGTCGGCTCCCTTTGTCGGCTTCGCTGGTGCCTGGTCCGGCACCGGCACCGTTACGCTCTCCGACGGAACCGTCGAGCGCATCCGGTGCAAAGCCGATTACAAGGTCAACGGCACCGGACTGAACCTGAAGCAAAACCTGCACTGCGCCAGCGACAGCTACAAGTTTGACCTGAGCAGCGACGTCACCAGCCAGGGCGACCGGATTTCCGGCAACTGGAGCGAGGCCAGCCGCAACATCTTCGGCAATCTGCAGGGCACCGCCGGCGGCGGCCAGATCGAAGTGTTCGTCGAGGCCAACGGCTTTTCAGCCAACCTGACCTTGCGCACCAACGGCAACAAGCAGACGGTTCAGATCAACTCCAAGGGCGAGATCCGCGGCGTCAACATCACCATGGTCAAGAGCTGACGCGGCATTTGCCGCAGCGCTCTTGAAGGCGCGAAAAACGCGCCGCAGCAACAGGAAAAAGCCTCCGTCCCGATGATCGGGACGGAGGCTTTTTGTCTTTTGTCAGTCAGAGGCTTGTCAGCCTGCGGGCTTGGCGTGGCGGCCGGTGCCACGGATACGGTCCGACAGGTTGATCAGGAACATCGCGGTCGGCCGCAGGATGAACAGATCGGCGACCAGAGCAGCCACCATCGCGAACGCGCTGAGCCAGCCGAACAGGCGCAGCGACGGCAGGTCGGAAAACACCGTCACCACCAGGCCGCAAGCCAGCACCACCGTGGTCAGGATCAGCGCCGGGCCGACCAGCACGGTGGCGCGCTCGACCGCCAGCTCCGGACTGACGCCCGGCGTGGTCTCAAGCCGCAGCCGGTTGAGGAAGTGGATCGTGGCGCTGAGCCCGAGGCCAAAGGACACCGTGAGCGCGACGACGCTGGCGAACTGCAGCCCCTCGCCCATCAGATACAGCAAGGTGCCCGACAGCACGACCGGGAAGATGCCCGGCAGGATGCAGGACAGCATCACCACCACCGAGCGGAAGGCGAGCCCGATGAAGATCGCGACCAGCGCGAACTCGACCGTCAGCCCGCGATTGAGCTTTTCGATCATGCTGGCACTGTTGCGCGCGGCAATGGCTGACAGACCGGTAACCGCGATCTCGTAGCCCGGATGCTCGGCACGGATAGGCTCGAGGGCGTCATCGAGCTTCTCGACCACCGGCAAGATCTGACTGGAATCGAGATCCGGCACCCTGCCCGACACCACGACAGCCTTCTGATCGGCCGAGATGAAGCGCTGCACCAGATATTTCGGGATCGCGTTGACATACTCCTTCAGGGTCGCGACGTCGGTGCTGCCGACTTTTTCCGCCAGCCAGCGCCGCAGAGTCTCCAACGACCAGACATTGCCGACGCCGGCCGCCTTTTCGACGATCGCGTGAACTTCTGCGATCGTCTTTAGCGTTTGATCCGAATAGAGCGTCTGGTCCTTGGGGAATTCGATCAGCACGTCGATCGGATTGGCGCCGGTCAGCTTGGCGTCGAGCCGGCCGGAAGCCGCCACCGCCTGCTGCTTGTCCGGAACCTGGTCGGCGAGCCGGTAACGCGGCTGCAAATTGGCGTAGACCGTCCCCAGTCCCGCCACCAAAATCACCGCGATCAGGCTGAACATGCCGGGACGGCTGACCATGCGCACCGCGATCCAGTAGCAGAAATTGCGCAGCGCCTGGACGCCGGCGTCCGCGGTCTGGAATTTCACAGCAAACAGCTTTTCGTTACGCACCAGCAGCACGCCGAATACCGGCACCAACGAGAGCACCGCGAGCAGCGCGATGATGGTGGCGGCCAATCCCGCCTCGCCGAATTTGCGGATCAGGTCGGAATCGGAGAATTGCAGGGCGATGAACGAGATGCCGGCGGTGCCGTGGGTCAGCACGCAGGCGGGACCGACCACCAGCACGGCGTTCTTGAACGCGGTGTATTTGTCCTGGCCCGCGATCAAACGGTCGCGCGCCGCGAACGTCAGCTGCATCGAGTCCGAGAAGCTGATCACCATGATCAGCGGCGTCATCACGTTGAGGAACATGTTGAGATTGAAATTGGCCCAGCCGAGCACCCCGAGCGCGAGCAGGATCGCGATCATCGGCGGGAACGCGGCCACGACCATGAACGACCACTTGCGGAAGAAGATGATCGCGATGATGCAGCCGGCCAGAATGCCCAGGATGTTGTAGGTCAGCCCGTCGCGCTCGACCGCGTTGCGGATTTCGAGCTGCATGACCGGAACGCCCGACAGTTCGGCCTTGAGCCCGCTGCCTTTGAGATCGTCGGCCATCAGCTTCCTGATATCGCCGACGGTCTTGCCGAGCTTGCTGCTTGCGACCACGTCGGGCTCGAGCGACAGCACGACCAGCGCCAGCGTGCCGTCCTCGGACAACAGCTTGCCGCGGATGATCTCGTTGCTTTTGACGGTCTCGATGAACTTGTCGTAGTCGGCGCCCTGCGGCAGTTCGTTCGGGAACAGCGCGGCCGGCAGCTTGCCCGGCGCCGGCGCCTGCCGCGCCGAGAACAGCGAGATCAGGCCGCGGGTGCCGTCGACCAGCTGCAGGTCGGTAACCAGATCGCGCAGCTTCTCGAGATTGTCGCGCGCCAAAAGCGTCTTGCCCTCGACCACGACGAGCACGTCGAATTCGGTCGCCGGGAAGCGTTTGGTCTCCGCCTCATATTGCTTGTAGTCCTTGGAATTGGAGCGGAACAACTGGCTCAGCGAATCGTCGATCTTGATGCGCTGGATGCCGAAGATCGCGCCGACGATCAGCACCAGCAGGATCATGCAGGACAGGATCGGCGCCTTGACCGCGATCAGGCCGATACGCTCCAGGCCGAAGGCGATGCTGAGTCCCTTGGGCGGCTGCTCGATCTTGTCGGTATGAACCTGACTATCGGTGTTCTTCTCGAGCATGCCTTATCCGATCCTCACATCAGCTTGATTGGTCGCTTTAAGTGCAGCTTAGGTTCCCGGGGCGCGAGGAGGGCCTTGGATCGGCCGTGGATGATGGTCGCTAGCCCTTGAAAACAATACGGAAAATTCGCCCGTCCGGTTTAGCAGGTCTGCATGGCTTCTCGCAAGCATGAGGCCAAGGACAAAATCGAGGACAACATCGATATCCAACGCAGATAATGGCCTCAAACTGCCGTTTTATCAGGTCGGCCCGAACCGGCGGCGATACGTTGCGACGTTCCGCCGCCGCTCTCATCCTTCAGGGCCACACCGGTGACTTCGCGGGCGAGCGCTTCGCGGACCAGCCAAGCGATTTTCGAGGCGGCCTCGTCATGGCCAAGCCCGGCGCCGTGGATGTTGGAAATGCAATTGCGCTCGGCATCGGTCCGGCCCGGCCTCGGCGCAAATGTCAGGTATGCGCCGAAGCTGTCGGGGGTGGAAAGACCCGGCCGCTCGCCGATCAGCATCACCAGCATCTGCGCTCCGATGATAGCGCCGATCTCGTCACCCAACGCCACCCGTGCCCCCGATGCCACCACCGCGCAGCCGATCTCGATTGTCTCGGCAGCGAGGCGCGGAACAAGATGGCGGACCAGTTCGATCGCGTGGGTGTTGACCGCGGCCGGCGACAGCCCGTCGCCGACCACGATCGCAAGCCGGCATGGCCCGCCCCGACGCGCCGCCAGCGCGTGACGCGAGTCCTCGTCCAGCATTCGCCCGAGATCGGGACGCCGGAGATAATCCTTGCGGTCGCGGGCGCGGCTCCTGACCTCGAGCGGTTCCAGGCCGAGCGTGCCGAGGCCCTGCATCAGGGCCGCGACATCGAAGGGGGCATGAACGGCATCGCGGGCCCGCGCATGGTCGAGAGTAAAGGCGAGCAGCGCGTCCGTCGGCATGCCGGCCCCGGTGCGGCCAAGCCCGACGCGGGCCGGCGTCAGACGGCGCAGGTCGCGCAAATTTCGTCCTGGCGGGACCGGCATCGTCGCCATTGTGTCCAGCCTGTTGGCTACCAGCTACTCCGCGGGAACGGAGGCTTCCTGAAGCTTGAGCGAATAATAGGAGGCGTTGGTGTGGCCGCCCGACGCATCGCGCGCAAACATGATCAGATGGTGCGCGACCAGGATCGAGGAAATCAGGTACTCGATCTCGCCGCGCGCCAGCCGCCTGAGCGCGAACTTCCAGAACTCGATCTTGTAGTCGCAGAGCACGCCGACCTTCCAGAAGATGTTGCGCAGCATGGTGAGGCCGAGCTTGATGTTCTTCCACGACGTCTGTTGCGGCGAGCGCGGCGGCTGCAGCCGTTTCGGATAGGTGTGGCGGATCTGGTATTCGTAACGCTCCAGCAGCTTGGCGGGCTGGTAGGCGCTGCCCATGCAGGCGCGCCAGGTGGTGACGACATCCTCATAGGGCAAGCGGAAATCGACGTTGGAATCGCGGCCTTCGTCCTCGATCAGCCGGTTCTCGCGCTTGAGACGGTCCCATAGCGGCGTCTGCGGCAACGCCTGCAGCAGATTGATGGTCAGCAGCGGGATTTGCGACGCTTCGATGAATTCGAGCAGGTGCTGCCCGGTCTCCGGCTTGTCGGTATCGAGGCCGAGAATGATGCCGGACACCACTTCCATGCCGAAACTGTTGAGCGTCTCGATCGCCTCCATGATGGGAACCATCATGTTGTGATCCTTGTGCATCGCCTTCAGCGCCACCGGATCCGGCGTCTCGATGCCGCAGAAGATGGTGCAGAAATACGCCTCGCGCATGCCGGCCAGGATTTCCGGGCGTTTTGCGATATTGAGCGTCGCCTCGCAGGAGAAGCGCAGCACATAGCCGGTCTTCTTCTGCCATTCGATCAGATGCGGCAACAGGTCGAGCGCGGCCTTGCGGTTGCCGATGAAATTGTCATCGACGAAATAGACCGAGCCCATGATGCCGCATTCGAGCAGCTTGTCGAGTTCCGCAGTGATCTGCTGCGGCGACTTCAGCCGGGGATTGCGGCCGTAGAGGCCCGGAATGTCGCAGAACTCGCACTGGTAGGGGCAGCCGCTCGAATACTGGATGCTGCCGAGGAAATAGCGGGGTATCTCGGCGAGTTCATAGGCCGGGATCGGAAACCTGGTCATATCGAGCCGGTCGGCGGTCTTGAGCACGATCTGCCGCTCGGGCCGCGACGGATCGCGCGCAAGTCTTGCGATCAGCTCATCGGTGGCATCGCCGAGTTCCCCGACATGGAGATAGTCGAACGACGGATAATAGTCCGGACAGGCGCTGACCGAGGGTCCGCCGATCGCGACCGCAAGATCGTGGGCATGCGCCCGGCGGCAGATATCGTTCATCTGCTGGCGCTGGATATGCATGCCGCTGACCAACACGGCTTCCGCCCATTCGAAATCCTCTGCCGTCGCGGCGCGGATGTTCTCGTCGATGAAGCGCACCGGCCAATGCTCCGGCAGATAGGCCGCGATCAACAGCAGCCCCTGCGGAGGCATGAAGGCCTGGACACCGTCAGTCAGGGGATAGGCGTATTCGAAGGTGCCGAACGACGACGTATAGCGCGGAAAGACACACAGGATGCGCCGTACGTTCTCTATGCCTTCAATTCGCATCGACTTCCTCTGCAACTACAAAGCTGTAGTGACCCCACAGTGGAGCACGTTCAACGCTGGGCCACAAATTCCTCAAGATTGTGGCAGCCGTAACTATACTTGCCGGTTAGCAGGCTGACCAATAACAAACCTGCCAACTTGCTCGGGCCTCGAAAGTTGCGTCCGGACGCCCTACGGCGGTCCACACGGTCCATGGCCATCAGGCGATCAGCCGTGCGGCGAAGTCGGGCAAAAGGCCGCTATCGGCGGCCAGCCGTCCGCCGGCATCCGACAGCCCCGCCCGAAACAGCCACTGGTCGAATTCCGGCGCCCGTTTCAGGCCAAACAGGTCGCGGACATAGAGCGCGTCGTGAAACGAGGTCGACTGGTAGTTCAACATGACATCGTCGGCGCCCGGGACCCCCATGATGAACGTCACGCCGGCGGCGGCCAGCAGCGTCAGCAGATTGTCCATGTCATCCTGGTCGGCTTCGGCATGGTTGGTGTAGCAGATA
>Ga0265314_10006167_pt1 | contig 10650 bp, 14 predicted proteins | sample 4126metaG_FD_203106 | JGI IMG/M metagenome (GOLD analysis project Ga0265314, IMG submission 203106) | Rhizosphere microbial communities from Carex aquatilis grown in University of Washington, Seatle, WA, United States - 4-1-26 metaG | ecosystem: Host-associated > Plants > Roots > Rhizosphere >... | reverse complement strand
CGGACATGGAGACGGCTTTTGGCTGAGGCGGTTTTCGGAGGAAAAACGGGAAGGCCGGGCAATGTTCCATAAAGCGGCTTGGGGAACAATCGGGCAGCAAACTGCCCGCAAAAACGGCATTTCCCGGGTGTTGGCGGGCGAAATTCACGGCTTTTTCATGCGCCTTAACAGGGTCTTGCGCCTGACGTCTTGGTCGCCGCGTCCGCCCGCCGCTAACCTCAACGTCCCATTTAGATATTTCCTCTAAGACAGGTTCGCATACCCGGTGTTGCGCCTTGTCCGACTGCGATCTCAATCCCAGCCTTGAGCGATCCCTTGCGGGGGAGCGGACGGAGCTTGCCGCGCTGTCGGCGATGTTCGTTGGCGGCCTGCTGGCCGGGCTGGGCATGGCCGCCGATCTGGGCGGCGAATTCGTCGCCGGCCTGATCATCATCGCCATCCTCAGCGCCGCGCTCTGGCTGCTCAGTCGCGTCGCCCGCAACACAAAGCGCCGTGTCACCGCCGGCGAGGCCAGCTACCGCGCTTTCTTCGATCATGCCGTCGAGGGCATTTTCCGCACCACGCCGGACGGTCACTATCTGGCGGTGAACCAGGCCCTGGCCGACGTTTATGGCTATGGCTCGCCGACTTCGCTGATGGCCGCGCTCACCGACATCGGGGCGCAGCTTTATGTCGAGCCGCGCCGCCGCGACGAATTCCGCGAGCAGATGCAGGCCCATGACGTGGTCACCAACTTCGTTTCGGAAATCTATCGCGCCGACGGCCGCCGCATCTGGATCTCTGAAAACGCGCGGGCGGTGCGCGACTGGGCGGGCGTGCTGCTCTGCTACGAGGGCACCGTCGAGGACGTCACCGAGAAGTTCGAGCAGGACCGCGCCCTGCGCGTGGCGCTGCGCCAGGCCGAAACCGCCAACCGGGTCAAGGCAGCCTTCCTGGCGGCGATGAGCCATGAACTGAAGACACCGCTCAACGCGGTGCTGGGTTTTTCCGAAATTATCCGCGGCGAGATGCTGGGCCCGGTTGGCCAGCCGGCCTATCGCGAATATGCCGACGACATCCACAAATCCGGGGAGCGGCTGCTGGCGGTGATCAACGATGTGCTGGACGTGACGCGGCTGCAATCCGGCTCGCTGGTGCTGGAGGAGCGGCCGGAAGCGCCACAGGAGATTGTCGAGGAGGCGATCGGGCTGGCGCGCAAGGCGACCGGCGACATGCGCGAGATCGGCATCAGCCTGCCGCAGGAAACGCCGGTGCTGCATGGCGATCCCCGCCGCATCGCCCAGGCGCTCGGCAATCTGCTGGCCAACGCCCTGAAATTCACGCCCACCCAGGGTGAGGTGCGCCTGACGCTGACGCCTGACGAAGATGGCGGCGTCCGCTTCCTGGTCGAGGACACCGGCATCGGCATGGCCGAGGAGACCGTCGCCGCGGCGCTGGAGCCGTTCCGTCAAATCGACAGCAGCCTGGCGCGCAGATTCGAAGGCGCCGGCCTTGGTCTTTCTATCGCCAAGGCGCTGGCGGAGCTGCATGGCGGCCGTCTGCTGATCGCCAGCGAAGTGGGCGAGGGCACCAGGGTGACGCTGACGCTGCCGGCGGCGCGCGTCAGCTATCGGCAGGCAAGACTTTCAGCCTAGCCATTCCATGCCGGTGGCGCTAAACAGCGCCTCATGACGAATTCCGCTCTGGTGCTGTTTTCCGGCGGCCAGGATTCCACCACCTGCCTGGCCTGGGCGCTGGCGCGTTTCGACCGTGTCGAGACCATCGGCTTTGACTATGGCCAGCGCCACCGCACCGAACTCGATGCCCGTCCCCTGGACAGGCTGCGCGGCGCGTTCCCGCAATGGGGGGGCAAGCTGGGCACGGACCATCTTCTGCCTCTGGACACGCTGAAAGCGATCGGCGGCAGTGCCCTGACCGATGCGCTGGCGATCGAGATGGGCAAGGACGGGCTTCCCACCACCTTCGTGCCCGGCCGCAATGTGATGTTCCTGACGGCGGCGGCGGCGCTGGGTTACCGGCGCGGCATTGCCGATCTGGTGGGCGGCATGTGCGAGACCGATTTTTCCGGCTATCCCGACTGTCGTGACGAAACCATCCAGGCGACGGCGAAGGCGCTGTCGCTGGGCCTGGCGCAAGGGGTGCGCATCCATACCCCGCTGATGTGGCTGGACAAGGCGGCGACCTGGAAGCTGGCGGAAGAACTGGGCGGCGCAGCGCTGGTGGAGCTGATCGTGCGCGAAACCGTCACCTGCTATGAAGGCGACCGCGTCACCGCGCATGACTGGGGCTTTGGCTGCGGCGTCTGCCCGGCCTGCGAACTGCGCGCGGCGGGCTACGCCAAATTCCGGGCATCATGACGTATAGCGTCAAAGAGATTTTCTACACTCTGCAGGGCGAAGGCGCGCGCGCCGGGCGTGCCGCCGTTTTCCTGCGCTTCGCGGGCTGCAATCTCTGGAGCGGGCTGGAGAAGGATCGTGCCGGGGCGGTGTGCAAATTCTGCGATACCGAATTCGTCGGTACCGACGGCACAGGCGGCGGCAAGTTCGCTGACGCGGCGGGGCTGGCCAAGGCCGTAGCGGCGGAATGGCCGGCGGGACAGGTTGGGCAACCTTACGTCGTCTGTACCGGCGGCGAACCGCTGTTGCAGCTTGATCCGCCGCTGGTCGAGGCACTGCACGCGGCAGGTTTCGAAATCGCCATCGAGACCAATGGCACGCTGTTGCCGCCGCCCGGCATTGACTGGATCTGCGTCAGCCCCAAGGCGGAGGCGGAGCAGATGCTGACCAGCGGCGACGAACTCAAGCTGGTCTTTCCGCAGGACGGCGGCGATCCCGCCCGCTATGCCGCACAGGCCTTCGCGCATTTCTTCCTGCAGCCGAAGGACAATGCGGATCGGGCGGCCAACACCCAAGCCGCCACCGCCTATTGCCTGGCGCATCCGAAGTGGCGGCTGTCGCTGCAGACCCACAAATTGCTGGGAATCCGCTAGCCGGTAGCGGCGGGGCAGGGTTGCGGACGGCGCGGGTTGAAGGCCGCCGCCACATCGCCATTTCAGGCATGGAAGCGAGAGCCTGTCATGAAAGCTTGGACTGCCGTTACCGTGCCGGCGCTGGTTGCCGGCGCCATCATTGTCTATCTGTTCGCGGCGGCGGGCTTCTAGAACCAGGAGACAATCTTCTCCATCTCCGGGCGTGGGCGTTCTTCCAGCGCGTCCTTGGCCGTGCCGAGATAGACAAAACCCGCCACCCGTTCGCCAGCCCTGAGGCCCAGCCCTTCCTTCACCTTGGGATGATAAGCGTACCATTCGGTCACCCACTGGCCGACAAAGCCCTGCGACGTGGCCGCCACCAGGATGTTCTGGCAGACCGCTCCGGCCGACAATTCCTGCTCCCATACCGGAATCTTGTGTTGCTCGTGGACGGCGGAAATCACCCCGATCACCAGCGGCGCGCGCAGGAAACGCCCGCGCTCTTCTTCGACCTGCTTGTCGCGCTGACCGTCGGCGCTGGCCGCTTCGGCCAATATCTCGCCGGCGCGTTTGCGGCCATCTCCTTCGAAAATGATGAAGCGCCAGGGAAAAAGTTTGCCGTGATCTGGCGCGCGGGCCCCGGCCTTGAGAATGTCCGCCAGCTGCTTCTGATCCGGCCCGGGCTCGCCCATGGTCTTGGCCGAGCCGGAACGGCGGCTGAGCAGTAGCCCAAGGGCATCCGGGGCGGGGTGGTTGAAGGCGGTTTTGTTGTCGGCTGACATGGCTGGCGGACCCGGCTGGAAAGGCGGAAACGAAGCTCCATCTTAAGGGAAGCGCCGGAAAAGGCGCGGTTTTTTGCGGTCCGCCGGCTTTGGAATTCCACAGGCTTCCGTGGTAAAAGCCGCGGCGAAAAGAGAGAGAATATGGCGACCCCACGCGAGAAACTGGCGAGCCTCGATCCCGTCTGGGAGAAGCTGCGCCTGGAAGCCGAGGAAATGTCTGAGCGCGAGCCGGCCCTGGCAGGCTTCGTTCACGCCACGGTGCTGCAGCACGCCAGGCTGGAAGACGCGCTCTGCTTCCAACTCGCCAAGAAGCTGGGCAATGAGGATGTCTCGCCGCTGATGACGCGTGAGACCTTCGAGGAAGCGCTGGCAGGCGATCCCGGCATCGGGGCGGCCGTGCGCGCCGATCTTTCCGCCGTCTACGAGCGCGATCCCGCCTGCCATTCCTATCTTGAGGCCTTTCTCTACTACAAAGGCTTCCATGCGCTGGAAACCCACCGCATCGCCCATTGGCTCTGGCATCAGGGCCGCAAATGGATGGCGCTGTTCTTCCAGAGCCGCAGCTCGCAGCTTTTCGCGGTGGACATCCATCCGGCCTCACGCCTGGGGCGCGGCATCATGATCGATCACGGCACCGGCATTGTCATCGGCGAGACCGCAGTGGTGGACGACGACGTCTCCATCATGCAGGACGTCACCCTGGGCGGCACCGGCAAGGAACGGGGCGACCGCCACCCCAAGGTCCGCCGTGGCGTGCTGCTTTCGATGGGCGCCAAGATCCTGGGCAATATCGAGATCGGTGAATACAGCCGGGTCGGCGCTTCCTCGGTGGTGCTGAAATCCATTCCGCCCGGCTGCACCGCCGTCGGCGTCCCTGCCAAGCTGGTCAACTGCAAGAACGGCGACCGTCCCTCGCAGGAAATGAACCAGATCATCGACGAGCAGGACAACAAAATCTAGGCTGTTGACGCTCTCGTGCTGTCATGCGAGGGAGCCTTGCCATACGAAGGACTATGCCGTGACCCGCAGTGAAATCTGGCGCCTGGAGAAATATCTCCGCAATCTGTTCCGTCTCGACACCATCACCATTGTCGAGCGCCCCAAGCAGCAGGATTCCGTCGAGGTCCATATCAATGGCGATTTCATCGGCGTGATGTTCAAGGACGAGGAAGACGGCGAGACCTCCTATGCCTTCAACATGGCGATCCTGGAGATGGATTTGCCGGAGCCGCCCGCCTCTCGTGGCTAAAGGGCGCGGCTAGCGCGCCGTGAACCGGGCCAGCAGGCCATCCACGCCGGCAGTCAGTTCCTGCCAGCGCGCCAGATAGGCCCGCTTGAAGCGCCAGGAAAAGCTCACATTGGGCGCCAGGATGTGGCCGGTGACCAGGCAATTCGGGCTGGCCAGTTCCGGATCGGCGCGTTCGCAGAGGAACAGCAGCGTCCGGCCGTTTTCCACGCCCGCGAACAAATCGGAGCGGCCATAGCCGGAATCCGGGCGGAAGGCGTATTGCGTCAGGCCGAAACCGCCATCCTTGCCGCGGGTGTCGGCCAGATAGGGGCCGTAGATGCGCTGCAGCCGCGCCGCCGCATCCAGATCGCTCTCGCCGGCCTTGAGTTGCAGATGCACCACCGGCGAATCCGGCGCGTTGTCCTGGAACAGCCTTGCCTCGGCGGGAGAATAGCCGCGCATATCGGGCAGCAGGGCCGACAGGGTCATGGCGTCCTGCGCTCCGCCGTTGCGGGCATTGCGGCTGTCGAGATAATTGGCGGGAACCACCAGCTTGAGATCGCCCAGGCTGAGCCGCACCGGCGCCATGTCGCCCGTCCGCCCGCCGCTGCCGGGCCCCGGCCGCAGGTCGTAGATCAGGAAGCCCACCGACAGGAGCGCGATTGCCGCCAGGATGACGCCGGGAAACCACCAGCCGGAATGCTGATGGATCTCGTCCGAGCCATTGCTGATCTGGGTCACGCAATCCCTTCCCGTCGTGTTTTTACCATCCCGGCCCGGCCGCCGCTTCCCCCGAAGGGGCGGGCCTGCCCAATTCTTGCGAGGCGTGTCCAGGAAACACCAAGATCGCGTCAAACCGGGACATGCTGCTCAAAGCCGCCACCGCCTTCGGCATTGCCGCCACGCTGATGGGAACCGGGCCTCTGGCCGGGAACTCCGGCTGGCTGCGGGTCAAGGCTGAACTGGCCGCCGCCAGGCCTCAGGCCAGGCTGGCCGCCCAGGCGGAAGCCCTGTTCCATTCCGGGCTGCCCCGCCCGGCCGGCGCGCGTCGCTAAGGAGACGCCAGGGGCCATGAACGCATTGCTGATGTTGCTGTTCGCCACCACCGGGGGCCTGGCGCTGTCCGGTATTGTGGCCAATATTTATCGTCTCCTGGCGCGCAAGCCCAAGAGCTCGCCGGAGCGCGTCTTCTATCTGAGCGTGATGACCCTGGCCGGGCCAAGCGTTCTGATCGACAACGCCACGCGCTCATTCCGCCGGAAGGACTGTTCCAGCATCGCCTATCTTTTCGCGATCGGGCTGACCACCTACTGGTCCTTCGCCTTGGGCTGGCTGCTTATCGTCCTGCAGCGCCACCTCTAGCGGCGAGAGCTACAGCACTCCCAGCATCGAGGCGACCAGGGGATGGCGGACAATGTCGGCATCGCCCAGCCGCACCACCGGAATCTCCGGCACCCGCTCAAGACGGTTCGCGATGTCGGATAGTCCGGAGATGCCGGGCAGCAGGTCGGTCTGGTCGGGGTCGCCGGTCAGCACCATGGTCGAGCGCCAGCCCAGCCGCGTCAGCAGCATCTTGAGCTGGCCATAGGTGCAGTTCTGCGCCTCGTCGATCACCACGAAACATTCGCTCAGGGTGCGGCCGCGCATATAGGCGACGGGCGCGATCTCGATGACACCGTCGGCGATCATCGCCTTCAGGCGCTTGTTCCCCAGCCGCTCGGTAAGGGCGTCGTAGAGCGGGCGCAGATAGGGCGCCAGCTTCTCGTTGAGGTCGCCGGGCAGGAAGCCCAGGCTTTCGCCCGCTTCCACGGCGGGGCGGGAGAGCACGATGCGGCTGACCTTGCCCGCTTCCAGCGCCTCCACCGCTTTGGCGATGGCGAGATAGGTCTTGCCGGTGCCGGCCGGACCCAGTGCCAGCACGACGCTGTTGGCGTCGACGGCGTCCATGAATTTCTGCTGCGCCTCGCTGAGCGCCTTTACGTTCTTGACGTATTTTCGGTCACGGTAGTCGCCGTCCGGATTGTGCGGCGTCCAGCCGCTCTTGCCCGGAAACAGCGGATGCACATTCTCCCGGTTTGCATAGGACTCGCGCGACTTCGAACGCATGGAGCGTTTGGCCATGAATACTCCCGATGATGTGAAAGAGAGGAGATTTGCGGGGTGCGTGAATGAGAGCCGGTGGTTTGCCCCGGAAAAGCGGAGGAAAGAAGCCTGGCTCTTTCCACCCTTATCGCCATCCCTGTGAAATAAGCACCGAGATACGCACCCCTCAAAGACGAATCGCTTCGCCTGCTTTAAGCGTAGCCGCTTTTCGGATTATGTGTGTGAATTGATTGCGACCGGAAAGTTAAAGCCATGCCGCTCTACGCCATTGACGGGATCATGCCGGAACTCGATGCCGATTGCTTCATCGCGCCCGATGCGGTGCTGATCGGCCGCGTGCGGGTGAAGAAAGGCGCCAGCATCTGGTTCGGCGCGGTGCTGCGCGGCGACAATGACTGGATCACCATCGGCGAAGATTCCAATGTGCAGGACCAGAGCATCATCCATGCCGATCCCGGCCAGCCGGTGGAAATCGGCAAGGGCGTCACCATCGGCCATCGCGTCATCATTCATTCCGCCACAGTGGGCGAAGGCAGCCTGATCGGCATGGGCGCGATCCTGCTCAATCGCGTTCGCATCGGCGCCCATTCGCTGGTCGGGGCCGGCGCGCTGGTGACCGAGGACAAGAGTTTCGCGGACGGCCAGATGATCCTGGGCTCGCCGGCGAGGGCGATCAAGGCGCTGACGGAGGAACAGGTCGCGGGAATTCGCTTGTCGGCTACGACCTATGTCGCCAATGCGCGCCGCTATCGCGACGCGCATATTGTTTGATTGCGGCGCTATGCGCCGCGAGGCAAAACGCTATCGGGAAAGCCTGAAGCGCTAGGCGCTCTTGCGCGCGGGCTCGCGCGTCCACATCCGGCGCACGCGGGAATCGTTCTCGGGGCCGAAATTGAACCAGGCGGCCTTGTCATGGGCGGCGTCGACGATGAAGAGCGTGTCGATCTTGCCCAGCTTCTGCACCAGGGCGTGGCGGATGGTGTTGATGCCGACTTCGCTGGACAGCACCCAGGCCTGCGGCATGAAGCGATGCGCGGGGCCGAGGTTGAAGATTTCCTCTTCCAGGCCGGCGATGGAACGCGACTTCATGTCGGCGATGATGACGTAATGGGTGCGCTCGCTGGTGGCGTCGGGTTCAGCGCCGAATTTGTGCGGGGCGGCGGGCGCCTCGGGCTGGGCCGGGGCGGCGCTCTCTGATTGGGGCTGGCTCTGGGGCTGGAAGAACGCGGCCAGGGCGGGATCCTCGCTGGCGGCGTGGAACTGCTCCTCACCGGCGCGGGCGATCAGCGAGTGATCGGCGAGGCGGCCTTCCGTATGGAAGCCGCGCATCTGCTCGACGCTGTAGGGGCCATAGACGCGGCCGCCGACGCTGATGGTCCAGGATTCCGACATGAAAGGCCCAATACTCGCCACGCCGCAGTTTAGGAGCGGAATGGTTACGTATTCCTTGCCCGGCGCGCGGAAGCAGGCCTTCCGAAAGGGCTAATAATGCTTAACGGAAAGCAAATATCCGGCGCTAGAGGAAGCGCCAGTCGCTGCCGCGCAGCGAACGGCATGCGGTGCCGTCGCGGGTGAATTCGCGGCCGCGGCGATAAACCACCTGGGTGAAGTCGCGGCAAAGCTCGCGGCCGCGGCGATATTCGCGGGTGCTGACGACATAGCCGCGGTCGGGGCCGTGGCTCCAGGAATAGCGGCGGCCGACCTGGCCACGGAAAGAGTCATCATAGGTGCGGGCGGCGTAAGGCCGGTCCTCGCAATCCATGTCGCGGGAAATCGCATTGCCCGCCAACCCGCCCAGCAGGGCGCCGCCGATTACCGCGCCGCCATTGCCATGGCTGACCGCGCCGCCCAGCACACCGCCGGCGATGGCGCCCAGGATGGTGCCGCTGGCATGGTCGCGGCCGCTGCAGTCATCGGCGAAGACGGAGCCGCAGCCCAGCGCCAGAAGCGTCACGGCAGAGAATATGGTCTTGCACAGCATGCGGGCCTCCCACGACGGAACGGCAAGTTCCTGTCAGTCCTGTAACACAAGCGGGAACAAAAAGTTCCCCCGTCAGTGGCCGCCCGGCTGGCGGCTGACAAAGGCGAAGCTTTTGCTGTCCGGCGACCAGGGGTTGAAGGCCAGGGCGTCGGCCCCGCCATAAGGCTTGGCCATGGTGACGGCGCGGGCGACGTCAGGATTGCCGTTCACCACCGGGGTCAGCCGGATCTGAAGGTCGCTGTCCTTGCCGGTGCCGGCTGGGGCGCTGGCATAGAGCAGCCATTTGCCGTCCGGCGAGACATGGGGCGAGAAGTCCCGCGTCCCGGCGTCATTGGTGACCTGGGCGCGGCCGCTGCCGTCGGGGCGCACCCGCCACAGCTTTCCGCTCTTGGCGTCGGCATAATAGACCCAGGCGTTGTTCTCGCGCGGGCCGCTGGCGGCGGCCTCGGCCTTTTCCGGTGCTTTTGTTTCCATGCCTTCGGCGGGCACGCGCCAGAGCGCGCCGCCGCTCTTGTAGGTGAAGGACTTGCCGTCGGCCGACCAGGCGATATCGCTGAGGCCCTTGCCGGTAGTGACCACTGCGGTCTGCTCCAGCTGGTCTTCATGCGCATTGGCCACCGCCATGGTCTGCAGCGTGACGTCCTTGCCAAAGGCGGTGCCGTGTGCCGGCTCAATCTTCACATTCTTGAAGTCCATGGTTTCGGTCTTGTTGTCGTCATGCGGACAGACGCCCAGGCCGATGTAATAGGGACCGGTGATGTGCAGCTTGAAGGAGCCGCCGGCATGGTGGAGCATGCCGTCCGCGCCCGGCACCGAGAGATAGACATAGTCGCCGATCTTCTCCAGCCGCACCGCGCCCTGGCGGGCGGTGTTGATCCAGATCAGGTGGGTTTCGTCGCCTTTCTTCTCCCGGTATTGCAGCGAGAGCTGCTCATTGCCCATGCGCAGCACATCGACATAGGCGGAATCAGGATCGAGATCCTGGCGCAGCACAACGCCGCCCTTGCGGTGGATGACGCCGGGGGCGCCGGGCGGCGGCGCGGGACTGACGAAAGTAAGGTCGATGGTGGCGCGCACATCGCCCGATGTCTTCTTCCAGACATACTGGAAGTCGTCATGGTTCGCCCACATGTTCTGCCCGCCGCCGGTAATGCGGTAGGTGCCGGTCTTGGCGTCAAAGGTCGCGGCGCCGGGATGACGGGGTTTGCCGATGTCCTGATGGTCGGTGAACTGGCCCAGCGGCTCGGCCGCCGCCCATGCCGTCGTCAGCAGCAGCGCGCTGGCGCCGAGCAGGAACATCTTTTTCATGGCTTCCCCCTGTACCGGTCTCGTCGCCGGGCTGCCGTTATAACAAAACGGCCCCCATGCGTAAGCATGGAGGCCGTTCTGCAACGGTTTTCAGACCTTTCGTCCGGCCTCACTCAGTCGAAGCGCCAGTTTCCGCCGGTCTCGCGGCAGGCAGAGCCGGTGCGGGTATATTCGCGTCCGCCGCGATAAGTGGTTTCGGTGAAGTCGCGGCAGACCACGCCGCCCCGGCGATATTCCCGCGTCGGGGTGAAGTAGCCATAGCCATTGCGGCCGCGCCAGT
>Ga0265314_10006165_pt1 | contig 10650 bp, 10 predicted proteins | sample 4126metaG_FD_203106 | JGI IMG/M metagenome (GOLD analysis project Ga0265314, IMG submission 203106) | Rhizosphere microbial communities from Carex aquatilis grown in University of Washington, Seatle, WA, United States - 4-1-26 metaG | ecosystem: Host-associated > Plants > Roots > Rhizosphere >... | reverse complement strand
ACGACGCCAATTGGGCCCGGAACAGCAACGGTCGGGCCATCGGCCTGTTTCTGGGGACGCACCTTGCAGCCGTCAACCCCAAACCCCAAGGCCTGACCCTTTCGGATCGTTCCGCCGGACGGAGCGCAAGCGGAGGAGGATGCAGACGGCGTGACGGCTTCGCTGGCGCGGCATGTGCCGCCGGGTGCTTGGAGAACGTGGCGAATCGCTTCTGTTTAGGCCTGACCCTTTTTTCTCCTTCCTTTTTTCTTATGATCCTTCCGCACTTTCGCTTCGTTTCCGCCACTGCTGCCACTTCAATTCATTGGCATCTCGCCAAATACCTTTACCAACTTCTAGTCCCAAAACATCTTCGAGTGATTGATCAGCACCGAGCAAAACTCCGAGCGGCACAACTCGAATATCCTCTTCTTTCACATCGCATCCCGCACCGGCAAAAAGCTCCCACTCATTTTCTTCCCAGCGTACTGCCTCAGTGATTCGCTTTCCTTTAAGAGCTTCAAGATTTGTCACCGCTTGCGATTGTTTCGAAGCGGGATATTCCCAAGGCTTCTCAAACCAACGCCAGACAGGCTCTGAAGCTTCATTCCATGGTTCCGATAAATTGGGTACATCAATCGTTGAGTGCGATGTGTCCGGTATAACCTGTCGCGCTCTTACCTTGCTTACCTTGTAGTAGTCAAACACTCCAAGAAGCATTTTGCTCGCCCACGAATCATCAACTTCACCAAGCGTAAATACGCCCTTCGACTCCAACTCAAAACGTGATGTATGCGATTCGGGGATTCTCCGAAGTTGTGCGGCAATATTGTTCAACACCAGAGACATTTCGTCTGCTGTATAAAATGCGGCACCAGCTAGGATAAGCTCATATCCAATGGACGGGCTCAATCCGATGGTGTAGGCAAATCTCGGGCACGCTGCGCCAACAACGAGATAAACATGATGTCCATGGGTCGAAATGTTTTTTCGAATCCTTTCTATCGCAGCCTCTTTGTTATCTTTCATCGATGTAATTCTTTATGACAATCGTCACAAACAACAGCCAAATTATCGGTCGTTGTTTTTCCACCGTCGGCATGCCTTTCGATATGGTGGCCTTTAGCGTCCTCTAATTTAAGAGGATCATTACACTGCTCACAGGTTCCTCCCTTCTTTTGGAGCTGAGTGTCTACAGTCTTCCTAGTGAAAACGCGTTTAGGGTCACGCAGCTCAGGAGGAACAGAACCTGGGCCTTTTGCAGGCTTGGGAATTGGCGCATTTTTAGCTTCAGCAGCGGGAGCTGTTGTAGGATCCAATTTCGGGGACGCTGCCTCTGGCGCCGTCGTCACAGCTCTTGCATCGGCCGTTCCGGTTCGTGCAAGTGTGCTAGCTTCTTGAGTAGTCACCTCAGCTGCGGCTACAGCTGGAGAAGCAAGCTTCCCACTGAGAATCGCCAATCCCAAATCGACGCTAGCATTCGCAATTTGCTGGGAATCGCCAGAAGTCGCCACCTGATAAATTCCCTTTCCGGCATCTGCGACCATTTGTATTCCGACGAGCTGCGGCAAAGCAGCGGCGGTTAGTGGATCGTTATTAATTGGGGCCATGTAATTCTGCAGTCCACCAGCATCCTTAACATCAACGATCACTTGGCCGATATTTTTGCCACCTTGGACAAACGTATCAACTACCCGCACCGGTGCAGTCACAACCGCCTTGCCGATATTAAATGCTCCTTCCCCAAGTCCTCGTGCCACAGCACCGGTATACTCCCTTAAGCTAAGCGGTGTGCCAAAAATAAATCCTGATGGATCAACCAGCGTAAGAGGGTTGTTCATCACGTAGCTATACCGGTTATAGCTCTGCAAAGAGCCGGGAGCCTGGACTACAAGGTCCGCGCTAAGAAACCTTCCGAGGAGCGGATCATAGATGCGGCCGTTCATGTGAACTGACAGCTCTAGCGCGGTCGTAGCCTGCAAACGTAACCGGCGAGGCATTCAAATCCGGAAATTCAGGTACAAAAAAGCCACTCCCGGTGAAGGTGAGCGGCTTGGCTTCTGAAAGTAGGCCCGATTCTAGATCACTCCTTGAGCCCGCTGCTCCAGCAGAAATTCGCCGGGCGTGGCGATGCGCAGGCCGTAAACCTCGCGGCCAAGCTTTGTGTGGAAGTCGCCTTCGTCGAGGGTGAGCAGCCAATCAGACCGTGCCGCCAGAGCGGTGATGACGATGGGGCGGTCTTTCGCCTTGGGGAAGACCAGCGGCTTGTCGAGGGCCAGACTGGCCCGGACGAAGCGCAGGCGCGGCATGATTTCGCTTTTCCAAGCAGCCGCGGCGGACCGGCCCACCTTTGGCAGATTGCGGCGGGTTTCCTCGTCGCAATAGTCGGAACTGACGAGTTCCCAGCCGTGGGCGGCGGCTTCCGTGATGAGGAAACGCGATGCGCCCTTGCCCGAACCGGAGGCGGCGAGCAGGACGCTCGTGTCGAGGAAGAGCCTCATTTTTTCTTGAGCTTCGGGGCGGCTTTAAACGCTTTCATGTCGGCCTCGTCACGGGCAATCCACGCCTTGATTTGCGCCTTGGTCACGTCGCGCACTGGCAGAGCCATAGCCGGGTGCAGGAAAAGCCCGCCGTCGCGTTCTTCAACGAGGAGCATGGGGTTGCTGAGCTTATCGAGGCCCATTTTGCGTCGGAGTGCCGGTGGCAGCGTCAGGCTGCCGCGTTTGGAGAGAGGAAGCGTTGTCATGCGGCAATGCTGCATTGCTGCAATGCGTAGTGCAAGCCTTGGGTGGCGTCAGCGTGGCTCCCGGATGAGTAGCGGCATGAACCTCTTTTAGCCGCCGGATTGAGACGTGGGTGTAAATTTGGGTGGTCTGCAAACAGGCGTGGCCAAGCTGCTCCTGGACGTGGCGGATGTCGGCCCCGTGCTCCAGCATCAGCGTGGCGCACGTATGGCGGAATAGATGGCAGGAACCGGCCTTGCCGAGGGCGGCGCGGTTGACGTAGCGGGTCACCATAGCCGAAACATAGCGCACGGTCAGTGCGGTGCCCTGCTCGGTCACGAACAGCGGGCCGGCCTCGTTGCCGGGCTTGGCCAGCTTGGGCCGGGCCTCGGCCAAATACTTGGACAGCCAAGCAAGCGCCCGGTCGCCGATGGGCACGACGCGATCCTTGCGGCCCTTGCCTTGACGCACCAAGACCACTCCACCCGCAAAATCCACGTCCGCCGCCGTCAACTTGGCCACCTCCATCCTCCGCAGTCCCGTCGAGTAGAGCGTTTCCAAGATGGCTCGGTCTCTCAACCCCGGAGCCGGACGGCGGCTGCCCTCCATTTTCGGGAGCGCAAGAACGGTCTCGGCTTGCGCAGCGGTCAGCCAAGCTTTCGGCAAGGACTGACCGACGCGAGGCATGACCAACGCGGCAACCGGGTCCTCGGCGAGAAGTTTCTCCTTAAAAACCCAGCGTCCGAACATGCGCAACGAGGCAAGGCGCGTGCGCTGGGTGCGCGAGGTCAGCGGCTGCCCGTCCTCTTTGCGGTGCTGGCTGAGTTGCCGTTGATAGCGGGCAATCACATCCGGCGTCACTTCCGCGAGGAGGAGGAGTCCGCGTTCCCCAGCCCACCGGCGGAACAAGCCCAGCGTCCAAGCCCGCGTGTCGATGGTGGCAACCGAGTAACCGCCGACCTTCAATTGCACGAGATGCCGGGCAATGGCGGTTTCCAAGGTGAGGGCTTCGGGAGTCATGGGAGTTACGTTACGTTTTGAAAGTTGAGAGGGGGGTGGCTCTGTTTATCGGATTTCAGCGGTTGGTTGGGCTGTTTCAGAGGAGAAAACGTCAATTTGCCGACCCTGACCACGGGCTGACCGGGGGCTGACCAGACCCTGACCGGTCGGTGTTTTGCCCTGACCGGTGCCCATTTTGGGCTGACCGGTTTTCCATCGTAGTCGATTGCCTCAGCTCTTCGACATCGAGGAGGCCTGAAAGGTGCGGGCGTCCGGTCGCAGTGTCACCGTCAAAGAGCAATTCATAGGTGAGGCTCTGGGTGTGCTTGGTGTCACGCCGTGGCAGGACGTATTCCAATTCGACCAAGCGGCCGAGATGCACTTTCAAGGCGGTGTCGCTCCAGCCGGTGAAGGCCCGCAAATCCCGCCGCCGCCATTGGGCACAACCCTTCTCCTGCTTCATCTGCTGAATGAGCCCGAGCAGCCGCCGGGCTTGCGGAGGTAGATCCTCCAGACCGCGACCGAGGATTTCATGTGCGAGAGTATTGGCGCGGGCGATGTCGTCGATACTCGCCACGATGCATTCGCGGCCCGCCACGATCTTCCGCTCGCGCTGGTGCTGGAAAAGCACGGCGAGCGTATCGATGAGGAGCAGATATTTTTCATGGTCGCGACGGGTGCGGAGTTGATCGGACAGGAAGCGCAACCGGTCGGCGAATGGATTGAAGACCGGCAACGGCTGCAAGAGTCGCTGCGCGTTGCGGTGCAGGGCGAGCAGTTCGGCCCGACGCACCTTGCGGGCAAGCCCCGCCTCGGTGCGTGCCTCGCGCTGCAAAGCGTGGATGCGCTCGGTTTGCTCACGGGATTCGTCCACCGTAAGAACGATGCAGCGGTTCTGAAGTTCTTCGTCCAAACTCGGGGCCGTGGTCGTCAGAAAGATCATGACCGGACCTTGCACGACGTATTCCTGCGTTTCGGTGCGCCCAGAATGTTCGTCTTTCCCGGTCGCGGCCAAACGAAGTTCGCCCTCGGACTGAAGGAGTTTTAAAGCATAGCTGGCTTTGTCGGCTCCCTCCTGTTCCGCGATGGCGAGAATCTTGTTTTTGAGGTTGGCCCGGCCCAGATAAAACAAGGACTGGCCCGTCAGCGCCGAATATTTGTTGCGGGCTTCGGGCGGGACGAAAGCAAGGATGGCGTCCATCAACGTCGTCTTGCCGGCAGCGGACGAGGATTGAACGACAATCGCGAGCGGACGATCAAGCAGACGGGAGACCGCACCGAGATAACCGGCCAGCACGTTGGTCTTTTCTCCGGCGATGCCGCAAATGGTAGCGTGTTCGGCGATCAGTTCCCAGAGATCAGGAAATTTGAGGAGACGGAGTGCCGCCTCGCGTTCCTCGGCGGTCATCGCTGGGACGGCGTCCTTGAGCGAAACTTGGGCGAGCAACTGTGCCTCGTGCAATTCCTCCAGCTTGAGCAGGACACGGCCCACGTCGCGCTTGAGTGCATCGGGACGGAGGCCGGTTTCATCGGCTGCCGCAGCGACGAAGGCGGCCCGTTGCTTCGCCTGCGCAAGGTCGAACGTGTCCAGGTGCCACGCATTCCCGCACGCGACCCGCAGCGATACTTTCAACGCTTCATAGCCGGTATTTTTGGCCAGACCGCGCACGCGATAGGTGCGGTCCTCGATGGCGAGAAGTGTTTCCTCGGGGCTGTGCTTGACCACGGACAATTCCAGCGGGGACAGAATGATTCGTGACGGAGCAGGAGGAACGGCGGCGAATTTGCGGTTCTTTGGTGGCACTGCTTGGACAAGCAAGTCATTGAGGGCGGCGACAGCATCGGGTGCCAGTCGAATAAAATCGTGCAAAGTCTGGCCTGATGGAAGGCTCGCACGACTGACGGCAACACCGCAGGCAACGAGATCCTTGCTCACCGTTTCGACGCGGGCCGCTTCCGATGCGTCGAGGCCGTGAATGAAAGTGACGTGAGTGGGCTTCTTGTCGGCCAGCAGTCCGCGCATATCGGCGTTTAGTTCGGAGCCGGTGACGACGGTCGTTTGCCGGTGCCCGTGGCACCAGAGGGTCAACGCATCGAGGAGGTCGGAGCAGATGAGCCAGTCGCCTCCGACCGACAGTCCTGAGGCATTCCAGAGGCCGCGATCCGTTCCCGGTAGGAACAGGGAGGCTGGTACGGTGGATTGCGCGAGCCGGTAGCCGCAAAGCTGCACGACTTGACCCGCTACGTCGGTCAACGGGAAGACAAGGCAGCCGTTGAGATGTTCGTGTCCCGTCGTCTGGCGCAGCACGCCGAGCGCTTGCAAGCGCATCCTGAGCGTTTTCCCTTCAGGGTTGGCCATCAGACAGGTGCCGAGCGTGCGGTTGGCGAAGCCCAGCCGGTGGGCAGTGACTGCCTCCGGACTTTCCAGCCCACACGAGGAGAGGAATTGCCGAGCCGACGGGTCGGTCGCGAATGCCTGTTGGTAGAAATCCGCCACCCAGCCAAGCAAGGCTGCGTCATTGGCCCCGCCTTCAGGCAAGGCAATGGAGGATTGGGTCGGCATAATCATAGACATATACGATTATTGTTTATGTCAGCAAGTTCTTTATTTATCCTCCGCGACCACTACGGTCACGAGATGCCCATGGGCCGCCCAACCTCCCGCCACCGTCCTGCACTTGGAGAAAATATTGTCCAAGCCCGGCAGGCTGCTGGGCTCACGCAAAGACAAGTGGCCTCCGCTTTGGGTGTGTCGCAGCGTGTGATGACCTATTGGGAAAGGGATGCGGCAAGCATACCGGCCACCCAACTGACGAAACTTGCAGAACTCTTGGGGGTCACGACGGACAAGCTGCTCGGTCATAAGCAATCCCCCGACCGGAAGGCCAAGCAGGCGCTTGACCTTATCGGAGGACTGCCCGCCCATCAGCAACGCGCAATTCTCAAAAGCCTGAAAGCGAGTGTCGGTAAAGCAGCGCGAGGCCGCCGTTGAACGGATAGGATTGGTCAGCAAGTTGTGCGCGGTCGTCGGTTGCATGGCTGAATCTTTGCGCCACCGACGCGCTTCAACAATAGCGCGCCCCTGCCGTAATTGCGGTAGGTCGCCTACCGTAAAAGGTGTAGGCGTAAATGCCCCGCCTTCGTCTTTCTGTCGTCCTCAGCTTCGATCAGTCGGGTTAGTTTTCGATGCACTTGCGCAAGTGGTGTGGTGATAGACGCAATACCCTAAGGACTTTGTCCTTTGGCAAGTCGTTCAAACACGGCGCGGAAAATCTGGTGCGTCGGCAGCGTTGCGAAAGCCGCAAGGAGTAAGGTGTCTCACCAAAAAGCAACGCCTCCGGGCGTTGCAAAAACGGGCGCAGCAAGTGCGTTGAGCGTGCGCCGAATTGATCGCATTTTTTAGCGCGTTTCTGAACCCCACGAACTCGTTAGGGCCTTGCGTCTATCGAAAAAAGGGAGCTGCGACATGGCCCGCGTTTCGGGCTGATTTTTGGCTGCTCGGCGAACCTCACGAAGTCGGGAGGGTATTGCGTCTGTAAGAAAAAAGCGCGGACGACCCACGCCAACCAACCCGACTAATCGAAGCTGAAAAATGAACGAAAAATCAGGGCGACGCGGGACGAATTGACCTACACCAATCACGGTAGGCGGGCTACCGTGATTTCGGTAGACGCTGGCCGTTGTGCCAAGCGTTCGGTGCGGTCGTCCTGAGTCCATGAACGCAGCAGCCCAAGTCATCGGTTCGTGGTGGGATAATTTCAGCCGCTCGCCGGTGGGCCGGTTCGGTCTGCTCGTTTGCTGCGCGCTCGGGTTAGGCGAGCGCAACGGCGAACGAAGTGAGCGGCGGCTCGTGATCGCAGCGCAGCGGAGAACGCGAGGCGTAGGGCGCGCGGATTTTAGCGGAGCGCGCAAGGCCGTCACGGTCGGCGCTGGTGGAGCGAAGCCGCCAGAGCGGAGCGCAACCGGCGGCGTGCGTGCCGGCACGAGCGGAGCGCACGACGCAGGAGTGAAGCGCAGCGGCCCGCGTGATTGTATCCGCGGGGGATGGGTCGCCCCGACACCTCGGGGCGAGCCCGCGGTGTCGCAGAGTGAGGGGCCGTGCGGCCCCTCTGAAGTGACCAGCGGGAGCGTAACCGAGGGCCGGAGCGTAGCGGAGCACGACACCGACCCGCTGCCGTCATCGGCGGCGGCTGAGGTCGTCGTGGGAGCCCAAGGACGGAGCGGGGTCCCCACCGGGCTCGCTACGCCGGACGCGAAAGCGAGTGCCAACGAGCGGACCGGGCCGCGATCCTTCGCGGCCCAAGCGCCTCAGCCGGTGGGGCTGGATGTCACCGGACGGAGCGAAGCGGAGGAGGATGCAGGATGCGTGACGGCTCCGCTGGCGCGCAGCGTGCCGCTTGGCGATTGAAGAGCGTGCGAATTGCTCACGTTTAGACTTTACCCGTTTTTCATTCACCTGCTCCAAATTCCGCGTACTGTTCACGATCCTCTGGTTGAGGCTCTGGTAATGCATATGCTTCGATCTCGCCCGGAGATACAAGTCCCTTATAACAGCTAGCATGTACGATTCCAGTTTGTCCGGGGCCTATGTGTCGAACCTTCAAAAGAACCGCTCCATTTAGTCGACGATCTTTGGACCGTATTCCCACTGTGAGAACCGGAAGAGTACGTCCGCTTTCATTTGAGACCTCAAAGATATGATTGCCGATCGCGTCGACCCCTAACACTCGCCATTGAATAGCACGTCTTGCCATAGATATACTTTGCTCTTCCGCCGTGAATGGCGCCGGTCCGTTTATAATTTCCGCCCATTTTCGCCTTCCATATGTTCGCCGGGCATTTGCACAGCTCTCTGTTAACCATGCCTCAAAGTCGTCAGCTACCTTCCGTTCAAAATCTGAGCCCAACTCAAAAACAGGAAATCCGATGGAGTCAGATTGCGGTTTCACATAAACGTTCGCGTCGTCATGATAGCCCACTTGGTATATGCGCGTTTTGTCATTCAGGATTACCTCTCTAGGCCCAGCAAATACACCAATTTGGTAGCTGTCGTTGTGATGCCTGCGATACAATTTCGCATTTCCAAACTTCAGGACGAATTCCTTATATGATGAAGGAAGCGAGAGGTCAGACTGAGCCACTGCTTCGCGCAGCTTCTGGTCAGCCGGACGTTCCACCACATGGAATCGAGGTGTCTTAATTGTCGATAATTCTTCTTCAAGCCATTCAAACATTCTAGTTCCCCGTTTTCGCTTGGCGAGCAGGTGGGCCTAGTGCTCCCCATCGTTGATAGTCTGTGAGTCCATCTTCACCAGGAATATTATGTGGATCAGGCGCACCTGGATCTCGCGGATAAACGATCATTGGATCGCCGCCACTTTTTAGCGAAGGGGTGTGTTCTGCCGGCCATAGTTTACCATTGGCATCAGTTGGCCATTTTTGTCCAGTCCTTTTCTCCCATGCTCGTCTTCCTTCCTCTTTGTTGTTTTTCCATACAGCTCGAGCTTTCCGGTTCTCTTCAGGTGTTCTCCCCCCACGAGTTTCCCAGATTTCTGCTAGTATGTCTCGAGCCAAATCAAGATTGCCCGAGTTTAGCGCGGCGTAATAGTCGCTCACCAGTTCAGGATCCGCACCTTCTGGAATCAAATGTGCTGGATTGGTTTCGGATATGTAATCGCCTGAGCCGTCACCAGAATTGTTCGGAATTAACATTCCGCCGATAATCGCGACCGGTAAGCTAACTACGTCAGCGATAAGCAACCCACCCCTTGTAACATTTCTCTTCAGAGTCTCAGTCGCCGCTTTTCGCCAAATTTTGTACCCGATTCGCCGCCCAGTCTCAGTGGCAACAACGCCCGCGGTTAGTGCAGCATCTGGTTTGTCTCGTTTGGCCGTGACAACAAACGGTTTTAGAACAGTTACGCCCGGTTCTATCTCGTCTTGCTTTTTAGGTTTTGGGGCATTGTTCGTCAGTTGTTGCTCGTTGTTAGTACCACCCGAGACCCAATTCTTTAACTTTTTCCACCATTCCCATTCATATCCGCTCGGATCAACCAACGTGAGCGGATTATTCATCACGTAGCTATACCGGTTAAAACTCTGAAGATTACCGGGAGCCTGAACGGTAACGTCCGCCGACAGGAACCTGCCGAGCAACGGATCATAGATTCTGCCGTTCATGTGGACGAGGCCAAGGTCGTCGAGCATTTCGTGGCCAGTGAAGCCGCGGGGCGTGACTGAATCCGCACCGCCGTCGTCGGTGGTGGTGGGCGCTCCGTTCCAACTGATGGGATCGCGGCGCTGGCCCCAGGCATCTTCGCTAAACTTGCCGGGCTTGCCGACGCCATCCGTGGCGATCACACCGGTGCCATGCAGGGTGGTGGCGGTGATGGAGCCGAGGTGGTCGTAGTGGTAGACGAGGGCTTTCTCGGTGCCGGTGGCGCCGCTGGCGACATCGAACTCACGCGCGCCGATGATGCCGTCGGGGCCGGGCACGTAGATGCGGACTATCTTCAGATCCCAGTTCGGATTGAGCGCGGGCGCGGTGGTGGTGTAGTTCAATTCCAGCGTGGAACCGAGGGCGTAGATCCGCTTGCGGTTGTACTGGGTGGGGCCGGTGCCGTCCATGGCGTTGAACTCAAGCTGCATCACGCGCGAGCGCGCGGCGTTGTAGTGGAACTCACTGCCGACAGTGGTGCTGCCGGTGGTCTTGGCCATCCAGCGGGGTTTGTCGAAGCCGGCCCATTTCATGGTCCAGGTGGCGCCGCCGCCGGTGCGGGTCAGAAGATTTCCGTTCGGGTCGTATTCCGGCATCTTGGTGGCGTGTATTTTCGGCTAGCGGCAGACGAGGCCGTGCGCATGATCTGCGCATGGCCACCATCCTGCTCCTTTGCGCGTCGAACCTGTTCATGACCTTCGCCTGGTACGGGCATCTGAAATATTTTCACGA
>Ga0265314_10006164_pt1 | contig 10651 bp, 11 predicted proteins | sample 4126metaG_FD_203106 | JGI IMG/M metagenome (GOLD analysis project Ga0265314, IMG submission 203106) | Rhizosphere microbial communities from Carex aquatilis grown in University of Washington, Seatle, WA, United States - 4-1-26 metaG | ecosystem: Host-associated > Plants > Roots > Rhizosphere >... | reverse complement strand
TTTTTTTTCGTGCTCTGCAGTCTGGGCGCCCGCGGCTTTCCGCACGAGCTCCCGATTCACCGCCGGTCGAAGGGGGCTCAGGTGTGGTGCCGGACGTCCGCCGTCACGTCGCGTGAGACGCGAAGCAGACTTGCAGGAGGCGTTCCACAGCTGCACCCGAATCTGCGAGGGTCCGCAGTGAACGTCGAGAGTTTGATCGTGGGCACTTGGAACTGAACTTAGAACCCTCGTGAGGGGCAGTTCCAAGAAGCCTGCAAACGCACCTCCTCTGCGATCGAGGGGTGCGCCAGGGGCCAGGCGCTACGCCGACCGCTCAGTAGGTCCTACGTGTAGCGGCTGCCAATCTAGGAGTTGCAAGTGTCGATTGGTGTCACGCGCGACGCAAACTCGCGCACGATAGGCGGCGAACCGTGTGCGATAACGCGGGCACTCAGCGGCAGCGGGTTCGGCTGTGCGACGAGTGCTGTCCCGCTGGTCGGGGACAGCACTCGTCAGGGGCGATAACCGAGAGAAGAGCTGGCTAGGCGCCCGTCGCCGAGCCGGGTAGCACGTCCACGGCAATGTGGTGAAACTCATCCTCGTCGAGCAGTCCTTTCTTGGCGAGCCCGCGCGCCTTCACCCGCTGGAGGATCTCCATCGCTTCCTCATCGTTCGCCGACGGCAGGCCGAGCCGGTCGAGCCAGATGTGCACCGAGTCGAGGCCGCTGCCCTTGCCGAGCACGATCTCGGGGCCGATCTGGCCGACGAACTCGGGCCGGAACGGGAAGGCCTCGGTCAGGTGCTCCTGGCCGACATTCTTGACCCACGTCGTGATGATCCCGGATTCGACGTGGAAGATCTTGTCGCCGACGACGGCGCGATTCGGTGGCACGGGCAGTCCGGCCAGCTCACGTACGAGCTTCGAAAGGCCGTAGAGCTTCGAGAGATCGATCCCCGACTCGACGCCGTATAGCATCTTGAGCGCCATCACGGTGTCCTCGAGCGGCACGTTGCCTGATCGCTCGCCGATGCCGGTCACCGATACTTGGACGGTGCCGACACCTTGCGCGACCGCCGTCACCGTGTTGGCGACGCCGAGCCCGAAGTCCATGTGGAAGTGGGTCTCGAGCGGCTTCGAGATCCGCTCTTGCACCTTCCGCACCATGTACGACGTGGCGGCCGGGTTGAGCACGCCGAACGTGTCGACGAGGACGAGGCCGTCCATGTGGCCGTCGCGCTCGATCGTCTGGATCAGGTCGAGGAACTCACCGATGTCCGCGCGCGTCGAGTCGATCGGGAAGAAGATGACCTCCAAGCCATGCTCGTGCGCGAACCGCGTCGACTCGACCGTCGCGTCGATCGCACGTTCGTACGGCCAGCGATAGGCAAGCTCGATGATGTGCCGGGAAGCAGGCACCTCCATCACGATTCCCTTGACGCCCGCTTCGAGGGCGAGCTCGACGTCGGAGACCATGCAACGGGAGAAGGCGAAGACCCGCGACGGCAAGCCTGCGGCTGCGATCCGCTTGACCGCCTCCATGTCGGCTGGCGATACGGCGGGCAGGCCGGCCTCGATCCGGTCGACTCCCGCCTCGGCGAGGGTCTCGGCAATCCGTACCTTCTCGTCGGCCGTGAAGACGACGCCGGCCTGCTGCTCGCCGTCACGCAACGTGACGTCGTGCACGCTCAGTCGGGCCGGCGGTGTCATGCCCTCTGTGACCTCAGGCTGGTAGTTCCAGGGGCTGACGAAGTAGTCGTCTGTTTGCCAGGGCAGGTCTGACATCGAGTCTTCCTTTCAGCTCCACCGTGTAGGGCTCGGTCGGCAATATTGCAGTATATTGAACGAACGTTTATCATGATTGTAGTGCTTGACGAGGCGGCGCAGCAGACGCGCGGAAGGACGCGATGGGCGACAAGTTGCCGAACGTGCTCTCGGTTCACGATCGGGTCCTGGCGGTAATCCAGGGCCGCACGCCCGACCAGATCCCTTTCTGCGACCGGCTCGAGTTGTGGCGGACGGGCCTGATCCGCCAGGGACGGCTACCGGCCGCCTTCGAGGGACTCTCGCTCATCGAGTCGCATCGGAAAGTCGGGATGGGCCAACTGAAGTTCGTCTTTCCGTACGACTTCCACCTGCGCGGCGTCGAGCTGATCGTCTCAGTGGACGGCCAAGAGCTGCGTCGCGAGACCGACCCGGTGAGCTGCCGCTGGCCGGTGCTGGCAGACCTCGTCGCGACCGACCGTCCAGGGGCAACGGTGTTCGAGCTCGTCACGCCGGTCGGAAAGGTCCGCCTTGGGCAGCTGATGCTTCCCGAGGCTGTGAGCTGGGCGCAGGAGCCCTACCTCGAGGAGCACCCGATCAAGGAGCCCGAAGATTTCGACACCATCCGCTGGATCATCGATCACCTCGAGGTGGTCGCTCGCTTCGACAGGGTCCGGCAAGCGGAGGCCGAACTCGGTGACTTCGGCTTCGTCGTTCCCTGGATCGGCCGGATCCCGTTCCAGGAGGTGCTGATCGAACTGCTCGGCGAGATGGCCACCTTCTATGCCCTCAACGACGATCCGGGGTGCGTCCACGCGCTGCTTGCGGCGATCGACGAGCTGCGAGTCGAGACCGCCAGCGTGCTGGCCGGCCTCGAGGCTCCGTATGTCGAGTTCAGCGACAACATGACGGGGCACATGACGAATCCCAAGCTCTTCGCCGAGTTCGCGATCCCGGAGTACCAGCGCTACGCGGGGCTCTATCACGCCCAAGGCAAGAAGGTCGGCAGTCATTTCGACGGAGAGCTGAGGCCGCTGCTCGGTCTGTTGCGTGAGACCGGACTCGACGTGATCGAGTCGGTCTCGCCGGCGCCGCTGACGGAGTGCACGTTTGACGAGCTATGGGAATCGGTGGGCGGCGGACCGCCGCTCATGTGGGGCGTGATCCCGTCGCCGCTGCTCGAGGAACGCATCCCCGAGTCGGAGCTGCACTCGTTCGTCGATCATGTCCTGGAGACCGTCGACACCGCGCCGATCATCCTCGGCATCAGCGACATGGTGCTGGGCAACAACCTGATCGAGCGGGTGGAGTGGGTTGGTCGGCGGATCGACGCACGTGTCTTCTAGCCTCTCGGCCGGCCACCGCGCGCTCGCTCTGGGGGAACGGATGCTCAAGCGGCCCGTCTTCGGCTGCCAGATGTGCGGTCAGTGCGTGTTGCATTCGACCGGGCTGGTCTGCCCGATGACCTGTCCGAAGACGTTGCGCAATGGCCCTTGCGGCGGCGTGCGGCCCGATGGGCACTGCGAGGTGGAGCCGGAGATGCGTTGCGTCTGGGCGAAGGCTTACGGGCGCGCGCAGCATCTCCCCTGGCAGGAGGAGTTCCAGCAGTTGCGCCCGCCCGTTGACAACAGGCTCGCCGGCAGCTCGTCCTGGATCAATTTCCTCAGCCGGCGTGACCGCGTGCGGCCACCCGGCTGGCGGGGTGACTGACGTGTCCGGGCTCGAGGACCTGTTGTCGGGCGGCAGGCGGGTGATTACGGCCGAGTTGCCGATCGGGGACGGTGCTTCTCCCACAGCGGTGACAGAGCCGCTCGGTGCGCTTGCAGACGTGGTCGACGCGATCGGGGTCACCGACAACGCCGGCGCGAGGGCGCATGCGTCGAGCCTCGCCGTCGCGTCGCTCGTCAGGCGGGCAGGGGCGGAGCCGATCATGAATCTCGCCTGCCGCGACCGAAACCGGCTCGCGTTGCAGGCGGAGCTGCTCGGCGCTTCGCTGCACGGGATCGAAAACGTGCTGTGCGTCAGCGGCGACGACGTCACGAGCGGTGACGAACCGCAGGCGCGGCGGGTGTTCGACCTCGACTCGATCCAGCTGCTTTCGATCGCCGGCACGATGTGTGCTGGCAGCTTCCTGTCGGGCCGGTCGATCGAGCCGCGACCACGCTTCTTCCTGGGCGCGGTCGAGAACCCGCTCGCGCCGCCGTTCGAGTACCGGGCCGAGCGCGCGGCCAAGAAGGTGGATGCCGGGGCGCGGTTCTTCCTGCTTCAGGCCGTGTTCGAGATCGGCCCGCTGGCTGATTTTCTGGAGCGTGTCGGCGCGCTGGGACTATTCGAGCGAGCGTCCTTCCTGCCTTCGATCTGCCTCCTGCGCTCAGCGAGCCAGCTGCGCCATTTGCACGAGAAGGTCGCCGGGGTCTCGGTCCCGGCTGAGCTGCTCGCGGAGGTCGAGGCGCTACCGCGCGAGGGGCAGCGTGAGTGGTGCTTCCAGCGGTCGCTCGCGCTCGTCCGGGAAGTGCTCGCCCTATCCGGAGTGAGTGGCCTGCACCTGATCCCGCTGGGAGGCCCGCAGCTGGCGGTCGACCTACTCGCACGGCTCGAGCCACAGCTGCCCCCAGCGCGTGCGGTCTGGTGAGGAAGCCGTTGGAGACCGTCCTCGAATCACGTTCTCACCGCACGGTCATCGGCGGCACGGCGCCGTTCTGCGTGATCGGCGAGCGGATCAACCCGACGGGACGGCGCCACCTTGCCGAGGCGATGCGCGGCGGGAACTTCTCGCCCGTGCTGGCCGATGCGCGCGCACAGGTGAACGCCGGTGCCCACGTGCTCGACGTGAACGCAGGGGTGCCGCTCGCCGACGAGGCAGCGCTGCTTCGCGAAACGGCGCTCCGGGTGCAGGAGGCCGTCGACGTCCCCCTCTGCCTCGACTCCTCGGTCGTCGCTGCGCTCGAGGCGGCGCTCGTAATATGCAAGGGCAAGCCGCTGGTCAACTCGGTCACCGCCGAGCCACAGCGGCTGGAACAGGTGCTGCCGCTGGTCGCGAACGCCGGTGCTGCGGTGATCGGCCTGGTCAGCGGAGAGGGCGGCGTGCCAGCGTCGCCGGAGGAGCGGCTGGAACGGGCGCGAGCGATCCTGAGCGCAGCCCACGATTTCGGCATCCCCGCCGAGGATGTCGTGATCGACCCGCTCGCGACGGCCGTCGCCACCGACCCGGAAGCGCCACGGGTGACGCTGGCGACGATCCGCCTGGTCAGTCGGGAGCTGGGCCTGAACACGTGTCTGGGAGCCTCGAACGTCTCGTTCGGGCTACCTGCACGCGCGGCCCTGGGCGCTTCGTTTCTGTCGATGGCGATTGCCGCGGGCCTCACCTCCGCGATCATGAACCCGCTCTCGCCGGAGGCGATGAATGCGGTGCGGGCGGCCGATCTGCTGCTGGGAAAGGACGCCTACGCGACGGGCTGGATCACCGCTTTCCGAGCGCAGGAAGCGGCCGCGCGTTAGGCACACGACACGAGAGGAGTCGAGATGGACCTGCAACAGTTGATCGACGCGGTCATCGCCGGCGACGTGCCCGCGGCGAAGGCGCTGGCGGAGGCGGCGCTCGGTGAGGGTGTTCCGCCAGCGTCGATCGTCGACGACGGCCTGATCCCGGCGATGGGCGTCGTCGGCGGGCGCTTCGGCCGGGGCGAGATCTATGTGGCCGAAATGCTGCTGTCGGCGCGGGCGATGCAACACGCGCTCGAGATCGTCGAGCCGCTGCTCGCAGACAGCGCCGGGGTCGGCCGGGGCACGGTTGTGATCGGCACGGTCAAGGGCGACGTGCACAACATCGGCAAGAACATCGTCTCGATCATGCTCAAGGGATCAGGGTTCACCGTCCACGACCTCGGCGTGGACGTGCCGGCGGAGCGCTTCGTCGCCGCCGTCGAGGAGCACAAGCCCGACATCGTGGGCATGTCGGCGCTGCTGACGGTGACGATGCCCGCGATGAAGACCGTGATCGAGGCGCTCGAGGCGGCAGGGCTGCGTGACCGGGTGAAGGTGCTCGTCGGAGGCGCTCCCGTGACCGAGGAGTTCGCGCAGTCGATCGGCGCCGACGGCTACGGCCGCGACGCCGGCGCAGCCGCCGACCGCGCGAAAGAAATGGCCGACGCCTCTGTTTGAGGCGTCGCGGAGAAGCGCCAACCTATTGTAGTTTATTGAACGAACGTTTATCATGATCTGCAAAATGAGTGACGCTCCTGGAAACGGCGGCGGAACGATGCAAGCCCTCTTGCTGAAGGAGGGATACGTCCTCGACGTCTGCGAGGTGGGCACTCGAGCGCCCCTGATCGACGAGGTCACGGTGCGGGTGGAAGCGGTCGGCATCTGTGGAAGCGACGTGCACGGGGTCGCATCACGCAGCCCGAGGCGGATGCCCCCCTTGATCATGGGCCACGAGCTCGTCGGAGAGGTCGTTGCGGCCGGAGGCGCAGCAGGCAAGCCGCTGATCGGCAGGCACGTAGCAGTGAATCCGCAAGTGCCGTGTGGACTCTGTCCTGACTGCCGGTCGGGTCGCGAGAACGTGTGCGGTCAGCGCGAGCTGATCGGCGGCACCCGTGCCGGCGGGCTCGCCGAGCTCGTGTGTGTCCCCGTGCGGTGCCTGCATCCGGTTTCCGGCGACCTCGCCCCAGAGGTCGCTGTCTTCGCCGAGCCCTTGGCCACCTGTGTGCACGCGCTGTCGCTCGTGCCGGAACGATTCCCGGAAACGGTCGTCGTGCTCGGGGCCGGCACGATCGGCGTGCTCGCCGCGCAAGCTCTACGCCTCGCCGGCGTTGGACGAATCATCGTCAGCGAATCGGACGAGGAGCGCAGAGCAAGCGCGCGGCCTGTTGCCGACGACGTCGTCGCGCCGGATGAGCTCCTGGGCAACGTGTTCGAGCAGTCGAGGCTGGGCGTCACGCTCAGCGTCGATGCGGTCGGGTCCGCGCAAACACGGCGGCAATCGCTCGAGGTGCTCCAATCGGGTGGCGTTTCGATTTGGCTCGGCATGAACGAACAGGAGGGAGCCATTCCGGCCTTCGACGTGGTTGTGCGGGAGCAGCGTGTGCAGGGAGCTTTTGCGTACACCGACCGCGAGTTCGAGCGCGCAGTTCGCCTGCTCGAGGGCGGATTGATCACGCCGGCGGTACCGCTCGGATTCTTCACGCTCGAGGAAAGCAGCGAGGTCTTCAACGGACTGCTCGAAGGCAAGGCGAACGGCTTCCTGAAGGCGGTCATATCGAGCCAGAGCTCCCCGACTCGGAACTGAGTCGCCGCTCGTCGCCGCGGCTGAGCTGGGCTGTCCTGTGTCCGCGAGCGCTTGACGTTGGCTCCACTATGGTACTAGTGTGACGAACGTTCGATCGTTACGATGAACAATAGCAACCCAAACACCGACGCCTCCGCCAACGTTCCTGCATCGTCCGGGGAGCTGGTCCACCTCTACCGGACGATGGTGAAGATCCGTCGCTGCGAGGAAGCGATCGCCCGACTCTTCAACGACGGCTTGGTGTACGGCACCGTTCACCTCAGCATCGGCCAGGAGGCGGTGCCCGCAGGCTTCTGTGCCGAGCTGCGAGCGAGCGACTACCTGACGACCACCTACCGCGGCCACGGCTGGGCACTCGCGAAGGGAGTGAGTCTCGACGGTTTCATCGCCGAGCTGTTCGGCCGCGAGACCGGCATCTGTCGCGGGCGTGGCGGCTCGATGCATCTCTGCGACATGCGTGTCGGCCTGATCGGCGCCTCCGGAATCGTCGGCGGCGGTCTCCCGCTCGCAGTCGGGAGCGCCTTGGCCGCGCAAGTCCGAGGCGTTGACGCCGTTGCCGTGGCTGACTTCGGCGACGGCGCTACGAATATCGGCACGTTCCATGAGAGCGTCAACCTCGCCGCCGCTTGGCGGCTCCCGGTCATCTTCGTTTGCGAAAACAACCTGTACGGCGAGTTCACGCCCGCCCGGGATACATGCTTGCTCGCCAATCTGGCCGATCGCGCTGCGGCGTACGGGATCTACGGCGAGGTCGTGGACGGAAACGATGTCGAAGCGGTTCGCGCCGTCGCCGCGGAGGCGATCGGACGCGCCCGCGCCGGAGAGGGCCCGTCGCTCATCGAGGCAAAGACGTACCGGCACCGGGGGCACTCGAGGAACGACCCCGGTCGGTATCGCCCGCAGGAGGAGGTCGAGGCGTGGCTCGCTCGCGATCCGATCACGCTTGCCCGCGAGAAGCTCACCCGCGCCGGCGCCTGGAGCGACGAGGCCGACCTCGAGCTGAACCAGTCGATCGAGTCCGAGATTGCCCGCGCCGTCGAAGCGGCGCAAGCGGCTCCGTTCCCCCTTCCAGCCGACGTTGCCGAGTACGTCTACCGAGAACCGAGTGAGGCGGGAAGTCTTGTCTACAACAGCTGACAGCCCTTCTCTTTCGGCCGAGCCCCGGTTGCTGAGCTACCGGGAGGCGTTGCGCGAGGCGCTCGCTGAGGAGATGCGGGACGATCCGACCGTAATCGTGTTCGGCGAGGACATAGCCCTCGCCGGCGGCATCTTCAAGGTGACCGAAGGATTGCGCTCCGAATTCGGGGCCGACCGGGTGCGCGACAGCCCGATCTCCGAGAACGCACTCGTCGGGGCGGCGGTCGGCGCTGCCGCAGCCGGTCTCAAGCCTGTCGTCGAGATCATGTTTGCGGACTTTCTCGCGAACGCATTCGATCAGCTCGTCAACCACGCCGCCAAGCTCCGCTACATGTCCGGCGGCCAGCTGCAGCTCTCGCTCGTCGTCCGGTGCGCGCACGGTGGCGGCATCGGGTTCGCCGCCCAGCACTCCCAGGCGGCCACGTCCTGGTTGCTTCCCTTCCCCGGGGTCAAGATCGTCGCTCCGGCGACGCCTGGCGACGCGAAGCTGCTTCTCAAGGCGGCTGTCCGCGATCCGGACCCGGTGCTCTTTCTCGAGCACAAGGCCCTCTACGGCATGCGGGGACCTGCGCCGGACGCGGACGAGCCGGTCCCGATGCTTGGGACGCCGGTCGTGAGGCGTGTCGGATCCGACCTCACGCTCGTGGCACTGGCCGGAACAGTCGGCACGGCTCTCACTGCGGGCGAGCAGCTCGCCGTTGACGGAATCGAATGCGATGTAGTCGACCTCCGTGGCCTCGTGCCTCTCGACCTGCACGTCGTCGTCGACTCTCTGCGACGGACGGGGAAGCTCCTCGTCATCGAGGAGGAGCCCGCCCAGGGCGGCTGGGCGAACTTGATCGTCTCGAGGATTGCGCAGCAAGCGTGGCCGGCGCTGAGGAGCGCGCCCCGGGTCATTTCGGGCTCCGTGTCGCCTATTCCCTACAGCCCGCCCCTCGAGCAGGCCTATCTGCCCCAGGTCCAGACGATCGTGTCCGCCGGGCGGGAGCTGGCGGGGGCCGGCGCCCGATGACGGAAGACGGTTCTGCGCGGCTGCGTGAGATCGTCATGCCGAGCGTCGAAGTCGGCATGGACGCTGGTCGCCTCGTCGATTTTCTCGTCCAGGTCGGCGACCGCGTTTCGGTGGGGCAGCCTCTGTTCACGGTCGAAGCGGAAAAAGTGACGCTCGAGATCGAGTCTCCGGTTGCCGGCCGTGTGGCTGAGTTATGTGTTTCCCCCGGCAGTGAGGTTGCCGTCGGCCTGCCGGTGCTCGTGCTCAAAGTTGAGCAAGACACGGGCGCCCGATGAGCGAATCGAGGTCGGCTTCCGGAGTGTTGTCACGAGTTCGTTCCATGCGTGCGGTTCGCCGCGTCACCAGCCGCCCGGCGCGAGACGCAGCAGATAGCGGCACCGCCTTGACGCTCTATTACGCGTCCGACGTTCACGGCTCCGAGCTCTGCTGGCGGAAGTTCCTGGCAGCGGGTCGCTTCTACAAGGCCCAAGCGCTGGTCATGGGCGGCGATCTGACCGCCAAAGCGATAGTGCCCATCGACAAGGGGGACGACGGGTGCTTCCGCGCGACGGTAGTGGGGGAGACGCGCACCGCACGGAACACGGAAGAACTGGAGCAGTTGCTCGAGGCAGTGCGCTTCAACGGCATGTACCCGTGGATGAGCTCCCGCGAGGAGATCGCCCGCTACGCTGCAGACCAAGCGACGCAGGCCGAACTCTTCGAGCGCATCATGGTCGAGGAGCTACGGCGCTGGATCGCCCTTGCCGACGAGCGCATGGCGGCGTACGGGATCGAAGTCTTCGTCATGGCCGGCAACGACGATCCATGGAGCGTCGACGATGTTCTGCAGAGTGCTCAGCACGTCCAATTCTGCGACGACCGCATCGTCATGGTCGGCGGCCACGAAATGCTCTCGCTCTCCTACGCGAACAGGACGCCATGGAACAGTCCACGCGAACTGGACGAGGACGACCTCTACCTGCGGATCAAGCGACTCGCCGAACAACTCGAGCGGCCGAAAGGGGCGATCTTCAATCTCCATGTGCCCCCCTACAACAGTGGCCTCGATCGCGCAGTCGAGATCAACCCCAGTGACCTGAGCCCCGTTTACCGGAGCGGCAGCCCGCACGAGATTCCGGTCGGCAGCACGGCCGTGCGGGAGATCCTCGACGAGTACCAGCCGCTCCTCGCCTTGCACGGGCACATCCACGAGGCACGAGGCGAAGCGCAGATAGGCCGGACGCTCGCGATCAACTCCGGCTCCGAATACAACAGCGGCCGCATCCACGGCGTCGTCGTCAAGCTGGCCGACGAGGACGTCGTTTCGCGGCAGTTCGTCATCGGCTGATGGCCAGCGGATCCTCGAAAGGGGTGGGCAACAGTGGGTGAGTCTGAAACCGCGGCGGCTCCGCCGGTTCCGTCTGGGCTGTTCGCACGTAACGCCACCGGTCTCGTTCGAGCTGTCTCACCGCGTAGCGCGTACATCCTCAACTTC
>Ga0265314_10006163_pt1 | contig 10654 bp, 9 predicted proteins | sample 4126metaG_FD_203106 | JGI IMG/M metagenome (GOLD analysis project Ga0265314, IMG submission 203106) | Rhizosphere microbial communities from Carex aquatilis grown in University of Washington, Seatle, WA, United States - 4-1-26 metaG | ecosystem: Host-associated > Plants > Roots > Rhizosphere >... | reverse complement strand
TTCGCTTCGCCGACGAGTTCGAGACCGCGGTCGGCGCCATCGTCTCCAATGTTTCGGCGTCCGCCGTGCAGCTTGAATCGGCGGCGGGCACGCTGACGCGCACGGCCGAGACCACCCAGAGCCTGTCGAGCCAGGTCGCGGGCGCTTCGGAAGAGGCCTCCAGCAACATGCAATCGGTGGCCTCCGCCACCGAGGAGCTTTCCGCCTCCGTCGACGAGATCGGTAAACGTGTCCGCGAATCCAACCGGATCGCGGAAGCCGCCGTCAAACAGGCCGAGCAGACCGACGGCCGGATCGGCAAATTGTCGCGCGCCGCCCAGCAGATCGGCGATGTGGTCAAGCTGATCACGGCGATCGCCGAGCAGACCAATCTGCTGGCGCTCAACGCCACCATCGAGGCGGCCCGCGCCGGCGAGTCAGGCCGCGGCTTCGCGGTGGTCGCCGCAGAGGTCAAGTCGCTGGCGAGCCAGACCGCGAAAGCCACCGACGAGATATCGTCGCATATTTCCGGCATGCAGGACGCCACCCAGGAATCGGTTGCCGCGATCAAGGAGATCGGCGGCACCATCGGTCAGATTTCGGACATCGCCTCGTCGATCTCGGCCGCGGTCGAGCAGCAGAGTACGGCGACGCAGGAAATCGCTCGCAGCGTCCAGAGCGTCGCGCAGGGCACCGACGAGGCCGCCGCCAACATCATGCAGGTCAACCGCGGCGCCACCGAAACCGGCTCGGCCTCGGAAGAGGTGCTGAATTCCGCGCGCACGCTGTCCAGCGAAAGCACGCGCCTCCGCGCCGAACTCGACCGCTTCATGGCGAATATTCGGGCGGCGTAGGACGGGCTTCTTTTCCCCTCCCCCTTGCGGGGAGGGGTTAGCGGCGGGGGTAGCCACGAATTCAGTGCTTGTTGACCCCCACCCCCGACTCGAGAGCGATCTTCGCTCGCCTCGGACCCCGCAAGGGGGAGGGGAGGCGAACCGCCTGCCGGAATATCAGCGCTATCCTCACTCCCTCCCAAACTGATGCTTCAACTCGTCCTTGGCCCGCTGCAACCGGTCGCGCTGGTTTTTTGGCAGGGTCTTGCCGGCGCGGTTGATGTAGAAGGTCAGCATCGACAATGCGGAGCGGTAGGCGCCGGTCTTGCGGCGCGAGCTGCGCTCGGCGGAGCGCTTTAGCGATGCTGCGATTTTCTTCGGATCGGTCAGCGTGAACACGCCGCGCTTGAGATCGAGCGCATCGCTCTCTTTGGTCACGCGCTGCGACCAGCGTTTTGACGTTCCAGATTTTGCCGAAGACTTTTTCGCGGCCGAAGATTTTTTCGTCGCGGTTCGCTGGCGGGTGGTCCGCCCGGCAGATTTTCGCGCAGCCTTTCGACGCTCAGCCATCTCTCACTCCATAAGTCGCAGCACAAAAACGGCGGCAAATGCGTCCGGTTCCTCGGCCGCCACGCGGGAACCCCGCGCGCGCGCGGGCGTTAATTCCGCGTCAGCCATCACGGCTCTCACGATTTTAGGTTCGAGAACCTTGGAACCGGATGTTCCGAGGTTTTTCTCATTGATCAGGTCTCGATGGATTTGCAGCCGGCACAGCAGGGTACGGCGCGCGGCGGTGCCTCGGCGCCGCTGCGGCAGGACAATGCCGTGCAGGACTTGTCGAAGGACAATAATCTGAAAGAATCGGACCGGATCGTCGAAACCGATATCCCGGCGCGGCTCGATGCACTGCATTGGAGCGGCTTTCATACCCGCGTCGTGGTCGCGCTCGGGATCACCTGGATTCTGGACGGGCTCGAGGTCACGCTGGCGGGCGCGCTGGCCGGCGCGCTGAAGCAAAGCCCGCGGATGAAGTTTTCCAATTTCGACATCGGCTTCGCCAACAGCACTTATCTCGCCGGCGCGGTGCTCGGCGCGATCGGGTTCGGCTGGCTCACCGACCGGATCGGCCGCAAGAAACTGTTTTTCATCACGCTGGCGCTTTATCTCTCCGCGACGGCGGCCACCGCATTGTCGTGGGGCGTCGGCAGTTACGCGCTGTTTCGGTTCCTGACCGGCGCCGGCATCGGCGGCGAATATACCGCAATCAATTCGACGATCCAGGAACTGGTGCCGGCGCGCTATCGCGGCTGGACCGATCTGTTGATCAACGGCAGCTTCTGGATCGGGGCGGCGATCGGCGCCACCAGCGCCATCATCCTGCTCAATCCCGCTGACATCGGGCCCGATCATGGCTGGCGGCTGGCTTATCTCACCGGCGCCTGCCTCGGCCTGATCGTGCTGGTCATGCGGATGTGGATTCCGGAAAGCCCGCGCTGGCTGATGATCCACGGCAAGCCCGAGCAGGCGGAGAAAATCGTCGGTGATATCGAAAAATCGGTGACCGGGCATGTGCAGGGTCACATGCACGGCGGGGAGCCGCTGCCGAAGATCAAGATCCGGATGCGCGATCATACGCCGCTCGGCGAAGTCGCCAACACGCTGTTCAACACCTATCGCCAGCGCTCGATGGTCGGGCTCGCGCTGATGGTGGCGCAGGCGTTTTTCTACAACGCGATCTTTTTTACCTTCGCGCTGGTACTGACCGATTTCTTCCATATCCCGGCGGATCATGTCGGCTGGTACCTGCTGCCGTTCGCGGCCGGCAATTTCGCAGGGCCCCTGCTGCTCGGACGGCTGTTCGACACCCTGGGGCGGCGCGTGATGATCACGTTTACCTATGGCGTGTCGGGCGTGCTGCTGGCGCTATCGGGTTATCTGTTCTCGATCGGCGCGTTGAGCGCGCAAGGCCAGACCATCGCCTGGATGGTGATCTTCTTCTTTGCCTCGCCGGCGGCGAGCGCGGCGTACCTGACCGTCAGCGAGAACTTTCCGCTGGAGGTGCGCGCGCTGGCGATCGCGCTGTTCTATGCGATCGGCACCGCGATCGGCGGCGTCGCGGGACCGGCATTGTTCGGCGTGCTGATCGATACCGGATCGCGTCAGAGCGTGTTCGCCGGCTATCTGTTCGGGTCGGGTTTGATGATCGCGGCCGCCGCGGTCGCGTGGCGCTATGCGGTTGCGGCCGAGCGAAAATCGCTCGAATCTGTCGCACGGCCGCTGGCTTTTGTGGAGTAGGATGAGATGAATCAGAGTCTGGCCAAGATGCCCGAACGAGATAATATGCGAGATGAGATGCAGCAAGATCGGTCGCCCGACGGCGAGGCCGCGCCCGACAGCGTGCCGGTGCCGCGCTCGCTGGTGCCGCATCTGAACGAGACCGCGCTCCTGCTCGATATCGACGGCACGCTTTTGGACCTTGCGCCGACGCCGCGCGAGGTCTGGGTGCCGCCGGGGCTGGCGAAAACGCTCGAAGGCCTGCTGGAGCGCACCTCGGGCGCGCTGGCGCTGGTCAGCGGCCGCTCGATCAACGATATCGACCTGATCTTCGCCCCGAAACAATTTCCCGCCGTCGGCGGCCATGGCGCCGAGATGCGGCTTTCGATCGACCACGAGGCGGTCGCCGCCCATGCGCCGCCGATGGACAAGGAATTGAAGCTGCGGCTGGCGGCGATTGCCAAACTAAGCCCGGGAATCCTGCTTGAGGACAAGGGCTATTCGCTGGCGCTGCATTACCGGCTGGCGCCGCATGCCGAGAAGGCGATCTATGAGGCGGTGTCGCTGATCCGCGCCGATTTGCCCAACGCGCTGATCGAGGTGCTGCCCGGAAAAGCCGTCTGCGAAATAAAGCACTCCGGTTTCAACAAGGCTTCCGGCGTGCGCGAACTGATGAAGCACGCACCGTTCAATGGGCGCCGCCCCCTGTTCATCGGCGACGATGTCACCGACGAGACGGTGTTTGCGATCATGCCGGATATGAACGGGCTGGCGTTTTCCGTTGGCCGCCGCGCGCAGGGCGTCAACGGTCATTTCGATGAGCCCAACGACGTGCGCGCCTTCCTGGCGCATTTGCTGGATGACGCAGGTGTGAGCGGGAAATGATCGACCGCGACCGCGCGGCCTGAATGGCGTTTGGCCTGCTCAGGCGGTTCGTCGCATTTTTGTTCTATTTGTTCGCCCGGTGCCTGCGAAAAATGCGCGTAAAGCACAGCAAAGGCGCAGCACCGCTGACATACTCCCTGCTTATTTCCATTTTTTCCGCTGGAACCGCCCGCTTTCGCCCGGTCGCGGCCCGAATTTGGTTTCATTTCGTTGAAAGGTTGGCGAGGAACCATATTGATGAATGGTTGTTAACACGCGAGCACCATCAGGAGGGGACCCTGTGAATCTCGTCGTCGTTTCAAACCGCGTGGCCCGCGGCAAGCCTCACGAACCCATGACCGGGGGATTGGCTGCCGCATTGTTGCCCGTGGTGGAGAATTCCGGCGCGATCTGGGTGGGTTCCAGCGGCCGGGTCCGCGACGGCGCGCAAAAGGAACCGTTCGCCGAAATCGAGGCATTGGGCGCCGGTGCGCTCGCGATGCTGGACCTGCCGGCCGCGCATTACGGCGGCTACTATGAAGGTTTTGCGAATTCGGCGCTGTGGCCGGCGCTGCATTCGCGCAGCGACCTGATCCGCACCAGCCAAGACGATTATTTCTCCTATCGCGAAGTCAACGCCTTCATGGCGAAAGCGCTGTTGCGGTTCGCGAAGCCGGAGACGGCGTTCTGGGTGCAGGATTATCATTTCCTCGCGCTCGGCGCCGAGCTGCGCGAGCTCGGTATCACCCAACCGATCGGCTTCTTCCTGCATACGCCGTGGCCGGAGCGCGCGGTGATCGGCGGTGTGCCGCATCATCGCGAGCTGGTCGAGGCGATGCTGGCCTATGATCTGATCGGGTTCCAGACCCAGGACGATTGCGACAATTTCCTGGATTATCTCTCGGCCGATCTCGGCCTCGAGGCCGACCATGGCGTCGTCAGCTCGCGCTACGGCTCTTCGCGCGTCGCGCTATTCCCGATCGGTATCGATCCGCAAAAATTCGCCGAACAGGCCGCCAAAGCGGTATCGCATCCCGATGTCTCGCGGCTGCGGCGCAGCCTGAACGGCGAGAAGCTCGCGATCGGCGTCGACCGGCTGGATTACTCCAAGGGCCTGGTCAACCGCATCAACGCCTTCGACCGAATGTGGACCATGCAGCCGTCGCTGCTGCGTGCCACCTCGCTGCTGCAGATCGCGACCCCGTCGCGCGGCGCGATCGAGGCCTATGGCAATCTGCAGAGCGAGCTCGCAAAGCTGGTCAGCGACGTCAACGGCCGTCACGGCGAAGTCGACTGGACGCCGATCCGCTATCTCAACAAGGGATTTGGCCAGAACGTGCTGGCGGGCCTCTACCGCACCGCGCAGGTCGGCGTGGTGACGCCGCTGCATGACGGCATGAATCTGGTCGCCAAGGAATATGTCGCGGCCCAGCACCCGGCCGATCCCGGCGTGCTGGTGCTGTCGAAATTCGCCGGCGCCGCCAACGAGCTCGACACCGCTTTGTTGGTCAACCCGCACGATATCGACGGCATGGCGCGTACCATCGCGACGGCGTTCTCGATGCCGCTGACCGAGCGCCGGATGCGCTGGGAAGCGATGATGGGAAAACTTCGCGCCGGCACCATCCAGCAATGGTTCGCCGATTTCGTCGAGGCGCTGGAGGAGACGCGGCCGGAGTCTCCGCAGCAGAGCGGGATTGATCTCGGGCCGAATCCGTCGCCGAACGTGGAGCCGCCAACGCTGTGGCCGCGCCGTTCCGCAAATTCCAATTTGCGCATTCATTAGGCTACCTCGTGTCCCGGACGCAGTGCGGCGTTCTTCACGCCGCTCCGCTGAGCCGGGACCCACCACAATCCGCAGAGCATCTGGACCCCGGATCAGCAGCGCACCACGCCGAAGACGCGCGTGAACGCGCTTTTGGCGCAGCATCCGGCGAACGCTCTTCGTTGTGCGCGCCTAATTGCAATACGAGACGCCATCGAGCACGGCGCAGCGCAGCTTGTAGGGCGAACTCGGATTATCCAGCGGCACCACGCCCTTGCCATCCCTGCCTTGCCCGCCGACGAACACGCCCTGTCCGACCACGACGGATGATTTGTTGCCGATGATGACGCTCGGATGCGGCGTCAGGCTCGATCGCGTGCCGTCCGGCCAGACGATCGCGTCGCCCTGCAGCATGCCGTGACGGCCATCGAGGCACGTCACAGCATCGCCCTCGCGCGAGCAGGCCTGCGCCATTGCCGGCTGTGCGAAGCCGATCGCTGCCCCGGCAAGAGCCAATACGGCCACGCCCGATGCGAATACCCGATTGATCATTCAGCCCCTCCGAAATTGACGCCAGCCCGGCAAATCAGCCCTCCTGCTATCGTCTAAGCCAAGCGATTTCCGGTTCAAGCGCCGTCTGTCGCACCACCGGCCCGCGGCCGATAACGTAAAATAGACCAGTAAATTCAATCGGTTGTGGAAATGCCGCGAGCGGCGCCCGCAGTCCCTTGCAAAACCCCTCCCGCCCCTTCAAGAGAAGGCCTCCGGAGAGATGGCCGAGTGGCTTAAGGCGCACGCTTGGAAAGCGTGTGTGCGGGAAACCGTACCGTGGGTTCGAATCCCACTCTCTCCGCCAGCTGCACGATTTTGTACGCCAAACTGCTCTTCGGAAGAGGGATTCCGCGATGAAGAACGCCTGGCGGACAGGGTTTGCCGAAGTCAGAACGGATTAGGCAAGGCGCTGACAGCACGAATCGAAGGCGGAAAAGCGCATCGCGCGATCGGTGGGAGCGGATCGCGTAGTCACGGGATTGGATCTTTCGAGTGCTAAACTTTATTCGACCGCTTGGCCGCGAGATGCCTGGCTTGTGAATTATGGCCGTGCCGTTGCGTCCTTAACCCAGAGTTCCGCGCTATGCACTGTGCAATGAAATCCATGGTTACGCGAACAGCTTGCGAACGCCTTACGTCAGGGTAAGTAACCATCCATAGGTCTCTACTCGGTGGCTCGCTGCCGATCGATAGCCTAACAAGCGTGTTATCATCTTCTCCCATTACCGTAGGAAGCACCGCGATTCCCATTCCGGCGCGAACCGCCGCTTGCTGCCCGAACAGATCGGTTGCCTCAAATGCCACGGGTCGTCCACCGATCGATCGGCGTAGCCAAACCTGCTGCGCCATGTGGTCCAGGGACTTTTCGAACGCAATGAATTCCCACTGGTCCTTGGGGCGGCTTTCATACCCTTTTTTTGCATAGAGCGCGAAGCGCATCGTGCCCACCTTTCGTGCGATCGCGCCCTTATCCTTCGGTCTGTCCAGTCGGATCGCAATGTCTGCATCGCCGCGATTGAGAGAAACAAATGCGGCGGTCGCCAGCAGGATCAGCTTCAGTTTTGGATATGCAAGCCGCAGCTCAATAAAGTGTGGGGCCAAGCATAGGTTTGCGAGAGCAGGCGGAGAGCTCACCCTCACAGTGCCGGACAGAGGCGACGTCGCGCCACGAGCGCGCCGCTGTACGGCCTCGACACACTCCTCAACGCGTGAGGCAAGAGCCGCAAGCTCAATTCCGTCTTCGGTCAGCGGACAGCTTCGCGGAAGCCGATCTACTAGGCGGAGGCCGATCGATCCTTCCAATGCGCTAACGCGTCGTCCAACCGTGGCATGGTCCACGCCCAGCTCACGCGCAGCTGCAGACAGTGTTCCTGCACGAGCCAATACCGAAAAATACTTCAAATCCTGCCAGTCGATCATGAGACGTCTTCTGTGAAGTTATGCACTGAAGGTGTGAAATTTTACCATATTCCCGCACGTTTGAGGAAGGCTTAGACGCTTCAGAGCAATTGATACGAGCCTGGCTACGACGAGGGTGTGATGACTTTGACGGTTAGAATGCAGAAGATCGGTGGTCCCGAAGTCCTGATTGCCGAGAGCGTAGACGTGCCACCGCCGGCTGCGGGGGAAGTCCAGCTTCGGCAAACGGTCGCCGGCGTAAACTTTGTCGATATCTATCACCGGACAGGACTCTATCCGTTGCCAGCATATCCGGCTGCACTTGGTGTAGAAGGCGCAGGGGTCGTACAAGCGGTTGGCTCAGGCGTGATCGCTGTCAAGCCTGGTGATCGAGTGGGCTATGCCGGGCTTCCGGCCGGAAGCTACGCCCAGGTGCGAAACCTGCCTGAAGCTCGCATCGTCAAGTTGCCCGAACATATCTCGGACGTCATCGCCGGCAGCACGCTTTTGCGTGGCCTCACAGCGCACATGCTTCTGCACAAGGTGTTTCAGGTGCGGAAGGGCCATCGCGTTCTCGTGCATGCTGCCGCGGGAGGCCTGGGCCAGCTTCTATGTCGCTGGAGCAAGCTCCTGGGTGCCCACGTGATCGCGACCGTGGGTTCGGAGCATAAAGTTAGCCTCGCCCAACAGGCCGGGGCGGACAACGTTGTTCTGCACACCTCGTCCAATTGGCCGCGCGCGATACGTGATCACCTCGATGGCGATGGTGTCGATCTCGCGGTGGACGGGATCGGAGGTGAGACGTTGGGCAAGACCATTGGATGCGTGAGGCCATTTGGAGTGGTGGCGAGCATGGGGCAGGTGGCAGGTTCGATCCCTGACGTTCCAGTGACAGATCTCGGTCCGGTCCGCTCGATCAGTCTTAGTCGACCCAGCGTCATCGCCTATACCAACAATCCGACTCTCTATAAGCCTGCTGCGGACGATCTGTTTCAACTCCTGGGAATTCGGCCGACAAACCCTGTCGGTGCTGAGTATCCGCTTCAGGAAGCGGCGCGTGCGCAGGCCGACCTGGCTGCCGGTCGAACGACCGGCAGCGTCATCCTCCGCTGTTGAGTGAGGAGACTATGTTCGTCATCAAACTGACCTACACAAAACCCATCGAGCAGGTGGATCAATTCCTCTCCGATCACAAAGTGTGGGTAAAGCAAGGGTTTGACGAGGGCGTGTTTTTGCTTTCGGGAGGGCTGCATCCGAGAACAGGCGGGCTCCTCCTTGCGCTCGGCAACGATCGTCGGGCTATCGAAGAGCGGGTTAGCAAGGATCCCTTTGTGCTGAATTCAGTGGCGGCCGCGTGTGTCGTGGAGGTCGTGCCTTCATCCCTCGATGAGAGACTGAGCTTCATGCGTTCCTCCTAACATAGATAGTCACGACGTTAATGCGGCGATTGAGCACAAGCTGGCTTTGGAGCAGGCGGTGAAACTGAGACAGTTGCGCGCGTTCGTCCATATTGCCGAGCTCGGCAGTATCGGCCTCGCATCCGAGCGCGTCTGTATTGTTCAGCCGGCGCTTTCGCGCCTTGCCCGAAGCTTGGCAAACACGCCGGCCTATTAGCGTTTGCGACATCGCCGGAAGAAGATCGAGATGTTGTTCGCCCATCTCAAGTGCATCCTCAGACTCGGTCGCCTTAGACTGCGCGGTCCGAGCGGTGCACGAGACGAGTTACTACTCGCGGCCGCGGCGCAGAATCTGAGGAAGCTCGCAAAGCTTCGAGCGATGGCAGCCGGTTGCCCTGTGCCGGCATGACGGCTCCAAAGAAATCGGCGCCGATGCCCGGCCAGATCCTGAAACAACACCCGAAAAAATAGACTGTGACTCTGAAAACGGAGGAGTCCGAAACAAAGCGATGACCAAATCGACAAAATCGGCGCAAAGCAGGCGGTCAGATGCCGAGATACAAATGGTTAGCCCCCTAGATAGGTAAAATAAACACTAGTGTTGGTGGCGACGCCCGGGCGATTGATCGCCCGGGCGGTTTCACTAAACTATGCTGCAATGAGCAGGCCGTTAGCGAAAGCATAGTCTGTATAGCCGCGCTCGTCGCCGCCGTAGAACGTATCGCGATCGTGCGGGCTCAGTGGCAGGTCGTGACGCAGGCGCTCGACCAAATCGGGGTTGGCGGCAAAGTGCCGTCCGAATGCGACCAGGTCGGCGTCACCATCGTCGACGATCTTCTCGGCACTGTTCCGCTCGAAACCGCCGGCGGCGATGATCGGACCGTGGAACGCGCTACGGAGCTGACGGGCCGCGACCGGCGGCAAGCCGTCCGCTCGCATCTGCGATCCGTTGATGCGGGGTTCGATCAGGTGCAGGTAAGCGAGGCTGAAGCGATTGAGTTCGGCGACGGCATGACCGAACAGCGCGTTCGGATCGCTGTCGGACATGGTGCCGAACGTGCCGCTCGGCCCGAGCCGGACGCCGACGCGATCGCCGCCCCACACCGACGTAACGGCCTCGGTCACTTCGAGCAAAAACCGGACCCGATTCTCGATCGACCCGCCGTATTCGTCAGTGCGATGGTTCGAGCCGTCCTGCAGGAACTGGTCGACCAGGTAACCGTTGGCGCCGTGGATTTCCACGCCGTCAAAACCGGCGGCCTCGGCGCGGACCGCGCCTTGCCGAAACTGCTCAACGATCTGCTTGATCTCGGTGGTCTCCAGCGCACGGGCCGGCGAGGCCTTGATCCAGCCATCCTTGGTGAAGACGAGGTCCCCGACCGGAATGGCTGACGGTGCCAGCGGTACGACACCGCCAGTCATGGAGACGTGGCTTTGTCGGCCCACATGCCAGAGCTGCAGGAAGATCACGCCGCCCTTGGCGTGCACGGCGTCGGTCACCTTGCGCCAGCCTTCGACCTGCGCATCGTCATAGATGCCGGGCGCGCCGAGATAGCCGCGGCCTTGAATCGAAACCGGGGTCGCTTCGGCGA
>Ga0265314_10006162_pt1 | contig 10656 bp, 9 predicted proteins | sample 4126metaG_FD_203106 | JGI IMG/M metagenome (GOLD analysis project Ga0265314, IMG submission 203106) | Rhizosphere microbial communities from Carex aquatilis grown in University of Washington, Seatle, WA, United States - 4-1-26 metaG | ecosystem: Host-associated > Plants > Roots > Rhizosphere >... | reverse complement strand
CCCGTCCGTACCGTCCCCGACCCAGCTGGTCGATGTCGACTGGAACATCCTGTCGGCCGCGCCGCATACCGGCTACGTGTATTTCGACGGCACCACCAGCGGGCTGGGCATGCTGTCGCAAAGCCTGGCCACCATCGCCGGCGCCAAGTACACGGTGGAATTCGACCTGCAGCGCATCGCCCAGGATCCGGGCGCGCTCGAGAACCGGGCCAAGGTCTGGTTCGGCGCCACGCTGCTGATGGACCAGAGCAACGTCAACGAGGACTGGACCCACTACAGCTTTACCAACGTCAGCGCCGGCGCGGCCAGCACCGTGCTGCAGTTTGGCCTGCACAGCTACTACGACTACACCGAGCTGGACAACGTATCGGTCATCATGACCGCCGTGCCTGAGCCGAGCGCCGCGCTGATGCTGGCGGCCGGCCTGATCCTGATTGTGCGGCGCCGCGCCAAGCGTCCGCCGCCATTCTGAAGCGGCGCTGCCGCCCGCCCTAGCCCGGGCCGCCAGTGCGGCCCCTTAGTCCGTCCCAACCCCGCCGCATTCCGCAGGAGTGCTGCGCCAGCCATGATCAGGAGCCGCAATGTCCGAGCCCTTCCTTGCAGAGATCAAGCTAGTCAGTTTCGCGTTCGCGCCCAAAGGCTGGGCGCTGTGCAATGGCCAGCTGCTACCGATTAACCAGAACCAGGCGCTGTTCTCGATCCTGGGCACCCAGTACGGCGGCAACGGCGTCAACAACTTCGCGCTGCCCGACCTGCGCGGCCGCGTGCCGCGCCACGCGGGCGCGGCCGGCTACCCGGGCAGCGTGGGCGGCGAATACAACCACACGCTGAGCGCGGCCGAACTGCCGGCCCACACGCACGGCCTGCTGGCCTCGCCCGTTCCCAGCCACGCGGCCGACCCGAGCGCGCGCGTCTTGGGCTCGACCGAGGCCAACGGCATCAACGTGATGCAGGTGGCCGACGGCACCGCCGCGCTGCATCCGGCCGCGCTGACCGCCGCCGGTGGCAACCAGGCGCACAGCAATATGCAGCCCTACACCACCACCAATTTCATCATTGCGCTGCAGGGGATCTTCCCCTCGCGTAACTGACCGGCCATCGCTACGGGAGAATCACATGTCTGAACCCTTTGTTGGAGAAATCCGCATGTTCGGCGGCAACTTCCCGCCCTACGGTTGGGCCTTTTGCGACGGCAGCGTAATGCCGATCAGCGAAAACGAAGTGCTGTTCAACCTGATCGGCACCACCTACGGCGGCGACGGCCAGGAAACCTTCGCCCTGCCCGACTTCCGCGGCCGCGTGCCTCTGCACCAGGGCAACTCGCCGGTGGGCGCCTTCCAGCTCGGCCAGAAGGCCGGCACCGAGACCGTCACGCTGACGTCCAGCCAGATCCCCTCGCACAGCCACGCGGTCAACGCCAGCAGCGCGCTGCCGCCGCCGGCCGCGGGCGCGATCAACGTCACCAACACCCCGACCACCTGGGTGCCCGCCTCGCCCGTGCCCAAGCCCAAGCTGTACGCGGCCGCCGCCGCCCTGGTGCCGATGGCCGCCAACACGGTGCAGCCGGCCGGCGGCAACCAGCCCCATGACAATATGGCGCCCTACCTCGCGGTGAACTTCATCATCTCGCTGTTTGGCGTGTTCCCTACCCAATCCTGAGGCCAGCCATGTCCGATCCCTTCGTAGCTGAAATCCGCATCTTCACCGGCAACTTCCCGCCGCGCGGCTGGGCCTTCTGTGACGGCCAGATCCTGCCGATTTCGCAAAACACCGCGCTGTTCTCGCTGCTGGGCACCATGTACGGCGGCGACGGCAAATCCACCTTCGCGCTGCCGGACCTGCGCCAGCGCATGCCACTGCACGCCGGCTACAGCCAGGGCCCGGGCCTGAGCGAATACGTCACCGGGCAAAGCGGCGGCGAGGGCAACGTCAGCCTGCTGCAGTCGGAGATGCCGTCGCACAGCCATGCCCAGATGGCGTCCAGCGCGCTGGCCAGCGTCGCCAGCGCCAATGGCGGCGTGCTGGCCAAGACCATCTCGCCCAACCCGCCCTACCACGACCCGGTCAACCTGCAGCCACTGGGCCCCGCCGCGCTGGGCGTCAGCGGTGGCGGCCAGCCGCACAACAACCAGCAGCCCTACCTGGACGTGAATTTCATCATCGCGCTGCAGGGTGTCTTCCCGCCGCGCAGTTGAAGGCCCAGCCATGATCACACTGCGACCGCCGGGCGCCGCCGACCAGGACTTCGTGCTGCACCTGTACGCCAGCACGCGCGCCGACCTGGCCGAGCTGCAGTGCGATGCCGCCATGCGCGCGCAGCTGATACGCATGCAGTGCGAAGCGCAGCAGGCCCATTACCGCGCCCACTACCCGCGCGCCCAGGCCAGCCTGATCATCGACAGCGACGGCGCGCCGATCGGCCGCCTGGTGGTCGACCGCGGCCCGCACGAAATCCGGCTGGTCGACATCAGCCTGCTGCCCCAGCACCGCCGGCGCGGCATCGGCCAGCTGCTGCTGCGCGCGCTGATGACGGAAGGCGAGCATGCGGCGCTGCCGGTGCGCCTGAGCGTATTGGCCGGCAATCCGGCGATCCACCTGTACCAGCGGCTCGGCTTTGAAGGGGACGGCATGATGGGCGCCCACCATTCGATGGCCTGGCGCGGCGAAGCGGCCATGGCGGACAGCGGCCACGACTCGATATCTCTTTTGTGAAGGAATCACCATGCAACGGCGAGAATTTGTAGTAGCGACCGGCTCCCTGCTGGTCACCGGCCTGCCGCAGGCGTCCCAGGCGGCGCCGCTGGCGCGCGCCACGCTGATCGCGCCGCCCCACGGCCTGCGGACGCTGGGCAGCGACAGCTTCACCCCCTTGGTCAACCAGGACTTCCTGCTGTACCAGAACCGCCAGGGCGTGAAGGCGCAGCTGACCGCGGTCAACAAGCTGGCCTCGGCCAGCGGCGACCAGTTCACGCTGACGTTTACCACGCCCGCCGGCGTGGTGCTGGCCAGCGGCACCTACGACGTCGAGAACGCCGCCGTCGGCCTGGTGGCCATGTACCTGGAACAGGCGCCGCAGAACCAGCTGCTGGCGCACTTCAACCTGAAGTCCTAGGCCGGCGCGCGGCAATACATGCGCAGGTAGTCGGCATGCTGCGGCAGCTGCTCGACTACCCCGCGCACCGATCCCTGGATATTGCCCAGGAAATGCTGCAGCTCGCGGTCGCCCATCAAGTCGGCGATCTGGTGGTAATGGGCCGGCATGATGCCCTGCCCCAGCATCACCTGCACCCACGAATTCTCCGCAAACAGCTCGTTCGGCCCACGGAAGATCTTGCCCGTCTCGCGGAAGTGCGCGATGCGGTGGCGCAGCGACTCCGGCAGCACCAGCTCGCGCGCCTCGCGCCAGAACGGGCTGTCCTGGCGCTGGTTCACCGTGTAGTGCAGGATGATGAAGTCGCGGATGTGGGTGACCTCGGCGCTGGTCTGCTGGTTGTACTCGTCCACGTCGGCCTGGCTGATGCCGCCGCTGGGGAACATCTGCAGCAGCCGTATCAGGCCGCGCTGGATCAGGTGGATGCTGGTCGATTCGATCGGCTCCAGGAAGCCGCCCGCCAGCCCGATGGCGATGCAGTTGCCGCGCCAGGTCTGGCGCCGCTGGCCCGGCTTGAAGCGGATCGGCTTGGGCTGCATCAGCGGCGCGCCGGACAGGTTGTTCATCAGGAGCTCGCGCGCCTGCTCGTCGTCCAGGTGGCGGCTCGAATACACCAGGCCATTGCCGACCCGGTGCTGCAGCGGAATGCGCCACTGCCATCCCGCCTGGTGCGCGATGGCGCGCGTGTACGGCGGCACCGCGCCGGTCGATTCGGTCTGCACCGCCAGCGCGCTGTCGCAGAACAGCCAGTGCGACCAGTCCTCGAACTCCACGCCCAGCGTCTCGCCCACCAGCAGCGAACGGAAGCCGGAGCAGTCGAGGAACAGGTCGCCCTCCACCTTGGCGCCGTTGCTCAGCGTGACCGAGCGCACGTGGCCTGATTCGGCATCCTGCTGCACCTGCACGATCTTGCCCTCGACCCGCTTGACGCCCAGCGGCTCGCTGAAGCGGCGCAGGAACTTGGCATACGCGCCCGCGTCCAGGTGGTAGGCGTAGTTCATGCCGTTGTCCGGCAGGTGGGCGAAGCGGCCTTCGCGCGCGGCCACCAGTTCGCGGCAGTAATCGCCGTAATCACCGACATTGCGCGCCAGCCCGCGTGTGCGGCCCTTCAACCAGAAGTGCTGGAAGCCGGCGGTCCAGTGGTCGGTGCCGGTGGTGCCGAAGGAGTGGATGTAGTCCTGCCCGACGTCGCGCCAGTTCTCGAAGCTGATGCCCAGCTTGAAGGTGGCGTTGGTGGCCGCCATGAACTCGGCCTCGTTGAGGCCCAGCAGGTTGTGGAAGGTGATCATGGTCGGGATGGTGGCCTCGCCCACGCCCACGGTGCCGATTTCGTCCGACTCGATCAGCGTGATGTCGAGCACCCCGCCCATGGTCTTGGACAGCAGGGCCGCGCTCATCCAGCCGGCCGTGCCGCCACCGACGATCACCACCCGGCGCACCGGATTGCCTTGTACATCGCTCATGCTGTGTTCCTTAACGCTTCATGCGGTTGAGTATCTGGCCGCGCAGGCCGCGCGCCATGGCGTCGTCCAGCGGCGCCAGCACGCGGCGCGCGGCCGCTGGAATGTGGGCCGACTCGCTGCCGTCGGCTTCGAATATGTAATGGCGGAACATCTCCTGCCACGCCGCGCGCTGCGCCGGCGGCAGGTCGCGCATGGTCAGCAGCGCCAGCATCAGCGTGTTGGTCGGCGTGTCCATGTAGCCGGGCGACTGGCGCCACCAGTAGTTGACCAGGATGTTGAACGCCTCCAGCGCCTCCACGTGGTGCCACCACATGCTGGGGATGAAGATGGCGTCGCCCGGCGCCAGCTCAGCTTCCTGCGCCTGTTCCAGCGCGGCGGCGAATTTTGGATAGCGCTGCAGGTCCGGCGCATGCAGGTCCACCATGCTGATCGGCTGCCCGGCCGGGGTGAAGTCCAGCGGCCCGATATACAGGTTGGCCAGCTGCCCGGGCGGGAACAGGGTGAAGCGGCGCCGCCCCGCCACCACGCAGGCCACGTTGTCCGGCAGGTCGTAATGGGGCGCGATGCGCGAGCGGTTGCCGATCCAGATGCCGGCATACGGTTCGCGGCTGGCCAGCGGCAGGTCGTTCTCGGCGCGGAAGCCCGGCAGGCACTGGTCGATCGAGGTCGAGCCGACGTAGATGGCGGGCGGATCCACGTCCAGCTTGTGGTCTTCCAGTTCGGCCAGCACCTGCGGCAGGCGCGCGTGGATGGAGGCGAAATTGAAGCCGCTCAGGTCCTCGTTGTAGAAGAAGCGGCCCTTCATGTCCGGCCGCCCCAGCATCGCCACCACGCCCTCGCCGCGGTCGAAGCGGCGCAGGTAGTCGCTGGCCTGCTGCTGGCCCGCCAGCCCGGCTTGCACCGCCGGCCATTGCGCCGCCAGGCCGCGCAGCACCAGCGGCTCGGTCGAGGTCAGTATCTCGTCGTTTAATGCGCTGGCCGTGATGCCGGCCAGTTCCCGTATCGCTTTAGCCATGGGCGTTGATGGCGCGCTGCTTGCGGTCGACCAGGCCGCGGAAGTTCGACAGCGATGCCATCACCATGAAGATCGATTGCAGGTGGCCGTCGCGGTTCAGGCGTTCCAGCGCCGCGCCGGACAGCTTGTGCAGCCGGTCTTCGTTGATGGTGTAGTAGCCGAACAGGCGGTTGCTGGAACCGTCGGCCAGCTCGATGTCGGCCACGAACGATTCCAGCAGCTCGTGCTCCACCAGCGCGGCGATGAAGGCCGGCAGCTGGCTCAAGCCGTCGTGGATGGTTTGCAGCAGCGTGCCGATGCGCTCCAGGTAGGGCGAGCTGCCGCCGTACGGCAGGAACAGCGGCTCGCCTTCGCTGCGGCTGACGCGCGGCGAATCGAGGTCGATGTGGACGTTCAGCTCATTGCCGGTGCGGCCGATCAGGAACGGCAGGCGTTCCATCGCCATCGGCAGCAGCGGCGCGTCCCAGCCGTTCGGGCCCAGGTACAGGTTCTCGTCTTCCTGCAGGCCAAACAGCGCCTGCGGCTCGAAGCCCACGCCGTCCTCGGACTTGCTGAACACGATGGGGTAATGCGCCTGCACGTCGCGGAACTCCAGCGGGAAGGTGACGCAGGAGCGCACCTGGTCGCCGTACTGCGCGCCGCGCGCGCCGATCACGCGCAGCTCCTGGTGGTCTACATTGTTGAGCATTACGTTGTTGGTCATGAGGAGAGGCTCGTCTGGTAATGAGGTTGCGAATTGGGGTGAGGCGGCAAAGGCGCCAAACCATGGCGCTTGATGTGGGCAATCAGGCTGCGGTTGTCCGGCAACCCGGCCAGCATCTTGTGCGCCAGCGCCTGCGTGTCGCGGAAGCAGGCGTCGGCCAGGCCGGGCCGGTCGGAACCGCGCGGCACGCTGCCGTAGTCGGTCTCGAAGCCCATGCCGTACAAAATATACTGGTAGCTGGCGGCCGGGAAGACTTCTTCAATACGATGCAGATCATAGCGCGACGGCGGCTGGTGGCGCCACAAGGTCAGCAGCTCCTTCAGGCGCGGCGGAATGGTGCCGGCGCGGCGGTTGTCGCGCCAGTAGCGGGTGTCGTCGCGGCGGCTCAGCACATAGTGCAGCTTGAGGAAATCGATCACCCGTTCCCAGCGATAGCTGAAGGCGTCGTTGAAACGGCGCGCGGCGATGTCCATCGCGGCGCGGTTGGCCGGCAGCGCATCGGCCAGCGTGGCGGCCGACAGCTCCACCATCGCCAGCGCCGACGCTTCCAGCGGCTCGATGAAACCGGCCGACTGGCCGATCGCCACGCAGTTGCGGTGCCAGAAGCGCGCGCGGTAACCCGGCTGGAAAGTCAGCTTGCGCGGCGTCGGCACTTCCTGGCCCGGGCTGGTGCGCCGCACATAGGCTTGCAGCACGCGCTCGGCCTGTTCGTCGTCGCTGTGGGCGCTGGAATAGACATAGCCGACGCCGCGCCGGGTCGGCAGGCCGATGTCCCAGATCCAGCCGTTCGCCTGCGCGGTGGAGATGGTCTGCGAGGCGATCGGGCTATGTTCGGTCGGATACGGCAGCTGCAGCGCCAGCGCGCTGTCATTGAACAGGATGTGCTGCTGCGATAAAAACTCGACGCCGTAGTGCTGCCCCAGCAGCAGCGACTGCGAACCGGTGCAGTCGATGAACAGGTCGGCGGCGATCGGGCCGCCACGGCGCGTCAGCAGCGCGGCGATGTCGCCGTCGGCGGCCGGCTGCACCGCATCGACATGGTCGACCACCCAGTCCACGCCCAGCCGCTCGGTGCAGTGGCGGCGCAGGAACAGGCCGAACTTGCCGGCGTCCAGGTGGTAGCCGTAGTTGGACACGGCCGCGAACTCCGGCGTGCTGGCCTGCTTGGGCGCCTTGCCCGACAGGCAGAGCGCCGGCTGCACGCTGACCAGGTCCGCGAACGGCACGTTGGCATGCTGCTGCCGCCAGCGCGCCGCCAGATTGGTTTCGCCGTAGCCATGCGGCACGACGAAGGGATGGAAATAATGGTCGTCTTCACTGCCGTCGACCCAGCTGTTGAAACGCGATCCCTGCTTGAACGAGACATCGCACTCGCGCACGAATTCGGTCTCGGACACGCCGATGCGCGCCAGCGTATCGCGCATGCTGGGCCAGGTGCCCTCGCCCACGCCGATCGGCGCCACGTCGGGCGATTCCAGCAGCGTCACGCGTACCCGCGCGCCAGGGTGCGCGGCATGTTCGGCCGCGATCACGGCCGCCGTCAGCCAGCCGGCCGAGCCGCCGCCGACGATCAGGATATGTTGCAGCTCACGCTCACTCATAGTGCTTCCTTGCTGTCCCACGCTTGCGCCACGCGCAAAAGCCGCAGGCCGGGATGGCTGTCATCCCGGCCTGCGTCATGGCGTCACTGGCTTAACGAACTAACGCGATCAGAACTTGTAACGTGCCGACAGCATGTAGCGCGGACCGGACTGGGCGATGGTCAACACCTGCGAATCGGTGCGGCCATGAACCCGTTGCAACTCGTCGGTCAGGTTAATCGCTTCAAGCTGGAAACTCAAGTTCTTGTTCACGGCGTAGCCGATGTTGACGTCCAGCTGGCCATACGGCTCCACGTACTGTGGATTCGGGCCGGCCAGGTCGGTGGTCGACGACAGGAACTGTCCACGCCAGTTGTAGGCCGCGCGGATGCTCCACTTGTTGTCCTCGTAGATACCCACCAGGTTGGCCGAATTGCTCATGCCCACCAGCGCAAACTGGTCGCCCTTGCTGGCATTGTCGAAGGTCAGGTCCGACTTCACGTAGGTGTAGTTGGCCTGGATGCCGAAGCCCGACTCGCCGAACATGTGCTGCCAGTTGATCTCCGCGCCGTGCAAGCTGGCCGACTGCGCATTGACGAAACTGGTGGTCTGGAACTTGATCAACGGATCGTCCGGCTGGCCGGTGATGACGCCGGTGATTTCACCCTTCTCATTGTCCGGCCCGCGTACCACGCCAGGCTGGCCATTGTAGTTCTTGAAGATGAAGTTGCGGATGCAGGCGGTATCGGTGACGATACAGCCCGACGCCAGCGCCGAATTCCAGTACTTGCCGCCCACCGGGGTGTGCAGGCCGGCTTGCGGAATATCCGTCACCGACTGGCCGGCGTAGTTGCTCAGGCGCTTGTTGAACAGGCCCAGCGACACCAGGCTGCGCTTGTTGTAGTACCACTCGGCCGACAGGTCCAGGTTCTTGGACTTGACCGGCTCCAGCGCCGGATTGCCGGTGGACGCGGTGTCGCCGTTGACCGAGGCCGTGGCGCCGACGGTGCGGCCGCCCTGGATCTGGTCGTAGCGCGGACGGCCGATGGTCTCGCCGTAGCTGGCGCGCACCTTGACGTCGGCGCGCAGGTCGGCATCCCAGTCCACGCTAGGCAGCAGGTTGTGGTACGAGCCGGTCTGGGTGGTGAAGGACTTGCCGTTGAAGGTGATCGGGAACTCGTTCTGCGAGACCCATTTCACCGCCGTTGGCGTCTGCGATAGCGCGGTCGAGACCACGTCGGTCTTCTCGAAGCGCAGGCCGATGCCGGTGTGCATAGGGATCGCGGTATCCCACTCGGTGATGAACTGCGCGTAGGCCGATTTGGATTTCTCGGTGGTGCGGCGGTCATAGTCCGGGTTGTCCAGGCTAGGCATGTACAGCTCAGGCTTGCCGGTGGCATTGGCCACCACCTGGCGCACGGCGGCGAAGTTGAAGGTGTGGATCTGCGTGAACAGGTTAGGATCGTTGACGCCGTCCATCTTGCCGAAGTACTTGCGCAAGTCGTCGGCCTGGAACAGCGATTGCGGATAGTCCGAGGCCTTGGTGGCGCCGCCCCAGCTGTCGCTCTGCACCTGCTGGAACGCGGAACGGTTGCTGACGTTGGTCAGCGCCATGCCGAAGTTCAGGTTGGACGCTTCCAGCACCTTCCAGCTGCCGCTGGCCTGGCCCTGGTCGACCGTCATCTTCTGGTAGCCGTCCTGGAACCACGAACCGCTGACCTGCATCGGCGCCTTGACGAAGTCGGCGCCCTGGATGCTCAGCACCGGCATGTCATGCGAGAAGTCGACGCCGGTGTTGCCGCGGCTGAAGCTGACCGTGGCCAGGTCGTTGGCGGAACCGAACGGGCTGTCGGCCTGCGACACCGCCTTCGAGGTGTGCGCATCGAACACCAGTTTCAGCGCCGGGGTGGCTTTCCACACCGCGTTGAAGCCCAGCGAGTTGTTGGTCGACTTGGTGGCGTAGTCGCCGCCGTTCATCGCGATGTCCTGCTGGCTGACGTTTTCCTGGTAGTAGATTGGCGAAGCCACCGGACCGTTGGTCCACTTGCTGACCGACGGTCCGAAGTTGAACCAGGCGCTCAGTTCATGCGACTTGGTCTGGATCTTGTTTTCCGAATAGGTGTAGTCCAGCGTGGTCACCAGGTCGCTGCTCGGTTTGAACTGCAAAGCCAGCTGGCCGTTGGTGCGCTGGCGCTGCATGCCCTTCATGAAGTACGAGATGTTCTGCGGCACCGAGTAGATGTCGCCCGGCTTCGGACGGTTGGTGATGTCGGCGGAACCGGCGGCGCCAGGCTGGGGAATGGTGCCCCAGTTGTTCTCGTCGCCGTTGAACGGGCCGCGCCAGCCGTTCGGGATGCCGGCGGTGTTGACGCCCAGGTTGCGCTCCTGGTAGCTGCCGCTCAGCGCGATACCGAAGCGGCCGTCGGCCGAGGTGTTGCTGTAGATGCCGGACAGTTCCGGCGTCAGCGATTTCTTGGCCTTGTCGATTTCCGGCAGGTGGTTGTTGGAGGTGTCGTACACGCCCTTGATGCCGACGCTGGAATGCATTCCAGGATTATCAAAAGGACGGGCCGTCATGATGTTGACGGTGGCGCCGATGCCGCCCGGCGGGGTGTCGGCGCGGCTGGTCTTGTAGACCTGGATCTGCGAAATCGCTTCCGAGGCCAGGTTGGAGAAGTCGAACGCGCGGCCGGACAGGTCGCCCAGGTTCGAGGTCGGCATCTGGCGGCCGTTCAGCAGCACCA
>Ga0265314_10006161_pt1 | contig 10660 bp, 9 predicted proteins | sample 4126metaG_FD_203106 | JGI IMG/M metagenome (GOLD analysis project Ga0265314, IMG submission 203106) | Rhizosphere microbial communities from Carex aquatilis grown in University of Washington, Seatle, WA, United States - 4-1-26 metaG | ecosystem: Host-associated > Plants > Roots > Rhizosphere >... | reverse complement strand
TGTGGCAGGAGACAGGGGGCAGGTGACAGGGGACAGGAGACGGAGGGCGGAGGACGGAGGAGCGGCGGGACGTTTTGACGCTTTCGGGACGGCGTTATTGCAATCCGGAAGCACTGCACCGCAATCTGGAGCCGTTACGCCCGAGTCCGGAAGCATTGCGCCCGAGTCCGGAGGCACTGCGCCGCAGTCCGGAACCGCTGCGACGCAGTCCGGAGGCATTGCGCCAGAGTCCGGAGGCGTTACGCCGGAGTCCGGAGGCATTTTGCTCGAATCGGGAGCCATTACGCCGGAGTCGGGAGGCATTACGCCGGAGTCGGCTGCCACTGCGCCGGACTCGGGAGCGATTGCGCCGGAGTCGGGAGGCACTGCGCTCGAGTCGGAGAGCACTCCGCCGGAATCGGGGACCGCTGCGCTCGGATCGGGAGGCGCTGCGGCGCAATCGGGAGGCATTGCGTTCGAATCGGGAGCCATTGCGCCGGAGTCGGGAAGCATTACGCCGGAGTCGGCTGCCACTGCGCCGGACTCGGGAGCGATTGCGCCGGAGTCGGGAGGCACTGCGCTCGAATCGGAGACCACTCCGCCGGAATCGGGGACCACTACGCCCGGATCGGGAGACGCTGCGGCGCAATCGGGAGGCATTTTGTTCGAATCGGGAGCCATTGCGACGGAATCGGGCGCCGATCCGTCGGAGTCGGGCAGCGCGGCATCGCCCGGTGGAGGCACGGCGGCGGGATCTTCGAAGGGCGGGACCGCTGGGCCCGCCGACCGCGTGAATTGCCCTCGGACGGCGGTCGCGCCCTACCTCGGCGTCAGGTTCAACGGCATGATCCCGGCTTAGCCCTCCACCGCGAAGATCTCCACGGGCTCGGCGCGGCCTTTGACTTGGACGGGGCCGAGCGGGCGGGCGCGAGTGGCACGGGCATCCTGCCCGTGGGCCGATGACACGGGCAAGATGCCCGTGCCACTTTTCCGGCAGGCCGCGAGCGTCGCGGCGCTGGTGATGATGTTCGCGCGGTGCTCGGGCTTGCGGGTTTCGGACTGGAGGCGGGCGGCGACGTTCACGCCGTCGCCGATCACGGAGTAGTTGAGGCGGCGGTGGGAGCCGATGTTGCCGGCGACGACGCGCGCGGTGTTCACGCCGATGCCGATCGCCAGCGGCGGGCGGCCCTCGGCGGCAAGTTCGGCATTGAGTGCGCCGAGCGCGCGCTCCATCGCGAGGGCGGCGGCGAGGGCGCGGTCGGCGGCGTCGCCTTGCGCGACGGGCGCGCCGAAGAGCGCCATGATCGCGTCGCCGATGAACTTGTCGATCACGCCGCCGTGTTTCTCGATCTCGGCACTCATGCGGTCGAGGTAGCGGTTGAGCAGCGCGAGCAGGGCGCGCGGCGGGAGTTTTTCGCTGAGCGTCGTGAAGCCGCGGAGGTCGGCGAAGAGGATGGTGACCTCGCGCTCCTCGCCGCCGAGCGCGGCGCCGCCGTCGCGCATCAGTTGGGCGGCGACTTCGGGGGAGACGTTTTTGTCGAGGAGGTCGCGGACGCGGTCGCGCTCGGCGAGGCCGGCGGACATCTGGTTCATCGCGGCGGCGAGCTGGCCGAGTTCGTCGGCGCGGTCGAGCGTGAGGCGCGCGGCGTAGTCGCCGCGGGCGATGACCTGCGTGTGCGCGGCGAGTTGTTGCACGGGCTGGCTGACGCCGCGGGCGATCCAGAATGCGACGCAGGTGGCGGCGCCAAACGCAGCGAGCGAAACCCAGACGAGATATTTTTCCAGCGCGCGCGCGCCGGCGAGCTCGGGGCTGAGCGGGCGTTGCAGGACGACATTGATCGGATTTTCGCCCAGGAGCGCCTGGCGTTTGAAGAGCGTGACGTAGGCGTCGTCGGGCAGCTCGAGGATGGTCGAGCGGATCGCGCGGCCGGTGGTGCGGGCGGCGGTGGCGACGAGCGGCGTGACGGCGGGCGGCAGCGTGCTCGCCAGGACGCGCGGGGTCGCGGAGTCCTCGACGGCGACGAAGGTGACGTCGATGCCGGTCGTGCGCTTGAGGTTGTCGGCGAACTCGCGGTCGATCGGAAACGTGAGGCCGGCCCACGCGGCGACCTGCGGTTTCGGGGCGTAGATCGGGATGACCACGAGAACGGAGAGCTGGCCCTTGAGGTAGGAGAAGCCGTGCGCGACGGGCTGTTCGCCCGTTTCCGCTTCGCGGCTGAGATGGCGGAACGGTTCGAGATTTTCGGGCTCCATGCCCGGGTCGCTGTTGCCGATGAGGGTGCGGCCCTCGTCGTTGGCGAGCAGGAGCACGACCGTGGAGCGCACGCGGTCGGCGAGACTGGGCAGGATGGAGTTGAGGGTGTCGGCATCGGGCCGCTCGGCGCGCGTGAAGAATTGCTTGATGGTGTAGTCGGAGGTGAGGAGGCCGGCACTCGTGGCGAGGGCGTCGATGCGTTGCTGCACCGTGTCGTCGAAGATGCCGGCGGCGATTTCGAGATTGCGCGTCGCGTGGTCGAGCGCGGTCTGCCGGTTGGCACGGGAGACGAGCCCGTAGATCGTCGCGAGCACGGCGAGCAGCAAGCCGAGCAGGAGGGCGAGCAGCCGCGTGCTGAAGCGGCGGAATTGGAACGGGCCGGGGCGCACGGGGAGGTTATTTATAGCCGCCGCCGCTGGTCGCCGGGCTGCGGCGGATGCGGCGGTCGGGCTCGAGCGCGAGCGTGAACGACTGCGCGGGCGGGAGCACGTTCGACGGGCTCAGTGCAGGCGCGGCGGGCGCGAGCGTGAGTTCGCGTTGCACCGAGGCGGCGAGGCCGGATTTCACGGCGTCCTTCAGCCGCGGGTGCCAGACTTCGGCGCGGTAGCGGCCGGGCGGGTCCGCGGCGATCGTCGCGATGCCGTCGGCGGCGGTCTTGGCGAACCACGGCGTCTCGAGCACGGCGACGTAGGCGAGCATCGAGTCGTGGATGTTGCAGCCGAGGACGACGAGGCCGGGATGGTCGAAGACGACGGTTTCGGCCGTGCCGGGTTTGTAGAGCGGAAACTCGAAGGGCTTCGCCGGCGACGACGAATAGACGTGGTGCTCGACTTTCTTCTCGTGATTCGGGAGGACGGCGGACGAGCCGGTGCGCAGCGGCGTGACAAACGGGCTGAACTGCAGGTCGCGCTGTTCGATCTCGACGGCGGGGACGCGCGTCGCAGGCGGGACGGGCGCGTCGAGCGGATAAAGCGCGACGATGGCGTCGGCGACGGGCTGGCCCCTGGCGTCGATGATTTTGAAACTGACGTCGATGGCGACGGTGCGGCCGGGCGCAACGAGGAGCAGGCAGGCGAGGGCGAGGGGGCGCGTCACGCCGCTAGAACTGGCGGACGAGCGCGGCGGAGACAAGATGGTTCACGTAACGCAGCGGTCCGCGCTCGGTATCGCGCCACTCGTAGCCGAAGGTGAGCGCGGTGGCGGGATCGAGCGTGCGGGTCAGCGCGAGTGCGCCGGTCAGCGTGCGCGCGTCGAGCGAGTAGGCGACAAACGGGCGGCCGAAGGTGGCGTTCGGCACGCGCACCTTCGCGAGCGATACGAGGTCGGGGCGCGGCGGCGTGGCGTAGGAGACCACGTCGCCCTCGCGCCAGCGCGCGGCGAGCGCAAGCGACCAGTGTTCGTCGAGATCGCGGGCGAGTTCGAGGGAGGTTTCGGCGCCGGTGCGGTCGAAGACGGCGGCACGGGCGTCGTGGCGCGCGCGTTCGTGCGTGAGCGTGAGGCGCGTGGCGTCGTCGAGCCGCTGGCGCCAGGCGAAGGTCACGCCGCCGGCGAGGCCGGCGCGGCCGGACTCGTGCGCGGCGACGGCGTCGGCGGCGAGGGCGACGCTGAACGTCGGCGCGAGGGCGCCGAGGCCGAACTTGTGCTGCCACGCGAGGCGCGGGCCGAGCGCGGCCCGATCAAGCCCGTCGAAGCGCGGCCAGGCTGCGGCGGAGAGGCGGGCGCCGGCGAAGAGCGCGTCGTCGCCGCCGAGCGAGATACGCTGCGCGACGTCGGCCTCGGCCTGGAGCTGGAGCGCGCCGACGATATCGGCCGAGCGGCTGGCGTTGGACGCGTTGCTGTCCCACGTGGCGGTCGTGGTGAGGTTCGGCGCCCAGCCGGCGGGCACGCCCGCGAAGGCAAGCGCGGGCAGGCAGGCGAGGAGCGCGGTGCGGAGCGGATTCACAGCAGCGGACGCAGGATTTTCCACACGGTCTCCGCAACGAGGGCGTGGCCCTCGGCGGTGGGGTGGATGCCATCGCGCTGGTTGAGCGCGGCATCGCCGCCGACGCCCTCGAGGAGAAACGGGATCAGCGTGGCGTGGTTCTGCCCGGCGAGCGCGGGATACATGGCCGCGAACTCGCGCGTGTAGTCGGGGCCGAGGTTCGAGGGCATTTGCAGGCCGGCGAGCACGATTTTCGTGGCGGGATTTTTGGCGCGCACGCGGTCCATGATGCGCTGGAGATTCGCGCGCGAGACGGCGGGCTCGATGCCGCGCAGGCCGTCGTTGCCGCCGAGCGCGAGCACGAACACGTCGACCGGCTGCCGCAGGATCCAGTCGACGCGGCGCAGTCCGCCCGAGGTGGTCTCGCCGCTGAGGCCGGCGTTGACGACGCGCCAGGCGAGCCCGGCGGCGGAGATTTTTTTCTGGATCAGTGCGGGGTAGGCCTCGTCGGCCGGGTCGTCGAGCCCGTAGCCGGCGGTGAGGCTGTCGCCGAAGAACACGATCGTGCGCGGTTCGGCCGGGCGCGGGAGGGCCGGATCGGCGGCGCGCAGGCCCGCCGCGGCGAGGGCGAGCCCGAGGAAAAAGAAGCGGGGAAAACGCGCGCTCATCGGGGAAAATGACCGCTTAAACTAGCTTTCGTGCCGATTCCAGTGTTTCGTGCGCCATTGTTGTTATGAGTGACCAGACCATGCTGAAAGTCGAGCGACTGACCAAAACTTATCGCACCGCCGGCGGGCCGCTGACGGTGTTGCGCGAGGTGAGCCTCGAGCTGGGCGCGGGCGCGAGCGTGGCGATCGTCGGCCCGAGCGGCAGCGGCAAGACGACGCTGCTCGGCCTCTGCGCCGGACTGGACCGGCCGACGGGGGGCAACGTGATCCTCGCGGGCGAGTCGATCGGCGCGATGGACGAGGACGCGCGGGCGCTCGTGCGCAACCGGCATGTCGGGTTCGTGTTTCAAAACTTCCAGCTCGTGCCGACGCTCACCGCGCTGGAAAACGTGCTCGTGCCGGTCGAGCTGCGCGGCGAGGGCGGGCGCGCGACCGAGGCGGACGGACGCGAGTTGCTGGAGCGGGTGGGGCTCGGCGAGCGCTGCGACCACTATCCGGTTCAGCTCTCGGGTGGCGAGCAGCAGCGCGTGGCGCTGGCGCGGGCGTTCATGAACCGGCCGAAGATTTTGTTTTGCGACGAGCCGACGGGCAACCTCGACGGCGAGACCGCGGCGGCGATGGTCGACCTCGTCTTCGGCCTCAACCAGGAAAAGGGCACGACGCTGGTGCTCGTGACGCACGACCTCGAACTGGCGAAACGCTGCCGCCGCATCATCCGGCTGAAGAGCGGCCTGGTGATCAGCGACGAGATGATTTAAGCCCGCGAATCACGCGAATGGACGCGAATCTCCGGAGGGCAAACATGGAAACTACTCTCATCTATCCCGAGGAGAGCTACAAAATCATCGGCGCATGTTTCGAGGTCTATAATGAGAAGGGCTGCGGTTTTCTAGAGTCGGTTTACCAAGAGTGTTTGGAAATTGAATTGGGCTTGCAGGGAATTCCGTGGCGGGCGCAAATCGCACTGCCGCTGACTTACAAGGGGCGCTCGCTAAGTCAAAATTACCGGCCAGATTTTGAATGCTACGGCAAAATCATTGTGGAACTGAAGGCCGTCGAGAAGTTAGCCGACGAGCATGTCGCGCAGGTGTTGAATTACCTTAACGCCACGGATCACGAACTCGGTTTGCTCGTTAATTTCGGTCACTATCCGAAATTGGAATCGAAGCGCATCGCGCGCACCAAACGCTGATGATCCATTCGCGTCCATTCGCGTCATTCGCGGGCACCTCATGAGTTTCATCCTGAAAATGGCCTGGCGCGATTCGCGGGCGTCGCGGCGGCGGCTCGCGCTGTTCTCGCTGTCCATCGTCCTCGGCATCGCCGCGCTCACCGGCATCGCTTCGCTCGGCGACAATCTCCGCCGCACGGTCGAGCTGCAGACGCGGTCCCTCCTCGGTTCCGATCTCGCCGTCACGGCGCGAAAGCCGTTCGACGAGGCGACCATGAAATATTTCCGGAGCGTCGGCGGCGAGGTGGCGACCGAGACGGCGTTTGCCACGCCGTTGTATTTCTCCGCGCGGCCCGGCGAACGGAAGCTCGTCCAGGTGGTGGCGATGGAGGGGAAGTTTCCGTTCTATGGCGACGCGGTCACGACGCCCGCCGACGCAATGGCGCATCTTGCGGATGGCAAATCGGCCGTGCTCGAGGAGACCCTGCTCGTGCAATACAACGTGCAGGTCGGCGACGAGGTGCGGCTCGGCGCGAGCGCCTTCAAGGTGGCGGGCGCGCTGAAAAAGATCCCGGGCGACGCCGCGGTGATCGCGCTGTTTTCGCCGCGCGTCTATATTTCGCCCGCGGCGCTCGACGGCACGGGGCTGCTCAAGAAGGACGGCTTCGCGCGGCACCGCGTGCATTTCAAGCTGCCGCCGGGCACCGATGCCGACGCGCTCGCGAAGACGATGAAGGAAAAGTTCAAGGGCGCGCGCTTCCAGTTCGACACGGTCGAGGAACGCAAGCGCCAGCTCGGGACGACGCTCAAGGACATCTATTCGTTTCTCAGTCTCGTGGGCTTTGTCGCGCTGTTTCTCGGGGCGGTGGGCGTGGCGAGCGCGATCCACGTTTACGTGCGGCAGAAGGTCGCGACGGTCGCCGTGCTGCGCTGCCTCGGCGCGAGCGGGCGGACGGGCTTCGCGATCTACCTGGTGCAGGGCATCGCGCTCGGCGTGCTCGGCTCGCTGCTCGGGGCGGCGCTGGGCGTGGCGGTGCAGTTCGTGCTGCCGGTGGTGATGAAGGATTTTCTGCCGTTCGAGGTGGAGCTGTTCATCTCGTGGGCTTCGCTCGCGAAGGGCGCGGCGGCGGGCCTCGTCATCTGCGTGCTGTTCACGCTGCTGCCGCTGCTCGCGGTGCGGCGCGTGTCGCCGCTGGTGGCGCTGCGCTCGGCGCTCGGCGAGAGCACGCGGATGGACCCGCTCACGCCGGTCGTCTACGTGGCGATCGCGGCGGCGGTGCTGGGTTTCGCGATTTTGCAGACGGGGCACTGGCAGGTGGGGCTCGGGTTCACCGGGATGATGGCGCTGGGCTTCGGGGCGCTCGGCGGCATGGCGAAACTCGTCTCGTGGGCGGCGAAGAAATTCGTGCCGCGCCGGCCGCTGGCCTACGTGGTGCGGCAGGGCCTCGCCAATCTCCACCGGCCCAACAACCGCACCGTGCTGCTCCTGCTGTCGCTCGGGCTGGGCTCCTTCCTGATGATCAGCCTCGTGCTCGTGCGCGCGACCCTCCTCGACAAGATCATGGGCGTGGGGGCGGGCGTGCGGCCGAACCTGATGTTCTTCGACGTGCAGGAGGACCAGTTCCCGAAGCTCGAAAAAATTCTCCAGCGCAACGGCACGCCCATCCTCGTCTCGGCGCCGATCGTCACGATGAAAATCGAGTCGCTCAAGGGCCGCCCGGTCGCGGAGCTGCTGAAGGACGAGACGAAAGTCCTGGCGCGCCCCGGCCGCCCGGGATCCGGCGGCGACGGGAACCTGCGCTTCGGGTCGGCGGCCAGGGCCCAGGAGGAGGCGCGCGACAGCGGACGCATCCCGGCATGGACGCTGACGCGCGAGTATCGTTCGAGCTACCGCGGGACCCTCGACGCGACGGAGAAGATTTCCGCGGGCGAGTGGATCGGCCGGGCGAAGCCCGGCGAAGTGCGCGTGCCGGTCTCGGTCGAGGAGGGCCTCGCGAAGGACCTCCAGCTCGCGCTCGGCGACGAAATCGTCTTCGACGTGCAGGGCGTGCCGATGCGGACCTACGTGGCGAGCCTGCGCACCGTCGAGTGGCAGCGGATGCAGCCAAATTTCTTCGTGCTGTTTCCCGAGGGCGTGCTCGAGCCCGCGCCGAAAACCTTCGCGGCCGCGGTGCGCGCGGCCACCCCGGCCGACGCGGCGCGCGCGCAACAGGCCGTGTCGCGCGAGCTGCCGGGCATCTCGGCGATCGACCTCGCGCTCATCCTGCAGACCTTCGAAAGCATTTTCGCGAAGGTGGCGTTTGTGATCACGTTCATGGCGGCGTTCACGGTGGTGACGGGCGTGATCGTGCTGGCGGGCGCGATCCTCACCGGGCGCTACCAGCGCATCCGCGAGACGGTGCTGTTGCGCACGCTGGGCGCGACGCGGCGGCAGCTCACCCAGATCATGCTCGTCGAATACGCCGTGCTGGGCGTGCTCGCGGCGATCACGGGCGGCGGGCTGGCGGTGCTGGCGAACGGGCTGCTCGCGAGATTCGTCTTCAAGACCGCCGTCGTGCTGCCGCCGCTTGTGCTGCTCGGCTCGGTGGCCGTGGCCGCGACCGTGACGCTCGTGACCGGCTTCGTCACCAATCGCGGCGTGGCCGATCATCCGCCGCTCGAAGTGTTGCGGCAGGAAACGTAGCGCGGTTGCGCGGCGCAGGGCCAAGTGACGAGGAACACAGGCCGGGTGGCGACAGGCCGGCGGATTTGAACTTGTCACCCGCCGCTGGTCCCTCGTCACTTCGGGCAATGCGTCGCGTTGTCACCTTTCACTACACGTTGCGGGATCCGGCGGGCCGCGTGCTCGACACATCGGCCGGCGGCGAGCCGGTCACGTATCTCGAGGCCGCCGGGCAGATCATCGACGGCCTCGATGCGCAATTGCGCACCGCCGAGACGGGCGCGAAGCATCGCGTGCAGGTGCCGGCGGCCCAGGCCTACGGCGAGCGCGACCCGGCGCAGGTGCAGCGCGTGCGCCGTGCGCTGCTGCCCGTCGAGGGCGAGCTGCGCGTCGGCGAGACGTTTCGCGCGGGCGAGGACCGCTACGCGCCCGTCGTGACGGTGGTCGCGCTCGAGGGCGACGAGGTGCTGCTCGATGCGAATCATCCGCTGGCGGGCGTGGATCTCACGTTCGACGTCGAGATCGTCGCGGCGCGCGCCGCGACGGCGGACGAACTCCGCCATGGCCACGCCCACGGCGGCGGGGAATGCGGGCATTGCGCATGAGCGCCGGGCGGTGTTCGCTGGCTCGCAGCCCATGAAAGCCCTCGGCATCGACATCGGCGGTTCCGCGATCAAGGGCGCGCCCGTGGACACCCGCACCGGCCGCCTGCTCGCGGAGCGGTTCCGCATCGCGACGCCCGCGCCGCTCTCGCCGGCGAGGATGGCCCGCGCCGCCGCGGAAATTGCGCGGCATTTCAAGTGGCATGGACCGGTGGGCGTCGGGTTTCCCGGCGTGGTGCACGGCGCGCGCATTTTGTCGGCGGCGAATATGCATCCGAAGTTCGTCCGATGCGACGGCGGAAAACTTTTCGCCCGAGCCGTCGGCGGCCCGGTGACCGTGATCAACGATGCGGCGGCGGCGGGCCTGGCGGAGATGAAGTTTGGCGCGGGCCGCGATTTTTCCGGGAAGGTCCTGATGCTCACGCTGGGCACCGGAGTCGGCTCGGTGCTGGCCTATCGCGGCGTGGTCGTGCCGCTGGAGCTCGGGCACCTGCCGCTCAAGGGCCGGTCGGCGGAGAAGTTCGTCGCGGAGTCGGCGCGGCAGCGGGGCAATCTGTCGTGGGCCAAGTGGGGCGGGCGGCTCGGCAAATACGTCGCGCTCCTCGAGCGCATTCTCTGGCCCGAGCTGATCATCATTGGCGGCGGCGTGAGCGCGAAGCACCGGAAGTTTTTCCACTACGTGCAGCCGCGCGCGCGGCTGGTGCCGGCGGAGTTTCTGAACCAGGCGGGCATCGTCGGCGCGGCCCTCGCGGCGGTGGAGCGGTAGCGGCGGGCTGGGATCGACGAACCAAGATCGCGCGGCCCGCGTCGCCGGTCTTTTCGCTGAAATTGGTCGCACGCTTCGTCGCGCGAAGACGACGTTCGTCGCGAAAAACCGGCGATTGGTCGCAGAACCGGCGTTATCCGCTTGAATCGCGCCGATGACAGGCGGATGAACGCGTCCGTCGCCGTCATGGAAAACCGCTGGATCAAGATTGTCGTGCTGGTCGCGGGGTGGGCCTTTGTGGGGCTCGTGCTTTCGCTGGAGATTTATTTCAACAACCGCGCGAGCATGAAGCCGGAGGCGGTGGACTTCATCGAGATCGCCATCCCGCAGTTTGGCCGGGCGGTGATGTGGGCGCTGATGGCGCCGCTGATCCTGCGGATGCGCGAGAAGCTGCCCCTGGCCCGCGGGCGCTGGGCGGGCGGCGTGAGCTTTCACGTGGCGATGAGTTTCGTGGTGATGGCGACCTACTACCTCGGCCGCCGGCTCGCCTACGGAATTTTTTGGGACGAACCGCTCGGCGACTTCTGGTCGATTTCCGTGAACAGTTTCTACGGGCGCAACATCATCGACATGGCGTATTACTGGGCGGTGCTCGGCTTCGGCTACAGCCTGGAGCTCCACCGGCGTTACAAGAACG
>Ga0265314_10006160_pt1 | contig 10661 bp, 10 predicted proteins | sample 4126metaG_FD_203106 | JGI IMG/M metagenome (GOLD analysis project Ga0265314, IMG submission 203106) | Rhizosphere microbial communities from Carex aquatilis grown in University of Washington, Seatle, WA, United States - 4-1-26 metaG | ecosystem: Host-associated > Plants > Roots > Rhizosphere >... | reverse complement strand
TGCTTCACCAGCGCTTCGAAATTGATCACCTCGTTCCAGTACGCGCTGCCGTAGACCACAATTGCCATCTTCTTGGCTAGCTTCTGCGTCTGTACCAGGGTGAGCACTTCCATCATCTCGTCCAGCGTGCCGAACCCGCCCGGAAATACCACCAACGCCTTGGCCAGATATGAGAACCAGAACTTGCGCATGAAAAAGTAGTGGAATTCGAAGCTCAGTTCCGGAGTGATGTAGGGGTTGGGGAACTGTTCGAACGGCAGCCCGATATTCAGCCCCACGGTCTTACCGCCGGCGTCGTGGGCCCCCCGATTGGCCGCCTCCATGATTCCCGGCCCTCCGCCCGAACAGATGACGAAGCGATGCAGGTTGGAATCGAACTGGCTGGACCATTCCGTCAACAAACGCGCCAGCGTGCGCGCGTCCTGGTAGTAGCGCGACATCGGCCCTTCGTCGCGAATTCGCGCGGACCCGAAGAAAACCACCGTGTCACGAATCTTCTCCCGCCGAAAATGCGCCAGCGGTTCGAGAAACTCGGACAGAATGCGCAGCGCCCGCGCGTCCGGGCTATTCAAAAACTGGTCGTTCATGTACGCGACCTGACGCCGGTCGCCATGCGGGGGATTCTGGTTCGTCATCGCTGCTCCAAATCATCGACTTTCTTCTTCAATTCCCTTACAGTCTTCAGCAGTTCTGGCAATTTGGGGAAGGCCGTGACGGAACGAAGCCATTCGTTGGCTGGAAAGGCCGGCGAGCCCGAGATGCGTGTCCCCGCTTGCACGTCGCCGCCGATGCCGCTCTGGGCATACACAATGGCGCCCTCATGTACCGTGAGGTGGCCCGACGCGCCCACTTGTCCGGCGAGCAGCACATTCCGCTCGAGCACCGTGCTCCCCGCGAGGCCCGTCTGGGCACAGATGATGTTGTCCTCGCCCACCACGCAAGCGTGACCCACCTGCACCAGGCTGTCGATTTTCGCTCCCCGCTTGACGCGCGTCTCACCCACCGTGGCGCGGTCCACCGATGTCAGGCTCTGGATCTCGACATCGTCCTCGATCACCGTGACGCCCGATTGCACAATCTTGAAATGCGAACCATCGGCTCGTTTGGCGAAGCCATAACCGTCGCCGCCCACTACCACGCCATTCTGCAGGATCACGCGATTCCCGATGCGGCAGAACTCCCGCACCGTGGCATGCGAATGCGCCAGAAAATCGTCGCCGATTTCCGCTCCTTCGTAGAGCACCACGTGGGGATGCAGCACCGCGTTGCGGCCCACGCGCACGCGCTCGCCAACTACCGCGAACGGCCCCATGGAGCAGTTTTCGCCCACCACAGCGGTCGGCGCCACATACGCCATGGGATGAATTCCCGGCGCGGGCCTTGGCGGCTGGTAGTACAACGCCAGGGCGCGCGCGAAATCGAGATAAGGGTTCTCGGAGATCACAAAGGAGATGTCCACGCCGGGAATTTCCTGTCCCACCAGAATGGCGCTGGCTTGCGTATGCTTGACCTTCGGCCCGTACTTCGGATTGGCTAGAAAGGTGAGCTGTCCCGGCCCGGCATGTTCCATTCCCGCTACACCGCTGATTTCCAGGTCCCCGTCGCCCGCCAGGCGGCAGCCCAACCGGTCGGCAATCTCGCGTAGTTTCATAGGCCGACTTCCAGGGTAGCAAGGGAACCTGTCACCCGGCGGTGGAATGCCGCATCATATAAATATGGCGATCGAGACACTGCACCTTACCGTTCGCGGCATGACGTGCGGCAACTGCGCGCGCAGCGTGGAGCGCAAACTGGCCGGCACGCCGGGAGTTACCAAAGCGGTGGTCGACCTGAACGGTGCGGCCGCCACCGTGGAATACGATATCGGACTGGTGAAGCCGGAAGTCCTGGCGGAAGCCGTCCGGAGCTTGGGATACGAAGTAGCTGCATGACCAGTCCGGCGGCGGAGCGCGTCGACCTGCCGGTGAGCGGCATGACGTGCGCCGCGTGTGCGCGCGCCATCGAACGGGCGCTTTCCGCGACCGCGGGAGTGGAGCGCGCCAGTGTCAATCTGGCCACCAACACTGCCACCGTCGAGTTCGACGCAGGACGCGCCGGCGTGAGCGATTTCATCGGGGCCATCGAAGAGCTGGGATACGGCGTGCCGGAGACTGAGCCGCCGCCCGACGCGGGCGAAACCGTTTACCGCACCCGCTTGATTGTGGCCATTCTGTTCGCGGTCCCGGTGGTGGCGCTGGGGATGGCGCACATCGCGCCGTGGATCCAGTTGGCACTGACGCTGCCCGTGATCTTCTACTCCGGCGCGCCGTTCTATCGCGCGGCTTGGATCGCGACCCGTCACGCCACCGCCAACATGAACACTCTCATCTCCCTGGGTACGGGCGCGGCATTCCTCTACTCGGTTTACGAGACGGTCCGCGGCGGCCACATGGTTTATTACGAGGCCGCCGCCACCATCATCGCCCTCATCCTGCTGGGCCGCACGCTGGAAGGCCGCGCGCGCGCCAAAGCTTCCGAAGCCATCCGACGCATGATGGATCTCCAGCCGCCCACCGCGCGCCTGCTGCGCAACGGTGCGGAGGTGGAAACTCCCGTGGCCCAGGTGCTGCCCGGCGACACCGTCGTGGTGCGGCCGGGCGAGCGGATTCCGGTGGATGGCACGGTGCTGGAAGGCGAATCGGCGGTGGACGAATCGATGCTCACGGGCGAGAGTCTGCCGGTGGACAAGCGCGCCGGCGTGCCTGTGTTCGCCGGGACGGTCAACCGCTCCGGCAGCTTTCGCTATGAGGCCAAGAAAGTAGGGCGCGGCACGGTGCTGCAGCAGATGATCGCGCTGGTGAAACAGGCGCAAGGTTCGCGCGCTCCCGTGGCGCGCCTGGCCGACGTGGTCAGCGGCTATTTCACCATGGGCGTGCTGGCCGCGGCGCTCGTCACCTTCGGTGCGTGGCTCTTCTTCGCCCCCTTCTCGACGGCTATGGAAAACGCCGTCGCGGTGTTGATCATCGCCTGCCCGTGCGCGCTGGGGTTGGCGACTCCCACCGCGATCATGGTCGGCACCGGGCGCGGCGCGGAGCACGGGATCCTCATCAAGGGCGGGGAAGCGCTGGAGATGGCGCATAAGATCGGAGTGATCGTGCTCGATAAGACCGGCACCATCACGAGCGGAAAGCCGAAGGTGGTCCGCGTGACGCCCGCGGCCGGTTGGACGGAGACGGATGTGCTCCGCCTGGCGGCCAGTGCCGAGCGCTACTCCGAGCATCCCCTGGGCCGTGCCATCGTGGAAGCGGCCTTAGAACGCGGACTCGCATTGCAGGACGCCGGCAATTTCGCCGCCCTGACTGGACTTGGGGTGCGCGCCCGAGTAGGCGGACGCGAAGTGATGGTAGCCAAACCTGGTGCGACGGTAACCGTGGATGGCGCACCGGCCGGAGAGATCGAGATCGCCGACACCATCAAGCCGGAGGCGGCCGGCGCGGTGAAGCGGTTGCGCGCCATGGGGCTGGAGGTCTGGATGATTACGGGCGACCGTCGTGCGACGGCGGAAGCTGTGGCGCGCGACGCCGGCATCGACCACGTGCTCGCCGAAGTGATGCCCGGCGAGAAGGTGGCCGCCGTGCGAAAGCTGCAAGCCTCCGGCAAGCGCGTAGCGATGGTGGGTGACGGCGTCAACGATGCGCCGGCGCTGGCGCAGGCCGATCTGGGCATCGCCATGGCGTCGGGAGCCGGCGCGGCGATGGAGGCCGGCGCCATCACGCTCATGCGCGACGATTTGAACGGAGTGGCCGATGCCATCGAGCTGTCGCGCCGCACCATGCGGATCATCCGCCAGAATCTCTTCTGGGCCTTCGCCTACAATACCGTGGGTATTCCAGTGGCCGGGCTCGGACTGCTCTCGCCTATGATCGCGTCGGCCGCCATGGCGGCGTCGAGCGTGACCGTGGTGACGAATAGTCTTCGGTTGCGGTAAATCCCTGGTGTCGCCAGCCCTGAAAGACTTCTTGTTGATCGTCGTCCCGGACGGTGGAGTGCGTAACGCTGGTGATGTACGCGTGGCCGAACGCGTCCACCACGATACCGCCCTGGGTTCCGGCGCCGCCATCGTTGGTAGTGCCGCCGAGAAAAGTGGAATAGAGGAGTGTTCCAGTGGAGCTGATCTTGGTGATCACCATGTTGGTGATCCTGATGCCAAGGGCCTTGCGGATGGGCTGATAGGCGTTGCCGCTCACGGGAAAATCTTCCGACGCCGAGTATCCCAGGATATAGACGCTGTTCTGCGCATCGAGCGTGACTGCCTGCGGCTCATCGTCATGCGGGCCGCCGAAATATGTCGAATAGAGAAGATTCAACGCCGGATCGATTACCAGTGGCCGGGAACGATCGTAACTACCGAACTGAAAGCCGAACGTGTTGTCCGCTACCTGGGCAAACTTACCTTCCACCGCCTTTTTGCCGTTGGCGACATTCTGGTAGAGCAACGGCTGATGCAGGATGGCCTTCGAGCCCTCGCCAATCTGCAGGGCGCCTCGCGTGGTGATCCGAACGGGAGCGCCGTCGTCGACGCGCAATCGAATCAGGCTGGGGTCCGCACCCGGTGCGACGACAAAATCGTACTCCAGCGAGCCGGCCTTCGCGTAGAAGAGCAGATCGACGCCGGGATACAGGTTCGCATAACTCAGCCTTTTGTACGACGCCAATCCGCCAGCCCACTTTAGGCGGTCGCGTCCGCGGAAGAAGCTGATCTTACCGGGTTGCGGATCGAGAGCTTCGATGACGGCGTGCGGGTTCGCGTCCACAAATGAGATGTGCTGTTCGACGAGGGAGGTTGCGGAGGAGGGTCGTCCCATCGTCAAGTTCGTGGGCGGCCCCGGAAGCTGGGCGGCCGGCGAGCCATCTGACAGTCTCAAAGTAAACCCGTCACGGCCGAAGGACGCCTCGAATCCCGCGCCGATTCGCCTGCCAGGAGATATCCGCCGGAGCTTGCCCGGCGTTGCGCACGAACACCGTGGGGCGAATGCCGTCCCTGGCGTTCACGTGCTGAAGAGTTTGTGGGGCCTGCGCCATCGCGGCGCCGGCAAGAATCAATGGGACGAATAGTCTGGCACACATCCGCGCCATGCTCCAGCCTCCGAAAATGCCCCCTCGACTGTCCGCCGTGCGGGGCAGGTTCTATTCTACGATGGCCGATTTCCTGCTGTCGAGCACTGGCGTCCCATGCTTGTTATGGGATCGGAGATCGAATTCGCCCTAGTGCGGGCGCGGGCTACGGCCGTCAGCCAACACAACACAACAGCTGAGACCAATTCAGCTGCCAGAAGCGATCACTGAGTCCGATTGCTCCCGATATGTTTCCTGAACACTTTGGTCGTCGCTGTTCAGGCCAATGCCGATGTCCGCGAATATCTCCCCTTCATTGTGAAGTCTGGCGCTGTGATTGAAAGTCTCATGCTGAGTTTTGTTTTCGCGGCCAGGTTATGGGCAAGTCAACGAGTAGTCAGGCTCTGCGGTGATCCTGAGTGTCGCTTTGCTGGCGGCTCGCGCCGAGCCGTGTTCATGGGTACTATAAAAGTCCCTCCAACAGGCGGGACTCGTGAAATGTGGCCGCCGCAGGCGCTCAGGATCAAAGATGGAAAAGCTGCCCAATACAAGCTCCGGGGCAGGATCACGGCCCAGGATGCTGGCGGTTTGTTGGCGGAGCGTCTCCAACCTAAACTCAAGCAGTCACCATTCTCCCAGGCGGACGGCATGCAGAAGTTGATATGATCCTCGTTTTGCATGAAAAATAATACGACGCTCCCCACCATCTTGATCGGCGGTGTCCTCATGTCTCTGGCGCCCGGAGCTTTCGGGCAGCCGAATTCGCAGGCGCCGACCCGTCCCCGGACTCAGAGCCCAGCTTCCAGCCCGAGGCCGAAATCCGCCACCCCGCAGACCTATACTGCCGGACAGATTCGGGACGGTGAAGTTCGCTTTGGCGCGCAGTGCGGATTCTGCCACGGCAAAGATGCCGCTGGAGGGGAAACAGGCCCGGACCTGACCCGCTCCGAATTGGTTGCTCAGGACGACCACGGCGATAAGGCTGGGCCCGTGATCAGGGCTGGGCGGCCGAACAAAGGCATGCCGGCCTTCGACAGTCTCAGTGAAGACGAACTGAACGCCATCGTCGCTTTTTTGCACAGCCAGTTCGATAAATTTGCGGCGCTCGGGGGAGGCCGGCGTTCCGTGGAACCGGCGGATCTGGCTACCGGCAGCGCTGCCACCGGCCGGGACTACTTCAACGGGAATGGAAAGTGTTCATCGTGCCACTCTGCCACCGGCGATCTGGCCGGCATCGGCAAGCGAGTTCAAGGGCTGAACCTGCTGCGAAGGTTGCTCTATCCCGGCGGCAATCGCGATTCCGCTACCGCCACGTTCCTGCTGCCTTCGGGCGAAAAGGTGGTGGCGCCGGTCACCTCGGAAGACGACTTCAGCGTTACCGTCCTCGATCCCTTGGGGGCGCGACAGACGTATCGGAAGAGTGCCGTAAAGGTGAAGATCGAAGATCCCCTGTCAGCCCACTTCGACCAGCTCGGCAGATACACGGATGCGGACATGCACAATGTCTACGCCTACCTGGAAACTTTGAAATAGAGCAGCCATGCGAATCCTAGCCCGAATTGCCACACTCGTCTTTCTTACACCTCTGGCCATCGGCGCACAGAGCATAGATCCGAAACAACTGCTCCGTCCGCCCACGGATGCATGGCTCACCTATCACGGCGCGTACAACGGCCAGCGCCACAGCACGCTGACCCAAATCACTCCTGAAAACATCAGCCGGCTCCAGCAGGTCTGGCACCTCCAGACCAGCCAGACTCTCAAGGCCTCGCCGATCGTGGCTGACGGCGTCATCTACATCACCGCGCCCGATAATCTGTGGGCAATCGATGCCCGCACCGGCAAAGAGCTATGGCATCACCAGCACACCAGGAACAATGCGTTTCATATCGGCCACCGAGGTGCGGCGATTTATAAGGACACGGTGTATCTCACCACGCCGGACTGCCACCTGATCGCGTTGGCAGTCAAGAATGGGGAAGTCAAATGGGACGTGCTCATCGCCGACTCGAACAAGGGCTACTGGTCGACCAACGCTCCTCTGGTGATCGGAAATCATGTCATCGCGGGTGTGGCCGGCGACTTCGACAACCTGCCTGGCCTTCTCCGGTCCTTCGATGCGGACACGGGCAAGCCGCAGTGGAGTTTCTATAGCACGCCCCCTCCCGGACAAAGCGAACCAAAGAGCGGCGGCGCCACCGGCGGTCAGATGTGGAATACCGGCACCTACGATCCGGAGCTGAATCTGATGTTCGTCGGCACCGGAAATCCGACGCCGGTTCTGAATGGCGCGGCGCGCCCCGGTGACAATCCTTGGACGTGCAGCATTGTCGCGTTGAATCCGGATACCGGCAAGCTGGCCTGGGGATTTCAAGTTTCGCCGCACGATACCCACGACTGGGACGCGGCTGAGGTGCCGGTCTTAGTGGATGGCGACTTCAATGGCCAACCTCGCAAGATGCTACTCCAGGCTTCTCGTAACGGCTACTTCTTTGTCCTGGACAGGACCAGCGGCAAGAGCCTCCTCACCAAGCCGTTCGCGGCCGTCAACTGGAGCAAAGGGATCGATGAGCAAGGTCGTCCCATTCCCAATCCGGCAAAGGAGCCGAGCAGAGACGGAGTCCTGGTAGCGCCGGACGAGAGTGGCGCCACAAATTTCTACCCACCGAGTTTCGATCCGCAAACCGGCTTACTGATCGTGAATGCCAGGGACGCTTACGGCATCTACTTTTATAAGTCCGAACACGGGGCCTACGGCTGGGCTGGCGCAGACTACGGGCTCGCCGGCAAAGGGTTCCTGCGCGCCATCGATTTCAAGACGGGGAAAATCGCCTGGGAGCACCCCTACCAGACAGGCAGCTCTTCAGCGGGCATACTCACTACTCAGTCGGGCCTGGCGATCACCGGCGACGGCACGGGGAACATGTTGGCTCTTCGAACCAGTGACGGGACCGCGTTGTGGCACGAAAGCATCGGCAAGATGTCCGGCGCCCCGGTAACCTATGAACTCGACGGCAAACAATACTTGCTCGTATCGGGTGGAAATTCACTATACGCTTATGCGCTGCAGTAGGCGCACGCCGCAGCCATCCATAAGTCGCCGGCCTCTGCCTTCCGACATCAAGAATGCCACTCGTCACCGGCGCAGGTCTGGCGAGCGAGTCGGATGAAGATCCGTCGTCGAGCAGTTAGTAGCCGTCTCGAAGGTCAACTGGCGTTTCCTCTGGGGTCTGCCTTCATGTATAGCTTATATTCATCCTCATTGGTGATCCTGAATCCGAGCCTTTCATAAAGTCTGCGAGCCCGATTGATCTTCATGACCGCCAAGGTTACAGTTTGGGACTGCTCACCTGCTTGGCTGAGTAGCTTCTGGATGACGCGCGTTCCGATGCCCCTCCCCTGCAGCGCCGGAATGACGTAGAGGGAACCCAGGAAAATCGTGTTGAACTCATGCCTCTGCTGGATCCAACCCACATCCGCACCGTCGGCGATGATGATACTGACTTCCTTGGGCTTAAACCACCCTGCAAAACTGGCCTGTTGACGAGTGTCGTCCCAGCCGAAGTGGCGCTCGATGGCCCAACGCATAGTCTCAAAGTACAGATCGCGCGCGAAATCGAAATCCCGATCCGCGTACTCGCGAAGACGGACATCCATTACCGAAGGTTATCAGGTTCCGTTTTGCCCAGACCACGCCTGCCGCTCGCGAAGTGCCGGCGAGGCTTCAGGCGGATGTCGGGTGAACAACGCACTTTTCTGCCGGGGAGTAACTAAGGCGGGTGTAGTAGAATGGTGCTTTCGGCGGTCTTTGGAATATGTGGCGATTATTAGCAGCGCTGTTATGCCTTGCGATTCCGAGCCTGCCGCAAGGGTTGACTTTTGGAGCAAAAGGCGGTCTTCGACTGACAGGTGATGAGCCACCTTATACGCCAGGTTTCGCAGCCTCCAAAACCGCGGCGATGCCCGCCATGCCGGAGGCGAAGGAGACCGAAGAACCACCCTCCAGGCGCCGACAATCTCTTCCAGTGCCTCCCAGCCCGGCGTACCGTCGTCGTGAGCGTACGCGCGGCGCTCGCCCAGCACGAAGTTCGAGGCCGGGCATGGCGGCACATTCAGCGGCGAGCCGGGCCGCCGGTTCCGTCCTTCCGAAATCAGCCACGAGTCGACAGAACCTGGATCGTCTGCGTCGTGCCCGGTCCTATCCCTGGATGTCATTGCTCGATTTTAGCCAATGGCCCCGTCGCCACAAGGCTGAAGTTGATTGACCGTGGCCGGAAGCCGCAACGTAGCCGCCGTCAGGTAGTTCGAACAAGCCTATCGGCACAATAGTTGATGCTCTTGATCCTCACATCTTGACAATCATATGGAAGCAAGCCTATGCTGGCTTGCATGGACGAGCAGAATACCGACGTCATTCAGGGCACACTCGATATGCTGATTCTGAAGACGTTGAGCCTGGAGCCGATGCATGGGTTCGGCATCGCCCGGCGCATCGAGCAGATCTCGCGGGGGGTTTTCAAGGTTAACCCCGGGTCGCTGCTGACGGCGTTTCAACGGCTGGAGCGGATGGGCTGGCTGGATGCGGAATGGCGGCAGACGGATAACTCGCGGCGTGCGAAATATTATTCGTTGACGCGCGCCGGGAAGAAACAGCTCGAAGTGGAGACGGCCACCTGGAACCGAAGAGCTTCGGCGATTGCGCGCCTGCTGAAAGAGGAGGGATAGCCATGTCGTTGTGGCGTCAGCTGAGCCGCGGACTGCGCGTGCTGCGGAATCGCGATTCTGCCGACGAGGCCATCGGCGATGAGGTCGGTCACTACCTGGAAGAGTCGACCGCGGAGTTCGTGGCGAAAGGGCTCACGCCCGATGAGGCGCGGCGGGCGGCGCGGATGGAGATGGGCAGCGCGCTGGCGGTACGGGAAGAAGTCCGCGACTACGGTTGGGAGAATCGCGTCGAGGCGATCTTCGGCGGTTTGCGTTACGCCGTTCGACGCCTGTGGGGAAATGGAGGCTTCACGTCGGTGAGCGTGCTGACCCTGGCGCTCGGAATCGGGGCGAGCACGGCCATCTTCAGCGTGACAGAGAGCGTACTACTGAAGCCCCTGCCGTATCAGCATCCTGAACAACTGGTCTCCCTCCTGCACAACGCGCCGGGCATCAATATCAGGGAACTGAACCTGGCGGTGTCGCTGTACTACACGTACCGCGAAGAGAACCGCGTGTTCCAGAATGTCGGCATGTGGTCGTCCGGCAGTTGGACTTTGACGGGGCTGGCGATGCCGGAGCAGGTGCGCGGACTGCAGGTGTCGAGCGGGTTCCTGCCCGCGCTGGAGGTTCAGCCAGCTTTGGGACGATGGTTTGCGGAGTCGGACGAAGGCTCTGACGGCGACCGCTCAGTGATTCTTTCGGACGGATTCTGGAAATCGCGATTCGGAGGCGATCGCAGCATTCTGGGGCGCCATGTTTTGCTGGATGGCGATGCGTACTCCGTGGTGGGCGTGCTGCCACCGCAATTCCAATTCATGGACTTCGCAGTGTCCATGCTGATGCCGTTCCGATACGACCGC
>Ga0265314_10006155_pt1 | contig 10662 bp, 9 predicted proteins | sample 4126metaG_FD_203106 | JGI IMG/M metagenome (GOLD analysis project Ga0265314, IMG submission 203106) | Rhizosphere microbial communities from Carex aquatilis grown in University of Washington, Seatle, WA, United States - 4-1-26 metaG | ecosystem: Host-associated > Plants > Roots > Rhizosphere >... | reverse complement strand
TGTTGGCGCCCAGGTAAAACGTGTTCCATCCGTCCATCTCAAAAAAGTCCGTCACCATTCTCACGCCGATTTCATGAAGATCGCCCGCGACACAAGTGGCCACCAACGTTCCCGCGCCTTTTTCCGAAGCGAAGATGTACGGATAGAGCTGCGACATGATCAGTTGCGTAGCCGCCGTGCAATAGTGCTCCTGTGCCACACTGATTTCATTGAGCTGCCATAAGCGCCCCACTTCATATTGCGAAGGCTGAAAGACATTCAGATAAATCTCCTTCACCGGCACTTTGGCGGAGACGGCATCGAGAATCATCTTGCTGGCGATGTGCCGCTCTCCTTTGAGAAGCGCATCAATATAGTTGCGAGCCAGTTCGGAATGCGGCGCTTCCCTCATCAGATAGGTTGGGATTTCGACCGGCATAGTGGGCAATCGCGCCAGGCCGGCATTGAGATACTGGACCGCAAGCGCACTGGCTTCACTCCCGAGCCGGTCGGCAACGACGATTCGGGTGACTTCCAGATGCCGCGCCAGGTCTTCTGCTGGAATTCCGCGCTTGCCGAGCATGACCTTGGCCCATGCAACGTAGTTGCAGAACAGGTTGGGATCGCCGGCGTTCATCGCGTCGGCGAGGAAGGCGAGGTGATAGTTGGCATCTTGCAGGCATTTTACGCGGCCAGCCGCACCGTAACGCCGAGCCAGCTCCGGCTGTGCGGAAAATTGCCGGTTAACAAGATCCTCTGCGAGCGAGGACTGTTGCTGGCGCAGAAGCTCGCCCGGTCCCGCGAGGACGGGTTGTTTCGGTATCATTTCAGGAAGCCACGAGTTCAAAGAAGCGCATCGACGTTTCGCCGGGCATCAATTTCAGACCTTTCGGTATTCCTTTATGGCAATCGTGATAGAGATGACTGTGGTGCCATTTGCGAAAGCTCGCTTCATCTTTCCAGAAGGTGATCAACCAGATTTCGTCAGGCTTTTCCTGCGGACTGAGAACTTCCATCCGAAGGTAACCGGAGACGTTATCGACAATATGCGGACGGCTGCGGAAAGCCGTCTTTACCTCTGCCGTCAAGCTATTGGCAATAACGAACCGGCTCAAAGCGACAAAGCCTGGAGGTACGCAGGTGGCGGGTTTAGTTAATTGAGGCACTTCCTCTTCTGGACTATACATTCCGCATCCTTTCACAACTCACCGATTACGGCAAGGAATTCCAGCTATAGATCATAACACTTCAACGCGCTTACGCGTCCCGGCGAGCACGTCTCAAAAGCACTGCTCGTTGGCGCGCACACGTTTCCCGCCGCTTAAGAAATTGTTTGTCTGATCGCATTCAAGAGTTCCACAATCGAGAATGGTTTTTTCAAAATGTACCTGGCACCAAATTGTTTAGCTATGGGCAGCGGGTCGAAATTTGAATCCGTAAGGCCTCCGCTCATCGCGATGATTTTCACATCAGGAAATAAGCGGCGAAATTCCTGTATCGTTTCCAGGCCTTCTTTCGTGGGCATGACGATATCCGTTAGAACCACGTCCGCGGGCTGCAGCCGGTAGGCGTTCAGGCCAAGAGCGCCATTGGATTGTTCTTCCACAGAATAACCATGTTCTTGAAGTGCCTCGCAAAGAAATGATCGAAGCGAGGCATCATCGTCGATTATTAAAATTCGCGGCATTCGGTACTCCGAGGCTAAATGGATACTTTCGCGTGCGAATCCAATATTTCGCGAACTTTGTTTGCTAGAATTCTCGGGCTGAATGGCTTTTGGATGAAATTCACGCCAGAGTTATTCAGCGTTCCGTTGTGCTCAAGGTCCGGGTAACCGGAGGTAAATAATACTTTTAAGACAGGTCTAAGCAGCCTCAGTCGCTCGACGAGTTCTGTTCCGCCCATTTCGGGCATCATGACGTCGGTGATTAACAAATCGATTGGGCCTTTTCGGTCCGCGCAAAGCTGCAGGGCTTCACGTCCGTTGTTTGCCGTCAGGAAGGAATAGCCGTTTAACTCCAGAATCTCCTGGCCCAAATCTCGAACGAGGTCATCGTCGTCCACCAGAAGTATAGTTTCCGTCCCTGACGCGGATTTGTCATTGCCGGTTTTTGCGGACACCGCTTGTTGGTTTGTATCTGACGTATCAGGAGCGCCTTCGGATTGTTGCATCATGGTGGCCTCAAAAGATAAATAGAATCTCGCAACGCACATCTCATACCACGAGGGCATAGGCTCAGGAGGGCTGCTGAATCGCGAGAACATATTCACGGAAAATCGGTCATTCGGTCTCGTTTGTACTTAAATGTCGAGTTCGACTGACCAACTGAAAATCATACGGTGCCCGCGATATCCGCTCGGTTCATAGATGCGAAGACAACAAGTGTCGATTCACTGCAAATTGCCACAGTGTTCGTCGCTTCAAACGCGAGGCAGTGATGAAATGTTGCGATATTTTCATAGGGTTTAACGAACTGGCGTTCAATCTGCGTGCGTGAATCCGAAAGTCCTTTACCTTTATTTAAAAACGTTTTCAAAAATTCATCAGAAACTGAAAAGTCCGTCTGGAAGAACGACGTTCTGCTCCGAATGATGACTTATTGCTGCAAATGGCAACACCACACTTGAGAGCAACCCACAGATGAACAAAGTTAAACCGTCTATATCGAGTCCCCCGAAGTCTCGGACCGGCATCACCGGTTTTGATGAAATCACCGGCGGAGGTCTGCCGCGCAGTCGTACCACGCTGCTATTGGGCGGACCCGGCTCCGGCAAGACCCTATTCGGACTTCAATTTCTCGTGCATGGCGTGCAGGAATGCAAGGAGCCTGGCATTTTTGTAGCGTTTGAAGAGTCCTCGAAACGCATTGTGGCCAATGCCGAAAGCTTCGGCTGGAACCTGCCGGCTGAATTGCGGCGGAAGAAGTTGTATTTCATGGACGCTCAGCCGCTGCCCGACATGGCACAGTCAGGGAGTTTCGATCTCGGAGGAATGCTCGCGGCGTTGGATGCCCAGGTCCAGAAAATGGGGGCGCGGCGCATTGTGTTCGATGCTCTGGACGTCGTGCTTGCGCTGCTGCCTGATGCGACTACGAAAAGGCGCGAGGTGTACCGGCTGCACGAGTGGTTATTGGCGCGCGGGCTGTCTGGCCTCATTACTGCCAAATCGGGAGGAGATGAAGTCAGTTCCTTAAGCCAGCAGCCCTTCGGCTTCATGCAATTCATGGTGGATTGCGCCGTAATCCTTAACCACAGCGTGGTGCAAGGCGTGTCTCACCGCAATCTTCGCGTGCAGAAGTATCGCGGTTCCAGCTTCGACGAGAATGAATCTCCATTCCTGATTGGCGCAAGCGGTCTCGAAGTCGACTCTACTCGGATTGTGGGCCACACGCGCTCCATGGTGAGCAACGAGCGCGTCTCCAGCGGCATAAAGCGGCTCGACACCATGCTGGGCGGCGGCTTCTATCGGGGCGCCAGTGTGTTGATCACCGGCGTACCCGGCACGGCCAAGACGACGTTGGCCGGTGCATTCGCAGAGGCAGCCTGTCGGCGGGGTGAGCGAACTCTGTTTATCAGTTTCGATTCGGACTCGAATGAAGTGATTCGAGATTTGGCTTCGGTCGGAATCCAACTGGCGCGTTACAAGAAAAATGGACTCCTGCGCTTGGCCTCCGCCCGAACCATCACTGGCAGCGCAGAAACGTACCTTGTGCGCATCAAAACGATGGCGATCGAGCACGGCGCCCGTTGCCTGGTGATCGATCCGATGTCAATATGGTCCAAATCCGGAAGCGATTCGAACGCGCATAGCGTGGCGGAACGCTTGACCGACTGGTCGAAGGCCAACGGCATTACCCTGGTCTGCACCAGTCTGCTCGACGAGATGACCAATCAAACGGAAAGCGGCTCGTCGCTGCAAATCTCGACGCTCGCGGACACGTGGATACACCTCAATTACTTAATGCAGGCCGGAGAACGCAATCGAGGCGTGTCCATCATCAAGTCCCGCGGCACCGCGCATTCGAACCAGGTGCGCGAACTGATTCTCAGTGATGCGGGCGTGACACTCGCCGACACGTACACTGCCGGCGGCGAAGTATTGATGGGCACGTTGCGCTGGCAAAAGGAAGGCGCCGAGCGCGTTGCCACCGAGAACACCGAAGTCGCCGCGAAACTCAAGCGCGTCAGGTTGGATGCGGAAGAGGCCGAGCTCGGGGTCAAAATGAAATCGCTGCAGGTCGAGCTCGAAGCGAAACAGGTCGAGAAAGCATTGTTGGCTCGCACCCGGGAAATTCACAAGGGTGAGGTATCGCAAGGACGCACTCACATGCGCGAGCTGCGCGGGGCCGATGTGGTGACACGGAGACGGAATGGAGGCAAGGAATGAGCCGCCCACTTCTATACAAGTTTCGGCTTTATGTTGCGGACGACGCGCAGAACGGCGTCTTGGCTAAGATTAATCTGGCTGCGATTTGCAGAGCCTATTTGCCAGACCAGCACGAGATCGAAATCGTGGATGTGCTCGTGGAGCCGAATCGCGCGCTGAAGGATGGCATTTTCATGACACCGACTCTCATCAAGCTCGCCCCGTCTCCTGTCCGAAGAATTGTCGGCACGCTCAGCCAGACAGAGGTCGTGTTACAGGCGATAGGCCTGGAAGCTGTGCCTGTATGAGCCCAATAAAGTCTTTGCCGCCAGTGGATGCGAATGACGACATAGCCTCGCTCATTGAGACGCTCGTCGAAACAGAGCGACGCCTGGACGAACTGACCGCGGGTGAGGTGGACACGGTGTCGGGCCGCGATGGCGCGGCGTTCATGCTGCGGCATGCCCAAGATCGTTTGCGACAAAGTGAGGCCGACAAACAGGCGGCCATCCTCGATTCGCTGCCCGCGCACATCGCTTTGCTCAATAACCAAGGGCTGATCATCTCGGTGAACGAATCCTGGCGGCGATTTGCCGTCGCAAATGTGCTCCACTGCCCGGGATATGCGGTCGGCATCAATTACCTTGAGATTTGCGACAGTGCGCAGGGTGATGCCTCGTCCGAGGCTCGCCAGGTTGCCGCAGGTATTCGCGCAGTGCTGAATGGAAGGAAAAGGAGTTTTTCAATCGAGTATCCCTGTCATTCGCCAACGGAACAACGCTGGTTCCTGATGACGGTTTCGCCGCTCTCTGAGGATGATCCGAACGGCGCCGTTGTCATGCATTTGAACATCACTGAGCGAAAGCGATCCGAGGACATTCTGCGGAAAGCATCGAGCCATGTAATCCGGAAGCAGAGAAAGAAAATATGGGTCGAAATGGGGCTTCTCGTCTTTGGGACGGCGTTGAGTTTCTTTCTCGCAGGCCAGTTCGACTGGTTTGAATCCGTCACACATTGGGTATTGGCGAACGAACTCGCGCAGTTGGACGAGGCCGTCTTCGCGTCCTTTTTCCTTCTAGTGGGGCTGTCCGTTTTTGCGTATCGCCGCTGGCACGAATCGCAGTTGGAGCTAACAAGCCGCTGGCACGTGCATGCAGCAATGGAACTGCTCCATGAGGAACTGGATCAGCGGGTCAAGCACCGCACCGCAGAATTAGACAGCTCAAACCAGGCGTTATACGTGGAAATTGCCGAGCGCAAAAAGTCGGGGGAAGCTCTGCGGGAAAGCGAGGAACGCTTCTCCGGAGCGTTTGAACATGCGCCAATCGGCGTGGCGTTGGTCTCGACCGAAGGCCGGTGGCTCAAAGTGAACCAGGCGCTTTGCGATCTGCTGGGATACTCCTCAGCCGAATTGCTGGCGCGCACTTTTCAAGACATCACGGCTCCTGAAGATCTCGAAAGGGATCTCGCAAGCATGCGCCGCACTCTCGCTGGAGAAATTGGGTCCTACCAGATTCAGAAGCGTTTTATCCACGCAAGTGGACGCAGCATGGTGGTGTTATTGAATGTTTCGCTGGTTCGGGACAGCAACGGCCATCCGCGCTATTTTATCAAGCAGATTCAAGACATCACCGACCGGCTGGCGGCGGAGGAAGCGTTGCGAAAAACGGAGGGTCAATTGCGCCAAAGCCAGAAAATGGAGGCTGTTGGCCAGCTCGCCGGCGGCGTGGCGCACGATTTCAATAATCTGCTGACGGTCATCATCGGCCGCGCGGAATTGCTGGAAGACCGAGCGGACTTGCCCGAAAAGGTGTTGCGAAACATCAAGCTCATTCATGAGACGGGGTCGCGCGCCGCGGTCTTAACCCGTCAACTCCTTCAATTCAGCCGCCAGCAAATCCTTCAACCGCGGGTTATTGATCTGAACGCACTCATTCTCGGGATGCAGGAACTGCTCAGGCGCTTGATTAGCGAGGATATCGAGCTGACATTTAAATTGAGCGCAAAGTTGGGAAAGATAAAGGCCGATCCGGGCCAGATTGAACAAGTCATCATGAATCTGGTTATCAATGCGCGTGACGCCATGCCAAAAGGCGGAAAAATATCCATTGAGACCAAGTGCGTAGAATTCGACGAGAAATATTGCGCGACGCACGCTGACGCTACTGCGGGTCCGCACGTGATGATCGCTGTCGCTGATACTGGCTGCGGAATGGACGAAAAGGTTCGCGCTCGAATCTTTGAGCCCTTTTTTACCACCAAGGAAATCGGCAAAGGCACGGGGCTCGGATTATCAACAGTGTATGGAATCGTGAAACAATCCGGGGGAAACATTTACGTTCATAGCGAGGTGAATCATGGAACGATTTTCAAAGTCTACTTTCCTGAAGTAAAGGAGCGGGCGCAGGCAGAAACTTCGGCAGCGCATTTGCCCGTGCCCGGCGGCGGCGAAACGATCCTGCTGGTGGAAGACGAAGCAAATATTCGAGCATTGCTCAATGAGATTTTGACAGAGAAGGGCTATACAGTCCTGGTTGCGACGGATGGCGAAGATGCAATTGCGCGCAGTAAAAATCACCAAGAAAAAATTCATCTCTTGCTCACCGATGTTGTCATGCCGAAAATGAATGGCAAAGAAGTCGCGTCGCGACTTCTTCAAGACCGCCCTGACATGAAGGTAATCTTTATGTCCGGATATACGAGTGACGCCATTGTCAGCCGCGGCGTTCTCGACCAAGGCATTGAATTTCTCGAAAAGCCATTCACCTCGACATCGGTCGCAAGACGAGTGCGTCAAGTTCTCGACAGCCCGATTGCTCATTAAAATTTTAACGCTCAACGACTAGTTAGGGATGTGTGAGAAATCCGCAGAAGATCCTTCAATAACTGGTTTATTCGGGAAGCAAGATTCTTTTCTCTTTCGTCGAGCGAATTCGCCAAACCGTCGGACGCTCATCACATTTCGATTGCTTCCGATTCATCGACTTTGCGGCGAAGAGCGGCTGGGCAAGAGCCGATTCCGACGCGGAAGTGAAGATCCGGCTTGCTGCGACCGTTCTTGTTCAGAGCTTACGATGCCGCCGATGTCGACCGCCACCAAAGATCTCAGTTGCGCGATCGGATCTGATCTAACAGTTGAGGGTCTTTGATTTCTGTATCACGTGCCAAAAGCAGGATCTTCGACAGCACTTCTGCAGTTTTCGGATCGTTATCTGCAAAAGGCAGGAATAGGCGCCCTCGATGCTGAGCGTGAATTGCGACAAGGCACAGCGCGCCTCCTGGCATTAAATGAACACCACCACTTCCCAGATGCACGGAATACTGCGCCAGATGGCCATCGATTGTTACGTGGTTCGGTGAGAAGCGCACATTTTTGATCTTTAAAACCTGGAGCGCTTCCCGCAGCAGCGCAGCTCGCATCTCCGTTGTTGAGGCGCTCGCTTCGGGATCGACGCCGCCTTGATGCGCGACGCTAACGACCAGATCGAGATCGCGCATCACCTCGCTGAAAACCCGCGGCGGGATATCTTCCAGGAGCACCGCTTTCCATTCGTTACGTTTGGTAAAGCTCACGCCATCAATCGTGAGCCCTTCCATTTCCAGCGGCGTGAAAACGCCCCCGGTGAATTCCAGGTTTACGGTGAATCCTTCTGAATGGAATGTCTTGCGCACGCCCTCTTCGGGATGAGAAACCCAGCCGCGCGAACCGAGCAAGGCGGTAGCCTGCTTGGGATTGACCTGCTGTCCGGCATAGCGATGTGAGACCGTCTTCTCCTTCGATTCTTGCGCGGTGAGCACATAGAGTTCGCGGAAGACCTGCTTGAAGGGTTGCACGCGCGCTCTGGTGAAACAGTCCTTCTGCCAAAGATGCCATTTCTTGCTTCGCAATAAATCATGAGGATGAGCAATGCGCAGTTCTTCGGCTTTATTCACTTTCAGGACAGAATTATCGTAAGCAACCAGGGTCTCGCCGTTTTTGTCCGGATACCCCGGACCATCGCCGCCAATCAAGACGAGATTGCACAGAAGCGGAGCGAGCAGCGGATGATTCATGAAGTCGCGCAATTCCGCACCGCTGAATTTCTCGCCGCGGATCATCAACTCTTCGAGCGATTTGCGCATGCGCGAGCCTTGACGCTTCAAGTCACTCGATCTCTTGCGCAATTCCGCGACAGACTTGTCCTCCTTGACGCGCGCCGGAATGTCTTTGAGCGGCTGGCCGTCCTTCGTCGCAGTCAGTGAGACTTCGCCCAGCGCGTCGACATTCAGCGTGAGTGCGACGCCATCTACTTTTATAGATATGGGGCCGTCCGCGAGATCCGCGACGGCGCGCGCTTCCATCGCCCACTGCAGGCGCAGCGGATCGGAATAACCGGCATTGCGCGCCAGATTTGCCTGGCCGATGCGTGCAGCGCGTTTTTCGCTCTCCTGTCGCATGGACCCAAACTGCCGGCTGCTTCGCAAGAACTCTTGAAGCGCCTGATAGCGATCGAGCAGGTCCTTCTCCTTTTGCTTTCCAGACGCCAGCGGAAGTAGACCCAGGGCCCGCACAGAATCCTGATGACGCTTGGTGTTGATTCGTTCAATCAACTCCGACTTTTTGACCTGGCCCAGCATGGCGTCCGCAAAAAGCTGTGCGCGCGTATGCCCAATCCCGCTGGAGGCAAATTTCGCCGCGTCACTCAGTTTCGCCCACCGTTTCTGGCCAAGGGGTTCATGTGCCCCCTACAAAACGTTTGACCAGACAGCACGGTTAATGGGCAGAGTAATTCGCCTTCTCCTGAACGATAAAAAGCCGCGAGCAACAAGCGCACGGCTGATGGCCACGCGGCGGCAGGACACGATGTCCTTTGGACCGAGTGGTATTCCTTCGAGCAACTGCTGTTGTCGTTGAAGACGTTCTTCGGCGTCGAAGTGCTGCACGGATGTTGCGAACGCGGCGCGATCTTCGGCGCTGAGCGGCGAACGCGTAGCCCAGGCGGTGTCGGGCGTGTCTGAGTTATGGCCCCATGGCCGCGCAAGTTCATTGGCCTGCAGGCGAGCGGCCTCGACGTCATCGCAGTTCCATTCGCCAGCGTGACCATGACGAGCGGCCTCGTGATGTGCGCGTGTCTGGAACGAACCGATCCCAGCTTCGATGGAAGCATTGTACTCTGGCGTGTAGGGCGGTGACAAGAGGTGGAAGACGCGATGTTCGTTCAGCAACTGGGCCAGCAACTGACGGGCTTTGTTGGAGTCCGCATCGGCAGCGGCGAAGCGGCTGGTGTCGAACTCGCAGTCTGATTTCAGAACCAGCGGCGCGCCGAGATTCAGGAAGAGCGCAGACAGCGCGGCAGTGACGTGATGAAGCTGGCGGCTGGGCACGGGCAGCGAGAGTAGATTGTTGCCGCTGGCCAGATCGCGGACCAGGAAGACATAAGGATAGATGCCGTCAACCGGGCGCTGAGGTTTATGGAAGTCGATAGCCCAGACAGTGCCGGGCGTGTGCCAGCGTAGGACATGGACAGCGACTTTGTTGCGGCGCAGATGAACGAGTCGGTAGCGAGCAAGCATGTACTCCAGTTCGCCTTTTGAAGCATCGGGGAAGTAACCGCGCAAAGTGGGCAGGCCGATGCCAGGACCGGCGAGGTGGAACAAGGCGATCATGAGTTGCCGCGTTTCCCAGTCGGAGTCTCGTGTGGGGCGTCCGACCGGTTCGGCCGCGAGCTTGTCCTGGTTCCAGCGGCGCTGCCATTCGGCGAGCGTGCCGGGCTTGAGTTTCAACCAGTCGGCAGCATCGCGCTGCGAGAAGCCCATCTTTTCGATCCAATGCGCGAAGGCCAATGCATCGATGCGCGCTGACCGTTCGAGATCGCGTCGTTTCTCCTGAGCCTTTTCGCCGCGCAGTGGCCGGGTCGGCTTCATGTTGACGGCTTCCCAGATTTGTTTGAGTTTTTCGGTGTGGAGCTCATGGCGTCTTGCAAGGCGTCCAGCTTCCGGTGACGCGGGCTCTTTTTTTTCGAGTCCTGCAGCCGATCGAGCCGCGTGCGCCGTTCTTCCGGGCTCTGCTCGCGCGGCTTCAAGACGCCGGGCATCAAGATCGCGAGTTCCTCACGGATCTGCGTGGCGCGCAGTTGTATTTTGAGCCCCTCGATCTGTTCTTTCAGCGTGGCCATTTCCGCGGCCTGTGGGTCCGACTGCTGTGAAGGCCTGCCTGCGGGTTTGGGCTCCAGATGTTGTAACGCCATCTGGAGTACTTCAGCGCGAAGTTCATGGAAGCGCGCCTCGCTGACATTTCAAGCGTGTGCAGGCCTCGATAACACTCAGTTCTCCAGCGA
>Ga0265314_10006154_pt1 | contig 10662 bp, 7 predicted proteins | sample 4126metaG_FD_203106 | JGI IMG/M metagenome (GOLD analysis project Ga0265314, IMG submission 203106) | Rhizosphere microbial communities from Carex aquatilis grown in University of Washington, Seatle, WA, United States - 4-1-26 metaG | ecosystem: Host-associated > Plants > Roots > Rhizosphere >... | reverse complement strand
ACGCGACGCCGCACGACGGCCGACCCGAACACACCGCCGTTCAGGAGCACCGCTTTCACCGCGCCGGCTTCCGGCGCGTGGCGCTCGATAAACGCCGCGATGTGCCGCGTGATGGCCGGGTCGCGCTCGTAGGGCAGGCCGGCGGCGACGAAGCCGCTGCGCGGTCGGTCGAGTCGCGCGCCACGCGGCACGTCGGGCAAAAAACCGCCGAGGACGATGGATTTGACCGCGGTGCGGGTCAGTTCCGTCGCGAGCGTCTTGCCGACGAGCGCGCTTCCTCGGTAAAGGACGCGGATCGGCACGCTCTCGGGCGCGCCTTCCGACAAGAGTTGCTCCTTGGCGGTTCGGCACGCGAGCACGAGCTCGGCGAAGAGAATCGGTTCGAGACGCTCGCCGGGCGGCGCGAGCGTCGCTTCCGCGGCATGCGCGAGCGCGAGATCCATGTTGTCCCCGCCGAGGAGCAAGTGACGGCCGACCGCGACGCGATCGAGGGCGAGCGCCGCGCCCTGCTTCGACACGCGGATCAGCGTGAGATCCGTCGTGCCCCCGCCGACGTCGCACACGAGCGCGAGTGCGTCGCCCGGTTCGGCGAGCGGCGCGAGCTCCGCGGTGCCGGTCCGCGCGAGGTAGTCGTAGAACGCCGCGACCGGCTCTTCGAGGAGCCGCACGCGGAGCCCCGCTTCTTCCGCGGCGCGCACCGTCAGCTCGCGCGCCACGTCGTCGAACGACGCCGGCACCGTGAGTACGAGGCGCTGCGCGGCGAGCTCCGCGCCGGGGAACGCCGCGTCGTACGCGCGGCGCACGTGACTCAAGATCCGCCGGCTCGCCTCGACCGGCGATAGCCGCGGCGCGTCCGGATCGCGCTCGGCGTCGCGCCCTGCGTCGCCCCAGGGCAAGATCTTCGCCAGCCGATCGACGGATGCGTGCGAGAGCCAGCTCTTCGCCGACGACACGAAGCGCGACGGCACGCGTTCGCCGCGGCGGCGCGCGTGCTCGCCCACGATCCACGGCGCGTCGCCGAACGGATCTTCTTCGCCCGCGAGCGGCGCCTCGTTCGCGAGCGGCGCGAACAGCGCCGACGGAAGCAGGCTCTTCGCGGCGATTTCGCCGTCGGCGACGAATTGACGGAGCGGGAAGATTTCCGGTGCGTCGTTGCCCGCGACGCTCGCCGTCGCGACGACCGTGTTCGTCGTGCCGAGATCGATGCCGACGATGCGCGTCTCCATCGTCGCCGCTATCCCGGGTCGCGCACGCCGAGCTCGATCTTCCACCGCTCGTCCGGCGCGTGGGGATTGAGCGGAACGGCTTCGAGGAGCAGCGTTCCGACGGCGGTGACTTGCGACTCGAGCCGCACCGGCACGATGTCGCCGCTCTCGCGTCCTTCCGACGGCAACGTCACTTCGATCGGCGAGAGCTCTTCGAGCTCCGTCGCGCTCCAGCGCTCGAGCTCGGTGCCGGCGAGGTCGCCGCGGCGCACGCTCGACCCGAAGAATCGAAACCGCACCGCCTCGCCCACGACGAGCCCGAGCTCGTGCGGCGGCATCGTCGCGGCCACGCCTTCTTCCATGCCGAACGGCGCGACGCAGAGCGCGGTGATCGGCGGCGCGACGCCGGGTACCGCCGGCGCGGGGCTGTCGATCCCGACGTAGTACGCGCGTGCCGTGCCGCCGCGAATGCGCAATCCGCGTCCGCGCTTGACGAGCCCGTAGTACGCCGCGCCGCGCGCGACGGCGAGATCGAGATCCGCGCCCGGCAGCACGCGCGCCGGTGGAGCGTCGTCTTCTCGGAGCCACCCATCGAGCGCCTCGACGATCCGCCGACGGATCCCTTCGGCTTTGAGCACCCCTCCATTGAACAAGACCGCGGTCGGTCGTAGGAGTTTTTTGGGTTGGGTTCCCTGTTCGACGTGGGCGTCGGCCTGTCGTCGCAAAAAGGACGCGAGGTGGCGCGTCACCGCGGGCTCCGGTGAATACGGCAATCCCTTCTGGGTGAGCGCACCTCGCGCGCGGCGCGCCGGCTCTTCGGCGAGCTCGGCGAGCGGAAAAAATCCGTCGACGATGACCCGCTCGACGTCGGCGCGGGCGAGCGTCGCGCGGAGCGACCCTCCGACGAGCGATGAGCCACGGCTCGGCACGACGACCGGCACTTCCTCGGCGCTTCCCGAGAGCAACCGTTCCTTCGCTTCGCGACACGCATGCCCGAGCGCGTTCATTTGGAACCGATCGAGGGTGGTGCCGCTCTCCTCGAGTCGCGACGCGACCAGGTGCGCAAGCGCGAGATCCATGTTGTCGCCGCCGAGGAGAATGTGATCGCCGACGGCGATGCGACGGAGTCCGAGCGAGCCGTCGACTTCGACGGCTTCGACTGCGGAGAGATCCGTCGTGCCGCCGCCGACGTCGACGATGAGCACGACGTCGCCCGCGACGAGGAGCTTCCGCCATCCGTCGCCCGCGTTCTCGATGAACGAGTAGAGCGCGGCTTGCGGCTCTTCGAGGAGCGTCACGTCTTCCATGCCCGCGGCGTAGGCGGCTTCGACCGTGAGATCGCGCGCGGCCGCGTCGAACGACGCCGGCACCGTGAGCACGATGGATTGCTCGCGGAGCGGCGCGCGCCCCCGAGAAGCGCCGTGATCCCACGCCTCGGCGAGGTGGTCCAAATAGCGAAACGACGCCTCGACCGGCGAAATTTTTTCGACGTCTTCCGGCGCTCCCAATGGCAAGAGCGGCGCGCGCCGGTCCACGCCGGCATACGAGAGCCAGCTCTTCGCGCTCGAGATCACGCGAAGCGGCGCTTCGCGCGCGCGTTCCCGCGCGTACGCCCCGACGGCGAAGGTCCGATGTTCGTCCCACGGGAGCGCGAGCGGCCCTTCACTCGCGTGCGCGAAGTACAGAAAGGAACCGAGGAGCGGACGCGCTTCGACCGCGCCGCGCGCGACGAGCTGCTCGACTCGAAGCACCTCGGAGGTCGCCGTTTCGTCGTCGAGGCTCACCGACGCGAGCGCCGAATGCGTCGTGCCGAGATCGATCCCGACCGAAAACGCCGCGGTCACGGTGCGCCCTCGGCGGGCGCGACGAGCGCGACGCCGCGCTCGCGGTTCATAGCTCGACCTCGGCGGGCGCGACGAGCGTCGCGTCGTGGCCTCTGACGAGCTCCGGTAACCGGACGTTCGTGACGCGCCACCCGGAATGACGGAGCGTGCCGCGGTAGGGCGCCGAGCCGCCGACGTTGCCGGTCAGCTTGACGGACGCCGCGGCGTGGTCGTCTCCGACGATCACGGCGCTGCCTTCGGGTTCATTCCGGACGCGCATCACGTCGAAATGCGAACGCAGCGCGCGGCGAGAGCCCGCGTGCACCACGCGCGCCGCGGCGCCGACGTCGCCATCGGAAAAGGCGTCGATGTCCTGCTCCAGAAAATCCACCAAGCGCCCCTCGCGTTGGAACAGCGCGAGCAATCCGAGCGCCCCCTCGTTGCGCCGCTCAGCGACGTCGATCGCCATCGTAGGCGGAACGAAAACGGGCGCGGCCGGCGCTCGCGCGTCCTCGCCGCGATCGCTCGCGGAGCGATCGAGAGCGGGCTCGAGCAACGCCCGGACGCGGGCTGCGAGCGGAGCGTCGAACACGATGCGGAACGCGACGAGGATCGACAGCCAGATCCGCGCGAAGAACGAAGGCGCTTCGGGCACGTGCGAGGTGTAAATCACCCGGTCAGGAGGCGTCACATCCTTTTGTGAGCACGCCCGGAGATCCGCGCCGGACAGATCCTAGCGGCGGGTCATCGTCCGGTTCGCGGCGTGCGGAATGTCGCTCGTTTTTGCGGGGATCAGGCTCGAAATGGCCTGTTTCACGACCGGCTCGGTGAGCGGGTCGCTGACGGCGCGTTCGATGACCTCGATGCCGTCGGCGCCCCCGAGGTGAACCAGGATCTTCGCGGCGTCGATCACCGCGGCGACCAAGGCGTCGTCGTCGGCCGTCGCGCGGTAGAGCGAGAAGAAGGTCCGAATTTCGTCGAACTCGCTCGCCGTCGCGAGCGTGAGCAGCGCGTGGGCCGCGCGCTTCACGTCGTCCGGCGTGTCCGAAGGGTCGTTCAGGTGCGCGGCGAGGAGCGGCGCGGCGCTCTTTTCACCGACGGCAGAGAGCGCGTCGGCGAGCGGACCCACCGGGGGCGCGCGGAGCACGTCCGAGAGGAAGTCGTAGTGCTGCTTCAGCGCGTCGATCATGTACTCGATGCCGGTACGCCGTGACGCCAGGAGGCTCCGCGCTTCGGCCAGCACGTCGGGTTGCGTCCGCGCGTTGCAGGCGAGGTCGAGCAAGGTCTTCGTGATCGTCGGATCGTCGTTCGTGCCGAGCTCGCGCAAGAGAAACCGCTGAACGGTCGCCATCTGCGCGTCACCGAGCTCGATGGCGTGGGTGATTTGCTCGGCGAGCGTTCCGGTGTCGGAGCCGCCGGCAATCTTGAAGTCGCCCCCGTCGACGACGCAGCCTTCGATCTTCGCCCCGAGCGATACGTGACCCGCGTCTCCGCCGGTGCGCGCCGCGGTCAGCCAGACATCGCCGTTCACGTCGCAGAAGGCAAAGCCGCCGGTCGCCGCGTCTCCGCCGATGACCTCGGCGGGAAGCGTGCGCACCCAGCGGAGCGCGCCGTCGCCTTCGTTGAACCCGACGATGATGCGAAAATACGTCGCGGCGAACCGCTGTGAATCGAGGACGAGCTTGTCGCCCGCTTCCGCCGGCCTCGCGTAGAAGCGAATCGCGTCGGGCGCGCCGGCCTCCGGCGGCAACACACGCGTCCCGGTCGGATACCACGCGGGCTTTCCCGGGAGCTCGCGCTCCGCGAGCTTCACCTCGTGACCGCCGGTCGTCGCGGATTGCGAGATGGCGTCGTCGAAGCGGAGCATCGTGTTTTCGCCGAAGTAAATCGAGCCGCCGATCGCGGTCGCGCGGCTCACGACCGTGCGCGCGAGGAGCCGCCCGGCTTCGTCGCCCGTCGTGAGGCTCAGCGCCGAGACGTACTGGTTGCCCCAGGGCGCGAACACGATGTCCGAGAGCACCGCGGGGATCCCGACGTCGACGGTCGGCGTCCACGTTCCGACGACGGTGCCCGAGCGGTTCACCGCGACGACGAGGCCGCCGCCGCCGGCGTCGCTGCCGAGGCTCGCGACCGTCGTGTGGCCGTCATCGCCGGCGCCGCGCAGGCGCTTGTCGGCGATCGGGAGGTGCCAGAGCTCTTTGCCGGTCGCGGCGTCGAGGGCGAAGAGATGGCCCTTCGACGTCGAGACCACGACGTCGCCGGCGATCGACGGGCGCGAATCGACGACGCCCGAGTACGACCAGCGCCCCGAGCCGTCGAGCCCGACCCCGATCAATCCGGTCTTCGTGATGCCGAGCGCGACGCCGCGCCCGGTCGGAACCGGAACGGACGCGAGATGCGCGCGAACGGCGGCGATGGATTTTCCGTTGTCGCTCTGCCAATCCGAGGCGAACGCGGACGTTTTCATCGACCCCGCGCAGCCCGTGACCAGCGTCGCGAACGCCGCGAGCGCGGCCGGCGCAAAGAAGGTCTTCCTCATTGCTTCACTCCGCCGCCGACCGAGTGCGCCGCCGAGTCGATGACCTGCTTGACCCGCTTGCTCCCGTCCTTGGGCCATCGTTCCGCGACGTCGCTCAAGTATTTGCCGACCTCGTCGGTGCCGAGCTCGCGCAGCTTACCGACCAGTTTGATCTTCGCGTCGTCCGAGACTTCGCTCGGCGGACGAAACAGGATCTGGTCGAAGCCGGTCTGCATGATGTCGAACCCGACGCGGCCCGTGCGCCCGATGAACTGGTCACATTCGGCGCCCACGCAGAGCTGCCCGAGCGCAGCGGCGGCTTCGGGGACGCCCTTGTCGAACGCGAGAAACAACTCCGGAAGCGCCGCGTGAGCGTGCAGTTCACCGAGCCCGGACGCGGCCGTCCCGCGCACGACCGCGTCGGGACTCCGGAGCGCTTGCTCGAGCGTCGTCACCGCGATTGGCCCTTTGGTCTTCAGGAGCGCGCGCGTCGCTTGGCGCCGGACCTCTTCCGAACGGTGCCGCGTGTACGGCGCGATCGCCGTGCTGAGCGACTCTGCCTTCAGTTTTTGCGCGGTTTTCAGCGCCGCTTCGAGGACCTTTTCGGTGCCCCCTCGCGCAAGCAGCTTCGAGATCAGCGGTGCGGCGGCCACCTTGTCGCCGTCGTCTATCGACTGAAGCGCGCCGACGACCGAGTCTTCGTCGCCTTTCAGCGCCTTGTCGAGCGCGGCGAGTTCCGCGGAGCTGGTCTCCGTGGCCTTTTCTTTGGGGGGGGTGCCTTTGGCGGCTGCATCCGGCGCGGGAACGAACAGCGTGGCGAAGGCCGAGAACAGCGTGATGTGAATGGCGGTCAGCGAGCGGCGGAGCATCGTTTCTCCCCTAAATTCGTCGCTCCGATGTACCCTGCCCGCGCCTTCCGTGGCAAGGAGCGGCAGCGCGCGAATCATGTCGGACGGTGATCGAGGCCTCGAGTTTCCGCCGATCCGGCTCGAATTGATCGAGGATCTGTCCCCGGACACCGGCTCCGGGTATCTGCGGCTGGTCCGGAGAAAACTCCGCGCGCACTACCCCGACGGGTCGGTCAGCGACCCCTTCGTGTACGACGAGACCGATCGGCGCGCGATCGACGCGGTCGTCATCGTGCCTCATTTCGCCGGGTCTCGCGGCGAACGCCGGATTTACCTCCGGAGCTCGTTGCGCCCGCCGCTCTACTTCCGCGATCGGAGCCGGGATCCGATTGCTCTCCCGGATCGCAAGGGCAGCCTCTGGGAAGTGCCGGCCGGGCTCATCGAACCCGACGAGCAAACCCCGGAGGGACTGCGCCGCGCGGCGTCGCGCGAGCTGTTCGAAGAGGCGGGCTTCGCCGTTCCGCCGGAGCGCCTGGTCGAGCTCGGACCGAGCACGTTCCCGAGCCCCGGCGTCATTTCGGAGCGTCACTTCTTTTTCGCGGCGGAGGTCGACCCGAAAACGAAGGGAGAGCCGACGCTCGACGGCTCGGCGCTCGAACGGTTCGGCGAGGTCGTCGATGTGTCGCTCGACGATGCGCTCGCGCGATGCAGGAACGGCGACCTCGAAGACGCGAAGACCGAGCTCGCGCTCCGTCGCTTGCGCGAGAGGTACCCGTGAGCGCTCCGCGCGTGATCGTGGTCGTGAAGCGTACGCCCTACGATCGCTACATCGAAGAAGAGAACGACCCGGAGGTGAAGCGGCTCCTCAAGCGTCGCGATCCGAGCGTTTCGAGCTGGCTCAAGGCGCACCGCGCGCACCTGGCCACGCTCCGGCGCGTCGAATCGGTGTTGAAGCGGCTCGGCGCGCGTTTCTGGGTGCTGCACGGGCCGCGGCTCGTGTTCGACGCGAGCGACGCGAAGCTCATCGTCACGGTCGGCGGGGACGGGACCTTGCTCGCCGCTTCGCATCACGTCGGGTCCACGCCGATCCTCGGCGTGAATAGTTCCCCCCACTCGAGCTTCGGCTTTTTCTGCGCGGCTCAACGAAGCACGGTCGGGCCCATGCTGCGCCGGGCCTTGGACGGCCAGCTCGAGGCGCTGACCCTGGCGCGCATGAAGGTCGACGTGAGCGGTCGCGTCGTGTCGCGCCGAGTCCTCAACGAGGCGCTCTTTTGTCACGAAATTCCGGCGGCCGCGTCGCGCTACGTCATTCGTCACGGGCGCCGGCAAGAAGCTCAAATTTCGAGCGGATGCTGGGTCGGTACGGCGTCGGGGTCGACGGGTGCGCTCCGTTCGGCGGGTGGCGTCGTGCTCCCCCTCACGTCGCAGGCGCTCGAGCTCGTCGTGCGCGAACCGTTCGGCGGCGCCGAGACGCCGTACGAAATGACCCAGCTCGTCGTCGAGCCGGGCTCCGACGTCGCGATCGTGAACCGGATGCGCGAAGCGCGTCTCTTTCTCGACGGCCCATTTCAACACGTGGACATTCGAATCGGCGAGCGCGTGACGTTCGCGGTCTCCGAGGAACCGGTGCACGTGCTCGGGCTCACCGAGCGACGCGGCCGCAACGAGGGACCGGTCGTCGCGCCGCGGGGATCACGAACGGCGAAAACCCCGCGCGCGACGAAAAAGCGCACGCGCTGATCGGGTTCAGCTCCGTGCCGCGTGCCGGAAGAGCGAGAGCTGGCGCCACGCGAGGTGGAAGCGCTCCTTTCGCGTCTGGCGGAAATGAGTGACGTAATAAATGAGCATGCTGTCGGGCACCGACCAGAGCCGCGAGCGACAGTACGAGTAGTCGATGTTGCAAAACGACGGCCCGAGATAGGACCCGTGACGGGTCTTCGCGAAGGAACGCGCCTCGGGCTCGTTGAGGAGAGCAAACGGCTTTCGCACCCCGGGCAGGCGCACGACGAAAATTTCGCGGTCGTTCCAGCTCTTGTCGTAGGAAAACGCGCCGACGAATTGAACGCCGACCGACCACGCGAACGCCGCGGCGAACGCCACCCGCTCCCACTTCGTCCGGAACACGTCGTCGATGACCGGCGCGAGACAGAGCGCGAGGAGCGGCGTGGCGTCGAGCCACGGCCGATACCCGTAGGCCCAGCCGCCCCACCAATCGAACCAGAGGCATTGCATGAACATCATCCACGCCATGCCGACGGTGAGCGGCCGGAGCACGAGATAGCGCCGGTCGCGCCAGATCGTGACGATCCCCTTGCCGGCGAACGCGAGGACCGGTGAGAAGACGAGGAGACCGCGCGATGGGCTCGCGAGCAATCCGGCGAGCCCGACGTAAAACGGCGTTTGCCAGAGCGCGTCGCTGCCCGTCTTCGCTTTCGCCATCTGATGACCGATGACCGATTGCGCGAAGGTGAACGGGCTCCCGAAAAAATGCGCGTTGTACGCGCCGATCGCGAGCGGCGCCGGCAAGAGCCCGAGCAAAAATGGCGCGAGCGTTTTTCGAAGATAGAGCGCGCGGTACACGACGACGGCGAAAACCAGAACGAGGCTCGTCGGGCGACAAGCGATCGCGACGCCGAAGGCGAGACCGGACAGCGCCGTCGGCAGGGGTCGCTCGGGCCAGCGAATGAGCGGCAGCGCGCCGGCGCAGAGAAAAAAGATGCTCACCGTCTGTTGCCAGAGGTTTTGACTGGCGATGGCCCACGCGCAGGTGCCGAGTCCGAACGTCAGCGCGACGGCGAGCGACCCTTTCTCGGACGCAAAGCGCCGCGCCATCCAATAAAGAAGCACGACGCTCGCCGCGACGAGCATCGAGGCGTGGAGTTTCGCCACTGCGAGCCCGAGCTCGAATTTCGTCCCGAACGCCGGGTCGAGCTTGTCGAGCACCCACACGAGCGGGAACAAAGTGAGGCCTGGGATGGGGCCGAACGTATCGACGTATACGCCGCGCGTCGGTGAGCGAACGAGGTGGTAGCGGGGGCCGTGTAAAGTGAGATCGCCCTGCTTCCGCCATTCGGAGGCCGGGCGATCGCCGATCGGAGAATCCCAGGAACGGACGTAAAATTCCTCGGTTTCCCAGAGTGGCGGCCGGCTCTGCCAGGCGAACATGGCAGGGTAATCGTTCGGGGTGAACGAGAACGTCCCGTGATGAATCAGCGCGAGCGGCAGATTCATGTTGGGAACCGCGTCGCCCTCTTCCATGGCCGTGCGGTCCACGTTGTAGACGGCGACCAACGCGACGAATAAAAGGGCGCTGAGCCGGAAGCCGGAGAGCGGGCCGATCATCCAGCGACCGTGACCGGGCATTCCCCTCGGCGGTAACTTAGGCAAGGCGAGTCCTCATGCGCGTCCTCATCGAAGCTCATCACCCCGCGCACATTCACTTCTTCAAGAACCCGGTACGGATCTGGCGCGAGCGAAACGACGAGGTGCTCCTGCTCGGTCGCGACCGCGACGTGATGAAGCGGCTCCTCGCCGCGTACGACTTCATCCCGAACGAGGTGCTCACCCACGAGCGCAAGAACAACCGCATCCCGATGCAGGAGATGCTCGAGCGCCAGCTCAAGGTGCTCGGAAAGATCCGATCCTTCCGGCCCGACATCGTCGCGAGTCTGATGGGCAGCTACGCGCAATCGGCGGCGCTGTTCCGGCTCCCGAACGTGATCTTCACCGATAGCGAGTTTCAGAGCTTCAATCACCGGATCGCTCATCCCTTTGCGACTCGCATCTTCACGCCCGAATGCTTCTGGAAGGACCTCGGCAAGAAACAGCGCCGGTACCGCGGTTATCACGAGCTCGCGTTTCTCCATCCGAATCGTTTCACCGCACGGCCCGAGGTGCTCGACCTGCTCGGCGGCGTCGAGCGCGGCTCGTACCTCATCTTTCGCATCTCTGCGTGGAACACGCTGCACGATATCGGAAATCGCGGTTTCGGTGACGCTCTGGACGACTTCCTCGCGAAGATTGTGAACCGCGTTACCGTGTTCATCGTACCCGAGGGCGGCGCCATGCCGTCGCGTTGGGAAAATCTCCGACTGAAAATTCCGCCGGACTACTTCCACGACGCGCTCGCGTTTGCGCGCTTCGTCGTCACCGAGGGCGCGTCCACGGCGAGCGAAGCGGCCTGTCTCGGAGTGCCGGCCGTTTACCTGAACACCACCGAGCGCGGCTATCTGAACGACCAGGAACGCCGATACGGCCTGGTCCACAAC
>Ga0265314_10006152_pt1 | contig 10664 bp, 10 predicted proteins | sample 4126metaG_FD_203106 | JGI IMG/M metagenome (GOLD analysis project Ga0265314, IMG submission 203106) | Rhizosphere microbial communities from Carex aquatilis grown in University of Washington, Seatle, WA, United States - 4-1-26 metaG | ecosystem: Host-associated > Plants > Roots > Rhizosphere >... | reverse complement strand
CATGTTGTGACTCACGAAGAGAACTGTGCGTCCGTGTTCGGCAACTTCACCGATCCGTCCGATGCATTTGCGCTGGAAGGCCGCGTCACCGACCGCCAGGACCTCGTCCACAAGCAGAACTTCGGGTTCCAGGTGAGCCGCGACGGCGAACGCCAACCGCAAGTACATTCCGGTGGAATAATGCTTGACGGGCGTGTCTATAAAGCGTTCGACCTCGGCGAATGCGACGATCCGGTCAAACTGCCGCTGAATATCGGCGCGTCTCATGCCGAGAATCGCTCCGTTGAGATAGATGTTCTCGCGGCCGGTCAGTTCCCCGTGGAATCCCGTGCCTACTTCCAGAAGCGAGCCAATCCGCCCACGAACGTGGGCTTCCCCGTGTGTTGGCTCCGTGATGCGTGACAAAATCTTAAGAAGTGTGCTTTTGCCCGCGCCATTTCTTCCGATGACGCCCACGACTTCTCCGGCGCCGATTTCGAAGGACACGTCTCGCAGCGCCCAGAGCGTTCGATCCTCCTCGTCCTGAGCCGTGTGGGCCGCGCGGCGCGAGTGAAACGGGGCGCTTAACGATCGGGTCAACGACTCGCGTAGTGTTCGATACGCTTGCTGCTTTGCCCCAAGCTCATATCGCTTCGAAAGACCTGAAACTGTGATCATGGGCTTCATTCGGGCATCTGCGTCCTTTGCATGGAGACCTTCATAACTTTTCGTCCGTCAGGCAGTCAGTGCCCGGAGACGTGAGGGCGCCGTTCCTGCGAAATCCCGGCTGGTCTGGTGGCAATGTAGCATTAGGCCGAGACTGATCCATTGCCAAATGTAAAAGCTGTTGGTGTTTGCCCCTGAGCAATACTCTCGCCAAGCGCAGCGCACCAAATCGCCTTCGAACCAACCGCCGCCAAACCGTGCCAAAGCCAATTCGATGTAATCCTGAGCCCAACCTCGAAGCGGGCCGGCTAGCCATTCGCGCTGCGGCGTCTGGACCGGACGTTTGGGAGCTTCGATGATCTCGGACGGCAGAAGCCCTTGTGTGATCTGGCGGAGCATCCACTTGCGTGTGCCGGATTTTATTTTTCGTTCGAGCGGCTGACGGAGAGCCAGCTCGAACAAACGGTGGTCCATGAAAGGCTCCCTTAGTTCGGTCGACACTCTCATGGAAATACGGTCGTTGAATCGCAAGGCCCGAGGAATTTTCGTGTAGCGCGTGTCGAGATACTGCCGGCTTCGGAGGGCATCCGGAAACGCCTGACTGGGCTCGAAAGGAACGGCGCGGCCAAGAAACTCTGGCGTCAAACATTCCGGTCTGACGGGTCGTTGGGCTGTCCCTTGCAGAGGCGCGACGTTAACCGGATTTTGCAGGCGTTCGTAGTAGTCATACCCGGCCCACTGTTCGTCCATGCCTTGCCCATCGAGCAGCACGGTTACACCAGCTTGACGAGCAGCCTCAAACAGTTTGGCGTAGGCCAGGGTTGGCATGCCTCCAAACGGTTCATCCTCATGAGACTGTACCGACGCAGCCAGTTCCGGCACATCCTCAGGATCCAGCTGAGAGATAAACAGCTCGTGCCCGGTCTGCAGTAGCATTTGCCGAACCCAGGGCAGCTCATCATAGCGCTCATCACCGGTCGTGTACGTGAAAGCTTTAACTCTTGTCGACGAGGGATGCGTCTTGTGTACCAAGCCCAGCAGAGTCGACGAGTCAAGCCCCCCACTGATGTTGATCCCCACCTCCACATCGGAGCGGAATCGTAGCCGCAAGCTCTCCGCCAGTAGGCTGGAATACTCTTCGCGCACGAGCTCTACGGCGCGTGTGTCCAACTCCGGACCGGTTCGCTCCGCTAGATCGTACCAACGCCGAATCTGGGTTTGACCGTCCCGCCAGACCAATGCATGGCCTGGGGCCAGGGCCTGGACACCTCGCCAAAACGTGCGTTCGGTATGGTCGTGCAGACCAAACGCCAGATAGGTTGCCCACGTGTCATCGTCGATTTCAGCGGCCATACCAGCGGCGTGTAGCGCGCGAATTTCACTCGCTATCCACAATCCGCCGTTGGGGCGAAACGCGTAGTACAGAGGTTTTACTCCGAATCGATCCCGGGCCGCGAACAACCGCTTTGCGCGATCATCCCAGATCAGGAACGCAAACATTCCGATCAGATGATCTAAGCAGGACTCGCCCCAGCGTTCGTAAGCAGCCAGGATGACTTCCGTGTCGGTCTTGGTGCGAAACGGGTAATCGTGCAACTCTTCGCGGAGCTCAAGGAAGTTATAGATCTCACCGTTGAATGCGATCCACAGGTTCCCCGCCGCATTCGTCATGGGCTGATGGCCGCTGGAAGAGAGGTCAATAATGCTCAACCGGTTGTGCGCTAGGCCTGCACGGCCGTCCGTATCGACGAAGATGCCCCAGTCGTCAGGGCCGCGGTGCCGCTGTGCGCCCGCCATGGCCTCTAATTGGGACGGGTTGAATCCATCCCCGAACATTCCTGCAATTCCACACATAATTAAAGTCGCTGACTAAACGCTGGCCGCGTGACGGGAACCCAAGCCCGGCTTCTCGGGCTGCGTGAGCAAGCCCGAAACGATCTTCCTAGCCAAAAAGATTTCCGTCTTCTCCATCGACTCGAAGGTGCATCCTCCGATGTGCGGCGTAATCAACAAATGCTGGTGCTTCCGTGCGTACTGCGCTATCGCGCCCTGGGTGACCTGATTCCCCTGCTCGCCTTTCAGCACGTCGAGAGCTGCACCGGACAGACGTCCGGACTCGAGTGCCCACAACAGGGCTTCCTCGACGATTAGCTCGCCACGCGACGTATTCACGAACCACGCTCCCTCTTTCATCCGCCGGAATTCATCCCAGCCAAAAAGGTTGTGTGTGCGTTCGTTCAGGTCCACGTGGACGCTCACCATATCCGCCTGCGTGAGGAGATCGTTCAGCGATACCGTTTCTACGTCGGGGCTACTGGATGTTTGGCCGAGGCGTGGATCCGTCACGACCACGCGTGCGCCAAAAGCACGAAGATAGCTTGCCACGATCCGGCCGACTCGCCCGTAGCCGACGATGCCCACCGTCTTCCCGTATAACTCCGAGCCCTTGAATTTATCCCTGTCCCAGGCGCCGTTCCGCACATCGGCCGTCGCCGCGGGCAGATGCCGCATTACTCCCAACATCAGCGCGATCGTGTGCTCTGCGGTTGCCCGGATGTTCTGCAAAAAGTCTGTTTCGCCCCGCAAACTGAAAACGCGTATCCCTCGATTGGCGGCTGCTTCGAGGTCAATGTGGCTCAGCCCGGTCGTGGGAGTCGCGATGGCCCGCACGCGCGGAGCATGGTCCATCAGCACACCGCTGATGCGATGCCGCAGGCGAACCCACAGAATATCGAAGTCCGGAGCAGCGGCCCAGAGTTCATCGAACTTCAGGTCCGCAAGTTCTACGTCACCCAGTTGACGCAATATGTCCACGGCCACCGGAGAACAACCGGCCGACTCCGCTACCAAAACTTTAAGATTGGAGAACAAGCGACCTTCTTAGGAGTTGCTCGGCCAGGAAAAGATCCAGTGGCGTATCGATGTTGCGAGCCCGCTCTTCAGGCATGATCCATGCCCGGCAGCGTGTGCCTTTCAGTGAATTCTGCTCCATCAGCACGGCACGACGGGTCAAATAGATCGAACCATCCCGCAGATACAGCTTGCTGAGTTGTTGCCGAGGCTGACCTTCGAAGGCCTCCGCGAAGGGAGGATCGATGACCCAGCCTTCCGGATCGAGTTCCTTCATACGGGCTGGGTGGTTGTCGCCTATCGCGGCAAACGAAATCACTGAATCGGCTTTCGATTCCTCGAGCAGCGCAATCGCGCCGTCGATATCCTCGGGAAGCCGCAGAGGATTGGTCGGCTGCAGAGTCAAGACTGCGTCGTACGGTCCGTCGGTAGTTTCCATGCAACCAAGGGCATGCTGCAGGACAGGAATGTGCGGCGTATCATCGCGCGCAAGCTCCGGCGGCCGAAGAAATGGCACATCAATGCCGAGACGTCTGCCGGTTTCGGCGATCTCGGGATCGTTCGTTGAAAGGATCACACGGCTGACGCGGCGCGCAGCCAGAGCCGCTTCTGCGGTGTACGCCAGCAGAGGGCGGCCCAGGAGAAGGGCAAGATTCTTCCTTGGGATTCCCTTGGATCCGCCACGTGCGGTGATGATTGCCAGGGTCCGCATTTTCTAGTTCACCCTACCCACCGCGTACAGCATCGCTCGCTGCCCGATGAGTCGCCCATACAGGGTGCCGAGTTCCTGGTGCGCACGCCATATAGCGCCTTTGATATCGCCCGACAAGAGGCGGCGCGTCCACTTGGAAAGCGTGTAGGGCTCGTCGGCGAAACTCCCCGTGGTTTCCACGCTGTATCCGGCTTGCTCCAAGGCGAGCTTTAGGGAACTTTGGGTAAACATGAAGATATGGGCGTGCGGCGCCAGCATCCCCGTCCAGCGCCTCCCCAGCAACCGGAAGTGTCCGGACTCCAGGTTGGGAGTCGTGACCACGATCCGGCCTCCGGGGCGAAGATATGGCCGGATCTCTCGGAGCACCGTCAGCGGTTCCGGTAAATGTTCGATAGTGCTCTCGCTGACGATCAGATCGAAGGAACCTTGCTTCATGGCTGTCTGGGGCAGCGGGCGATCGTAGAAGTTAACATCCGGATAAAATCTTCGGGCCCGCGCTACCCGGACAGCGGAGAGTTCCACCCCGGTGACATCCGACCATCCGGCGCCCTTGAGTTCGGCGCACAGATGTCCATCCCCGCATCCGATGTCTGCCACCGTCATCAAGCTCCGCTGCAAAGGTGCGAACTGCTCGGCAACTCTCCAAAAACCAGCCGTTCGCGACTGACTCGGCCGTGCGATCGGGCGCGCGTTCATCTCCAGATTCGCGTAGTAATGCGTGTAGAACTCTTCGCTCTGCTGACTGTCGGTTAGGGGCGGAGGATCGGTTTGAAAGCAACCACATGACGTGCACCGCGCTAGCCCGCCCCGGCGGGCATGGAACATCGACTTCCAGCGGTCAGAACCGCACCAACATCGCAGAAGACTACCTGCGGGGGAGGCCGTTTTCAGGGGTTGAGTCGAAATTGCCGGCATTTTATCTACCCGCAGCTAGCACAGACTCCTCGTAGAGGCGCGCCGAGCCGGCGCCGTCGGTATCTGTGATGTAATGCAAACGTTTCTGAACGTAAGGTTCCAGCCTTGCAAGCGCTTCGCTAATCGCGTGGGCAGTCCAGCCATCACCGTACAACGTACTAGGAGGATAACGGCCATGTTGCAGTTGTGCGTGCACCGCGTCCAGCAGCAAGGACTTGGAGGGTGGAACCCGCACCACGTGAACGTCCGTCTCTCTTCCGTGCTGCCGTTCTCCCACCAGTACGATCGGCGTCCCGAAGAAACTGGCGTCTCGCACGAAACTGCTGGAGTTTCCCACAGCGCACACCGCCGTGGCCAGTACTCGCAAATAGCTCTCCGGTTCCAAGTTCGTGATCGTGCGCAGCCACGATGGTCCTCGCTGGTCCCGAAAAACGCGAACTGCCTTGCTAATCTGGTCGGAGCCCGCATCGATATTCGGCCATAACAGGACGGTCGGCATGGCCAGCTGCTCGAGACAGCCCAGCAATTCATCCATCTGCGCATGGTCGCCGCCATAATTGGTCGTGGTCGGATGGAAAATCACGAGTAGAAAGGGCCGCGTGGTATCGATGATTGCACCGCTTCCCAGCTGGTTGATGATTTCCGCCGGTACGTTGGGCTCCACGTTTTTCGCAATGTCGCTACTCGGGCAGCCGATGTGCAATATGGTATCCGGCGCTTCGCCCATGCGGATGAGGTAATCTCGCGAGCGCACAGTACTGGGGCAATGGAAATGCGCCAGCTTGCTGATCGCATGGCGGGCGCTCTCGTCAATCGAACCGGACACTTCCCCGCCTTGAATGTGCACGATGCAAAGATTCATATAAGCGGCTGCAATCGCCGCCGAAAGCGCCTCGTACCTGTCGCCAATCAACAGAACGAGGTCAGGCTTCAGCCGCTGATATTCTCCCGCGAACTCCACGACACCGAAGCCAACGGACTTCGCCATGGTGGCGGGCGTCGAGCCTTCCAGTTCGATATAGATCTCCCCATCCACGGGAAAACCGTCGCGTTTCACCACGTCCACAGGCTTTCCGAACCTCTGCAACACCATCGTGCCGGCCGCAATTACTTGCAACTCCAATTCGGGGTGTTCTTGAATGGCGTGCATTACCGGCTTCAGCCGGCCGTAGTTGGCGCGATCCACCAGCACCACGCAGACCTTGCGAAGCTTTCCAGAAGAGTTGGAGGTATTCAATGAGTTCTCCTTCGGGTTATTAGGCCGCCCAGTGGCGCTGCCGCAGGGCGACGTTGCAGTCGATGCGCCGGATCGCGTAGCGATCCGCGCCGGGGTTATTCGAGTCCGCCTCGGTTGAAAAGGAACATCCAAACTGGAGAGCCTTCAACTTCTCAACCGTGCTGACGTTGAATGAATCCTTCTTGCCGTAGGGGTAGCAAAACGGCCATGTGGGTTGAGGATGAAGGTGCTGATCCAGCAGACGACGACACGATTCCAGGTCCGACGCCAGTTCCGCTTTGGATAACTTCGAGAGGACCGCGTGACTATGAGAGTGTCCGCCCATCACCATGCCTGCTGACTGCATCTCTCGCGCGTCTTCCCAGCTTAAATACACCTGCTTCGCGAAACGGCTCTGTTCGCCGAGGTGCTGGCGGAACAAAGTCCTAACGACTCGATCCCGCACTTCCGCCTTCATTGCAAAATTGAAGAAGTACTTGAAGCGCGCGACTTCGGGCGTGTCCCAAGGGTAGGTGATCGCCGCCGCTGAGGCATCCACGCTCAAGCTAGTTTCCGGCGCTTCCGAAGCCGCCTCTTTTTGGAACTCCGTCGTGTACAGCTCCCAGTCCAGGGAGGCCATAAGAAGGTGATTCATGTGCACCGGCGCGACTACTTGTTCCTCCAAGCAGCCGGTGATTAGAAAAAAAAGGCCTTGGATACGATGCTCCGCTAGAAGTGGCAAAACATCGGTGTAGTGCTCTTTCAATCCGTCGTCAAAGGTGAGCAGGCAGAGGTCCCGCGAAGGCTTGTATGTGCCGTCCAGGAAATCTAACGCCGACTCGATCGTGGCCATCTCATATCTGCCGGGCAAAGACGCCACCTGCCGGCGAAAGTCTTCGAGCTCCATCGCCTTAAGGCGCGGAAAGTCGGATTTGGCCCGGTCCTGGACGTAGTGATACATGATCACATCCAGGGTCGGCGTGACGTTTATCGAGCTCACTTTAGTTAGGCCGGTCCTGGTCCGAATCCGACTTGGTCCAATACCAGGGGCAGTTATCCGCTTCCCAACACCGGGGAGCGTCGTCTTTGAAGAACATGGCGCTTAGAATGCCGCCTCCCTTGCCATCGAGAGGCTGAAACCGGGTAGGAATCTGGCCGCCTTCCGCATGCGCGGATGTCAGCGTGAAGCCGAAGTCCCGCAACCAAAGCCGAGTTTGGCCGTGAAACCCGTAATAGTCGGCGCCCAGAGCGCCCGAGCGACGCAGATCTGTTACGAACGCTGAAAATAAGCTTCGGGCGTTCTCTTCCGATGTCGGAAGGAATTCCACCAGCCGCCCGATCCGGTCTATGTCCTCACGGCCGTGATCGGTCTGACGACGAATCGTTTCCAGTCGCCACACCGCGAGACCACTGCGCTTACCATCCGGCACCGAGAGAAACTGGTATCGGAAGCGGGGATGGTTGCGATACCGCCAGTTCATGAAATCGGCGTCTCGAACCACACCGATCGTCGTCTCCGCGATTGCCGGCCAATCTACCTCGTCCCATTGACTGGGAAGCTCGGGATACGCCTGAACGGAAGCTTCCACGCCGGATAAAGGCTGCGCGAAACTCGAAGCGAGCGAAGCCGCATGCTCTGGAGTCCAATCTGGATGCGCGACCTGCAACAGGTTCGTCATACGGTCCTGCGCTTCCGGTAGCACGAGAAAATGACGCGGAATTTCGGGCAAAACCTCGCCCCGCAGGACGCGATAGATCACAGTGGTCGCTTGGGTGATTCCGAACGCGATCACCGGGTTGAACTCCGGGCGACGGAACATACCCAAGAGCTGCAGAGCCAAGGTGCCTTTGCGATGGTCGGGGCGGATCACGTAATTGACGATCCACACTCCCCGCGATGTCTTCCCGAAAGAATTAAACGTGAACGGAATACCGCCCAAAATGCCGGCCAGCGTATCGCCGTCCTCGGCCACCGCGAAACTGCATTGGTCTGCTTCCCAGTGCCCGGGTCTTTTGAACGTCCATTCAAACAGATCCCGCATCCGGCAATAGGCGTGATCCTTGGCCCAGAACTCGTCGAGAAACTGGGCTAGCCGGCTGTATTCGTCGGCGCGCGCGAAGCGAAACGAGATAGCCACTAATTCAGCTCCATGACAGTCATCTTTTGGCCCACGGAAGTTGCGATTCTCTCCGGCGACACCAGGGTTTCGATTTCCTCGGGGGTGAATTGCACTTGAAATTCCTGTTCTAAGGCGAGCACCAGATTGAGATGCTGGAGCGAGTCCCAGCCTTCGATCGTTTCAGGCGACGAATCGGGATGAATGGACTCCACTGGAACTCCGAAGACGTCTGCCAATATGCGCTGCACCCGTTCGTCGAGTGGTGATTTCATGCCTGTTGATTTCTCTGGGGCCCATCGGAGACCAAGTCTCGGTCTTCACGGAAGGTCGCGCCTTGATCTTGAGATAACGGTCCTGGAACGCTGTCAGCCTTGTTCGCCGGCGCCGGTGAGCTTTGCCAGCATACGAACCATTCCCTCGCCGTTCATCACGAGCTGCCCGTGCTGGTTTCTGGCTTCCACACTCATCAACAAAGTTCGCGTGCCCGCCGACTTGTGCTTGACGGTTGCTTGCAGATCGATGACATCACCGATAAAGACCGGAAGCCGCCACTCGAAGGTCTGTCTTGCCCAAAAACAACCCGGGCCTGGAAACTGCGTCCCGAAAAGGCAGGAAAGATAGGCCGTTTGCAACGCTCCATGTGCTACGCGTCCTGAGAATCCGGCGGCCTGAGCGTAGCTATCACTCATGTGAAGCGGATTGACGTCTCCGGAGAGCTGAGCGAAGGCATCCACTGCGGCGGCCGTGATCTCACGCCGCACTACGCTCGTGTGTCCGACTACCAGATCGTCGATACTGGCAAATCTTTCAACTGCTGACGCGATCATTGGATTTCTTTCAAGCACGTTGGGCTGCAAGACTAGACAACATCCGCGAAGCTCTTCTCCATGCGGCGGAAATAGAAGGCGCCGCCGATCAGGATCGCCACAGCCACCACTGCGGAAGCGATGATCATCGGTCCCGGGTGGGTGTTCTTACCCAGCATTGCCCAGCGAAAACCTTCCACCACGCCGGCCATTGGGTTCAGTCCGTATAACGTTTTCCAAGGCTCATGCAATAAGCTGCTCGGATATGCAATCGGAGTAGCGTACATCCAGAACTGCACCAGGAACGGAACAGCGTATTTGACGTCCCGGAACCGCACGTTGAGCGCGGATAGCCACAACCCCGCCCCCAGTGACGTAATGTAGGCTAAGACTAGCAGCAGCGGCAACCACAGCATGTTTGCATTCAAATGGAACCCGTACCACGCCATCATTCCTAGCAAAACGGTGAAGCTAATGGTGAAGTCCACTAAGCCTGCGCTCACGGCGCTCACGGGTATGGCAAGCCGGGGGAAGTAGACTTTCTTAATCAGATTTCCACTGCCGATCAAGCTATCGGCGGACTGCGTCAGTCCCTGTGCGAAGAAGTTCCAAGGGGCCAGCGCCGCATAGGCGAACAAGGGATAGGGAAGACCATCGGAAGGTATCTTCGCGAGTTTTCCGAATACGATACTGAAAACCAGCATCGTGAATACCGGCTGAATAATAGCCCACGCCGCACCCAATGCCGTCTGCTTGTACCGGATCTTAACATCCCGCCATACGAAGAAATACAACAGTTCCCGGTACTCCCATAGGTCTTTTAACTGTAGAGACACCCAACCGCGGCTGGGCCTGATCCAGAGATCGTAGCCCGCGCCTTCAACTCGGGTTTCTTCAACAACAGCTTCGGCGACCGTGGGTGTCATGTCTGAGGATCCTCTGACGGGAAGTACTACTGGTGGTTCCATGAGTGTGCGTTTTCTTTGATCTGATCGTCGGCCTAGCGGCGCCGCTTGGCGGCCCGGCCATGATCAAACCAAATCCAGATTGTATGAAGAGGAGCTTTCGCCGGGTGGGGCGCGCAGGCGCTACGCCATTGGATAGTCGCTAGCCGAATCCAGCCAGTTGAGCAAGGCTCTTTCCTGCTCTAGGGGCGCGATCCACTCGCGCTCGATTTCAATCACAACCGACCGCTGCAATAACTCCACGGAAAGCACCATGCGGAGATTTCTTCGCGTCTCCATCAAGATGCCCGTGACCCCTTTAAGCGGCCCGTCGGTCATCATCACTTGCTGACCCTTTACCAACCCAGCGTACGGCTCAGTGAAGAGCGGCGAATTCACAGCCTTCTGAATTGCCTGGATTTCGTTTTCAGCAATGGGAGCTGGTTCTGAACCGCT